>Ga0210407_10001833_pt1 | contig 19067 bp, 18 predicted proteins | sample IncBWC27MmetaG_FD_150860 | JGI IMG/M metagenome (GOLD analysis project Ga0210407, IMG submission 150860) | Forest soil microbial communities from Barre Woods Harvard Forest LTER site, Petersham, Massachusetts, United States - Inc-BW-C-27-M | ecosystem: Environmental > Terrestrial > Soil >... | reverse complement strand
TCCTCCCAGCCCGAAGCTACCTTAGCGGCGGCGGTGTTGAAGGCATCCAGGCCCGAGGCGCAAAAGCGATTGAGCTGCGCACCAGGCACACCCTCGCTCCATCCTGCTTTCTGCAGGGCGATCTTGGGCAGCACCGCACCTTGCTCCATGACCGCGCCCACGCAGCCCATCATCACGTCATCGACGCGCGAGGTATCCAGATCGTGGCGTCGTTGCATCTCGACGAGCAGGCCGGTCACCAGATTCACCGGCTTGATCTCATGCAAGCGGCCGTCTGCCTTGCCCTTGGAACGCGGCGTGCGGATGGCGTCGAAAATGTAGGCGGGAGCGGGTCGAGTCATGCATCTCTCCTCAAGTTAAAGTTCGAGCGCCGACGGATTTTTGCCAAAGGTGCTCGAGAGCGCCCGCACCTGGCCGACATTCCGTGCTGTATGCAACCGCGTATCGATCTCGGCGCGCTCTCAACCGGTTCAGCCGGATGAACCGGTGGAGTCGTTCGAAGCGCGAGAAAGGCGGCCGATCGTTCGGAGGCGGAAGTTTCAAACATAGGCAGCGGCGAATGGATCAGGAATCGAGGCTAGCACAGCGTGGTTTGGTCCTCAATCGATATTGGTCTAAATGGTGGCATATTGGTTACAACCCTCTGGTTTTGCGCGTATGAGTCGTACTCTGCGCTAACGGTGCCGTAAAAACCCCATTATTTAGCTGAGTTGGCGCCGGGCGATTGCGCATTTGAGCTAGCCGAGAAACCATCGCTTCATGATAAGGTGGGTGTTAATGGTTGACCAACTGGCGGCGAATGGTGTAGAGATGAATCCGCCCGCCGCGACAAGGTCATGCAAGGGAATAGATAACGATGTCGGCGACCTATGACACAGATGTTCTCGTGACGGGGGCCGGCCCAGCGGGTCTCGTTTTAGGTGTAGAGCTCGCACGCAGGGGCATCGCATTTCGGCTGATCGAGCAGCGGACCGAACCGCTCCAAGCGTCTCGCGGAAAGGGAAATCAGCCGCGGACACTGGAGATCTACGAGGATATTGGCGCTTTGCCTGGATTTCTGGAGGCCAGTGGCCCGTACCCACCCTTGTGCATGTTAAAGGGTGACACGGTCATCGGGGAGCGGCCATTCAACGTACAGATCGAACCAACATCCGATATCCCCTATCCGAACATGATGATGGCGCCGCAGTGGCGCACCGATGCCGTGCTGCGGGCGACGCTGCGCGCACACGGCGGCGAAGTGGAGGATGGCGTTGAACTTCGAGGCTTTGCACAGGATGCAGGCGGCATAACCGCGACCCTCTTGAAAGCCGGGCAAACGTCCAGCGTCAGAGCGAAATATCTGGTTGGCGCCGACGGCGGACGCAGCCTCGTGCGTACGGCGCTTGGGATCGACTTCCCGGGCCAGGCGATGGCCGCTCGCCGCATCCTGTTCGGCGATATCTGCGTTGAAACCCTCGCGCGGGACAAATGGTGGATTTGGCAATCCGAGCATGGCCCTGTCGGTCTTTGTCCTTTGCCTCACGTCGATGCGTTTCAGCTCATGATTCCGCTCGCCGACAGCGAGGAGCCGAAGATTTCCGAGGCAGCGGTGATCGCCCTGTTTCAGAGCCGCACAGGGCGAACGGATCTGCGAATGCGTAATGCGACCTGGGTGTCCCTCTACACCCCAAGTCTGCGTCTCGCTGACGTTTACCGAAAGGAGAGAGTGTTAATCGCAGGCGATGCTGCCCATGTGCACCCGCCCACGGGGGCCCAGGGGCTCAATACCAGCATCCAAGATGCATACAATTTGGGCTGGAAGCTCGCGCGCGTGCTTCGTTCCGGGGCGACCGATAAGCTGCTGGCAACTTATGAGACTGAGCGGCGCCCCGTGGCCGCCCAGATGCTCGACATTGCCGCTGGACTGACCCGTAGCGAAGGGATGCAGACGCGAGGGCGGCAAACACAGCAGCTTGACATCAATTATCGCGACTCGACACTCAGTGTCGACCGCGGCCGCCCGGGCCGGACTCTCGTCGCCGGAGATCGGGCGCCGGATGCGATCTACAAAGCTAACAATGGAAGCCAGCGCCGCGTGTTCGAGGATCTCCGTGGCCCGCATTTCACGCTCCTTCTCTTCGACGGTGTTGAGATCGATCTTCCGGCCGATGCCCACGATCTGAAGGTCGTACCTCTATCGACCGAGGGAGAACCTGCGGCGACCTACGGTGTCACGGGTCCCGCGGCGGTGCTGATACGGCCGGACAATTATATCGGCCTGTTCGATGAATCGCCCGACAGGGCGTCGGTTGCGAACTACTTCGCCAGAAAAATCAGTGCCTGAAACGGACGTCATCATCATCGGCGCCGGACCCACGGGCCTTACGCTTGCCTGCGACCTCGCCCGCCGCGATGTTTCCTTTCGAATCGTCGACAAGGCGGCGAACCCTTTCGCGGGATCCCGCGGCAAGGGCGTGCAGCCTAGAACGCTGGAAGTGTTCGATGATCTCGGCATAGTGGAAGAGCTGTTGTCCGCAGGCTCGGTTTACCCGCGTATGAATGCGCATTTATGGTTTCTCGAACTGAAATGGCATATGGTCAAGCAGGTGCAGGCCACAGCGGATGTTCCTTATCCCATTACATGGCTCGTACCTCAATGGCACACAGAAAAAATATTGCGCGATCGCCTCGAACGTCTGGGGCGTCGAGTGGAACAAGGCGTCGAGATCGTCGGGCTTGAACAAGATCACGCAGGTGCAAGCGTACAGTTGCGGCGTGACGGGCAGCTGCAGACCGTGTCGGCAAGCTATGTCGTCGCAGCCGATGGAGGGCGCAGTTTTGTTCGCAAATCTCTGGGAATGGAATTTGCGGGTTCGGACAGCGTTGAGGGTAGGATGATCGTTGGCGACCTGCACGTGGATGGCCTTTCCAGGAACTACTGGCATGTTTGGCCAGCCGCAAAAGGTGGGGCAATTGGCCTGTGCCCTTTACCTCACACCGATCTTTTCCAACTTATGATTCAGTTACGCGCCTCCGAGGACGAGCCCGTACTCTCGGAGCAGGTCATCCAGACCCGTTGGTTAGCGGCAACCGGTCTGAAAAATATTCGCCTCCATGATCCAGCATGGCTCTCTTTGTTCAAACCCAATGTGCGCATGGTGGATCGATACCGTGTGGGGCGTGTGTTCCTCGCTGGCGATGCAGCGCACGTGCATACCCCGGCGGGTGCACAGGGACTCAATACCGGCGTCCAGGATGCCTACAACGTGGGCTGGAAGCTGGCCATGGTACTTAAAGGTGCGCCTGCATCATTGCTCGATACCTATGAGGAGGAACGATTGCCTGTTGCAGCAGGCGTACTCGGCCTCTCGACCAAGCTGTATAAGTCGAAGAAACTACCCAAACGCGGAGATGCCGAACGCCAGCTTTTGCTCAACTACCGCGGGAGTTCTCTGACCACGGAGATTGGATGGCATAAGCACAAACTGCAGGCCGGTGACCGTGCACCCGACGCCATTTGTGAGAACTCCTCGGGAAGGATTCGACTGTTCGACCTGTTTCGCGGGCCGCACTTCACACTGCTGGCGTTCGGCGCGCAGGCCGCCGCTGCGATACGTGATCTGGAATGGTCTCCGGTCGATGTCTTGCGGAAATACTTCGTGCAGCTATCCGGAATCGCCGAAGAATACCCGACAGTTTTCGACGTTAGTGGCGGTGTGCGCGCTGCGTATAGCATTTCGGACAATGACAACGTCATTTTTCTGGTTCGTCCGGACGGCTATATCGGCCTCATCGCGGCGCAGAATTGGAAGAATGCTGTCAACGAATTCCGGAAAGCTGTTGCATCCGTGTAGCACGACTCAGTGAAGCTGCGCATGGGCACCCAATGACAACTGCCACAAAAATCCAGACGCCAGCGGGGAAGGCTCCATCATGGGTATCTCCGCTTTTGTGGCTGCTGGCGGCCGTCAGCGTTTTATCGCATCTGACTTCTATGCTGTTGCACTTGCCGCAGGCCGTGGCCGGTGCAATGTTGGCCGGTTCCCTGATGTTATTCGGGCTGCTTCACGGGTCATCGACCTATGGGTGGCGCGGCATAGTATTTTTCATTGTTGTGTGTCTCGGCATTAGTAACGCTTTCGAGAACCTGAGCATTCTTACCGGCTTTCCTTTCGGCTGGTACCACTACGGCGACAAAATGGGCCCGAGGCTGTTCTTGGTACCGCTTTTGATCGGCCCATTGTATTTCGGCGTGGGGTATCTTTCCTGGACGCTGGCTCGCGCCATCCTCGGTGACACCAATGGTCGACTTGCCGGCCCGCTGGTCTTCAGAGCGCCAATCGTCGCAAGCTTCATCATGGTGTGCTGGGATCTCACCATCGACCCGAAGATGTCAACGCTCAGCAGTAACTGGATCTGGCGAGATGGCGGCAGTTACTTTGGCGTGCCGGTGGCAAATTTTCTGGGTTGGTACCTGACGGTCTATGTGTTCCTGCAGGTCTTTGCGCTGTATGCCCAGCGTCTGTCCGCTGCACCCGACCACATTCCCGGCTATTGGGCAAAGCCATTGCTCGCCTATTCCTCGATCGTGATTGCACCAATCTTGAGCCTGAGCTTAAGTTCCGCATCGGGCGCCGTCTTGGACGCGACCGGGCACTCGTGGCAAATACGGGACATTCAGGGCGTGACCGCGCTGGTGGGAATTTTCACGGTTCTGCCGTTTTGGTTGCTGGCACTCTTCAGAGTCCCGCGTCCTTAAAATCTTTTAGCATGGCCGTCCCGTCTCCAGATGTACCCTTCATAGGACTGATTGACACCGGCGAAATAGTCTCGTCCCTTTGAGTCGAAGTAAACCGGCTTCTCGAGAGGACGGATATAGGGCAGAAATGGGTGCGGTACTGTGAAAACGAAACGACCGCCCGGAGCCAGGCGTGAACGCACGGTTCGGAATACCGCAGTCATCTCAGCGCAGCTCAAATAGCTGACCATAAACACCGCGATCACCCGGTCGAATTGCTGTCGCGGAAAATCGAGAGCTTCTTGAGCTCCTCCGTTGCCGCCGCGGCGGCCTGATCGATTCCGCGCTTCAAGTCCATCGGGTTCATTCCCGCGGTGATTCGATCGAGCCAGCTCCATCACGGTTGTCGGCAGGCGGTTGCGATCGCTCGAGCCGCCTTCCCAAGTTCCCCACCTTGACTGCGATCCGTTCTCGTTGCTCGCTCTCCAGATTCACGGCCGGCAACAGTTGCACGACGATATCGTAGGCTTCCCGCGCGTAGGCGAGACAGCGATAGCGCCCATCGGCGCGGCTCTCATCCGCATGGTCCAGGTACCAATGCGCGATGGTGACCTGGGCGTTCAAGAATTCACTGTTTCTCTTTTTGTCCATGCCAAATCGTCACCTCCAAAACACTCAGAGCTGTCGTCGCGGTGCGGGCAGGCGGACAGCCCGCCCGCGCTGCTTTTCACCCTCCCGTGCACATTTCCCTTTGCATCTTCGGATCTATTGGGCGGGCCGGTGACGGTGAGCCTCCATCCAGTGGCGAACCGCGGCATCGGTGAACGTCGCCCAGAGTGAGGCCGCAGCAACCAGTACGCCAAGGATCACGGCACTCGACGTGGGCCGCGATTCCGCGCTATAGCCCAGCACCCAGGGCGAGACGATCGAGCAGATACCAAAGAGAAGCATGAAAGCCTCCCCCCACGCCGTGGGTATGAGTTGACTCGCCAGAGCAACGATCACAATAAGCCCGCCCAGTATCCAAGCACCCCACGCAGCTACGCCGCGCGCTTGAGCAAAGCCGAGTATCCAAGGCGAAGCAATGAGCGCTACGCCAAGGACGGCATTCACCCAGTCTTGCCATCGCTTCATATCGCTAACCTCCTTCTTGGTAGTTGGCCAAAACACACAACGTCGATGTGCCCTCGGGTCCTTACGAGAAGGCCGGGAGCGCTCACCGGCGACCAAAAATCTAGTAACGCACCGAAAAAATTCAAGTCCCCCTCAGTTGACCTCGCCCCTCGAGGCAAGCCCTCAGGGCGCGTCGATACTGCTCGTGCTTGGCCGCGCTGTCGTCCGGCTCGACCCCGCCCGTCGATCGTGTCGGATCGAACCCGGTTTGTTGCTTCGCCCAGTTGTGGCACTCGTAGCGGTCAGCAGATTGCTGCTCCGGGATCCGGGCCCGTGCCACGACGCAGCGCATCAGCCGCAGCGCTACGTTCCTAGAACGGCCCCTTGAATCTGAACGGCGCGGTCATAATTTTGTTGCCGAGGCGGCGATCAAAGCGCTCGCCGGGTTTTTTGAGGGAAACGGATAGGAGGTGAAATACGCTATGGCTTTAGGAGATCTGATTTCGTGGAATCGCTTGCGCGCGCCCGTGACGCATCGCGAGAGCATGAGTCCTCTGGTCGCTTTTCAGGACCAGGTGAATCGACTGTTCGATGATTTTTGGCGCGGCGTCGATGGCAACGGCCCCTTGATGGGCGCCTCCTTCGGCTACCCGCGCATTGAAATGTCCGAGAGCGCGGCGGAGTTGAAGGTGGAAGCGGAGCTTCCCGGTCTCGATGAGAAGGACGTCGAGTTATTGCTTCGCGACGGTGAACTCATCATTCGCGGTGAAAAACAAAGCGAGAAGGAGGATCAGGAACGGCGCATGAGCGAACGCTATTACGGACGCTTCGAGCGACGGATCACGCTGCCGGCGGAGGTGGAGGAGGACAAGGTGAGCGCGTCATTCAAAAAGGGCGACACCGCCGGGGCGGAGGGCTCAGGCCGCGATGTACAGATCGGCGCTCCCCGGTCGTGCTGTCGGGTTGCGCAAAGAAGGGCCGTGACGCTGACTAGATCAGCGTCACGGTGAATACTTGATTTTGGATCAACCTCCGATTTGAATCCGCCGCGGCATCGCCTTCGCCTGCTTCGGAATCGTAACCGTCAGCACGCCATCCTTACCGGTCGCGTTGACCTTCTCGCTATCCACGGTGTCCGGCAATACGAATCGTCGATAGAACTGGCCCAGGCTTCGCTCGATGCGACGATACTGAGGCGCATCCTCGCCATTGGCCGATCCCTTGGCGCTGCGCTCGCCCGAGAGCGTGAGGACTCCATCTTCGAGCGTTAATTCGACGGAGCTCGGATCGACACCGGGCACATCTACGTAAAGCTCGAAGCGATTAGTGTACTCATTGATATCGACCGCCGGTACCCAACCCGCAGTCGCCGAACTGCTACTGTCGTTCTGTTGCACGTTGCCGAAAAGTCGATTGATCTCGTCTTGAAGACGCGGCATCAGGCTCCACGGATCCTGTCTCACCATCACGTTCATGGCAGATTCTCCTTAGTTGGCTGGACCAATCTTTCGCGCCGGCTCCGCGCTGGCGCGTCCGAAAACCAAAGTACGGCCAGTCGGATCAATTTCAAGGGATCCAACTTCAACCTAGGAGCGGCTATTTCCGATCTCCATACACCTCCTTGATCAGCGCAAGCACGAGGACCACCGCCGCTCCGCAGACTTGGGATGTTGTCGCCTGCAGAGCACCGGCCAGAGCTTCGGGCGCGAAAGCGCATAACAACAAGACCATTCCGATCCAAAGCGCGAGCGTTTGCAGACGTCTGACAATCAGGCGCATGGTCGTTCCTCCAATACGGCTGGTTTGACGCGATAACCCACAGAAGGCGGGACTTCTGCGCTCGTCGCCGCCTCAGGCAGGATCGGGACGCGCGCTCGGGGATGCGGTACCCGCCAGCCTTCGGCCGGCAACCCCGCGACCGCAAAGACCAGCTCTCGTCCGCAACGATAGTGCCGACCCGACGGGCCGACAACCCCGTATGGCCAGCCCCGCGCATCGGTTGGTGTGCGTAGGTCATAGACATAGGCATCGGAGGGTAAGGTCATGAGCCACCCCCGAATCGCCCGGTCCAAGCGATGCGCCTCGTGGGGGCGCAACGCCAGCGCGTGGCGCTGCGACCAGACGGCGCGCGCTTGGGCGGTCAAAATCTGAAGCCAGGTCCCCATCTCGCCTCGACAGGTCCGTTCGCGGAGCACGCCCAAGAAGGCCGCCAAATCATCGCTGACATACACGGCCACTTCGGGCTTCGGAAACACGCACCAAATCGGCCCCGGAATATCCTTGTCGCCCACCTCACCGATCCAGCGCCGTTCGGTATCATCGATGGCAAGCGTGAGAGCGGGCCGGAACACGCGGTAAGGCTCTTCCTGAAACCAGCAACCCGTAAAGTCGATGCTCCCAAGTTCGGTGCCCGCGAGCCCGCAGCAGCTCCCGAGCAAGTCTTTCATGGGGGGACTCAAGATTCCCGGATAGGAGCATTCGAGACTTTGAATGACTTCGGAGCGAAGTCCGGGCAGAGGGGTTACCGATAGAGGATTGCCATCGGCATTTAACCAAGGCGCCGAAATTAAGGGCATCGTTACGTCAGACGGTGACATGGGTGGATACCTCCTAATTTTGTTAACTTAAAATATGCTTCTCCTGGATGGGTACGCTGTCCGCGCAGCTGCAGCGCGAACTTCGGGAGAAAAATTTAGCGCAAAAATTGATTTTTTCAAAGGGGGTATATCGGGGACCAAGGCGTTGCCGGTTTTTCCGTTTCGCGGCGCAGCATGGTGAAAAGACGGGATACTCAGGCCTCATCACTTCTGTACTCTTCCGACTGTTCAGTCAGTCTGCCTTCCTCTAATTGCACGATCGCATTTCATCGCCTCAAACGTCCGCAAATGAGTCGTCAAACGAAGCAGCGCATATAGCTCGCCGCTGGCTGCAAACCTCAGATCGACCGAGCATTGGGCATGGGAGCTACGTGGGCTGAAACTTGGTACCGGAATTAAGGAACCGAAGCGCTTCTGTCCGGATTTAAGGAACCCTGCTTACCGGATAAGCCATTGATCTTGCTAACGCGCCGGACTACTCCAGTCCGGCAATTAAGGCGCGCCGACAGCAACGCGATTATTAATCGAGCGCCGCCGGTATCGTTGCCGATGGGATCACGTACCTCGAATTGAGACTGCTACAGCCCTGGACTAGGGGACGGCTAAGAAATGGCGGCAGGTCGCTCCTACACGCCTGCGTACCATTCATATCCGCGATCTTCCCAGAAACCGCCCTTACCGCCGCCAATATGACTGAGGTCCTGGACCGCCTGGATTCTCATCACATACTTCGCGTGCTTGTAACCTAATTGACGCTCGACTCGAAGCCGCAGCGGCGCGCCGTTGGCGACAGGCAACCGTATGCGGTTCAGGTCATAGGCGAGTATCGTCTGCGGATGAAAGGCGTCGATGAGATCGATACTTTCGTAGTAGGGATCTGCACCCACCTCCAGAATGTCGGCACAATAAAATACGATATAACGCGCACTTGGGCTTAAGGCCGCCAAAGTTAGTACGGTGCTCAACGGCACGCCAGTCCATTGGCCGATGGCGCTCCATCCCTCGACGCAATCGTGACGAGTAATCTGCGTTCGAGACGGCATCGCACGCAACTGATCAAGCGATAATTCTAGCGGGCGCGCCACCAGCCCATCGATTTTCAGTCGCCACTGACGAAAATCATCGGCCGCCAACGCATTATAGCCAGGGGTATCCGGATCGCTGGTTCCATTTGAGCGAAATACCGGCGATAAATCGGCTTCCTTAAATTCGCGCGCGAGTGCGTTGTGTCCGACCAGCAGGCGCTGAGCGCGGTAGGAGAGCCCCTCTGCGCTATCGAGCATGCCGCGGAAGGAAGGCGAGTTCGATAGTCGATCACAGCCGACCACAAGAAGGCCACCCAGTGCCGTTGAGCCGCGCAAGAGCATCTGACGTCGGGTCAGGATGCGGCTCGTCATTTCACTTTCTCCTGCGGCAGTACGTACCGGCCGGTGATCATGGACCGCAATTCGTTTATAGGACCGGCGAGCACCACCATCGCCAAATGAACGACGATGAACAAGACGACGCCAATGGCGCAGATGAAATGCAAAGTGCGCGCACTCTGCCTTCCGCCGAAAAGCTTGAGCAGCCATGGGAAGCCGGCGTCCATCCCCGGCGCCATGGTAAGACCGGTGGCAATAATCATCGGCGCGAGAATGAAAAGAACTGCAAGGTAGGCAAGCTTCTGAAGCGAGTTGTACTGTCTTGCGGCCTCACCTTTGGGAAAACGAAGTCGTAAGTGATCCCGGAAATCTCGCCCTATACCTCTCAGCGACCATTGCGTTCGGGTGGGCATCAGATCGCGCTGAACATGCCTCGTATAGAAGCTAATGAGGAAATATAATCCGCTACTGAAGACGAGTATCCAAGCAAAGAAAAAATGCCATCGACGCCCCGTGGCCAGATCTTGATAACTTGGAATGGTCGCCCATGCCGGAAAGCCTCGCTCGACAAGTTCGCCGTTACTGTCCTTGGATACTCCAAGAAGGCCGGTAGTCGGAAATTCATGGCCACCGATGCGGACCATCCCTAACGGCTCTCCTTTAGCCGGATCCCCCACCGTCATTTCTAACGCAGCGTGGTCCGTATTGGCTCCGTACTTTCCCCAATAGAGCCGCGGATGGGCATTGAAAATCTGCAGGCCACTCATGAGCACCAAGAAAACGCAAAGCGCATTCAGCCAATGCAAAACTCGGGTCGCCAAAGAGTGACGCTGAACGATCATTGGGGTCGACATGCTTTAATTTATACCCTCGTGCCGAAGCGCAATCCAGACTTTCTCACGGCCGTCTTCGAAGTGGCATCGATCGTCGTGATCGCCCGAGGTTGCGATCCAAGTTCAGGATCTCGGCATCTGCCTCCCGGGCAGTGAGCCGGGCCGACCAATCGGGCCTCTTTCGACCACATATCAGAAGTCTGCCGCCTTCAATGCAACGATCTTTGCGAGAGCAAGATTCGACGCGTCGAGCAGCATGCGTTCGTCCAGTGGCTTCCGTAGGTATGCGACGGCACCCTTGCGCAGGGGCCGGCGGGACCTTCTACAAGTCGGTTCCCTTGCCGGGTGTCCCGACTGACGTCACAGTCTCGCACGACGGCAAGTGGCTCGCGGTCATCTACAGCACAGCCGTCGGGGGCTTTTTCGCAGTCTATTCAATCGGCAGTGGCGCGAGGCCATCGACCATTGATGTCATGAGAGTTTTTCGCCGCCACCTCCCTACCGTTCCAGGTCCCCTAGGCTCACGACTCGCTCGTCTTGCCGCCTCGTTGGACCCATCAACGCCGGCTGGAAGAGCAGCGCCGACGCGAGCGTCCACAGCAGGGATATCATCAAGAGCTGCCCCATGCTGGCCGTTCCAGGATGGCTGGAGGCCCAGAGACTGCCAAAGCCGGTTGCAGTCGCGAGCGCGCTGAAAAAGACGCCACGCGCAAGGCTCGATGTCAGGAGGTGCGTGCCGCCCGCGCGCCAAGACATCACGAAGTAAATATGGAACGCCACCCCGATCCCGAAAAGTAACGGCAAGGCGATGATGTTCGCAAAGTTGAGCGGCTGCCCGATCAGTACACAGGTGCCCATGGTCAAGAGCCCGGTCAGTACGATCGGCGTCATGGTAATCGCCACGTCACGCGCTCGGCGCAGCGCAATCAGGAGCAGACCGCAGATGGCGACGAATGACAGCACCCCTGCCTCGATGAACGCGTCGACCACGGCTCGACCATAGGCCTGACGGTAGATCGCCGTACCGGTAGCGTCGGGCGCTATCTTGACTCCAGCGGCGATGAACCGGCCGATTACTGCATCGTCGTTGGAGTCGCCCTTTGGTACAACTGAAACACGCGCCCGTCCGTCAGCGGTTCGCCATTGGCGCACGATTTCAGGCGGAAGCGATTCAATGCTAACGGGCCGCGGGTGCAATAAATTGCGTATTTGCTCGAGGGACGTGACAAGACCCGGGATCAGCATCTGCTCGGCCTGGGCTCGCGCTGACCGGCTGCCGCGGGCCAACGTGTCGAGTTCATCGGCGAGCCTGAGGGCGTCCGCGCTCAGCGAGGGATCTTCCGTTGCCGCTTGACGTAGCTTGTCGGCCCCTCTGTTCAGGCTATCGATGACCTCTGCATCGGTGGGTGGCGTCGCGACGTCGAGCGGATTCAGTGTGAAATCCAGAAGGTTTGCCGCATCGGCGATGAGCGCTATCTTTTCGCGCTGTTCGGTTGGAATGAAACTCGACAAAGTGTGGGCGCTGTAGACCATCGGATCGGTCCTGAAAATCGCGGCGAGGTGGTCGGCGGCGGCGAGGTTCGGTCGCATGACTTCCAATGTATTCGGAGATCTATTCGGATCGCGCATCAAGTCAGCGAGCGTCGCAACCGACTCCACCTTCGAGCTGCGCAAGTGCATCGGATTGAAATCAAAGTGCAACAGCGGCAGCAGGACGGCAGAAATCAGCGCCGCGACCGCGCCAACGCCGAGCACCAGGCTCCGGTGTCCCAGCACATAGTTGTCGATGAGTGTCAACCGCGCGCCGGGTTGGTGGTCGGGAGCGCCCGGCGGCCGAGCGAGCTTGATCAGCGCGGGCAATAGCGTGAGATTCAACACAAGGGCAGCGAACAGGCCGAGGCCGGCGATCATCCCGAGTTGCGAGACTCCATAGTAGGCTGTGGGTGTAAAGGCCAGAAAGCCGATGCCAATCGCCGTAGCCGCCAGGGTGAGCGATTTTCCCATAGTGCGTGCTGTCGCGAGGAGGGCCGGACCCACGTCACATCCGGGTCGGCGTTCTGCCCGATAGCGGACACTGAACTGAATACCGAGATCAATCCCCATCCCGACGAACAAAGGGATGAAGGCGACCGAGATGATGTTGAACTGATGAAACAGCGCAAGACCCAAAGCCGTGGCGGTCAGGAGGCCCGCCAGGGTCGTCGCGAGTATTGAGGCGATCAACCAGGGCGACCTTACGGCGAACCAAAGCATCAAGATCACGGCTCCGCTCGCAAGACAAGCGATCAAACCCGCGCGTTGCGCCAAGGTTGCGAATTCCTCGTCCTGCAACGGCGCGGAACCCGTCAATCGAACGCGCACGCCATGGACCGTGTCGAGCTGGAGCTTGCGTGCCGTGCCACGGATCGCTTCGATCGGTGATCTAGCGGGTTCCAGTTGGGTGAAGTCGAGCACCGGATCGAGCAAAATAACGTGCCGTAGCTCGCGTTCGTCCGGCTCGTTCCCGGTGACCAGGGTACGCCACGAGAAGAATCGCGGCTTACCTACAGCGAGGTCCTGGAGCGCGTCGGCCAAAGTGCGGATCGGAGTGCGAAGCTCCTGCGGTGCAGGCTTGTCCTGGGTCACGCCTTTCATGGTCAGGGAAAGTGTGTTGGCGAAACCGCGTAAGGAAGGGTCGGATGCCATGGATCCGAGGAATGGCTGGACCTTGACCAACTGAGCGATGAGCTTCTTTACCTCCTCGGTTGAGGCGAAGAGCAAGCGGTTGCCCTCCCAGAATGGCCCACTGTCGGGCCGCTCAACAGAGTGGAACCACCGCGCTTGAGTGCCGAGACGTGCGGCGAGCGTGGCGGTCGCCGCCTCGCTCAACTCCGGTGTTTGGCCGTCGACGACCACGACAATATCCAGGTTGTTCTGCGAGAACGCCGCCTCAAACGCCGCCTGCCGCACTCGCCAGGGGAGCTCGCGCGACAACAGAGCGTCTGTGTCGGTACTCATGGCGAAATGGCGTGTGACGTAGTAACCCGTCCCTGTGCAAAGGATGATGAGAAAAGCGACGACCATCCACGGGCGCGCGACACACACCCCGACAAGCCTGACGATCAGCGGGGGCTGCCGACTCATTGGCGCGGATGAATCGTTCACTTGCCCATCGGTGGACCGGGTGCAGCTGCTCACACAACTAATCGTCTCTGCGATACATCGGAACCCGCTCCGACCCGCCTCAGTACCGTAATCGCATGAGAGCAGAGCTGGCATCGCCGATCGCGGCGATCCCCAGAGTCCCGACTCCGAGCACCAGATCACGGGCGCGGCGTGCAAACGAGGCTGCTATCGCTGCGGCAGGAGGGATCCCGAACACCGCTGCAGCCAGCATGTAGCTCACCTCTTGCACTCCAGCGGCGGCTGGTACCATGAATCCAAACGTACGTAACCCCACGACCGTGCCGTCAATGGCGAGCGCCTGCGATAAGGTCAGATCTACACCGAGCAGCCGGAAAATGACCCAGGCCTCGCCGGCGCCCAGACACCAGCAGCAGAGGTGCAGCGCGAAGCCCGACCATAGGCGCAAGCGCAGACGAAGGATCCGATCGAAGCAAGCTTGCAGGTCGCGGCCGGCGTCGCCATCGTCCAGGGAAAGCACAGCCGGCCAACGGGCACTGACCGCCCGCGCCATTGCGCCCAGCGAGGCGCCGAGCGACCGGCGCGCGACCGCGAGACTCGCAACCACAACGCAAGTCGCGGCGAAGGCCAGAAATAGCAGACGCGTGAAGTGGGTCTGCGGCCCTAGTGCGAGCAGGGTGAGCAGTGCCGCAAGCACATAGGGCAGCTTCGCAGCGAGTTCTATCGCGCCGTCGATGCACGCAGAGACTGCCCCAAGGGTGATCGTCCGGCCTCGACCGAGGGCGCGCACCCCGAAGACGACACCGCCGAGGTACAGGAAGGGCAAGACCTCTCCCGCGGCGTCGCGGACAAATCGCGCCCACAAGAATCTCGATGGTGAAGCCGGCGGATCGTCACCGGAGGCCAGCCTCCAGGCGAAGCCCATCAGGACGATGATCGGCAGATGCAGGAGCGCCAGCACCAAGAGCCCGCTCAAGTGGAGGCTTTCGAGCGCTCGCGCGACCGCGCCGGCACCCGCACGGACCACGGCTGCGGCCACGGCGGCGACGCCGATCGTCAGCGCGATGACCGTGCCTCGCTGCACGTCAGGCCGGGGCGGCAGTCGCTGCCTCTGCTGCGTGATGCTCGGTCTCGATACCGAAGGTATCCGTGTAGCGCGCAAAGCGCTCGTGCAGTACGTGCGGATCGAGGCCGAATTCAGCCAGCTGGTATTCGCGCGACGGTCGGCTGATATTGACCGCGGTGCTCGCCCAGCGCCGCATGCGCGCTTCTGCATCTTCAGTCAGCACGAGGCCGCAATGACGGTAGACCGCTTTGACCGCATCGAGAGGGGAGCGGACGATCTGCCGATAATGAAGGTGCAGCACCGAGTTGTCACGCGCTGACAGTGCGCTCATTCGTTCAGCGCCTTCCACCCACGATGCGCTCACGTCGCGACCTAGCTCTACCCGATCGACTCTGCGTGCAAAGGATCGACGCAGCACTTCCGTCAGTCGCGTGACCGAAGCCAGCACCCGAACGGGATCGCGATGGATGAACACGAGGTGTGCATCGGGATAAACCTTCCGGATGTCGTCGAGCGCGAACACGTGATCCGGCGATTTCAGGATCCACCTGCGCCCAGGGAGCTCGGCGTCCAGATGCTGAAGAAAACGACGATGGAAGCGATAGCCATCGAGCAAGCCGCGGCGGTGCAGCCAGCTGCTATAAGAAGGAACCCGGTACGTGCTCTCGAAACGCTGGCTCTGGAACACGTGGGCGGTGATCTCCGTACATTCCTCGGGCGCATCGACCGCGACCGGGTGCAGGAAATTGAACTCGGGGGAAAGCATCCTGAACAGGGCGAGCTGCAAACCCACCCACCGCTTGCGCAGCGCGGTTTCCAATCGGCCGCCCCGCGATCCATGGGGATATACGAGCTGAAATAGCCGCGGCGCAATCGTACTCGGGTCCTGCAAAATCAGGCGGTGGAGGAAAGTCGTTCCGCTGCGCGGCACTCCGGTGATGAAGACGGGGGCCTGGATCGGTCGCGATAGTACCGAAGGACAGGCGTCCTCGAACTCTTCGAACCGCAGCAGGTTTCTCAAAAAGCGCAGAACGTCGACTCTCAGCGCGCGGATACCGAGCACGCTCAAATCCGCCTCCGCATTGCAGGCTTCGAGCAAGCGCTCGAAGGGACGAATGAACGAAAGGTCGGCAAAATCTCGCCGCCTGCTGCGCTTCAACGCTAGCTCTATTAGCTCATCGGCACGCGGCACGCGTGGACGGTTACCGCGCACGAAGCTCGTGCGGATGCGGTTGTACTCGCTACCTGTGTGTGCCATCTCGGATCACCTCAAATGTTTCGACGCGGCTCTCACGCCGGAAGGCACCATTACGAGTCACTTGAAAGTGATGGTCCCGCCAGCGCACACGGCGTGTCGCGAAGCTCCAACCCCACAGAGCAAAGCTAAGTGTGTCCCTGAGCGGCAGAAGCAGAAGATGGGCGAGGGCCGAGTCGCGCTTGCGCAAAGTAGAATGGAGCATGGCCCGTGCCACCGCCGTAATCGCGAGCATCGCGAGCGCGCGTAACGCGCCGGCGGCGAGCAGGCTCCCGAGCGCCGCGACCGGTATGCCAAACGTAATGAAGCAAAGCGCATGGCCAACCGGGCGAACCGCGCGAATCGTGCGTAGCCACCGCAGCTCATGCCGCAGCAGCTCGCCGAGGTTGCTCTCATCCACGTAGGTCTCGACCACTACATCGGAGAGTACCGTACGCAATCCTATGCGGCGCGTGAGCTCGCCCAGCCGATAATCATCGGCCAATTGGTTGGCGATTGCCATGAAGCCGCCGATGCTTGCCAACACGTGGCGCCGTATCGCAATCGTCGCGCCGAAGGCGAATGATCGCGAACCCGCCATCGCGGCAACGCGCACTGATGGTGTGAACCATTCTGTGATGAACATCGCTCCTAGGAGCGACCAGAGTCCGGCGCGCGCCCATCCACGATAGCAACAGGTAACGATGCCAACGTCGGGGTCGCGCAGCGGAGCGACAACTTTGGTCAGATAGTCGCGCGCCACCCGCACATCGCTGTCCGATATCACAAGGTGGTCATAGCGCACGAGGGCCATCATGTTGATCAAATTGCTGACCTTGGGGCTGCTGCCGTGCTGCGTGCTATCGATCGCGATAGCAAGGTCCCTACTCGGAAACTCGCGCTGCAATCTGCGCACCACAGCGATCGCCGGGTCGTCCGACTCAGCTACGCCGAATACAATCTGAAATCGCGGATGATCCTGTTCGCAAAAAGAGCGAAGACAGTCATAGAGCGCGTGTTCCGCGCCGCAAAGTGGCTTGAGCACCGTTACCGGAGGCGAATCCGCAGGTGCGCGTCCCGTGGGACGAATGCGTCGGTGCACGGCGAGCCATGCGGCAATGCTGTAGCCCATGGCAAGGGCGGCGAGCCCGGTGCCGCACCCAACGGACCACGATTCGATCACAGGTGGCATACCCGGCGACTCCATAGCGCGCTGTGTTGCGGATGTAAGCTCGGCGAATGGGGGGTTCCGCAGACGACGGTCTGCACGGTAGGTCGTAACAAGCGCACTCTAGAGCTCATGGAAGTCATGAGGTTAGGACGGCGGCCTCTGACTGACAATCCTATATCACTCGATGGCATCTATCGTCCCTTTCGATATATGGGCTCGCCCGGGGTGAGCACCAAGGGCTAACATCCGACTACATCGTGACTTGTTGCGATCGATTGATCTTGAATAAAATAAGCCATATTTGTTTATGCGTGCGATTCGCGGCCCACCTGCTCAGCGATACAGCACGCGCGTTCAAGACAATCCGTCCCGACCCTTGAAGAGTAGGCTGTTGAATGCGGTCAAGTTCCATGACACCCAAATTCGTGATGCTGATATGCATGCTGATCCTGATGCCGGTCGCCGATCCAGCGTATGCGGCAGTCAGCGATCCTGCAGCGAGTCAAGTGCAGACCCTCACTGCATCGCTGCTCCAGTCCATGCAAGCGGGTCCAGCTGAGCCGATGACTGAGAGATACCGGAGGCTCGAGCCCGTTATCAATCAGGTCATTGGCTTGCGGCTCATGACCCGGCTCGCCGTCGGCCCCGACTGGTCAAACTTCTCGCCGGAGCAGCAAAACGCATTGATCGCGGCCTTCAGGCGTTTCACAATTGCGACCTACGCTCACAATTTTCGCGATTTTAGCGGGCAGAAATTCGAAATCGGCGACGTTTTGAGTCGCGGTGAGGACAAAATAGTCCGCACCCGCATCATTCCCGCGCACGACACGCCTGTGAACTTGCTTTACCGGATGCGCGAAATGGACGGCGTCTGGAAGATTATCGACGTTTATTCCGACGGCGTCAGTGAACTGACCTTGCGCCGGGATGATTTTGTCGCTGCGATCGCCGCCGGAGGGGCTCCCGCTCTGATAGCCCACCTGCACAAGGTCAGCGACGACCTCTTGAAATAGCACTCTCTCGGTTGTGGGGCAAAACCCATTAAGACCTGGTGCCTAGGACATCCCCAACCAAACGGACAGGGCGCGTTCTTTCAGGAGATCTTCGCGGGCGCCAGCCGCGGCGAGAGCACATGGACGATGAGCAACGCCATCAAATAGGCACTCGCTGCGACGACAAAGATCGGTGTATAGGTGCCCATACGATCAAGTACCCAGCCTGCGTACTTGGCGATAACCATGCCGCCAATGGCGCCCGCGGCACCGCCGATGCCTACGACCGTGCCCACGGCTTCGCGCGGAAAAACATCGGATGGCAGCGCGTACAAATTGGCAGAAAATCCCTGATGAGCTGCCGTTGCCAGGCCGAGGATAAATACCGCCAGCCAGAGATTATCGACGACGCTGGCAAAGACTATCGGAAGCACGCACAGTCCACAGATCAGCATAGTGACTTTTCGCGCTCGATTGGCACTGGCACCTCGTCGCATCATCCGTGAGGACATCCACCCTCCAGCGATGCTGCCGAAATTCGACATGAGATATACAGCTATAAGAGGTAGTCCGAAGGTTTTGAGATTCAAGCCATGGCGGCGAACCAAGAAGTCCGGCAACCAAAACAGAAACATCCACCAAATAGGATCGATGAGAAATTTGCCGACCGCAAACGCCCACGTTTCCTTGACACGAAACATGCGTCCCCAGGAGACTGCAACGACCGGGGCCTGCGGATCGCTGCGTATGTGAGCCAATTCCTCCACACCGACCCGGGCGTGATCCTCGGGCAGCCGGTAAACGACCCACCAGAACGGAAGCCAAATAACGCCGAACAAACCCGTCAGCAAGAA
>Ga0210407_10001832_pt1 | contig 19068 bp, 19 predicted proteins | sample IncBWC27MmetaG_FD_150860 | JGI IMG/M metagenome (GOLD analysis project Ga0210407, IMG submission 150860) | Forest soil microbial communities from Barre Woods Harvard Forest LTER site, Petersham, Massachusetts, United States - Inc-BW-C-27-M | ecosystem: Environmental > Terrestrial > Soil >... | reverse complement strand
CGCTGCGCCGCGCGTTCGGCGAATATCACGAATCGGTCGTCATCTGAGCTCGTAGCGGAACTGCAAGGGATCGATCTCGACGCAGATTCGGATTCCTGTCCCTGAGTACAGTTAACTGCTTCCCTGCTCCTCCTTCGCAAGAGAAGCCTACCCAGGCCAAGAGATGGTCTGATGTTCAATAGACCTCTACCCTGATTGAAGGAAAGCAGGCGCGAAGTGAGAACGTGCTTTGTGACTTTTGTCCTAGCGTTTGCGCTGTTGGGCTTAGTGTCTTCACAGCCGCCTGCCTTCGCTCAGGAAACCGATCAAAGAGAAATCAAGCGCAAACCCAAGGCGAAGGTCGAGCCGAGGTACCCCGCGCTGGCGCGTCAGCTGAAGCTGAGCGGGAGAGTAAGAATCGAAGTGATTGTTTCTCCAGACGGCCGGGTAAAGGATACGCGCATCATCGGAGGCAGTCCGATTCTGGCTAATGCGGCCCTCGATGCGGTCCGAATGTGGCGATACGAGCCTGGCTCGAAAGAGACCGTTGAAATCGTTGAAGTCGATTTCAAGAATCCCAATCAATAATCTCAAACCGACGACCGCAGAGGGATTGCTGCGCGCGCTGAAAGAGGAGTCTGCGCCGCGCGCGGATTGGGTCGCGGACGTCGAAGGGAATTCGAATCATCAGCATTTCCACCTCCTGTAACAAACGCTAAGAATGGGCGTGAGCTTGGTGGCCGCTGCTTTTCCCCATGCGGCCGGCGTCAGGTTTGTTGGCCGAAAAGACAAACTCGAACCCGCGTCCGGGAAACCTCCGGTTTAAAGACCTAAGCTACATACTTGTGTTAGGTTTTCACTCTTGAATTCGAATGTGCGCGATAAGCAAGGTGACGCTGGAATATGAAATCCGCTGGCCCAGGCGCGTACTGACGCTTGGCGAGGCGGTGAAGTATATCGACGCGACCGGGTTCTGCCTGCTGTTCCCCGTCAGGAGCGTGGCGCTTCCGTCGTTGTACTACGCCGTGACGCGACGGAACCCGCACGAGAAAATGGTTTGGGACAAGTATTCACAGATGGTGTGGCGCTGGAAGGACGAGCTGCCGCGGAGGAGGCGCGCGCTTTACGCAAAATATTTCCGCGGCCGCGGGACGTTTATTTCGCTCGAAATGCTGCCAAATTTTCTGGCGATGCGAAACGCGGCGGTGACGCCGGACGACCACGAGCGGTTTTACGCGGAAGGACGCATTCACGATGACGCGCGCTTGATCTGGGAAGCGCTTGCGAAACACGGGCCGCTGGCGACGCTCGAACTGCGCAACGCGTGCGGTATGGACGCGAAAGCGGGGAACGTGCGATTCAAGCGCGCGATTCTCGATTTGCAGTGCCTGCTCGCCGTCGCGCATTTCGGCGCCGAGCAAGAGACGGCGGCGTGGGCGTCGGGGCGCTACGAATTAACTTGCCGCGCATTTCCAAAGGAGACCGCCGAGGCGCGTAGCATTTCGCCGGAACAGGCGCGGGCGGCTTTGGCGGCGAAGTATCTTGAGTCGTATCGCGAAGCCACGCTGGCTCGGGTGGCCCGGCTGATGGGCTGGTCAAAAGATGAAGCCTTGAAATCGATCGAGGTGCGCGGGGCGGGCGAGGCGATGCGGGCGAAAACGGGGAGCGAAAAGTGATGTTCGGAAAGTGGAAATCGAGCGCGAAACTGATCCTCGCATCAGGGTCGGCGCGGCGAGCGGAAATTCTGCGCAACGCGGGATTTGAATTCGAGACTCTTGTGACGCACGCGGACGAGAGCCGGCGCACGCGGGAGTCGCCCGCGAAATACGTCGGGCGCGTTGCACACGCGAAGGCTCGAGCGGCGGCGGAGAAACTGAGAGGCAAGAGCGACCCAGTGATCGTCATCGGAGCGGATACGGTGGTGCTGGCGGGCGGAAAGATATTGGGCAAGCCTTTGGACGTGAAGGATGCCCGGCGGATGCTGCGGACGCTGAGCGGGAAGACGCACCGGGTGCTGACCGGTCTTTCAGTGCTGAGCCTGCCTGATGGCGCCGAGCGCCACCATGTGGAGACGACACGGGTGCGATTCAGAAAAATGTCGAACGCCGAGATTGACGACTACATTGCGACGGGCGAGCCATTCGGCAAGGCGGGAGCGTACGCGATCCAGGGAATCGGCGGGCGCTACGTGACGCAAATCGAGGGATGCTATTTCAACGTTGTGGGATTGCCGCTGGCGCGGCTTTGCAAATTACTCGCGCAGATGCAAGAGCATGGTGGTGGCGCACGACTAAGAAACAACCGGTAGTCAAGGCTGGCCGAACTAACCGCAAACCCTATGCGCAAACTTGCGTCGATCCGGCGCTACTTCTTCTCTTCAGTCGTCGATGTCGAGGGAGGCGGATTGGTTGGGGGCGGGTTGACCGGCTGACTGGTTTGATCGCCGCGCATCCCGTCCTTGAACTCACGAACGCCCTGGCCAAGACCGCGCATCACTTCGGGGATTTTGCGTCCGCCGAAGAGCACGAGTATGACAACCGCGATAATGAGTAGGTGCATCGGGCTGTCCCACATGGGTACCTGCCTTTCAAGCCTGGCCTGGGGCCTGGCCTGCCAATACTGAATCCTTGAACCTCTAGAGTATAACACGCTCGTCGCCTACGCGCCGGGTGACGTGCTCGCGGTCCAAGTATTCGAGGAGCGGTATAGCATATTTTCGGGTGACGCCGGTAAGTTCTTTGAATGCAGGGATGGGGAGCTTGTCGCCGCGTTCTTTGCGGTATTTGGCGAGGAGTTCGCGCAGGCGGGCGACGGCCGAGCGATGAAATACGAGGTCGCTGGCGACCTTCACGAGCACTTTTTCGCGCAGGAGCATCAGCAGAATTTTCTGCGCGCGGCTGGATTCGACTGGGAGCTTTTCGAGCACGGCGGCGAAGCTGGGAACCGAAAGTCCGGCGTGCTCGAACTCCTTTTCGATGAGTTCCTTGGCCCGAGATTCGTCCGAGGAAAGAGCGATTTCGCGGCCGGCGTGCTGGACGAGATCGCCGGACATTGTGAGAATCCTTTCGCGAACAAGATCGTCAAGGGCGGCTTGAAATACTTCCGCTCTGGGGTTCTTCGCGCGGCCGCGAAGCTCTTGCTTGGGAATGCCGGGGAGCAGCGGGTTGGCGCGATGAAATTCCTCGACGGCTTTTTTCAGGATTACTGCTAATTCCGCGAGAGTTTTTGCGAAAGCGATCGTCAGCGGCTGTTCCCCGACGACTCGCAGTTGCTTTGCGGCGCTGAGATTTTTTACAGCTCGGCGCACTTCGGCTTCCGTCCAACCGGTGCGGGAGATGATCTCGGCGAGCGTCATCCCGCGCTGTGAAGAAGCGGCGAGCGCGGCGAGAGTTTCTTCGTGATTGCCGCGCTCAAGCGTTTCTAGAAACGCCGCGACGGCGGGATCGTTTCGGCGGTGGCGACGAGCGCGCGCGTCAAGAACAGTGCCGCCGCCAATCGTCACCACCGGCGAGAACTGGCGAAGGATGAAGCGGTCGCCGGGAAGCAGTAAAGCGGGTTCGCTGAGTCTGAGTTGAGCGAGCGCGGATTCGCCGGGCGGGAGTTCGTCGCGGAGGAGCAAGACAACTTCCGCGATTCTCTCCGCGGTGCCCTGATGGAAATGGACCTTTGCGCGATTCTTGAGCGGGCGCGCAGAGGCGAGGAGCGTGACGCGAGCGTCCAAGCGCACCGAGGGCTGGAACACTCCGGGTGGAGCGAGAACCATTCCTCGCTGAATTTCTTCGCGCCCGAGTGCTGCGAGATTTACCGCTGTTCGCTGGCCGGCTACGGCGCGTTCGACGGCCTTTCCGCCTGAGTGCAAACCACGAACGCGGACGCGTTTGCGAGTGGGATAAAGCTCTACTTCATCCTCGGGCTTGAGCGTTCCGGCAACGAGCGTACCAGTTACCACGGTGCCGAAACCTTTCATGGCGAAAGCGCGATCGATGGGGAGGCGGAGATGACGCGTCGCATCTCTGGCCGCTACGGCCTGCGCTGCATGCAAAAGCTCCCGCTTTAACGCGTCAAGGCCGTCGCCGGTTTTCGCACTCACGGGGACGATCGGCGCGCCTTCAAGAAACGAGGCGCGCACGAATTCCTCGATTTCGAGACGGACGAGGCCGAGCATATCCGCGTCGACCAGATCGGATTTTGTGATGGCGATAATCCCGCGAGGAATCCCCAGCAAGCGGCAGATGTCGAAATGCTCGCGCGTCTGCGGCTTGATGGATTCGTTCGCCGCGATGACCAGAAGCAGGAGATCCGTGCCTCCGACTCCTGCGAGCATATTTTTTACAAAGCGCTCGTGGCCGGGCACGTCGACGAAGCCGAGCCGTGCGTTATTGAGATCGAGAAAAGCGAAACCGAGATCGATGGTGATTCCGCGGCGTTTTTCCTCTTCGAGGCGATCCGGGTTTGTCCCCGTAAGGGCTTCGACCAACGCGGACTTGCCGTGGTCGATATGGCCGGCGGTTCCGACGATGACGTGCTTGATGGTATCCATCGACGAGGTAAGTTTTGCGGAACGATGCTACTGGAGGAAGGAAGGGCGGTCAAATACGCTAAGTGGCGCAGCTTGGGTCACGCTTCTGGAGATGGACGTGTGAGTGCATGACCGAAGACATCCCAAGGGGCGAAATCGACGCGCCCCCTAGGACCCCCCGGTTGAATTATTGAGCCCGTTCTTGAAGCGGCGGAGCCGACGTCGCGCCCTTAAATCGGGGCTTGCCGAGCTTTGCAATCCAGATTCCCGAGTTGATGTCGTTGTAAAAAATCAGGCCGTTCGCCGGTTGGCCTCCCCACGCGAACGGAAGATTCGGGCGGAAGCCCTCGGGATCGCCCGTCCAGACGCGCGCAATTTCGCGGCCCTGCGCATACAAGTTTCCGCGCAACTCGCCGGAAATATCGAGGACGCGCCCGCCGCCGGCATAGTCACCGGCAAAGAGCATGTCGTTGTCCGCCCAGAAGTTGTGCATGCCGCCTTCGGGGATTTCGTAGGTGGCCACCAGACGCGGATGCTCGATATCCGAAACATCCATCACGTGGCAAATGCCGCGGACGGGAATGCGTTCCTTGCTGTCAATTTCGAAAATTCCCGGAAACACTTCGTCGCCGACAAAAACGTAATTCTTGTAGCGAAACGCGGAGTGCGTTCCGGAGAGCCAACCGTTGCCGTAAAGCTCGTAGTGATTGTATTTAAATTGCGAAACGAGCTGCGGGTGCTCCGGGCTGCCGCCTTTGATTCCGGCGCCCACGTCGAGAATGATCAGGCCATCGCGCCAATACGCGAGATAGGCGAGGCCGTCCTTCACGTAGAGATCGTGGAGGTAGCGACCGCTGGACATCGGACCCATGGGGCCGGCAATCATGGCGGCTGTTGAATTTTCCGTCTGCCAGCGCGCGACTTCTTTGGGATGTTGTGCGTCCTGAAAATCGATCACGCGCAGCGAACCGGTGGCGTCGTCGGTGATGTACGCGTAATGCTTATCGATGAACGCGCTATGCACGCCGCCGGTGACTGTTTCGGTGTACTCGGAGAGAACTTTCAGATGGGCTGGATCGGAGGCGTCGAAGAACACGATTCCGTTCTTGCGGTTCGAAGCGCCTTCGCGGGTGTAGACGCCGATTTTGCCGTCCGCCGTCGTGCTGATGTCGTTGATCAGGCGCGCGTCGGCTTTCATCGTGTCCAGCTGCTTGGGATGCGCGGGATCGGAAATGTCGTAGGCGTAGGCTTTGTCCGAAATCGTCGAATAGAAAAGATAATTCCCGATCACCCACTCCTCGGAGGTTTGGATGGCCTTGCCGTCCGCATCTTTAGTGGGGATATGCGAGACGATATCAACCTGGCGTTCTATATTTCGCGGAGTCACGGTGACGGAAGCCACGGCGCTATGGTGCCCTGCGGAAGCAGTCACTTGATAAGTGCCGGGCATGTTGGCCACAAACGCACCATCGGGATAGATCCTTGCGCTCGGGCCGCTGACGCTCCAATTCGCCAGTACGTCGACCGCCGCAGCGCCCTTCGCATCGTGCGCGCTGGCGGCGAAATGAATCACGTCGCCCGTCTTGGCGGAAGTAGTGGCAGGCTCGACCGATATTTTACGAATGGTATCGGCAACAATGCGGACTGTAATTTCCCCGGACGCGGGCCCGGAAGTGGCAACTAGTTTCGCGGTGCCAGGGGCGAGGGCAGTGGCCATTCCGGAGTCGTCCACCCTAGCGATGGCCGGCGAATCGGATTTCCAGTGAATTGTGACATCGGAGCGCGGATCGTTGTTGGCCAGGCGAGCCGTTGCCGCCAGAACGGTGGTGGCGCCCACGGGCAACGATCTGGCAATCGGAGCGATTTCGATTTTTGCGGGCGGCGGCACCACAACCGTTACGCGCGTAAATCCCGCTTTGCCGGCAACGACTGCGCCCACCAGCACCTCGCCGGGCGAATGAAAGATTACATTCCCTTCTTGATCCGCGCCTGCTTGATCGAACGGAGCTGCGAACCAGATCGCCGGTTTCTCGTCGATCACTTTGCCCGAGGCGTCCTTGGCGACGGCGCTGAATTTAACTTTTTGCCCCACCTGCGCCTCAGTCCCAGCGGGACTCACGTCAACAGTTGCCGCTTTGGGAGTAGTCGCCTCTTGTGCGGCAAGAACTGGTGCGAACAGCATCGCACCCGCAAGAATCACCACGGAATTTGAAATCTTGAACAAACGAGTCATACGCATGAACCGGCGCCTCCGAGGGCGAAATGCCCCGTGTGAAATTGAACTTGCCGCGCGAGTTTGTCAAGAGTGAAGGAATCGAGAGAATGGGAGAAGACCAAATTAATGAGAGATTCGAAGGGCGGCAGCAATTTCTTGGTTAATCGCGAGCGCTGCCTCGCGGGGGTTTTTTGCCGCGGTTATGGGGCGCCCGACAACCAGATAGTCCGCGCCGGCGCGCATCGCTTCCGATGGAGTGGCAACGCGAGATTGATCTTGCGCGGAATCGCCGCTCGGCCGCACTCCCGGAACGACGATCAGAAATTTGGGCCCGCAAGCGCGACGGATGGCCCGCGCTTCCTGAGGTGAGCTTACAACTCCGTCGAGCCCCGCCTCTTTCGCCAGCCGCGCCAACGTAACTACGCGTGACGCCACCGGCCCCGATATTCCTACGCGCCTCAGAGCTTCAGCGTCCAGACTTGTGAGTAGAGTGACCCCGAGCAGCGCCGGAGGATTCTTTTTCCCTGCGAGGGCGTTGCGCGCAGCGCGCATCATGGCCAGCCCTCCCGTAGTATGAATGTTCAGCATGCGCACACCTGGAAGTTTGGCTGCAGCGGCCACCGCGCCTGCAACCGTATTGGGAATGTCGTGAAACTTCAGATCGAGGAAAATATCAGCGCCCAGACCCGCTAGCTTTCGAACAGCTTGCGGGCCTTCGGCTGTGAAGAGCTGCTTGCCAACTTTGAAAAACCCAACTACGCCGCCAAGCTGCCGCGCCAAGGCGCAGGCCGGCGCCAGGCGGTCAACATCCAGGGCAACGATTAGTCGCGACGGGGCGACGCGGGGCGTGTGGGCACCTCGAGCAGCTCCAGCCGGACCTTGGCGGTTCCGCGCTGGTCAAATCCAAGTCTCCGCGCCACTTCATAGGAGACGTCGAGCTCGCGCCCTTCAATATAGGGTCCGCGATCGTTAATCCGTACCACTTGGCTGCGGTGGTTCCGCGTATTCACGACGCGCACGATAGATCCCATCGGCAGCGTCGGGTGAGCTGCGGTCGTAGCGTACATATCATAAGCCTCGCCGGTGGCGGTGGGCTGCCCGTCGAAGTCCTCGCCGTACCAGCTTGTTGTGCATTCCCAGACAGCCAACGGCTTCGGCTGGCCATTCGTTCCAGCTTTCAGTTCGGGATAGAGTTGCGACGATGTCGGTTGGTTCGGGTTGCTCATTCTTCCAGCAGTCGTAGGATTCACCGCAGGCGTGAAGACGAGCATACCCACTCCTAAGAACACTGACGCGAAGACCAGCGATTGTTTAGCTCTCATAGTCTCCTAACTTTATTTGAATCAGCTATTTTACCTTCTCGGGGCCTTCCGCCACAACACTCTTTATGCCTTAAACGAACCCCGTAAGCTGCTGATTTCAAATACCTTCTCATCGCGGCACCACATTTCGAGTTCCGTGACGAGATGCTCGGAAGCCCGTGGATCAACAAAATGGGCTGTTCCTACTTCCACCGCCGAGGCTCCTGCCAGCATATACTCGGCGATATCTTTTGCGCTCTCTATACCGCCTAACCCTAAGATCGGAATCGTAATGACCTTAGCCGCCTCGTAAACCAACCTAACCGTTATAGGTTTGATCGCCGCCCCCGACAACCCCCCCGTCGTACTACCGAGCCGTGACCTCCGATTGTGTGTATCTATACACAGTGCAGGGTAGGTGTTCGCCACCACGACTGCGTCGGCCCCCTCGGATTCCGAGGCCTTAGCCGTAAGTCCAATCGTTCCAACGGTAGGAGACAGCTTTACCCATAGTGCGCGCTTCGATGCCTTCCGTGCGGCCCCCACCACCGCTGCCGTCAGCAAAGGGTCAGTACTATATTCCACGCCTCCGTGCTCGACGTTTGGGCACGAAATGTTCAGCTCGTACGCCGCAAGCCCCTCTGTATCCTCCAAGACACGAATTACCTCGACGTACTCGGCTATGGTCTGACCGAAAACGTTGGCTACAATCGCCGTGTCGAACCGGCGTAGGAGGGGGAGTTTCTCGGCTACGAACGCCCGTACGCCAATATTCTGAAGTCCGATGGCGTTCACCATCCCGCTTGCGGTTTCGCAAATGCGAGGCGGAGGCGCGCCTGCCATCGGCTCGAGCGACAAGCCCTTCACCACAATCCCGCCAAGCCGATTCAGCTCCACCAAATCGGCGAATTCGACTCCATAGCCAAACGTTCCGCTGGCGGCAAGAATTGGGTTTTTGAGATGAACTGTGCCGACGCTGACTCGGAGGTCAACTTCCGCGGGCCGTTGAGGGATGCGTGCCGGCTCGGGCGCACTCACTGGACGGACTCTAGCACGGCCGCCCTGTGAATCTCAACAAGACACGGTGCTCGCGCGAAAACGAGCGCCGGATTCCGCGGGTGCTGATTCGCGTCCGTGTGTGCTAGGATATTCGCCGATGCGCGTCGTCGAAAAAAGACAAATTCTTTCAGCCGAAGAGATCGACCGTACCCTCCAGCGAGTGGCGCACGAGATCGTCGAGAAAAGCGGCGGCACAAAAAACCTCGCTTTGATCGGCGTGCGCCGGCGGGGAGTGCCGCTATCGCAACGCCTGGCGCGAACGATTTTCGGCTTCTCGAAGGTGGATATCCCGGTCGGCACGCTCGACATCACTCTTTACCGCGACGATCTCTCCACCGTGGCGTCTCAACCCGTAGTGCAATCGACGGAAATCAGCTTCCCGGTAGACGGTCGCGATCTGGTAGTCGTCGATGACGTGCTTTACACGGGACGCACGATTCGCGCCGCCATGAATGGGCTTTTCGATCTCGGCCGTCCGCAACGGGTTCGACTGTGCGTTCTGATCGACCGCGGACATCGCGAGCTGCCAATCGAAGCTTCGTTCATTGGACAGACGGTGCAGACCAGCGACACCGAAATCGTTGAAGTACGGCTGCGCGAAATTGATAACGAAGAACGCGTCATGCTGGTGGACCGCGTTTCCTGAGTAACCGTTCGGGAGGCACGCAGTAAGACCCTTCGAGCTTTCCGCCGCAGGGTTCACAGGGAAAAGGCAAACGGTGTTGCAGCACTTCGAAGACCTGCTCGGAATCGAGACCCTCACCCGCGAGCAAATCACTTTTATTCTCGATCAGTCGAAACCCTTCCAGGAATTTCAGCGCCATCCATTAAAAAAATTGGCCACCTTGCGCGGGAAGACGGTTGCGCTGGCATTCTTCGAGCCTTCCACGCGCACGCGCATCAGCTTCGCCACGGCGGCCGCGCGCCTGGGCGCGGACACGATGAATCTTCAGGCTGAGTCGTCAAGTCTGAAGAAGGGCGAATCGCTTCTTGATACCGTCCGCACGCTCGAAGCCATGCGGCCCGACGGCATCGTCATCCGCCACAGCTCTTCCGGAGCGGCTGATTTCGTCGCGGAGCGTCTTGAAACTCCGGTGCTGAATGCAGGCGACGGTACGCACGAGCATCCCACGCAAGGCCTCCTCGACGCGCTTACCATTCGCGACCGTCTCGGAAAACTCGATGGCCTGAGCGTTACCATTCTGGGCGATATTCTTCACAGCCGCGTGGCGCGCTCGAATATTCACTTGCTCAGCAAGTTTGGCGCCCGCATCACACTCTGCGGCCCGGCGATGTGGATACCCCGCCAGCTTGAATCCCTCGCACCGAACGTCCGCCGCGTGACGCGAGTCGAAGAAGCTCTTAAGGACGCTGACGTAATTATCGTGCTGCGCGTGCAAACCGAACGCATTCATGAACCGGCGCTAGCCGCCGAAGAATATATTCTGGGCTATCAGCTCACACGCGAACGCTTGCGGCTTGCGCGCAAGGGCGCCCCGGTGCTTCACCCGGGCCCGATGATTCGCGGCCTTGAAATCGATCCCGACGTGGCCGACGGCCCTCAATCGTGCGTGCTCGAACAAGTGACGAACGGCCTCGCCGTACGCATGGCGCTTCTTTATCACCTCGTCGGTGGCGCGCCGGCCGACGCGCCGCACCCGGCAAAGGAACGCTCCAATGCTGCTGATTAAAGGCGCGCGCGTTATCGACCCCGCCAGCCGCACCGATGCGGCGCAGGATATATTGCTCGATGGCGGGCGAATTTCGAAAGTTGGGGCCGATGCCTCCGCGAACTTCAAAGAAAACGACACGGAAGTATTCGACGCCAAGGGACTGATCGTTGCGCCTGGGTTCATCGACCTTCACTGCCATCTGCGCGAGCCCGGCCAGGAAATGTCCGAGACAATCGAAACCGGCACGCGCGCGGCGTCGCGCGGCGGTTTTACGGCTGTTTGCTGCATGCCGAACACGCAGCCTGTGAACGACAGCGCTTCGGTAACGCGCGGGATCGTGGAACGGGCAGCCGCCCACGCCAGCGTGCGCGTGTGGCCGATCGGCGCCGCGTCCGTCGGCAGCAAAGGTGAAGCATTGGCCGAAATTGCAGCGATGAAGGAAGCCGGAATTGTCGGCGTCAGCGACGACGGCAAGCCCGTTGCCACCGCGCGCCTCATGCGGCAGGTCATGGACTACTGCCGCTCGCTCGATTTGCCCGTGATCGACCACTGCGAAGATCCCACGCTGTTTGCGGGCGGGGTGATGCGTGAAGGCGCCGCATCCATTCGCCTCGGCTTAAAAGGAATTCCCGCGCAGTCGGAATCCATCTGCGCGGGACGGGATGTGGAACTTGCTCTGCTGACGGAAGCGCGGCTGCACATCGCGCACATGTCAACACGCGGCGCACTCGAATACGTCCGCTTCGCTAAAAAGCAAGGCTTGCGCGTGACCTGTGAAGTTACTCCTCACCACTTCACGCTGACCGACGAAGACGTTCGCTATGATTCACGCTTCAAGATGAATCCGCCGCTCGCCTCGCGCGAGGATCGCGATGCGCTTATCGAAGGCCTAGCCGATGGCAGCGTCGATGCCATTGCCACCGACCACGCGCCGCATCACCCGGCGAGTAAAGACGTGGAATTCGACCGCGCCCCTTTTGGCATCACCGGTTTTGAAACCGCGCTGTCACTCGGATTGAGCGAGTTGGTACACAAGAACAAAATTTCGCTGACGCGCCTCGTCGAATTATTCACCACGGGACCCGCGCGCGTCCTCGGTATCGAACGAAAAATCGCCGCGGGCCAAGCCGCCGACCTCACAATTTTCTCCGCCGACCACGCTTGGACATTCCGCGCCGCCGAATCCGCTAGCCGTTCCCGCAACACTCCCTTCGATGGCCGCGCCTTCCGCGGCGCCCCGATGGCGACCATCGTCGCCGGACGCATCGTCTATTGCCGCGAATCCGCCGCTCGGGCCTCGTAAACCCTAGTCCTTCATCTGGCCTACGCAGATCTGCGTATACATGATTTCCACAATTGACAGGAAATCACCATTTGTTTTAGCGTGAGTCGGGGCACTTTTCCGCCCCCGCGACGAAGGAACATGATGAACGATGAGGAAGGAACATGAGTAAGCGTTCCGCAGTTCATGGCCCTGGTCAGGGCAATGTGGAGGGCAATGTTGAGGCCGCTCGCAAGCGCCCGGTCGATAAGGCCGCAGGACGCGACCGGTCTCCGCGCCCAACTATCGCTGCCCCTCCGGGCCGAGGCCGCCCCGCAGACTCACAACCCGGCCAAGCCACGGCAAGAAAGTCGCGCGCAGCCCTCGCGCGCCATTCGCGTCGATGTAATGTCTGCAAACATCCCGACCGCGAAGCCATCGAACTCGCTTTCCTCCGCTGGCGCAGCCCGGACGATATCGCCGAAGAATACGGCATCGCGCACCATACCTCGATCTACCGCCACGTCCATGCCACCGGGATATTCGCCCGTCGTCGCCAGATGATTCGCCTCGCCCTCGACCCTCTCCTTGAGCGCGCATCCAGTGTGAAGGTCACTGCCAGCGCCATCATCAGCGCCGCGCGAGTCTATGCTCAAATCAGTGAAGCAGGCGAGTGGATACGCCCCGCTAAGACAGTCATTATTCATCATGTCGCAGACTCCGCAACTCCCTCGTCAGAACCGAAACCCGGCAATCCTAATAGCGAAATTCGGCGATTAGAACATGCTCCATCTAACTGAAAATAAACAACGGACGCTCGTTCCAATGGCGAAAAATGAGGACTTCGTGTGCTGCCATGCGTGCAATTCGAGTGTGATACATTGCCTCTCGCACGAGACTGTCACAAGAGGTATCGAAATGCACGAGCATGCAAATTCATGCGATCGAATGCCCCGTTGGGCCATCTGCGTTCTGCTGCTTCTATTGCCCCGCGCTGTTTCAGCACAAACTGTCGCCAAGCCATCCGTAGACGCGCCAAATGCGTCCGGGCGGCGCGGAGAACTTCAGCTCAAAGCGGCGAGCTCGAATCCGCTCGCTCTGTATCATTTTCTGCTGGCAATGCCCAAGGGTGCGGATTTGCACAATCATTTGAGCGGCGCAATCTATGCGGAGTCGTGGATTCGCGCCGCCGCCGAGGACAATCTTTGCGTTAATTCGGCAACCCTGGCGTTTGCAAAATCCGAAGGCCCGGCAGAACCGAAGTCGACGAGCAATCCGCCGCAGCCCGTATGCGGCGACGGAAAAGTCCCGGCCGCGCAGGCATTCAAAGACCAGCGCCTCTACGACGCGCTGGTAAATGCTTTTTCCATTCGCAGCTTCGTGCCGTCATCGGGCGTGAGCGCCCACGACCATTTCTTCGACGCGTTCGCCAAATTCGGCGGCACCGACAAGCGCCACTTTGGCGAATGGCTCGATGAAGTCGCCACTCGGGCCGCTGCCCAGAACGAGCAATACCTCGAACTGATGGAAACGCCCGATTTCAGCCACACCGCCGCCATCGCGCACGAACTCGGCTGGCAAGACGATTTCGCGCATTTCCGCGAAGCGCTGCTCGCCCGCGGACTGCGTGACGACGTCGCGCCCGCGCTGATGCATCTCGACCAGGCGGAAGCGCTGCGCCGCCAGCGCGAACGCTGCGGCCAGCCGGATGAATTTCCGGCATGCAAAGTCGAGATACGTTTTCTCTACCAGGTCTTGCGCGGCTTCCCGAAGGAACAGGTTTTTGCGCAGACGTTGCTTGGTTTTGAGACTGCTTCCGTCGATCCGCGTTTCGTGGGCATCAATTTCGTCATGCCGGAGGACGGCTACACGTCGATGGCGGATTACGAGCTGCACATGAAGATGGTCGCTTATCTGCACAGCCTCTATCCAACGGTGCATATCAGCTTGCACGCGGGAGAAATCGCGCCGGGACTGGTTACATACGAGGGGCTGTGCTGCCATATCCGGCTGGCGGTGGAAGAAGCGCACGCCGAGCGCATCGGCCACGGCGTCGATGTCATGTACGAAGACCGGCCGCACGAACTTTTGAAGGAATTGGCAGCGAAGCACGTGATGGTCGAAATCAATCTTTCCAGCAATGATTCAATCCTCGGCGTTAGCGGAAATCAGCATCCGTTCCCGATCTATCGTCGGTTTCATGTCCCGGTTGCGCTGTCCACCGACGATGAAGGAGTTTCGCGAATTAACCTAACTCACGAGTACGTGCGCGCAGTAGAGACGTATGGATTGGGATACGCGGATCTCAAACAGATGGTGCGCACGGGAATCGAGCACAGCTTTCTACCGGGCACGAGCCTTTGGCACGAGCCGGATTCGTTCACGCGAGCGGTGGCGGCATGCGCGAGCGACGCGCTGGGCCGCGAGAAACCAGGTTCTGCATGCGCGGCATTTCTCGAGTCCAGCGAAAAAGCCCAGCAACAATGGGAACTCGAACGCCGCTTCCGCGCCTTCGAGTCGAGCTTCTAATGGGATTTGGGAGAAACGATGGCAACCGCTGAAAACGGAATCGTTCGCAAAGCAAGCAACCACTCCGTAGACGAAACCGTCGCGAAGCTCAAAAGCATTCTCGAATCGAAGGGCGTGAAGCTGTTTGCGCTCGTGGACCACAGCGGCGAAGCCAAGAAGGCCGGATTGAAAATGCCAGCGACCAAGCTTTTAATATTTGGCAATCCGAAGGGCGGAACGCCGCTAATGCTCGCTTCGCCGAGTGCGGCGATCGATTTGCCGTTGAAGATTCTGGTTGCCGAAGATGCCAGCGGGAAAGTATCGCTTTCCTATAATTCGACCGAGTACTTGAAGGAACGCCACAACCTGCCGGCGGAATTGCTCCAAAACATCGCCGTTGTAGACAGCCTCGCGACGAAGGCAGGTGAGTAGCGATGCGGGTTAGTGAGATGTGGGTTGATACGATGCTGGTTAGTGCGCGGCGGGTTCCGCTGCCGGATGCATGCCGTGCTGCGGCACTTCGTGGACGCCGCGCGCCGGAGCTTCTTGGTGGAAGCGGTAGAGCTGATTTAGCGGTCCAGCGCCCTTTCCGATCTGGTAGGACTTCTCGATCGCTTTCGTCACGTAAGCTTTCGCGAGAATCACGGACTCGCGGAGCTGCTGTCCCAACGCCAGCTGCGCGGCAATCGCCGATGAAAACGTGCAACCCGACCCATGCGTGTTCGGGCTCTTCACGTGGTCGCCGCCGAACGTTTCCACTTCGCCGCCCTCGCACAGCACGTCGATCGGCTTGTCAAGGTGTCCGCCCGTGACGATCACTGCGCGCGCGCCCATTTCGTTTAGCTTCTGCGCCGCCGCTTTCATCGCGGCAAGGTCTTTCACTTCCATGCCGGTGAGAAATTCTGCTTCCGGCATGTTCGGAGTAATCACGGTCGCGCGCTTCAACAGCTCGTCGCGCACAAACTTCAGTCCTGCGGCGTCGAGAAGTTCGCCGCTGCCGGCCGTGGGACGCGACACCGGATCGAGGACCACGTGACCAAATTTATGCTTGTCGAGAAATTCCGCGACCACCGAGGCATTCGCGCGATTCGCGAGCATGCCGATCTTCACGGCCGCGAGCGTGACGTCTTCGAGCAGCACATCGAGTTGCGCGCGCAGCGTGGCGGAAGGAGTGGGATGCACATCGCGCACACCCTGCGTCGATTGCACCGTCAGCGCCGTGACGGCGGCGACGCCATAGCAGTTATGCGCGGCGAACGTTTTCAGATCCGCGCCGACACCGGCGCCGCAGGACGGATCGAATCCCGCGATCGTGAGAAGAATGGGTGGAACGTGGCTGACTTGGCTGTTCACTTTCTACAATGTCCTCCGCGCGAGGCAAAAATGCCGGCGCCGCCCTCTTGCTCGGTGGGCACGCCGGCAAGAAAAATGTACGCGCGTTCTAACACGCAACGCAAGAGTATTTTTTCATGCCGCGGAAGCTGCAAAGATTCGGATGGAAGACCGCGAGAATTGGCGACGCTGAAATTCTTCAGCCATCCTCGCAGGACGGCCTCAGAATGACAACGCGCTCAAGTTTTATGGAATTTTAGGGGAAAAGGCCGCGGACGAGCGTTGCGTCGGCGACGCGCCCTACTGCGAGAATGTACGTGCCGGTGCGCATGTGCGTGCGATGCTTGCGCATGGTCTCGTGTGCTTCGTGAAACGCGCGGCGCATCACCGATTCGAGCTTCGCGTTCACTTCCGCTTCCGACCAGAAAAGGCTCTGCAGATCCTGCACCCACTCGAAATAGCTGCAGGTGACGCCTCCGGCGTTCGCGAGAATGTCAGGCAGAAGGGCAATTCCCTTGCGCGCGAGGACTTCGTCGGCGTGCGGAGTGGTGGGGCCGTTTGCGGCCTCGGCGACAATCTTCGCCTTGATCTGATCGGCATTGTTCAGCGTGATGACGTTCTCGAGCGCCGCCGGAATCAGGATGTCGCATTTCATCGTGAGCAAATCGTCGTTCGAGATACGCGACGTTCCGGGCATCCCGACCACGGTTCCGGAGCGTTCCTTGTAGCGCATGGCTTTCAGCGGGTCGATGCCGCGCGAATTGAAAACGCCGCCGCGCGAATCGCTGATGGCGATCACGCGCGCTTTTTTCTCCGCGAAAAGTTTTGCGGCAAGCGAACCTGCGTTGCCGAATCCCTGAATCGCCACACTCGCGCCGCGCAGCGACATCTTCTTGATCTTGCACGCTTCTTCGCAGACCACCAGGCATCCACGAGCGGTCGCTTCCTTGCGTCCTTCCGAGCCGCCGATGGAAACCGGCTTACCTGTGACAACGCCAAGGGACGAATAGCCCTTCGTCATGGAATACGTGTCCATGATCCAGGCCATGGTCTGCGAATCGGTATAGACGTCCGGCGCGGGAATATCCTGTTCGGGCCCAATGATCGGCAGAATTTCGGAAGTGTAACGCCGCGTCATGCGCTCGAGCTCCGGCTTGCTCATCCGTTTTGGATCGCAAATGACGCCGCCCTTCCCGCCGCCGTAAGGAATGTTCACCGCCGCGGTTTTCCAAGTCATCCAAGCGGCGAGCGCTTTCACTTCATCCAACGTGACCGCCGGGTGATAGCGGATGCCGCCCTTGGCGGGCCCGCGGGCAATGTTGTGCTGCACGCGATAGCCGGTGAAGACTTTGATTTGCCCGTTATCCATTTTCGTCGGGATGGAGACTTCGAGTACGCGTTTGGGCGTACGAAGCACCTGGCGAAGACCGACATCGAGCTTGAGGTACTCGGCTGCGATATCAAATTGGATTTGCGCGATGCGGTAGGGGTTCAGGTCCTCACGCGGCGCAATGCGCGGCATGGGCGGAGGAACCGGTTTTGAAACTGTGGCCATCATCACTTCCTTCTGACGAGGCAAGAGAATCGCGATGCCTTCGCCTGCTACAACGCTGTTTTATGTGGAACGAATGTCCGTAAGTCTCGCGCGAGTCGAAGTTTAGCCAAGCCGCACGGGAAGTCAATGGAAACCACGGAGAATCCGAGATCCCTGGTTCCACTGTTTGCAACAGAATGGCCGGCCAATTGGACCACCGGGATCGCTTAATAGCCCTATAATCATATATCTACAAGCCGTTGACATCACGGCTTTGCCGTTGGTTGAGTGCGTCCGAACTATCCCGATTGACCCGCAATAGTCCCTCAAGATACGCTTCGCACGGCATTTAGCGTAAACGCGGCGGTTGCGGAGTCGCCGGAGTCAACGCAATCCGGCAGCGCACCGCCAGCGTAATTCAAGAGAGTGGAGCCGCGAGATCGGCGTGAGTTCGCAATCGGCAGCACAGTTGAAGTCCTCGGACGCGGCACTCATGGAGAGAGTGGTGGGCCGGGACGAAACGGCGCTTGCGGCGTTGTACGACCGCTATGCGGGGATGCTGTCGTCCGTCCTGAACCGGATCCTGCGCGACAAGCAAGCCGCGGAGGAAATTCTGCAGGACATTTTTTATCAGCTCTGGCGCACCTCGACGGACTTCGATCCGGCGCGAGGCTCGCTGCCCGGCTGGCTCGCGGTGATCGCGCGCAATCGCGCCATTTCGCGGCTGAGGCGGCACCGCCCGGAGCAGGGCGAAGAGTTACTCGAGAATACGATCGTAATGCCGTTTAATCTGGAAACGGCGGTAGCGCAGCAGGAAATGCTCGGGCGCGTAAAGCGAACACTCGACGAACTTCCGAAGGAGCAGCGCACCACTTTGGAACTGGCTTACTTCGAGGGTCTGACGCACAGCGAAATCGCGGAGCGCACGGGCGATCCGCTTGGCACGGTGAAGACGCGGCTGCGGTCGGCGGTCGAGACCTTGAAACGGAAATTGCAACCATGAGCACGCACCCAAAAAACGACGAAGATTTCGATCTCTACGCTCTCGGGGCGCTGGAAGGCGACGAGAAGAAAGCGATCGAATCGCACGTAGCCACATGTGCGGACTGCGCGCGAAAGCTCGCTGAAGCGCGAGGACGGATCTCCCTGCTCGCGTTCAGCGCTCCCCCCGTGGCTCCTTCGCCCGGCGTTAAAGAGGGACTGATGCGCCAGCTCCACGCATCGGCCGAAGGGCGATTGCCAGCGCGCACTGCTGACGAACCGGAGCGGCAAGGTGGCTTCTTTGGCCGCGGATGGACGATGGTGTTCGCTCCTGTTGCGGCCGCACTGGCACTCGCGGCAATTTTCCTGTGGACTGAAAATGCCCGGCTGCAATCCGAGCTAGCGACACTGCGCGCCGCCGCTGATCAGGAGAAGTTGCGGGCAAATGAAGCTCGCGACATTCTGCACATAGCGCAAGCGAACGACACGGTGGTGGTAGCGCTCAAAAAAATGCCTGGATCGCCCAACGGCGATGCGAAGGTTTCGTATAACGCAAAAATGGGCAAACTTTTCTACGATGGCTGGATCGAACCCGCGCCCGCGGACAAGTGCTATCAACTCTGGCTCGTCCCCATGCAGGGCGATCCCATCAACGCCGGAGTGTTCACACCCGCAAAAGCCAAGATGGAGATGTGGACAGCAACGG
>Ga0210407_10001827_pt1 | contig 19099 bp, 17 predicted proteins | sample IncBWC27MmetaG_FD_150860 | JGI IMG/M metagenome (GOLD analysis project Ga0210407, IMG submission 150860) | Forest soil microbial communities from Barre Woods Harvard Forest LTER site, Petersham, Massachusetts, United States - Inc-BW-C-27-M | ecosystem: Environmental > Terrestrial > Soil >... | reverse complement strand
ATGGAGATCGCTGCCGCGATCCCCACAACCCCACAGGCCCATCAACCGCAACACCCTTGATGCTCAATGAAGCAAGATGTCACCCATCCAGCCGGTTCAATCTGTCACCCCTCAATCCGCTTGCACACCCCTGGCGCATTGGAGATGCGCCACCCGACAGGCGCACGCACGCGTGCGCCGAGAGGGGCGGGAGGGCGAGGGGCAACGGGCGACGGATCTGGCCAGGTTTGCCGCGCAAAACGACTGAACCGGACAGCCGTGGCACAAGGCCGGCCAAGAGAGCTTGACTTTGGCACTCGATTGTGCTATTTTAGCAATCAATGATGTGTGATTTTAAGAATAACGGTTTCGTTGGAAAGCGGTCCGAAATGTCTATGCAAATGCTCCCTGCAGCCTCCCTCAGGAGCGCCAATCGGCTCCCTGCTGCCGGAGCCTGGGTTGAGGGGGCTAACCATTTGATCTGGATGGCCTTATGGTCGATCGGACAGGCGATTTTCGGCGCCGCTGCGAATTTTCTCCCTGCTCTGAGGGAGGCGAGCCCCGGGGTTCGCGCGCGCCTACGCCGGCAGTGCAGCGAGGTCGAAGGCGGCGGCCATCAGGGCGCGGGTGTAAGGGTGCTCGGGGGTGGTCATCACCCGGTCGGTGGGGCCGGCCTCGACGATCTTGCCGTCCTTCATGACCAGGATCTCGTGCGCCAAGGCGCGCACGACCCGCAGATCGTGGCTGATAAAGAGATAGGCGAGACCGTGGCGGGCCTGCAGTTCGCGCAGCAATTCGACGATCTGCGCCTGCACCGACATGTCGAGTGCCGAGGTCGGCTCGTCGAGTACCAGAAAGCGAGGTTTGAGCACCAGTGCCCGGGCGATGGCGATGCGCTGGCGCTGGCCGCCGGAGAATTCGTGCGGGTAGCGCTCGGCCGCTTCGGGGTCGAGCCCGACCTCTTCGAGTGCCGTTTCGATCAGATGCCGGCGCTCGGCGACCGTTGCCGCGAGACGGTGGACCCTGAGACCCTCTTCGACGATCTGGGCGACCGAGAGCCGCGGCGACAGGCTCGAGAACGGGTCCTGGAAGACCACCTGCATCTCGCGCCGCAAGGGGCGCAATTGGCGCTGGCCCAGCAGGGCGATGTCCCGCGTCGCGAAGCGGATGTGGCCTCGCGCTTCGGTGAGGCGCAACAGCGCCAGCCCCAATGTCGTCTTGCCCGAGCCGCTTTCGCCGACAACGCCCAGGGTGGTGCCGGAACGTACCGCGAGCGAGACCCCGTCAACCGCCTTGACGTAGCCCTTGACGCGACGCAGCACGCCGCTGCGGATCGGGAACCAAACCTTGAGGTCATCCGCCGCCATCAGCTCGCGTGCAAGGGGGTCGGGAGGCGGTGGCCGCCCCTTCGGCTCGGCCGCGATCAGCCGCTGGGTGTAGGGGTGACGCGGGCGCGCGAAGATCTCCTGCGTCGGGCCGGCTTCGACGATCTCGCCGGCCGTCATGATCGAGAGCCGGTCCGCCATTTTGCGGACGATCGTCAGATCGTGGGTGATCAACAGCAGCGCCATGCCAAAGCGATCCCGCAGATCCTTCAGGAGCTGCAGGAGGTGGGCCTGGATCGTCACATCGAGTGCGGTCGTCGGCTCGTCGGCGATCAGGATATCAGGCTCGTTGGCGATCGCCATCGCGATCATCACGCGCTGGCGCTGGCCGCCCGACAGCTGGTGGGGATAAGCGTCGAGCCGGCTCTCGGCGTCGGGCAGCCCGACCAGCCGCAACAGCTCGAGGGTGCGCTCGTGCGCCGCGTCCGGTCGCATGTGCTTGTGGATCAGCAGCGTCTCGCCGATTTGCCGCTCGAGCGTATGCAGCGGGTTGAGCGAGGTCATCGGCTCCTGAAAGACCATCGCGATGCGGTTGCCGCGCACCCGGCGCAGCCGCTCGGGGGTGGCGCCGACCAGTTCCTCGCCGGCAAAGCGGATGCTGCTCCCTGCCCCGTGCGCTGCGAGCGGATAAGGCAGCAGCTGCAGGATCGACAGCGCGGTCACACTCTTGCCCGAGCCGCTCTCCCCAACCAATGCCAGGGTTTCGCCGCGGTCGAGCGAAAGCGACAGTCCTCTGACTGCCTCGACTGGTGGCGCCCCGGCGCGCCCGGCGAAGGTGACGCTGAGATTATGGATTTCGAGGAGGGGTGCTGCTCCCGGAGCCTCCTTCACATCACCACCTTGCGTGGGTCGAACGCGTCGCGCACCGCTTCGAAGATGAACATCAAAAGGCTGAGCATCACCGCCAACACGAGAAAGGCGGTGAGGCCGAGCCAGGGCGCCTGCAGGTTGGCTTTGCCTTGCGACAGCATCTCGCCGAGCGATGGCGAGCCGGGCGGCAAGCCAAATCCGAGAAAATCGAGCGAAGTCAATATAGTGACCGAACCGCCGATAATGAAGGGCAGGAATGTAACCGTCGCGACCATGGCGTTTGGCAGAACGTGCCGGAATATCGTGGCGCTGTCAGAGACGCCCAGCGCGCGCGCCGCGCGCACGTAATCGAAATTTCTCGCTCGCAGGAATTCGGCGCGTACGACCCCGACGAGCTCCATCCACGAGAACAATAACAGCAGCCCCAGTAGCGACCAGAAACTCGGCTGCACAAGGGTGGCCAAAATTATCAGCAGATAAAGCTGCGGCATGCCCGACCATACTTCGATGAAACGTTGGAACAGGAGGTCGGTTTTGCCGCCAAAATAGCCCTGCACCGCGCCGGCTGCGACCCCGATCACCGACGAAATGGCAGTCAGGACCAGGCCGAACAGCACCGAAATGCGAAAGCCGTAGATCAGCCGCGCCACCACATCGCGCCCCTGGTCGTCGGTGCCGAGCCAGTTGACGCTCGACGGCGGCGAGGGCGCCGGGCTCGGCAAGTCGTAATTGATCGTGCTGTAGCTGAACGGGATCGGCGGCCACAGCATCCAGCCCTTGGCCTTGATCAGCTTCTGCACCGCCAAATCGCGGTAATCGGCCACGGTCGGGAACTCGCCGCCGAACGTCGTCTCGGGATAATCGACGAAAACCGGGAAGTACCAGGCGCCATCAAAGCGGACGAGGATCGGCCGGTCGTTGGCGATGAATTCTGCGAACAGGGTGACGAGGAAGATGGCGAGAAAGATCCACAGCGACCAAAAACCCCGCCGATTGCGGTAAAAGCTGTCGAGCCGGCGGCGGGTGAGCGGGGTGATCTTGCGCCCGAGAAAACGGTCGAGCTCTGGTGCGGCACGAGGCGCAGCTTCCGAATGAGCCATCACGCCGGGATTGACTGGATCAGCACCGTGCGTCTTTCGAGACGGCCGCAGGCGACCTTCTCGGAGCGGGTGAACCTTTCATCGTCGCCATGTCATATTGGCACCCTCTCAGCTCCGGCCCGCGGCGGCGCCGGCGGCTTCTTCGGCAGCCTTCGCCCGTTCCTGGGCGCGCGCCTTCGGGCGCGACTTGATCGGGTCGTCAGGAACCGCCGGCTTTGTGATCAGGCCGGCATCGCCGAGAAAGCGCGCGACGCGCTCGGTCGGCAACGCGCCAACCCCGAGCCAATGCTGGATCCGTTCGGTTTTAAGGATCACCCGATCGCTATGCGAGCGCTCGAGCATCGGGTTGTAAGTTCCGAGCTTTTCGATGAAGCGGCCGTCGCGCGGGCTGCGCGAGTCGGCGACGACAATGCTGTAATAAGGGCGCTTTTTAGCACCGCCGCGCGCCAGGCGGATCTTCAACGACATCGTGATTTCCTTTGCTAGCGAAACCCACCGGGCAGGAGCCCGGCGAGACCGTGGCGCGCCAGGCCCTTGTGGCCGAGCTTTTTCATCTTCTTCGTGACGTCGGCCATATCCTGGTACTGCTTCAGCAGGCGGTTGATCTCCGGCACCGAGGTCCCGGAGCCCGACGCGATGCGCCGCCGGCGCGAGGCGTTTAAGAGCTTGGGATTGCGCCGCTCGCCCTTGGTCATCGACGAGATGATCGCCTCCTGGCGCTTGATGATGCTCTCGTCGATACGAGCTTCGCCCAGCTGCTTCTTGATCTTGGCCACCCCCGGCAGCATCGCCAGCATTCCGCCCATCCCGCCCATCCGCCGGATCTGGCGCAGCTGAGCGGCGAGATCGTCGAGGTCGAACCGCCCTTTCTCCAGCTTGGCGGCGAGCTTTTCGGCCTCCTCCTGGTCGACCGTCTCGGCCGCCCTTTCGACCAGGCCGACGACATCGCCCATGCCGAGAATGCGTCCGGCGATCCGCTCGGCGTGAAACGGCTCGATTGCCTCGATCCGCTCGCCGACCCCGATCAGCACGATCGGCTTGCCGGTGATGGCGCGCATCGACAAGGCCGCACCGCCCCGCGCATCGCCGTCGACCCGGGTCAAGACGATCGCGCTGATCCCGGCGCGCTCGCCAAAGGCCTTGGCGACGTTGACCGCATCCTGGCCGGTCATTGCATCGGCGACCAGCAGGGTCTCGTGCGGGTTTGCCGCCTCGCGCACCGCCGCGACCTCGAGCATCAGCTCCTCGTTGACGTGGAGCCGGCCGGCGGTGTCGAGGATGACGACGTCGTACCCCTCTGTGCGTCCGGTGTGCAACGCGCGGCGGGCGATCGCGACCGGTCTTTCGCCGGCTACTATCGGCAGCGAAGCCACGCCGATCTGGCGGCCGAGCACGGCGAGCTGCTCCTGTGCGGCCGGCCGCTGCACGTCGAGCGAGGCGAGCAGCACCTTCTTGCGCCCACGGAGTTTGAGCCGGTTGGCGATCTTGGCCGCGGTCGTAGTCTTGCCCGAGCCCTGCAGCCCGACCAGCATGATCGCGACCGGCGGCGGGGCATTGAGATCGATCCCCTCCAGCCGCCCGCCCCCAGGCTGTCCCACGGCACCGCCGCCGAGCACCTCGACGAGGTGGTCATGGACGATCTTGACGACCATCTGCGCTGGCGTCACCGAGCGCAGCACCTCCTGCCCGAGCGCTTTTTCGCGCACCGCGGCGACAAAATCGCGGACCACCGGCAATGCCACATCGGCCTCGAGCAAGGCGACGCGGATCTCGCGCAAGGCGGCCCCGACATCATCCGCGGTCAAGGCACCGTGGCGGCGCAGCCGGTCGAAAACATCGCCGAGGCGGTCGCTCAGGCTATCGAACATGCCGGTCCTCAAGAGGCGGGCGGGCGACAAAAAGCGCCAGTGCGCGACACTCGCGGACTGGCGGCCCCCGGGAGCTGGCCCGGTCGCCCGAAGCTAGTCCCGACCCCTCCCGCTGTCAATTGCAGGGAGGGAACGCGCGAGGATTCCTCCCTGCCACTTCCCATGCAGCAGGGACAATCTCCAATTTCAGCCCGAAAATTCTGCGATAACGCTTTTATATCAACCCCTTATGCGTTTCTAACAACAGCTCCTGAGGGAGCGAACAGGGAGGCCCACGAAGCGACCCACCTGCGCACCGACCAGATGCCGAGGACCCAGATGCCGAGGACCCAGATGCCGAGGACCCAGATGCCGAGGACCCAGATGCCGAGGACCCAGATGCCGAGGACCCAGATGCCGAGGACCCAGATGCCGAGGATAGTGAAGATACACCCCGATTTTGGCAGCCTGATGGCGGATCATCGCCCGCCACGGACTACTGCGCGATATAGCCGCCGCTCGGCTTCTTTGCGATGGACGATGACCGACAGTGCATCGACTGACTCGCCGTCAATGGGTTAACGAGATATTCAAGCGAGCGCACCGGCATTGAATTCGCGTGCTCGGCGCGGCTTCGGGGACGCGCGATGAACACGGGGATCACGGGCGGGCAGCCCGGCCGCAGATATCTGCTCGCGCTATGCGGGGCAGCATTTCTCGCGTCTGGCGCGTGGTCGCTCGATGCGAGGGCGCAACAGCCGGCGAAGGTCCCGCGGGTCGGCTGGATCTGGAGTGGGCGATCGGCGGGAAATCCGACCGAGGCGGCAGGATTTCGCCAAGGGCTTAAGGAGCTCGGCTATATCGAGGGCCAGAACATCGTCGTCGAGTACCGCTTCGGCGAAGGCCGGACCGATCGTATTCCCGATCTGGTCGCCGAGTTGGTGCAGCTCCGGCCGGATGTTCTGGTCACACTCGGTGACTTGACGGTCGGCGCCGTCAAGAGTGTCACCACGACCATTCCCGTCGTCTCGCTGACCGGCGACCCGGTCGGCTCGGGCTTGATCGCCAGTCTGGCGCGGCCGGGCGGCAACGTCACCGGCGTGTCGATGATGCACGGTCTCGAGGGGCTGACCGGCAAGCGCGTCGAGCTTCTCAAGGATGCCCTGCCGGGGGCGACCCGAATAGGGTTGATGTTCAACCCCGACACCCCAACCCAAGTTGGAAGCCTTGCCCAGGCAGAGGAGGTAGCGAGTCGGCTCGGCCTCGTCATTCGCCCATTCCCGGTGCGGCGCGGCGACGAGCTCGAGGCGGCCATCAGCTCCGTCGCGCGCGAGGGTGTTGATGGCGTGGAGATCGAGCCAATCAGTCCGTTCACCAGCTACCCCGAGGAGACCGGGGAGCTGCTGTTGAAATACCGGGTTCCCGGCATTTCGGAACTCCGGCGCATCGCCGAGAGCGGCGGGCTTTTGTCCTATGGTCCGAACCTCTTCGATGCGACGCGGCGACAGGCCTATTTTGTCGACCGCATCCTCAAGGGAGCCAAGCCCGCCGACCTCCCGGTCGAGCAGGCGACCAGGCTAGAGCTGGTGGTCAACATCAAAACAGCGCGGGCGCTGGTTCTCACGATCCCGCCTCTGATCCTCGCCCGCGCCGACGAGGTCATCGAATGAACCGCCAGTCACTCGTGGTGCGGTTCGAGCCAGGCCGCGAGATCGTCGAGCGAGACGTGCAACGCCGCGGCGAGCTTGACGAGCGCGCGCAAGCTGCCGGGCTTGCGGCGGGTTTCGATCTCGGTCAGATAGCTCGGGGCGATTCCGCCGGCGGTTGCAAGCTCATCGCGGCCGAGGCCGCGATGAGCGCGCCAAACCCGAACCGGGTGCTCGCCGTGGATAAGCCGGCGGACGAGCTCGGCCGGCAGGTAGTCGGCGCGCGCCTCTTCCTTGCCGATCGCGCGCTCGCGCGCTTCGACACCGTCGAGAAAGGCGTTGTCCTCGGCGTCCTCCAGGCGCTCGATGAGCGCCTCGTATTCTGCACAGCTCAGGGTCACCGTATCGGTCTTCTCGCTCATCGGTATATCTCTCTGCGGTGCGCGACACGCTCCAACGTGAGCGTCGCAGCGGCGCGTTCGATACGGCGGAGTGCACGCCAATCGCCGTGCCGCACCCGTATCCGGTCCTCGTGGCCGCGCATCGGTCGGGCTTCAGGATGCGTCGCGAACGGGTCCGCAGCGAAAGCCTCGACTTTGCCGAAAAGCGCCCGGCGGTCGCGCTCGGGCAGCGCTGCGAGATCCTTAGCGGCAACGGCAGAAACGATCAACTTCAAGCTCGCATCGTCGGAGCCCCTTACCGATGCCGGATGATGGTCGTCTTGCGAACCGCCCCGGCATCGATCCTTTCCCGCGCCGACGAGGTGATCGAATGAACCGCCGCAAGTTGTTGCTGCTGCTGGGCGGCGCGATGGCGGCGGCGCGCGCCCTCCGCGCGCAGCAGAGGGCGATGCCAGTGATCGGCTGGCTCAGCGGCACCTCTGCCGGCGCGAGTGAGCCCTATCTGGCCGCGTTCCGCCAGGGGCTGAGCGAAGCCGGCTGGGTCGAGGGACAAAACGTGATCAGAGAATACCGCTGGGCGGAGGGCCACTACGATCGACTGCCCGCATTGGCTGCCGATCTCGTCGGCCGCAAGGTCGATTTGATCGTGGCGGGCGGCACCACCGCGGTGCTCGCAGCTAAAAGCGCAACCTCGACGATCCCGATCGTCTTCAACGCCGCCGACCCGGTCGAATTCGGCCTGGTCGCCAGTCTCGCGCGGCCGGGGGGCAACCTCACCGGCGTCAGCATGATGAACGCCGAGCTGATGGCCAAGCGGGTCGAGCTGCTGTCCGAGCTGGTTCCCCATGCCAGGGTGATCGCCCTGCTCGTGAACCCCGACAACCCGGGTGCCGAGCGCATGATGCGAGAGGTGCCGGAAGCGGCGCGTGCGAAGGGGGCGCAGCTGCAGATTCTTAAGGCCGGCACCGAAAGCGAGATCGATGCCGCCTTCGCAACCCTTGTCCAACTGCATGCCGGCGCGCTCGTCGTCCAGGCCGATCCGCTTTTCGGTCGCCGGCGCGAGCAGCTCGCGGAGCTGGCATCACGCCATGCCATTCCGGCGATCTATGACTGGCGTGAGTTCGTCGCGGTCGGGGGCCTGATCAGCTACGGACCGAGTCGCTCGGTTGCTATTCGCCAGCTCGGCATTTACGTCGGGAAGATCCTCAACGGCGCCAAGCCCGCCGATCTGCCGGTCCAGCAACCGACCACATTCGAGCTAGTCGTCAATCTCAACACCGCCAAGGCGCTCGGCCTCACCGTGCCGCCGTCGATCCTCGCCCGCGCCGACGAGGTCATCGAATGAACCGCCGCGAATTCATGCTCGTCCTGGGCGGCGCGATGACGGCGGCGCGCACCCTCCGCGCGCAGCACAAGGCGATGCCGGTGATCGGCTATTTGGGCGGCGGGTCACCGTATGCACCGCTCCTGGCCGCGTTCCATCAGGGATTGAGCGAAAGCGGCTACGTCGAGGGACAGAACGTGGCGATCGAATTCCGCCGGGCGGAGGGCCGCTACGATCAGCTCCCCGCATTGGCCGCCGACCTCGTCGGCCGCAAGGTCGACGTGATCGTGACGAACGGCGCTTCTGGGATAGCCGCGGCGAAAGGCGCAACCTCGACGATCCCGATCGTCTTCGTCGGCGGCGGCGACCCGGTCGAGCAGGGCCTGGTCGCCAGTCTCGCCCGGCCGGGCGGCAACCTGACGGGCTTCAGCATTTTCGGCTCCGAGCTGAACCCTAAGCGGCTCGAGCTGCTGTCCGAGCTGGTTCCCCAGGCCCACGTGATCGCCCTGCTGGTGAACCCGAACAATGCGGCTAGCGAGCGCCAGATAACAGACGTGCAGGAAGCGGGCCGCGCGAAGGGGGTGCAGCTTCGTGTCCTGAAGGCCGGCACCGACAGCGACATCGACGCCGCCTTTGCGAGCCTCATCCAACTGCAAGCCGGCGCTCTCCTCGTCGGCAGCGATCCACTCCTGTTCAGCCGGCGCGATCAGCTCGTTGCCCTGGCATCACGTCATGCCGTTCCGGCGATCTATGAGTGGCGCGAGTTCGCCGTGGCAGGCGGCCTGATCAGCTACGGAACCAGCCTCACCGGCACTTGGCGCCAGGTTGGGGTCTATGTCGGCCGGGTTCTCTCGGGCGCCAAGCCGGCCGACCTGCCGGTTCAGCGGCCGACCACCTTCGAGCTGGTCGTCAATCTCAACACCGCCAAGGCGCTCGGCCTCACCGTCCCGCCATCCATCCTCGCTCGCGCCGACGAGGTCATCGAATGAACCGTCGCGAGTTGCTGGTGCTGCTGGGCAGCATGATGATCGCGGCGCGCGCCCCCCGTGCGCAGCAGAAGGTGATGCCGGTGATCGGCTTCCTGGGCGCCGGGTCGGCTGGTCCGCTTTTTACGGTTGTGGGCGCATTCCGCCAGGGACTGAACGAAACCGGCTACGTCGAAGGACAAAACGTGCGATCGAATACCGCTGGGCCGAGGGCCGCTATGATCGGCTGCCCGCATTAGCCGCGGATCTCGTAGGCCGCAAGGTCGATGTGATCGCGGCCCTCGGCGGCACGTCTCCGGCACTTGCGGCGAAAAGCGCGACCGCGACGATCCCGATCGTCTTCAGCGTCGGCGACCCGGTCGAGCGCGGCCTAGTCGCCAGTCTCGCCCGGCCGGGTGGTAACCTCACCGGCGTCAGCAGCCTCGATTTGGCGCCCAAGCGGGTCGAGATGCTTTCCGAGCTGGTTCCCCGGGCCACGCTGATCGCCGTATTGGTGAACCCCGACAATGCGAATGCCGAGCGCATCGTCCGAGACGTGCAGGAAGCGGCGCGCGCGAAAGGGCTGCAGCTCCTGACCCTAAAGGCCAGCACCGAAAGCGAGATCGATACCGCCTTCGCAACCCTCGTCGAACTTAATGCCGGCGCGCTCGTCCTACCAAGCGACGCGTACCTCAATAGCCGGCGCGAGCAGCTCGTGGCGCTGACGGCGCGCCATGCGGTTCCGGCGATCTATGACTGGCGTGAATACCCTGCGGCCGGTGGCCTGATCAGCTATGGGCCGAGCCTCACGGCTGCCTATCGCCTGGTCGGCGTTTACGCCGGAAAGATCCTCAAGGGCGCCAAGCCGGCCGATCTGCCGGTCCAGCAGCCGACCACCTTCGAGCTGGTCGTCAATCTCAAGACCGCCAAGGAACTCGGCCTCACCGTCCCGCCATCGATCCTCTCCCGCGCCGACGAGGTCATCGAGTGAAACGCCGCGAGTTGATCCTCGTGCTGGGTGGCGCGATGACGGCGGCGCGGGCGCTGCGCGCGCAGCAGAAGGCGATGCCGGTGATCGGCTTCCTCGGCCTCGCTTCGCTCGGCCCGATGGCACTGTCTGTGGCCGAGTTCCGCCAGGGACTGAGCGAAGCCGGCTATGTCGAGGGACAAAACGTAACGATCGAGTTTCGCTGGGCGGAGGGCCGCTATGACCGACTGCCCGCATTGGCCGCCGACCTCGTCGGCCGCAAGGTCGACGTCATCGTGACCCAGGGTGGCACGGCTGTGGCACTGGCGGCGAAAAACGCGACCTCGATGATCCCGATCGTCTTCATCATTGGCGGCGACCCGGTCGGGGACGGGCTGGTGGCGAGCCTCGCCCGGCCGGGCGGCAACCTCACGGGTGCCACGATAATCGGCGTCGAGCTGATGCCCAAGCGGTTCGAGCTGCTGTCAGAGCTGGTTCCCCGAGCTGGCGTGATCGCGCTGCTCGTCAACCCGAACAATTCGAATACCGAGCGCATCATTGGAGACATGCACGAAGCGGCGCGAGCGAAGGGAGTGCAGCTCCATATCTTGAGGGCCGGCACCGAAAGCGAGATCGACGCTGCCTTCGCGACCCTCGTCCAACTGCATGCCGGCGCGCTCCTCGTCGGCGCCGACTCATTCTTCAGCGGCCGGCGCGAGCAGCTCGTGGCACTGGCATCGTACCATGCCGTCCCGGCGATCTATGAGGGGCGAGTGTTCGCCGACTCCGGCGGCCTGATCAGCTATGGACCAAGCCGCACGGCTGTTAATCGCCAGGTCGGCACTTATGTCGGAAGGATCCTCAACGGCGCCAAGCCCGCCGATCTGCCGGTCCAGCAGCCTACGACATTCGAGCTGGTCATCAACCTCAAGACCGCCCAGGCGCTCGGCCTCACCGTGCCGCCCTCGATCCTATCCCGCGCCGACGAGGTGATTGAGTGAACCGCCGCGAGCTGATGCTGCTGCTGGGCGGGGCGATGACGGCGTCGCGCTCCCTCCGCGCGCAGCAGAAACCGATGCCGGTGATCGGCTTCCTTAGCGGCGGGTCGTCTGCGCCGTATGGACCGCTCGTGGCCGCGTTCCACCAGGGACTGAGCGAAATCGGCTATGTCGAGGGAAAAAATGTGGCCATCGAATACCGCTGGGCGGAGGGCCGCTATGATCGGCTGCCCGCATTGGCCGCCGATCTCGTCGGCCACAAGGTCGATGTGATAGCCGCGCTCGGCGGCACTCCTTCCGCACTGGCTGCAAAAAACGCAACCTCGGCGATCCCGATTGTCTTTTCGAGTGGCGACCCGGTCGAGCAGGGCCTGGTCGCTAGTCTCGCCCGGCCCGGTGGCAACCTCACGGGCTTCAGCATCCTCGCTGCCGAGCTGATGTCGAAGCAGCTCGAACTGCTTTCCGAGTTGCTTCCCCAGGCCGGGATGATTGCCCTGCTCGTGAACCCGAACAACCCGGGTACCGAGCGCCAGACTCGAGAAGTGCAGGAGGCGGCGCGCGCAAAGGGGGTGCAACTCCTTATCCTGAAGGCCGGCACCAAGGACGAGATCGACACCGCCTTCGTGACCCTCGTCCAACTGCAAGCTGTCGCACTCCTCGTTGGTGCCGATCCGTTCTTCTATAGCCGGCGCGAGCAACTGGTGGCATTGGCGGCACGCCATACCCTTCCGGCGATCTATGGGTGGCGTGATTGGGCCGCGGCCGGCGGCCTGATCAGCTATGGAATGAGCTTCGCGGCTAACTATCGCGAAGTCGCCATTTACGTCGGAAAGATCCTCAACGGTACCAAGCCGGCCGATCTGCCGGTGCAGCAGCCGGCCATATTCGAGCTCGTCGTCAATCTCAACACCGCCAAGGCGCTCGGCCTGACGGTGCCGCCATCGATCCCCGCCCGCGCCGACGAGGTCATCGAATGAACCGGCGCAATTTCCTGCTCGCCGCCGTGGCAATCGCCTGGAACCCTGCCTCGGCCGAGGTCAAGAACCCCCGCATCGGCTTCATCCACGCCGGGTCGCGGCAGGAGAATCAGAGACTTCTCGATGCCTTTCGCGAGAACCTCGCGGCGCTCGGCTGGACCGACGGCAGCAATATCGCCGTACTCGACCGCTGGGCCGAGGAGCGCACCGAGCGGCTGCCCGTCATCGTCAAGGAACTGATCGGCTCCGGCGTCGCTGTCCTGGTCACTGCCGGGACCCCGGCCACGCTCGCCGCCAGGCACGCCAGCGCGACGATCCCGATCATCCTGGTCGGCGTCGACGACCCCGTCGCCCTCGGCGTCGTCGATAGCCTGGGGCAACCCGCCGGCAATGCCACGGGCCTCTCTCTGACCTCGTCCGAAGTGATCGCCGAACGGTTGGAGCTGCTGCGCGAGCTCGTCCCTGGCCTGCATCGCCTCGCGGTGATTGCCAGGAACGATCCCGGCCTCGAGCAAAAGTTGCAGGACATCCGCAGCAATGCCGGGCAGAAGGGGATCGAGGTACTGATGCTCGAGGCGACGACCGTGAAGGCTCTCGAACTCGCTTTCGCACGGCTGCGCGCCGAGCGCTGCGAGGCCGTCTATGTGGCCTCCGGCCCGCTCGGCCCCGCCAAGCGCACCCGGATCATCGCGCTTGCCGCGGAATCTCGTCTGCCCGCGATCTACTCGTACCGCATATTCCCCATCGACGGGGGATTGATCTCTTTCGCCGCCGATTACGGGGACCTGTTCCGCCGCGCCGGGGGCTTCGTCAACAAGATCCTCAAGGGCGCCAATCCGGCCACGCTGCCGGTCGAACCGCCCCGCAAATTCGATCTGATGGTCAACCTCAAGACGGCGAAGACGCTCGGGCTGACGATCCCGCCCGCGATCCTCGCCGCCGCCGACGAGGTCATCGAATGAAGCGGCGCAGCGTCGTCATCGGCGGGCTCGCCGCCTTGCTTCTCGCGCCCGAACGGCCGACCGCTCAGCAAACGCAATCGAAAATCCCGCGGGTCGGTATCCTTTCGGTGGCGGACAGCGAGAGAACGGCAGCCCTTGATGCATTCCGGCAGGCGCTCCGCGACCTCGGCTATGTCGAAGGCCGTAACATCATCCTCGAATTTCGGTTGGCCCGAGGCAATCTTTCCCTTGGGCCGCAACTGGCGGCAGAACTGGTGGCTCTACCGGTTGATATCATCGTGGCGGACGGCGTCACCGCCGATGCCGCGGCCGCGAGCGACCGCATTCCGATCGTCGCCGTGGCATTGATGGACCCTGTGCAGCGCGGATTCGCTGCCAGCCTCGCGCGGCCGGGCGGCAACATTACGGGATTCACCCTGATGCACACCGAGCTCAACGCGAAGCGACTGGAGCTGCTGCGCACGGCCTTTCCGTATATCAACGCGGTTGCCGCGCTCGTGAACCCCGCAAATCCGAGCCATAAATTGGCTTTGGAGCAGACCGAGACGGCCGCCGGCTCTTTGGGTCTGGGGAATGTCGCCAGAGTCGAAGCCGAGAGCGCCGCAGCCTTGCGAGCGCTGCGTCCCGCCGTCTTTTCTGCAGCCAATGCGGTGGTCGTCGTCCCGGACGGGATGTTCTACAATTACCGCCGGGACGTGGTTGCGCTCGTAAACGCCGCCCGCCTGCCCGCGATTTATCCCGAGCGGGAATACGCCGACGACGGCGGCCTCATGGTCTACGGCGCGAATGTCCCGGACAACTCCCGCCGAGCGGCGGCCTATGTCGATCGCATCCTGAAGGGAGCCAAGCCCAGCGATCTGCCGATCCAGGAGCCGGTGAAATTCGACTTCGTCGTCAACCTCAAGACCGCACGAGACCTCGGCCTCACGATCCCGCCGCTGATCCTCGGTCGCGCCGACGAGGTCATCGAATGAGTGGTCGAGCGAGTTCGGCTACTGCGCGATATAGCCGCCGTCGATGACGAGCTCGGTGCCGGTGACGAACGAGGCTTCGTCGGAGGCGAGGAACAGCACCCCCCAGGCGACCTCGATCGGCTTGCCGATGCGGCGGAGCGGCGTCAGCGCGATCTTGTCGTCGCGCTCGCCGGCGTTGGTCGCGTTCAGCATCGGCGGCATGTAGCCCGGATGCACCGTGTTGACCCGCACGCCCAGCGGCCCGTAGCGCACCGCGGCGGCCTTGGAATAGATCCGCACCGCACTCTTCGAGGCGTGCCGAGAAAGACGCTCGTCTGGTTGACCGCGATGATCCGCTGCCACCCCTTCAAGCTGTCGGGGTCGCCGACGGAGCTGCCCGAGATCCCGGCATTGTTGACCAGGATGTCGAGCCGGCCATAGCTCGCCAACGCCCTGGCGATCAGCCCGGCCCACTCGGCTTCGCTGGTGACGTCGATTTTGGCCGCGGGGGATCGAGGTCCGCTCAGACGGCGAGCGGTCGTTCGCCGGCATCAGCGCCGATGACGCATGTGCGCCAAGTAGCAGACTTGGAGAGGCAGGCGACTTGCCGCCATAGCGACGGACCGGTCGAGGCGGGAGCATGAGTGCGGAGCGCTGCGAACGCGCTATGGCAGATCAAAGCTGGCTCTGATGTCTACTTTAACTGTCCGCAGATGCATGGCTCAGCTGTTTGGCCCTTGTGCTGCCAACATGATGCCCCTATCGACGCCCGCGTATGCCTAGCCGTGCAATCCACTCCGTCTGTCGCGTCGGGCATGATAGGCAACCAACGCCTCGAACATTTCGGCGAGCCGCGACGAAAGCCCTTGGGATCCGACGCTTTGGGCTGTGACGCGGGCGCCCTCCCAGATCAGGAAAATCTCATCGGCAAGACGCTCGGGATCGGCCAGCCTGGCATCGCGGCACAAGCTAATTAGCCGTTCGCGGTGTGCGGTTTTGTGCTCGCGGATGACACGCCGCGCCGGATGGTCCTTGTCCGGCAGCTCGATCGCAGCGTTGGCGAGTGCACAGCCGCGCTCGGCCTCGTACTCCTTGAAGTCGCTGACATGGCGCAGCCAGGCTATGAGCTGGCCTTTCGGATCGCCCGCATGGGCAGCGGCGATCGCATCCCAGGCAACGTCGAATTCCCGCGTGAGTTCGCCGAGACATGCGGCGATCAGCACATCCTTCGACGCGAAGTGGCGATAGAGTGTCATCTTGTTGGTACCGGCCGCCTCGGCGATGGCGTCAACGCCGACGGCATGGATGCCGCGGCGATAGAACAGCTCGCGGGCGGCCGTGAGGATGCGCTCGCGCGGAGGCGGGCTGGTGCCCTGCCGATCGGCGGCCGGGCTTGCGGTTGACGCGATCATGATCGCTTCGTTCCCTTGACATGTTACCGACCGGTCAGTATCTTCGGGTGTTACCGGTCAGTGCCGCTCAATTTAGCGCGTGTGCGAGCCGATTTCCACCCCTGTTCGAAAGGGTACCCAGATGGATCACCGCGAGCTCACGCTGGCTGAACTTCTGGCGGATCCGATTGCCCTGGCCGTGATGGCGGCCGATCGGGTGGATCCGGCTGCGCTGCAAGCGATGTTATCCGGACTGGCCCGCAGGCTTCAGGTGACCCGGTTGGCCGAACCAATACGGGACTGCGCCGGGCGGGGCGATCGGCAGTGGTAGACCTCTTCATTCATCGTCCGGTCTTCGCCTCGGTCATCGCCGTCATCATGATATTGACCGGGCTCATCGCGTACAGCTTGCTGCCTGTCGCGCAATTTCCTGATATCACGCCACCGCAGGTGGTTGTCACCGCAACCTACCCGGGCGCCAGTTCCCAGGTCGTCGCCAACACCGTGACGACCCCGCTTGAGCAACAGATCAATGGCGTGCCAGGCATGGCCTACATGTCGTCGGTCAGCGCCAATGACGGCAGCTCGAACATCACCATCACTTTCAATGTCGGCTATCCGATCGACATTGCTGCGGTCGATGTGCAGAACCGCGTCTCCCAGGCGGCGGCGCAATTGCCTGCGATTGTCAACCAGGCGGGCATCATCATTACCAAGAAGAACCCCAATATCCTGCTGGGGATCAACCTCACTTCGCCGGACGGATCGGTCGATCTCGTCACCCTCAGCAACTACGCCTATCTGCAGCTCATCGACCCGCTGAAGCGGCTTCCAGGTATCGGCGACGTGAGCATCTTCGGCGAGCGGCGCTACTCGATGCGCGTGTGGCTCGATCCGGACAAGCTCGCCACCCTCGGCGTCACCGCCGTGGATGTCCAAAATGCGATCGCTGAGCAGAATATCCAGGTGGCCGCTGGCAGACTGGGACAGGCCCCCGCACCACCTGACACGGCGTTCGAGTTCCAGCTCAATGCGATCGGCCGGCTCAGCGATCCACAACAGTTCGGCGACATCGTCATCCGCGCCGGGACGACGAGCGAAGCCGTTGTACGGTTGCGTGATGTCGCCCGTGTCGAGCTTGGCGCCCTGCAGTACACGTCGAGCGCACGGTTCAACAAGACGCCGGCCGTCTTCATTGCGGTCTATCAGACGCCCGGATCGAACGCATTGGAGGTCGATCGAGAGGTCCGGTCCAGGATGGCCGAGTTGGCGAGGCGCTTTCCCACGGGCATCGACTGGGCAATCAAATACGACACGACGACCTTCGTCTCCGCGTCGATGCACGATGTGGTCATCACTCTCGTCGAGGCGCTGACGCTGGTCATCGCCGTGGTGTTCCTGTTCCTGCAGAGCTGGCGCAGCACGGTCATTCCCGCCATCGCCATCCCGGTCTCGCTGATCGCGACGCTGGCGGTGATGCTGGCTCTCGGCTTCTCCCTCAACACGGTGAGCATGCTTGGCATGGTGCTGGCGATCGGACTGGTGGTCGACGACGCCATCGTGGTAGTCGAGAACGTCGAGCGACAGCTCGAGCAGGGGCTGTCACCAATCGCCGCCGCCGTTGCTGCGATGCGAGAGGTCACCGGCCCGATCATCGCCACGACCGCCGTACTGCTCGCGGTTTTCGTGCCGGTCGCCTTTTTGCCCGGAGTTACCGGCCGGCTTTACAACCAGTTCGCGCTAACCATTGCTATCTCCGTCGCCATCTCGGCCTTCAACTCGCTTACCCTCAGCCCAGCTTTGTGCGCCGTACTGCTACGGCATCGGCCGCCGTCACGCTGGTCGGCGTTCCGCGCCTTCAACGCCGGCTTCACTTTCGCTGCGCACGCCTACGCCAATGGCATCCGACGCGTCATCGGCGCACGCTGGGCTGCGCTGGCGCTGTTCGCAGCCGGCCTGGTGCTCACCTACGGGATCTATTCGCGCATTCCGGCGGGATTCCTGCCGGTCGAAGATCAAGGTTATCTCTTCGCAGTGATCCAGCTTCCGGACGGTGCCTCGCTGCAACGGACCGAGGCTGTTGCCGAGAAGGTTCGGACAATCCTGGCGGCGCAGGACGGTGTGATGGATGTGATCCCGGTCACTGGCACGAATTTCCTGACCGGCGCAAATCAATCGAATTCGGCCGTGGAATTTGCACTGCTCAAGCCCTGGGCCGAGCGCGGTGCGACGCTCACCGCCTCGAATATCCTCGCCGCGGTCCGCCCCAAGCTTCTGGCCATACCGGACGCGGTGGCGCTCAGCTTCGACCCTCCTTCGATCCCGGGAATAGCGACCACGGGCGGTTTCGAGTTCCAGGTTGAGGACCTCACCGGACAGGGCGCCCAGGCGCTGAATGACGCGACCCAGGCACTGCTCGCCGAGGCGCGGAAGCAGCCGGAGCTCAATGCGCGTCAGCTATTCAGCACGTTCAGCACCTCGACACCGGAGTACACGTACGATCTTGACCGGACGAAGGCCAAGTTGCTGGGCCTCAGTCTGCCAGACGTGTTCAACACGCTGCAGATCGAGCTCGGCTCGCTCTATGTGAACGACTTCACGCTGTTCGGCCGGACCTTCCGCGTGACCATGCAAGCTGAGAACGGGGCACGGGCAAATCCGACCAACGTCTCGAGCCTCTATGTCCGCAACACAGCCCGCGGCATGGTGCCGCTCAGCACGCTCGGGAAGCTTCGCTCGACGGTCGGACCGGAATTCGTGTCGCACTACGACATCTATGGTTCGGCTCTGATCAACGGTGCACCGGCCGCGGGCTATAGTTCGGGGCAGGCGATCGCTGCGATGCAACGGGCTGCGGCTCGAGTCCTACCGGCCGATTTCGGCTATGAATGGACCGGCATCACTTATCAGCAGCTCAAGGCAGGTGCCGTCGCGGGTATCGTGTTCGTCCTCGCGATGGTGTTCGTGTTCTTGTTCCTGGCGGCCCAGTACGAGAGCTGGTCGATGCCCTTCATGGTCATCCTGGCCGTGCCACTTGCCCTGTTCGGCGCGGTGACGGCGCTGTGGGCTCGCGGCATGCAGTTCGACGTCTATTCCCAGATCGGCCTCGTCATGCTGATCGGCCTGTCGGCCAAGAACGCGATCCTTATCGTCGAATTCGCCAGGCAGCGTCGGGAGCAGGGGCTCGGCATTGTCGCTGCTGCCATGGAGGCGGGACGGCTGCGGCTGCGCCCCATCCTGATGACCGCGTTCGCCTTCATTCTCGGCGTGGTCCCGCTGATGTTCGCCTCCGGTGCCGGTGCGGCGAGCCGCCAGTCGATCGGCACCACCGTCTTCGGCGGCATGCTGGGGGCGACGATCCTCAGCCTCGTGCTCGTGCCGGTGTTTTATGCGG
>Ga0210407_10001823_pt1 | contig 19131 bp, 14 predicted proteins | sample IncBWC27MmetaG_FD_150860 | JGI IMG/M metagenome (GOLD analysis project Ga0210407, IMG submission 150860) | Forest soil microbial communities from Barre Woods Harvard Forest LTER site, Petersham, Massachusetts, United States - Inc-BW-C-27-M | ecosystem: Environmental > Terrestrial > Soil >... | reverse complement strand
CGCGGGGCGGCGGCCTGAGGACTCTGGCACCTGAAACTGGACTTGCAACGGAGAGAGCTGGCTGATGCGAAAACATTTGTCGCCTTTGGAAATGGCCTGGCCTTCGCGGATGTAACGGCGGACGACGACGCCAGAGAAGGGAGCGTGAATGCGGGTCTGTTCCTGTTCCAATTTCAGGCGATTGATTTCGGCGTGGCCGCTTTCGACAAGTGCTTCGTAGCCGTGCAGGTCGAACTCGGCGGCTTTGGCTTCGAATTCGGCGGCTTCCAGATCCGCGTCGCTGGACAGACCGAGCGCGCGCAGTTGCTGCTGGCGGCGCAGGGCGGCGCTTTTGGCTTTGAGCTCGGCCTCTTTGTATTTTTTGTTGTTTTCCTCGACCTGAAGGTCGGAATTGGCTTTGATGAGTTCCATCTGAATGCTGCGGTCGTCAACCTGGCCGAGGACGTCGCCGGCTTTCACGGCGCTGCCTTCGTCGTGGTTGAGCGACATTACGAGTCCATCGCGCTGAGAAGTGATGTCCACTTGATGTTCGACCGTGAGGACGCTGAGGATGTCGCCGGCATTTATGGGTTTCGAGGGAGCAGTCGCGGGAGCGGCGACGGCGGGCGGCGGGGTGGGACTTGGGCTCGAGGCGACGGAAGAATTATCGCAACCGTTGGCGGCGAGCGCCAACGCGGCGATGAAAAACAGGTTTGCACTTCTGTTCATAATCTGTCCTTTTGGCATCCTGCTGCTTTGATCGAGCGCTGGAGCGGACTTCATGGTATCCAACTCCAAATCTTCTCCCACAGCCAACGGAACGGCGAGCGCAACAAGCTGTAGCCGACGGGATACCATCCGCTTTGGAACCAGCCGCCGACGGAGTGAATTCTGGCGCGACCGACCATGCCGTCGTGCGCGAGGCCGCGGGGATTATTGAAGATGGCGCGAGCAAGAAAGTATTGTTCGCCGGCGGCGGCTTGGGTTTGCGCGCCTACACGTTCGACGGTGCCTTCGAAGGTGGCGGTGGGGAACGCATTGAGCTTGAGGGCGACTTTGTTGCCGGGGTGCACGAGCTCGAGATCCGTTTCGGCCACGCTCATTTCGGCGGCAATGCGATCCTGGCCGACGATTTCGGCAAAACTATCTCCGGGCTTGACCATGGTTCCGGTTTTTTCTTCGACTTTCGGAGTGACGACGATTCCGGCGATGGGCGAGCGCAACTGGGATGCGGCGACGCGCTGCTGCTCGAGTTGCACTTCGGCGTCGTGCAGGTCGGCGCGGATTTTGGCCTGGCCTGCGGCGGAGGGATCGTTGTGGAATTCTGCTTCGGCGAGTTCGCGGCGGGATTGCGCGAGGGCGGCTTCGGCTTGCGCCAGCTTTACGCGATCTTCGCCGTCATCGAGCTGGGCTAGGATCTGGCCGGGTTGTACGTTGTCGCCTTCGTGGACCAAGACGTGCTGGACTACGCCACCGTCAATCGCGCTGACCATGCGGCGTTCGGCGGGAACGACGGTGGCATCGGTGCCGACGCGCAGGGGCCAGGGGATTACTAGCAGGAAGGCGACGGCGAGAGCGGCGCGTTGTGCGTAGAGCGCCCAACGGCTGCGCGGCATCGCGGCCAGAAATTTCTTTTTTCGCTGAGAGAAGGGCTGGAGGAGATTGGCGAGCGGGACTTGTTGATAGAGCTGCGCGTTGCGAATGGCGACGGTGGTCTGGTTGGCGAGGATGGCGACGGTTTCTTTGTTGTTGTCGGTGAGGAAATCGGCATCGCTGCTGAGCAGGGCGAGAACGCCGAGGGTGCCTTGATCATCGCGGAGCGGCAGCGCGTAAAAACCATTTTCCTGGTGCTCTTCGAGGAACGAAACGATCTGCGCGTGGGCTCCTGGGGGCTCGACGTGCCAGCCGTCTTCGTAGAGATCCGCGGAGACGGCGCCTTCCTGATCTGCAACCCATTCCAGGCGAGTGCGGAGATCGCTCATCTCGCGGGTCTTGGGAACCTCGGTCTCGCCGGAGAGCGCGCCGAGGACGAAGCGACCGCGATCGAAGAAGCCGATGACGCAGCGATCGAAGGGCACGACCGACGCGGCCTGCTGGACGACCGTCGAGAGCACATGGTCGAGGTCGAGGGTGGAAGTGATTTCTTGCGAAATTTTCAGAAGCGCATCGAGAGCGTGAACTTTGCGCTCGGCGTCGAGGAGATTGGCGTTGTGCAGCGCTACGGCGGCTTGTTCGCTGATGGAGGAGAGGAAGAAAAGGTCGTCTTCATTGAAGGGCGTGCCGTCGGCTTTGTTGACCAACTCGACGACACCGAGGACGTCGTTTTCTTTGCGGAGCGGCGCGCACATCCAGGATTGGATTTCGAATTCGCCGGCGGCTTCGAGGCGTTCTGCGAGACCCGGCTCTTCGGATGGATTTTCGACCAACTTTGGATTGGCGGACTGGGCGACTCCGCCGAGCAGGCCTTCGGTGAGGGAAACGCGGGCGTCGTCTTCGACGGTGGGATCTTCGCCGATTTTTTTGGCGAGGTAAAGATCCTGCGAGCCGGGGTCGGCGAGCCAAACGCTGCAGGCGCCGGCACCCATAATGTCGCGAATTTTCCCGGCGACGACAGGAACGAGAACGCCGAGTTCGAGGGTCGAGGTGAAGGTACGGCCGAGATCGTAAAGCGCGGTGAGGCGTTCTAGCGTGTAGAGTTGGGATTGCCGTTCGCTTTCGATAGCTTCGAGATTGGTGAGCGCGGAGCCGGCGAGGCGGCTGGCCTCTTCGAGAAAGTGAGCGTCTTCAGCGGTGAATTCACCTGCGCGTTTGTTGAGAACTTCGACGACGCCTTCGGCGCGTTGAGTGCCCGGTAAGGAAACTACGATGGCGGATTTGACGCGGGCGCGGCTGGGCTCGTCGAGATGCTCGAAATCATCGGCGGCGATTTCCTTGCTGCTGACGCGGCGGGTTTCGGCAGATTCGTAAACTTCAGTGAGGAGGCCTTCGCTGACGGATTCACCGAGAGGAGCGAAACGCTCGCCCGGCTCATTCCAGCGCATGCGGCAGACCAGGCCTTCGGCGCCTTTAGAGGATGCGCCGTTGGTCCAGACGAAAACGGCGCGAGCACCGAGAGTGGCGCCGACGCGCGCGGCGAAAGTCTTCAGGAGGGTATCCTGATCGCGGCAGGCCAGAGACACGCTCGCAAGTTCAAAGAGCGCTGAAAATGTTTCCATGATTCTCCCAGGGGAAGGGGGACGTCAATTCGCTGACCGCGGGCGTCACCCACGTCCGCGGCGGAAGCGACTGGGCGCAGCCTAGCAAATCGGGAGAGCGGACGTCAAGGAAGTGAGGGACCGGTGGCGAATTACAAGTGACGAGCGACGAGAGGGTCGAAGTGCAGGTGGTCCACTGCATCGGGTGCGGGAGAAAGTCAACTTCACCACAGCTGAACGCAGATGAACACTGATAACCGCTGTGAAGAAGGTCAAACGACAAGGAAAGATTTGACGCAGCGGGCGCAGAGAAATGCGCCTGCGAAACGACGAAGGCTGTGCGGTTTGATGGCAAAGGCAGTGACCAGTGCAGAGTGTCTGGTGGCTAGAACGGCCGAGTTAACGGCATCGAGTCACAAAACGATTTATGCGCGCTGATTGGAAACATTTTGTTGGTTGGCGTCGTACCTACTACTGCGCGGCGATATCGCATGGGAGCTCTGTGCGGAGTTGTCCCAAATGCGAACGGTGTGCGCGGATGGGGAGGGCTAGGACATGGGGACGATTAGCGATCAACTGAGGCAGGTTTTGCGGCGGCTGGGGCGGGCGCCGCTCTTTACGATTATTACGTTGATCACGCTGGGGGTGGGGGTGGGCGCGAACACGGTGATCTTCAGCGTGCTGGAGGGAGTGCTGTTGAAACCTTTGCCGTACCCGCAACCGGAACAGTTGATCGGAGTGTGGCACACGGCGCCGGGCGTGGGGATTCCGAACCTGAACATGGCGCCATCCATATATTTTATTGATCGCGAACAGAGCACTACGTTTCAGGACATCGGGGTATATGACGGCGATTCGCTGAGCGTGACGGGAGCGGGGGAGCCGGAGCAGGTGCGCGGGCTGGACGTGTCTGATGGGACGTTGCCGATGCTGGGAGTGAAGCCGGCGCTGGGGCGGCTGTTCACGCGGGAGGACGATTCGCCGGGGACGCCGGAAACCGTGCTGCTTTCGTACGGATATTGGCGGCAGAAATTTGGCGGAGCTACATCGGTGATTGGGCGGTCTATCACGGTGGATGGCAAGCCGCGGGAAATTATCGGAGTGTTGCCGCAGGGATTTCATTTTCTGGATTTTGAGGATGCCGCACTGATCGTGCCGTTCAAGTGGGACCGCAGCAAGACAAAGCTTGGGAACTTCAGTTACGAGGGGCTGGCGCGATTGAAGCCGGGAGTGACGATGGCGCAAGCGAGCGCGGACGTGGCGCGGATGCTGCCGATTGCGAACCGCAGTTTTCCCGCACCGGAAGGATTTAGCGCGGAGCTATTTGAGAAGGCGCACATCGCGCCCAATTTGCGGCCGTTGAAACAGGATGTGGTGGGCGATGTGGGCAAAGTTCTGTGGGTTCTGATGGGATCGATCGCGATGGTGCTGCTGATTGCTTGCGCGAACGTGGCGAATTTGCTGCTGGTGCGCGTGGATGGACGTCGGCAGGAGCTGGCGATACGCGCGGCAATGGGAGCGGGGTGGGGCCGCATCGCGATGGAGTTGATGTTCGAGAGTGTGATTCTCGGGTTGCTGGGGAGTTTGCTGGGATTGGCGTTGGCATATGGGGCGTTGCGGGTGCTGGTGGCGCTAGCGCCGACAGGTTTGCCGCGTATTCATGAAATCGGGATTGATTTGCCGGTGCTGCTCTTTACGTTTGCGATCGCGCTTTTTTCCAGCGTGCTGTTTGGCTCGATTCCGATTTTCAAATATGCGGGAGCGCATTTGAACACGGGCTTGCGCGAGGGAGGGCGGGCGCTCAGCCAGAGCCGGCAACAGCACCGCGCGCGCAACGTGCTGGTGGTGGTGCAGGTGGGGTTGGCGTTGGTGCTGCTGATATGTTCGGGGCTGATGATTCGGACGTTCCGCGCGTTGATGCACGTGCCGCCGGGATTTACGGGGCCGGACTCGGTGCAGACGTTCCGGTTCTACGTGCCGGAAACGGAGATTCCGGATAGCGACCGCGAACGGCTGGTGCGCATGGACCAGGAAATACTGGGGAAGCTCGCGGCGATTCCGGGTGTTTCGTCAGTGAGTTTTTCAAGCGCCATTCCGATGGACGGACATAACTCGAACGACCCGGTCTTTGCGCAAGATCGCCAGTACGCGGAGGGAGATCTTCCGCCGCTGCGGCGGTTCAAATTCATATCACCTGGATTTTTGGCGACGATGGGGACCCCGCTGATTGCCGGACGCGATATAACGTGGGAGGACACTTACCAGAGACTTCCGGTGGCGATGATTTCTGAAAATTTCGCGAAGGAATATTGGCACGACGCGCGGAATGCGTTGGGGAAGCGAATTCGTGTAGGGAACACGGACGACTGGCGCGAAATTGTCGGAGTAGTGGGGGACGTGTACGACAACGGGGTGGACACGCCTGCAACCAGCTCGGTTTATTGGCCGGTGATGATGGACCGGTTCGAGGGTCAAAAGGAAATGCTGCGGCGAGGGATCGCGTTTGTGATACGCAGCCCGCGGGCCGGTTCGCAAGCATTCCTGAACGAGGTGCGGCAGACGGTCTGGTCGGTGGATGCGAATGTCCCGTTGGCGGACATACACACGCTGGGATACTTTTACACTCATTCGATGGCGCGGACTTCGTTCACGTTGGTGATGCTAGGTGTGGCGGGGGGCATGGCGCTGCTGTTGGGGATCGTGGGGATTTATGGGGTGATTGGGTATTCGGTGTCGCAGCGCACGCGGGAGATCGGGATTCGCATGGCGCTCGGGGCGCAGAGGAAGATGCTGGTTGGGATGTTTGTGCGGCAGGGATTGTGGCTGACGGGCGTGGGGATTGTGTGCGGGCTCGGGACGGCGTTTGCGGTGATGCGATTGATGTCTTCGCTGTTATTTAAGGTTAGTCCGGTGGATCCGATGACTTATGGGGCGGTGACTTTGGGGGTGGTGGTTACGGCTTATTTGGCGTGTTATTTGCCTTCGCGGCGGGCGGCTACGGTGGATCCTGTGGATGCTTTGCGGGCGGAGTAGAGTTGCGACGGGAAAACGCCAATCGGGAGATTGGCGTTCTCAGGAAATGCGTGGGAGTTTGCGGTGTCCCCTTGATTGGCGGGCTTAATTCGGTTAGCTTTGCTGGGCTGAACGAGGGGTATCGTGAAGATTGGTATTCGCAAAGCGGGGCGCGCCACGATCCTGGACCTCGACGGAGCGCTGAAATTGGGCGACGCCGAGGAAGCTTTTCGAAATCAGGTGCAACAGTTGATTGATGCTGGGGCGCTGCACGTCGCGGTGAATCTGGCGGGCGTGACGGAATTGGATAGCTCGGGGATCGGGGCTTTGGTGCGGGCGTTCACGACTTTGAAGCGGGCTGGCGGGAAGGCTACTTATTTTGCGGCGAATAAGCGGGTGATGATGTTGTTGAAGATGGTGCGGCTGGATTCGATTTTGGATTTGGCTGAGGATGAGGCTACGGCTTTGACGCGGATTTAGATTTTTTCTTCTGAATATTTTGAAATCCTTCCTGTTGTGAATTCCGATTTCTCGGGCTTTGGGGAGATGGCTGCTTGCTTGCGGCGGGTGTGGACGTGTGAGCTGGGGGGAAGTCAAAAGACTTTACACAGAGGGGACAGAGAAAAGGCGGAGAAAAATCTGAGACGGCAACGGAATCTGCCTCAGAGAAAATCGGCGAGCACAGCCAGGAGTGGCTGTGCCACGGTTGCGAGCTAGGTGGCGCTGACGCTAAGGCGCACAGGCAAGATTGCTCTCCTGCGGCGGGCAGGCCTCTGCCACGTTAGCGGCGGTCGAGGGCGGGGTGGCGGACGTCGCGGCCGGCTACGAAATAGATTACGTCTTCGGCTATGTTGGTGGCGTGGTCGCCGATGCGTTCTAAATTCTTGGCGACTAGGATTAGCTCGAAGGCGGCGAAGACTTGGGCGCTGTCTTCCATCATGTAGGTGAGGAGTTCGCGGAAGAGTTGGTCACGCAGGCGGTCCACTTGATCGTCGCGGCGAAGGACGCTTTGCGCGAGTTCCTGATCGCCGCGGACCAGGGCGTTGAGGCTGTCGCGCACCATGGCTTCGGCTAGTTCGCTCATGCGGGGCAAGTCCACGTAGGGCTTCACCTGCGGGTGACGCAGGATGCGGGTGGCGGATTGCGCGATGTTAACGGCCTGGTCGCCGATGCGTTCGAGGTCGCCATTGATGCGCGAGACGGCGAGGAGGAAGCGCAGATCGGCGGCCATGGGTTGCTGGGTGGCGAGCAGACGCTGGACGCGTTCGTCAATTTCGATTTGCATTTCATTGATGGCGTCTTCTTCGGAGAGGACGACTTCGGCGAGATGTTCTTCGGCATCCAGGACGGCGTGCACGGCCTGATGCACGGCGCGTTCGGCGAGACTGCCCATCCAGAGGAGGCGCTGTTTTAGTTCTTCGAGATCGTGATCGAAATGTCGTTCCATGGTTCCTCAATTCTTGTAAACCCGCATGGCCTGGCCCCCGCGCGATCCGCTCGATTAACCGAACCGGCCGGTGATGTAGGCTTCTGTGCGCGGGTCGGTCGGCGTCGTAAACAGTTTCGAGGTTTCGCTATGCTCGATCAGGTGGCCGTCCAGCATGAAGGCGGTGAAGTCGCTGGCACGGGCGGCTTGCTGCATGTTGTGGGTGACGATGGCCATGGTGCAGCTGTCTTTTAGTTGGAACATCAGCTCTTCGATTTTTGCAGTGGTGACGGGATCGAGAGCGGAGCAAGGCTCATCGAGCAGAAGGACTTCGGGATCCACGGCGAGCGCGCGGGCGATGCAGAGGCGCTGCTGCTGTCCGCCGGAAAGAGCGAACGCGGATTTCTTGAGATAGTCCTTCACTTCGTCCCAGAGGGCGGCGCGGCGCAGGCTGTGCTCGACAAGATCATCGAGGCGCCCTTTGTAACCATTGATGCGCAGGCCGTAGGCGACGTTGTCGTAAATTGATTTCGGAAATGGGTTAGGGCGTTGAAAGACCATGCCTACGCGGCGACGCAGGCCGACGACATCGAGCGAGTGAATGTCCTGGCCGTCGAGGAGCACCTCGCCTTCGACGCGGGTGTTGCGAATGGTTTCGTTCATGCGGTTCAGAGTGCGTAGAAATGTGGACTTGCCGCAGCCGGAAGGGCCGATGAGCGCGGTGACGCGGTTGGTGGGAATTTTCAGATTGAGGGCGAAGACGGCCTGCTTGGGGCCGTAATAGAAATTCAGATTCGAAATCGTCAAGCGCAGTTTATGCTCGATCGTTGGTGACGTAGTTTTTTCCATAGGCACCGGATCTCTGAAGGCTTTGACTGATAGCGCTGGTTGAGGTGCTCCACTCACAATTTTGTCCTTCGTTGCTGCAATTTCCATTAAACCGCTTTGCTGCGCGCCAGGATGAAGCGGGCGCCCAGATTCGACAGCAAAACCAAACCCAACAGGACCAAGCCCGCAGCCCACGCCTGCCTATGCCAATCATCGTACGGTGCGACGGCGTAGGTGTAAATCATTACCGGGAGGGAGGCGATGGGTTGCCCCCAACCTTGACTCCAAAAGCGATTGCCGAAGGCGGTAAAAAGCAACGGGGCCGTCTCTCCGGCGACGCGCGCGAGAGCGAGCAACATGCCGGTGAGAATGCCGCCGCTGGCGGCGGGAAGGACGACCGTCGCGATTGTTTTCCATTTGCTGGCGCCCAGGGCCATGGCCGCTTCGCGCATGCTGCCGGGGACGGCGCGCAAAAACTCTTCGGTGCTGCGCACGGTGATGGGGATGACCATGATGCCCAGGGCGACGCCGCCCGCGAGCGCGGAGAAATGTCTAACGGGCAGGACCGCGAGCGAGTAGGCGAAGATGCCGATGACGATGGAAGGGACGCCGTTGAGCAGATCGGTGGTGTAGCGCACGATGAAGGAAAAAGTCTTGCCGCCGAACTCGGCCAGATAGACGCCGGCGAGCAAGCCTACGGGCAAGCCCATGACTGCCGCGAGGAAGAGCAGCTTGAGGCTGCCGACGATAGCGTTGGCCATGCCGCCGCCGGATTCTCCGACGGGTTTGGGGAGCTGCGTGAAAAATTTCCAACTGAGCGACGCGCCGCCGTTCCAGACCAGGTATCCGAGGATCAGAAACAAAACGGAGACGACGGCCAAGGCGGCGACACCGGTCAAGGTAAGCATGACGAAGTTCAGCGACTTGCGCCAAGCCATGCGTAGGGCGCTCATGCGGGGCGGCCTCCGCCACGTTCGGTGGCGACGATGAGGATGCGCGCGAGGCCATTCAGGATGAAGGTGATGAGGAAGAGGACGAGGCCGAGCTCGATCAGGGAGCTCAGGTACAAATCTCCGGTGGCTTCGGTGAATTGATTGGCGATGGTGGAGGCGATGGTGTCGCCGGGAGCGAGCAAGGAAGCTTTGATGGCGGCGGCGTTGCCGATCACCATGGTGACGGCCATGGTTTCGCCGAGCGCGCGTGCGAGAGCGAGGAATACGGAGCCCATGATGCCCGTGCGCGCCCAGGGGACGACGACTTGCCAGGTGGATTCCCAGCGCGTGGCGCCGAGGGCCATGGCGGCTTCGCGTTGTTCGCGCGGAACGGTGAGAAGAACTTCGCGCGAGACTGAAATGATGAATGGCACGACCATGATGGCGAGAACGATTCCGGCGGTGAGAAAGCCGACGCAGTAAGTTGGTCCGCGGAAGAGAACACCGATGTAGGGAACATCGCCGACGGTATTGATGAGCAGCGGGCCGAGCGTGGTGCGCATCAGGGGCACGACGATGAAAATTCCGAGCAAGCCGTAGATCACGCTGGGGACAGCGGCGAGAAGGTCAATCAAGAATGAAATGATGTCGCTGATTTTTCGAGGCGCAAGCTCGGAGAGAAAAATGGCGCTGGCTAAGCCGAGGGGGACGGCAAGCACGAGCGCGACGGCGGAGGTGACCAGGGTGCCGTAAATGAAGGGCGCGGCGCCGAAATTGTCGAAGTTGGGATCCCAGACTTTGGTCCAGAAAAACGCCCAACCGAATTGGGCGCGGGAGAGGTGCGAATTGATCCAGAGTTCGTACACCAGCATGGAAGTGAGCAAGAGGATGACGGCAGCGAAGGTGAGAGTGATGAGGTGTGCGATCTCATCGCCTTGACGGAGGCGATGAAGAAACGCACGAGGTCCCGCTTGCGGGGGAACCTCGTGCGCGAGAGTGGTGGCGGCTGCAGACATTTTACCTGTTACTGAATCAGCGAAATTGCCTTGGTCTCCCTGGCGATGACTTCCTTAGGCAGCTGCGCGTAGGTGAGACCCTCGTTGAACTTCTGACCGTCGGTGAGCATCCACTTCAGGAAGTCTTTGATCGCGTCGCGCTTGGCCGCGTCCTGAATTTGCGCGGGGATGAGCAGCCAGGTAAAGCTGGAGATGGGATAGACGGTTGGTCCGGGCGCATTGGTGATGGAAACGCGGAAGTCGTCCGGAATGTTTTTGGCATCGGCGGCGGCTGCGGCGGTGACGCCAGCGAGGTCGGCCTTCACGAATTTTCCGGCGGCGTTCTGAACTTTGCCGTAGGGAATATTATTTTGCACGGCGTAAATCAATTCGATGTAACCGATGGCGTTTGGCGTTTGCTTAACGAGGCCGGTGACACCTTCGTTGCCCTTGCCGCCCAGGCCCACGGGCCAATTCACGGAAGTCGCGGCCTTGCCGACTTTGTTCTTCCAGTCGTCACTGACCTTGGCGAGGAAATCGGTCCAGATGTAGGAGGTGCCACTGCCATCAGAACGGTGCACAACAACGATATCAGCGGCGGGGAGATTGACGCCGGGATTGGGTTTGGCGATTTCCAGATCATTCCATTTCGTGATGGTGCCCAGGTAAATTCCCGCTAGTGCTTTTTGCGTGAAATTCAGTTCGCCGGTCACGCCCGCGATGTTGTAGGTGGGAACGACGGCACCGAGGACCGTGGGAAAATGCAGAATTTTGAATTTGGATTGCGCGAGCTGGTCGTCGCTCATCGGGCCATCGGAGGCGCCGAAATCAACCGTGCCAGCTTGCAACTGGCGGATGCCGCCGCCGGAGCCGATGGATTGATAATTGATCTGAACATTGGGATGTGCGGTGTGGTACACGTCGAACCACTTGGAGTAGATGGGATAGGGGAAGGTAGCACCGGCGGCGTTGAGGAGTACCGTGCCGCCTTGCGCTGCGACGCCGGCCGCAGTGAGCGTCGCTGCGAGCGTCATGAGCCACACTACCAGTAAGGCCTTTTTCATATTCAGGGATTCTCCTGGGTACCATTTTTTGACTGCAATGTTACGGGCGTGTTACATCAGCGCGAATTGGGAGTGAAATAAGCGCGGGGATTTCCAAAAAGAGGAGGCGCAGCCCCGGGGGTGTGGTCGGGCCGCGCCTCGCGGGTGGTTGGGACGTGGTGTGATGCTTCCGGCGCTACGTGGTGCAGCGCAGGAACTTGTGACGCTAAGCTCGAAAGCCGCCGGTGTTTCGCAGGTGCAAGCGAAGTGCTCGTGCGACGGCGCCACGATGTGCCTTCCAACCCGTAATGATCCTAAATGGAACACTTGAACCGGAGATGACCGCGCTGTGAAATATCGATTACTCCGCCGCTGATGAGCCGGGGCCGCCGGCATTGAGTTCCATCTGCTTGGCACGGCCGTGGCGGACTTCCAAACCGCGCACCCAGAACAAAATGTCCTCGGCGATGTTGGTGGCGTGGTCGGCGATGCGTTCGAGATGGCGCGAGGCGAGGACGTAATGGAGATTGGGCGCGGCAAGCGCTGGATTTTCGGTCATGCCTGCGAGCAAAGCTTCGAAAACCTGATCACGATACTGGTCAACGACATCGTCGCTTTCGAGCACCTGGGTGGCTAAATCCACATTTTGATAGATGAGCGCGCCGAGGCATTTGGAAACCATGGCGCGGACGGCGGTGGTCATAGGCTCGAGTTCAATGGGGATGTGGACTTCGCCCATTTGGGAGAGGGAGATAGCGCGTTCGCTGAGATTGACGGCGAGGTCGCCCATGCGCTCGAGATCGTTATTAATTTTCAGAGTGGCGACGATCAGGCGGACATCGGTATCGAGCATTTCGCCCTGGCGCAACATGCGTATCGCGTGCTCGTCGATGAGAATTTCCATTTCGTTGATGCGGGGTTCGGTGAGGAAGACTTCGCTGGCGAGACGTTCGTTGCGTTCGAGCAAGGCCCAGAGAGCGCGATTCACCGAGGCCTCTACCGTGCGGGCTTGGGAGATCAGGTAATTCACCAGCACGCTTTGGAAAATGCCTTCACCACTTGTCTTGGCGGATGCCACTTCGTGAAGCCTCCTGCAGGGTTACGACCTGCTTTAGTACCGGCCTTTACAGGGTGCGTGGGCGAGGTTGCAAGGACATAAATCGCGCGTAAATATCTGAAGACAAGGCGGAAGTTGAGCGGCGTTTTGAGCAGCAGTCAGCTAGGCGTCCAGGGGGAGGGAGAAGGAAAATTTGGAGCCTTGGCCTACGTTGCTTTCTACCCAGAGTTTGCCGCCGTGCGCTTCGACGATGTGTTTGGCGATGGAGAGGCCTAGGCCGGTGCCGCCGGCTTCGCGGGAGCGCGCGGCGTCCACGCGATAGAAGCGTTCGAAGATGCGTTCGGAATCCGCGAGGGGGATACCGATGCCGGTGTCGGCGACGGTGATGACGGCTTCGCGCGGGCCGGCGGTGGCGATTACGGAGATGTGGCCGCGCGCGGGAGTGTACTGGATGGCGTTGTCGAGGAGATTTTGGAGAACGTCGCGGAGGAGGGCGCCATCGCCGCGGACGGCGGGAAGTTGCGGCGGGACGGAAATTTCCAGAGTGATTTCCTTGCGATTGGCCTTCAGCGACGTGGTTTCGGTGCAGGCTTCGATGAGCTCGAGCAGGCCCACGGAGGAAAATTCCAGTTCCATTTTTCCGGCTTCGATGCGGGCGAGTTTGAGCAAATCATTGGTGAGGCGCGCGAGACGAATGGCGTGATTGCGAATGATTTCCAGGAAGCGGCGATTGTTTTCGGGATCGTCGAGGGCGCCGGCGAGCAAGGTTTCGGCAAATCCTTGAATGGCGGTGAGCGGCGTTTTGAATTCATGGGAGACGTTGGCGACGAAATCCTGACGCACGCGCTCGAGGCGGCGGAGTTCGGTGACATCGTGAAGCACGACGACGGCTCCGGAAGGTTTTCCATCCGGCGCGCGGCCGGATGAGGAGAGGTCCAACGCTTTTACGGGCGCGGCGGTGATGGAAAAACTCTGCGTTTGGGTAATGCCCATGGTGATATCGCTTTGCAGGCCTTCATCGCCGCGCAGAGCGCGACGAATCAAGCCTACCAGGTCAGAATTGCGCACCACTTCGATGAGCGGGTGGCCTTCAGCGTTGGCGGGATCCACGTTCAAAATTTCTGAAAACGCGCGATTGTAGAAAACGAGACGTTCTTCGGCGTCAATCACGGCGACGCCTTCGACCATGCTGCGCAGGATGGCGCTGGAGCGGTTGCGCTCGCCGCTCAGCAGGCGGATTTCGCGGTCGAGGCGCGCGGCGGTCTGGTTGAGCGAGTCGGCGAGATCGGAAAGCTCGTCGCGCGGGCCTTCGCGCAGCAAGGGACGGAAATCACCCTCGGCAATCCGCTGGGAAAAGCGCTGCAAACGCTGGACACGCGCGGCGAACATGCGCGCGAAGGCGAAGGAGACCAGACCACCGATGAGCAGTACGACGAGGGTGGCGACGAGCAGCCTCTGGCGAAGTTCGACGAGCGATAGGTCAATTTGCGCAAGGGGCAGGGCCAGGCGGAGTACGATCGGCGCGCTGCCGAGATGGTCATAACGTTGCGCGCGGTAAACCAATTCGCGGTCGAGGGTGGCGCTGCGGCGCACGGAGTGCCCTGTTCCCCGGGCGAAAGCATCCTGAATCTCCGGGCGAGTGGCGTGGTTTTCCATTTTTTCGGGGTCGGCTTCGGAGTCGGCGAGCACGCGGCCGGTATGGTCAACGATGGTTACGCGCGCGCCACTCTGGGCCGCCCTGCCGGTCCAGCTGCGAAGTTCGACGGGGTCGTCCGACAAGGGGGCATTGGCGAGGGTGAGGTTGAGAAGTGAGGCGAGTTGATCGTTGGCGGAGCGGATCGCCTGACTGCGGATGACGCGAGCGGAATAAAGATGCACGGCGAGTAAGACGACGAGAAGCAGGGCGCCATAGGTGAGCCCGAGCTTCCAGAAAAGTCTAGCTCGCACGGGTTTCGAAGAGGTATCCGGCGCCACGAATGGTTTTCATGAACACGGGGTGCTGCGGGTCCAGCTCGATTTTCTCACGCAAGCGGCGAACGTACACATCCACGCTGCGCGGGGTGACGAAACGCTCGGTGCCCCAGACGGCATCGAGCAATTGATCGCGAGTGAAGACGCGATTGGGGCGGGCCGCGAGAAAGTAGAGCAGGCGAAATTCCAGGGTGCTCATGGGAACGGGCTTGCCGGTGCGCGTAACGCGGTAAGCGGCCGGATCAATGCGCAGAGCGCCGATTTCGACGGGCTTTTCCGAAGGAGTGCCGGGTTCGGCGCGACGCAACAGGGCTTTCACGCGCGCGACGAGTTCGCGGGGGCTGAAAGGTTTGGTGACGTAGTCGTCGGCGCCGAGTTCCAAGCCTACGACGCGGTCCGCTTCTTCGCCCTTGGCCGTGAGGATGAGGATTGGAATCCTGTTGAGCGTGACTTCTTTGCGGACTTCCTTGCAGATTTCCAGACCGGAAAGTTTCGGCAACATCAGATCGAGGACCAGAAGATCCGGCGCAGCCTTGCGGATTTGCGCGAGACCGGTGGAGCCATCGCCGCTGGAGGTGACCTGGTAACCGTCCTTCTCCAGGTTGTAGCGCACCAACTCTACGATGTCTTTATCGTCTTCGATAACCAGAATACGTTTCATTTGGGTGATTTCTCGGTGAACGCAGACAAGATACGGGAAAGCGGCCCTCGGAAGCAAGGAGTAGAGGAGGGCACGTGGATTTTTTAACACAGTATTAACAACGTGTCACATCGGAACGGCGCGTCCCGGTTGAAACATCAATTCTGCTTTCGGTTCGCGGAGGCCTGCGTGAGAGGTCTGTTATTCCACTGATTACAGGTGTGTTGCTGAGGATTCTACGTAACCACTTTGGCCACGCGTCTGCATGTCTATTTGCGGCGCGCTTCGAGTTCCTAGACGTGCCATCGGGGAGGGCCGGAAGGCCGGCGGGAGGTACGGCAAAATGGACGCCTTTGTAGAACGCCAATTGGATCCGGCACGCCGGAGTACTGAGTCGCGGGATTTTGAGGCAGGGTTGCGGCGGAAGATTGTGGGGTAAGACGAAGCGGTGCAAGCGGTGGTTGACTTGTACCAGGTGTTTCGCGCCGGACTGAATTCTCCGGGACGGCCGGTGGGGAATTTGCTGTTTTTGGGACCGACGGGCGCGGGGAAGACGCGCGTCGTCGAGGCTACTGCGGAAGTGCTGTTTGGAGACCCGCGCGCGGTGATCAAGGTGGATTGCGCGGAGTTCCAGCACTCGCACGAGATCGCGAAATTGATTGGATCGCCCCCGGGATATTTGGGACATCGCGAGACGCATCCGCTGATCACGCAGGAAGCGCTGGCGCAGTACCACACCGAGAAGCTGAAGATTTCATTTTTGTTGTTCGACGAAATCGAGAAGGCGTCGGATGCGTTATGGCAATTGCCGCTCGGAATTTTGGGTAAGGCGACGCTGACTTTGGGAGACAACCGCCGAGTGGATTTGTCGCAGACGATGATTTTCATGACGTCGAAACTGGGCGGCGTGGAGATCACCGAACTTATGACCGGTGGATTGGGATTTGCGCCGCAGCAACGCGCGGAGACGAAGCTGGGGTTGGACGAGAAGGTGGAGAGAACCGCATCGGAGGCGGCGAAGAGGAAATTCGCGCCGGAATTCATGAATCGCATTGACAAGGTAGTGGTGTTCCGGCCACTGCGTGCGGCAGTTCCGGGACGTGCAGACTTCGGGTCCGTTTCGCCGCTGGGAGCACACGCACTTGCTCACTCCTGAGGGTCCGGAAGCTTGCCGGTTGGAGGATTGCATCGAGTACGAGCTTCCGTTCGGCGCACTGGGTGATTATTTTGGGGGTTGGCTGGTGCGGCGGAAATTGGCACGAGTGTTTGTGTACCGGCACCGGGTGACCGCTGAGGCCATGTGGACGGTGACGGAGGGGAAGTCGCGGAGTGGAAGCAGCAGTTGAGACGTGTGAACGGTAAAAGCGGTGCCATACGGTTGCGTATGGTCCATCTCGTTGCGAATTTGCATTCGTGCAACGAAACCGATTCCGTGTGCGGGGGAACTTGGTGTACATTCTAAGGTGCAAGCGAACCGCACCGAGGAACAGCTTGCGCCTCGAAAGGGTCCGGTCATGAATCCGACCAAACCAGGATCGGTCGTCAGCAACGAAGCTGCGGCTGAAACGCGCCGCGAGACGCTGAGCGTCACCGACAACCGCACGGGCCGGCAGTTTGAACTTCCCATAACGAACGAGACGATCAAGGCGCTGGATCTGCGTCCCATGAAAGTGCACGACGGCGATTTTGGGATGATGAGTTACGATCCGGCGTTCACGAACACGGCTTCGTGTTCGAGCAAGATCACTTATATTGATGGCGATAAGGGGATTTTGCGCTATCGCGGCTATTCGATCGAAGAGTTGGCGGAAAAAAGCACCTTCATCGAGACGGCCTACCTGATTCTGTACGGCGAGCTTCCCACGAAAGCGCAGCTGGCGAACTGGTCCTACAACATCACGCATCACACCTTCATTCACGAGAGCATCAAGAAATTTATTGACGGATTTCATTACGACGCGCACCCGATGGGGATGCTGATTTCCACGGTGGCGGCGCTTTCCACTTTTTATCCGGATGCGAAGGATATTTTCAATCCTGATTCGCGGCGCAAGCAGACGTACCGGCTGATCGGAAAGATGCCGACGCTGGCGGCGTTTGCCTACCGGCATACGCTGGGGATGCCGTTCGCTTATCCGGATAACGATTTGAGCTACTGCGGGAATTTTTTGAACATGCTGTTTCGCACGACGGAGCTGAAGTATCGTCCAAACCCCACGCTGGAACGCGCGCTGGATATTTTGTTCATTTTGCACGCGGACCACGAACAGAATTGCTCTTCGACGGCGATGCGCGTGGTGGGCAGCTCACACGTGGATCCGTATTCGGCGACCGCCGCGGCGACTGCGGCGCTTTACGGGCCGCTGCACGGCGGAGCGAACGAAGCGGTGCTGCGCATGCTGGTGGAAATCGGCTCGATCAACAACATTCCCGCGTACATCAAGAGCGTAAAGGCGGGAGAAAAGCTGCTGATGGGATTTGGGCATCGTGTTTACAAGAACTACGATCCGCGAGCGCGCATCGTGAAGCACATTGCTTATGAAGTTTTTGATGTGATGGGGAAAAACCCACTGATCGAGATTGCGCTGGAATGCGAGCGGATTGCGCTGGAAGACGAATACTTCGTGAAGCGCAAGCTTTATCCGAATGTGGACTTCTATACCGGGTTGATTTATCAGTCCATGGGTTTCCCTACCACAATGTTTCCGGTGCTGTTTGCGATCCCGCGCACGGCGGGGTGGATTGCGCAGTGGGAAGAAATGCTGCTGGACCCGGAGCAGAAGATTTCGCGTCCGCGGCAGGTCTATTTGGGAGCGGATCTGCGTGGGTATGTTCCGCTGGATAATCGGAAGTGATGCGGGTTCGACGAAGTCTGTAACCGGTTTGGGAAAAAGGCAGTCGTTAGTGATCAGTGGCTAGAATCACCTCCTAAGGTAATCGAGTCTTCACCCTTCACTGCCCGGACTGACAAAAATTGACGAGGTGCAACGCGGGGGCTTGCTGTATAGTTCGGTTCGCGCGGTATTCTCTGCAGATGGCTCCTCCCCGGAGCCAGCGGCGGAAAAGTGATTGCATCTGGCGGGATTCTCTGGCAAAACACTCTATCGCCCCCGGGGGGCAATCCTGATGGACATTTCAACGCGCCAGTCTGGAGCGGCCACGATTGTGGACGTGGTTGGCGACATCACCCTTTACAATTCGCCGCAGGTGCGGAAAGTGCTGTTGGAACTGCTGAAGGATAAGAAAGCACCGCGGGTGATCGTGAATCTGGAACGAGTGCGGTATATAGATAGCGCCGGGGTGGCGTCGCTGGTGGAAGGATTGAAGCTGTCGCGGGATCTGAAGAGCACGTTCGCGTTGTTCGGGTTGAGCCGGACGGCGCGGGAAGTGTTGGAGTTGACTCGCCTGATCAAGGTTTTTGAGGTATATAACAACGAAGAGGAAGCATTGCGCGGCGGCAGCACCAATGCCGCTCCCGCCAGATAGGAATTCGGGCGGTCTTGGCGCGGAATCGGTTGTAGAGTTTCACCCGTCTCGACTCACTGATGCCACTCACAGAAACTATTGGCGCGGCCACTCTAGATAGTCTGGCGTATGTAGGCGGCTTGGCGCGATTGATCGGCGGCGCGATACGGGCCGTCTTCATCCTTCCGTTCCAGGGCAAGAAATTCCACATGAGCCGGGCGGTGCATCAGGCGATGTCCGTCGGCGTGGAAGCACTGCCGATTACTTCGCTGATTTCGTTTTTCGTAGGGACGATTCTGGCGGTGAATGCTGCTTATGAGCTGCGCAAATTGGGCGCGCTGCACTTTGTGGCGAGCGGCGTGGCGATTGCAATCACGCGCGAGCTGGGGCCGTTGATGACGGCGATCGTGGTGATTGGGCGGTCGGGCTCGGCGTTCGCCGCGGAAATTGGAACGATGAAGGTGAACGAAGAAATTGACGCGATGGAGACGATGGCGCTGGAGCCGGTGCAATTTCTGGTGGCGCCGAAATTTCTGGCGATGGTGCTGATGGTGCCTTGCCTGACATGTTGGGCGGATTTCATGGGCGT
>Ga0210407_10001818_pt1 | contig 19175 bp, 12 predicted proteins | sample IncBWC27MmetaG_FD_150860 | JGI IMG/M metagenome (GOLD analysis project Ga0210407, IMG submission 150860) | Forest soil microbial communities from Barre Woods Harvard Forest LTER site, Petersham, Massachusetts, United States - Inc-BW-C-27-M | ecosystem: Environmental > Terrestrial > Soil >... | reverse complement strand
GATTCCGGCGTATGGATGGCTCATGAAGCGCTTTGGCAACGTCCCGGTTCCCGACGTTCGCCGTCCTTCCGATCTCAAGCGCATGTGGCGCCTCACGCAGGACGCTATCGACGGCGGGACTAGCCTGATCATTTTTCCGGAAGCCAAGCGCACCCGCGACGGCCACGTTAATGCCTTTGAGGAGGGCGGCTTCCGCGTCGCGCAACAGCTCGGCATCCCGATCGTGCCCGTCAGCCTGGTCGGTTCCAGCAAGCACCATCGCACCGGACATTGGATGCTTTGGCCCGCGACCGTCACCGTCCATCTTCATGACGTCATCGAGACCAAGGGAATGACCAAGAAAGAGGTTCCCGCGCTGCGTGAACGCGTGCACCAAATCATCTCTCGGCCTGTCGAAGCCGCCTTGGAAAAGTCGCCTGAGTAGCATTTGGAATGGCGGTGGTCAAATTGGCCGCAAGCACCGAACGGCAAACGCCCCCGTGAGCGCAGGTCATGAGGGAAGCTTGATTCCCGGAATAGTGCGCCCTGCTTTCGTTTCCTGCCAGGTGAACACGATGCGGTCAATCACCGTGATGGTGGAGACCACCGCGATCACCCAGAGCACGGCACCCATCCGGGTTGTAAGACCGCCAATGATCAGCAAAACCAGGCGCTCCGGCCGCTCCATGAAGCCGACTTTGCACAGAGGAATGAGCGATTCCGCGCGCGCCCGGGCGTAACTGACCATCACCGATCCCGCGGTCGCTACCGCCGCAAGCACAACGTAAGGCGTGCGACCGCTCACCGAGTAATACACGAGCAAGCCCATGTACAGCGCCATGTCCGCGTAACGGTCGAGTGTCGAATCGTAGAAGGCACCAAATGCCGTGACGCGGTTTTGGCGCCGTGCTACTTGTCCATCCAAGATGTCGAGGAAGCCCGCGCAAAAAATGATCACTGCAGCAGTCCGGAAATTTCCCAGCGCGAAATTTGCCGCCGCAACGAAATTCACAACCAATCCGAGAAACGTCAGAAAATTAGGATTGACGCCGGTGGCCGCCAAAACGCCGACGATCTTGTCGAGCAGCCACTTGCTTCCGGTTCCTATTGCGCCCGTAAAGGTAGCCATTCTTTTGCTACAACCAATCCAGAATTTGATTTTTTCTGCTTGCCAGCGAAATCCTACACTAGGGTCGCAGCGCACCGCAAACGAGTGCGCCAAATTGGACTGAATTGTTTGCGGGCCGAGCCGCTTTCTTCTTGACCCTCAGCGGCCCGCGGCATACATTCACTTTACTTCTTTCGCGCTCTGCGCGCGAATCTATGAACAAGGATCTCTCACGCCGCGGGTTTTTGTCGCAAGGTCTAACGGGGATTTCGGCTGCCTGGATATCGGCCCACTGGCCCGCCCTGCTCTCTGCCGCCAGCCATGCTCGCCAGGCAGCTCAATCTCGAACGCCTGCCAGGTTCGAATTCTTTTCTCCCGAACAGGCCGCGGAGATTGATGCCATCTCAGCACGCATCATTCCCACGACCAATACGCCGGGCGCACAGCAAGCCGGCGTCGTATTCTTTATCGACCGGGCGCTCGTCACTTTCGCAAAAGACGATCAAAAGATATACGCCGAGGGCCTGCCGGAGTTGCAGGCCGAAGTGCGCGAACTCTTCCCATCGGTCGCAAGATTTTCCGCCGCGACTCCCGAGCAGCAAGATCAGACCTTGCAATCCTTGGAGGAACAGTCTCCCGGCGCGGCAGGACCGTCCCGGCGACGGCGCATGGCGGCCCCGGCGTTCTTCGAAACGGTACGCGTGCACACCATCATGGGATTTCTGATTGATCCCGACTCCGATAAACGAGGCAACCGCGATGGCGCTGGCTGGCGAGTGATCGGCCGCGAACGCGAACACATGTTCCAACCGCCCTTTGGCTATTACGACAAAGACTATCCAGGCTGGCAGCCCAATCCTCCCGACGCGGAAAAAACCAAGTCATGATGCTCGATCAGCCCAAATACAAAACAACCGACGAAGTCGATTTCGTCATCATCGGTTCCGGTGCAGCCGGCGGCATCCTCGCCAAGGAACTATCCGGCAACGGCTTCCGCGTCGTCGTTCTCGAACAAGGCCCGTACCTCACCGAGAAAGATTTTGTTCACGACGAAATAAGAGTCCTCAACCAGGACCTTCTGACGAATCATCCGGAGCTTCAGCCAACAACTTTTCGAAAAACGCCCCAAGACAAAGCCAAACGGCAGCGCGCCCTGGTCTACGGCCGCCTCGTCGGCGGCACGAGCACGCATTTCACGGCGAATTTCTGGCGCTTTCACGAAATCGATTTCATCGAGCGCAGCAAAGTGGGTCCCGTCGCCGGCTCCACGCTGTCCGATTGGCCCATCACCTACGCCGACCTTGAGCCCTACTACACCAGAGTTGAATGGGAGATCGGCGTCTCTGGCCAGGCCTACGCCAGCCCGTTCGATCCGCCGCGTTCGAAGCCTTATCCGATGCCTCCACTCCCGGTGAAATCCAGCGGTGTAATTTTCGAACGCGCCGCGCGCAAGCTCGGCTGGCATCCATTTCCGGCGCCCATGGCCATACTTTCCGAGCCGCGCCCCGGACGCAGCGCTTGTGTCAATTGCGGCTTCTGTCTGGCGTTCGGTTGCGAAGTCGGCGCAAAGTCCAGTTCCCTGGCCACCGCGATCCGCATGGCCGAAAAAACCGGGCGCTGCGAAATCCGCCCGAACTCGTACGTTCATCGCATCGAGCTTGACGCCGCCGGCCGCGCCACCGGCGCCGTTTATTTCGACGCCCAGCGCAACGTGCAGCGCCAAAAAGCCAAAGCTGTGGTGGTCTCGGCGAACGGCGCGGAAACTCCGCGCCTGCTCCTGCTCTCCGCCAACAAGCAATTTCCCGATGGCCTCGCCAACAGCAGCGGCTATGTCGGCAAGAATTTGATGCTCAACAGCAGCGGCGTCACCACTGCCGTATTTGAAGAGCCGCTCAACGATTACAAAGGCTTCGCCGTCAGCCGCGTCCTCCACGATTTTTACGAGTTGGACCCCGATAAAGTTGGCTTCCACGGCGGCGGAGGCCTCGACGCGCGTTTCGACATGACTCCGATAGGTTTCGCTCTAGGCAGCCTTCCTCCCGGTTCTCCCCGCTGGGGCAAGTCCTTCAAGGAAGTCTTGAGCCACAACTTCACCCGCACCTGCGAGATCTTTGGCCACGGTACTTCGCTGCCGGTCGAGAACAACAGTTTTTCGCTCGACCCGGACCTGAACGACGCCTGGGGCGTTCCCGCGCTTCGCCTCACATACAAAGATCATCCCGATGACCTAAAGCTGTCGGCGTGGCTGAATGCCCGCTCGGCGGAACTCCTGGAGGCGGCGGGCGCGAAGAAGATGTGGGCCCCTCCGGTCCAGGAGCAGCAATTTGCCGTGCACCTGCTGGGCACCTGCCGCATGGGAAACGAGCCAAAAACTTCCGTCATCAACTCCGACCATCAGACGCACGACGTAAAAAATCTTTTTCTCTGCGATGGCAGCAGCCTGGTCACTTCCGGCCGCGGCCAGCCCACCATGACCATCGAAGCTCTCGCCTTCCGCGCGGCCGACCGCATAACAGCTCTCGCCAAACGCGGCGATCTCCCCGCCTAAGCCGCGTGCGCGTCGCCGCTATCCGCGCGCGCAGCCGGTATCACCTTTCTGATACACTTTTTCTCGACAAATTAAAGCTTGGGGGAGCCACGGATGAGCTTCGAGCGACGCAACACAACATTTTTCCTTTGCGGACTCGCGCTAACCACGGTGCTGGTCATGGCCGGCGCGAAAGCGCAACCCCGCCCCGCGCCGCAATCGCCCGCTCCCAAGCTGGCGGAAGAGCAGTACAAAAACATCAAAGTCCTCAAAGGCGTCCCTGCCGATCAGATTTTTCCTTCCATGCAATTCATCACCGCCTCCCTCGGCGTCGAATGCGAGTATTGTCACGTGCGCGGCGACCGCGGCCTGGATTTCGAAAAAGACGACAAAAAAACAAAAGTAACCGCCCGCAAAATGATGGAGATGATGTTCGCTATCAATAAAGAGAATTTTGAAGGGCACCGCGACGTGACTTGCTATTCCTGCCACCGCGGCGCTGCCGATCCGGTGGCCACGCCCATCATCACCGACGAAGAGCCCAAGCCGGAAGCAGAACGCGGGAAAGCGCCCGGAGACGCGAAGCCTGTTTTCCCGCCCGCCGACCAGCTGCTCGAAAAATATCTAGCCGCCATCGGCGGCGAAGCCGCTCTCGAAAGAGTCACCAGCCGCGTCGAAAAAGGAAAAATAAACGCCAACGGTCAGCAGCTTCCCATCGAAGTTTATGCCAAGGCCCCCGACAAGCGCATCTCCATCATGCATCTCCCCAACGGCGAGAGCATCACCGCCTTCGATGGCAAGCAAGGCTGGCTGAGCAACGCCGGTCACCCCCACATGATGTCCGCCGCGGAAAACGACGCCGCGCGCATCGACTCTGACCTGTATTTCGCCCGGCACGTCAAAAATATGTACAAGAAATTCACTGTCGTTCCCAGTGAAAAACTTGACGGCCACGATACCTATCTTGTGCTGGGACGCAACGAAGGCCAACCTCCCTTGCGGCTTTACTTTGATCAGCAATCTGGCTTGTTGCTCCGCCTGGTGCGCTACGCGGAAACCGCTCTCGGCCGCAACCCGACGCAGGTGGACTACGCCGATTACCGCGACGCCGACGGCGTAAAAATCCCATATCGTTGGACCCTCGCCCGCCCCGGGAACCGCTTCACCATTCAAATCGACCAGGTGCAGCAAAACGTCCCCGTCGACGACGCCAAATTCACCGCTCCTCCGCCGCCACCCCCGCCGCCGGACAAGAAACCCGCCGGTTCATAGAAACCGATGTCCATGCCCGGCCACCTGTCGCTCCATCTCCAGCGAAGACTGACGGATTCGCATGGAGGACCCGCACACGTAACGGATCGTTTGCCCGGAAACAATTTCCTCGCATTGGTCGTAATCCTAGGCAAGAATCAGCCTGCCATGGACCCCGGTATCGGCGGGGACGGCCCACAGCGTCCACGAGGTGCTTGATGTCGACTTTCTGGCAAGATCTTCGATACGGTCTGCGCGTACTGGCGAAATCCCCGGGCTTCGCGCTCGTCTCCATACTGACGCTCGCTCTCGGCATCGGCGCAAACACCGCGATCTTCACCGTCGTGTACGGTGTCCTCCTCCGCCCGCTCCCGTTTCCCGAGCCGGATCGCATCGTCCAACTGGCGGAATCCTACAAACAGCAAACCGATGAAATGAGTCTCACGGCGGCTCAATTGAAGCGCTTGGAGGAATACGGAGAACGCTTCGAGCACATCGCCGGATACACCTCGGTCGGCTACAACCTTGCCGTCGGAACGGGAGCCGAGCATCTGCGCGGATTGCCAGTTTCCTCCTCGTACTTCCGTGTTCTCGGTATCCAGCCTGCCTTCGGTCGCGATTTCACTCCGGAGGACGACCGTGACGATGGGCAGCATGTCGCCATCATCAGTTACAGCCTCTGGGCCCGCCGCTTCGCAGCCGATCCCGCGCGGATCGGCCAGAAAATTCTTCTGAATGGTGAGCCTTTTACGCTCATCGGGGTCATGCCGCGCGGCTTCTCCCCCATCGCCGCGGCAACAGATCTCCCCAACAGCGGAGCGGCGGACCTTTGGACTCCGCTTGCTCTGGTAGCCAAGACGGCAGGGAGCGGTTCCAACATCGGTGTGCTGGCGCGCCTGAAAACAGGCGTCACTCCGGCGCAGTTGCGAGCCCAGATGAACATCGTCACGCAAGACTTCCGGCGCGAGTATCCAGGCGAAATCGGCGAGGACCTGGTCATCAGCTTCTTGCCTTACCAAAAAATGATTGGCGCTGAAGTCCGTCCCTACCTTTTGGTCCTGCTCGGCGCCATCGGTTTTGTCCTTTTGATGGCCTGCGCCAACGTAGCCAATTTGTTTCTTGCGCGCGGCGGATTACGCGGGCGCGAAATCGCCGTGCGCATCGCCATGGGCGCTTCCCGCTGGCGGCTGTTCCAGCAGTTACTGACCGAAAGCATGCTCATTGCGCTTGCCGGCGGCGCGGTTGGCCTTCTGGTGGCTTACCTGGGGCTTGGCTCGCTGCTGGCCGTCGCGCCCGTCGACTTGCCGCGCGCTTCCGATGTCCATCTGGACGGCTGGGTTTTCGCATTCACGTTCCTCGTTTCGCTCCTGACGGGTGTTCTCTTCGGCCTCGCTCCGGCTCTCGAAGCCAGCAGAACCGGAATCAACGAAGCCCTCAAAGAAGGTGCCGGCCGCGCCAGCGCGGCGCGTGGCCGCGCGCTGCTACGCAAGGTGCTCATCGTCGGGGAATTCGCGATTTCTCTTGTGCTGCTCACCGGCGCGGGTCTGATGATCGCCACATTTTCAAAACTCCTTCACAGCGATCCCGGTTTCAATCCTCAGCGCATCCTTTCCGTCCAGTTCTGGCTGATTGGCTCGAAATACGATTCCACCGCGCAGATGGAAAGCTTCAATCGAGCTGTCGTTCAGCGTCTTGAAGCCTTGCCTGGGGTGGATGCCGCCGCCGTTATTGCGGCCGGCCTGCCGCTCGAGCGCGGCGGCAACAACGGAGTCCGCATGCCCAATGCCCCGGACTGGTATAGCGTCGACTACCGGGAAATTACTCCAGGCTTCTTCCGCGCGATGGGAATTCCCCTCGATCAGGGCCGCGTATTCTCTGAGGCGGATTCCGAAACGGCCAACAAAGTAGTGATCGTCAACCAGGCCTTTGTCCGCGAACACTTCCCCAGCCGCAGACCGGTGGGCGAGCACATTGTTCTCGGCAAGACTTCCTGCGAAATCGTCGGTGTGGTTGGCGATGTGAAGTCTTACCTCGACCGGCCTGCACCTCCCACGACATTCATTCCTGCGGCACAAGCTTCCTACGACACCTCGGCGCTCTTCGAAGGCTGGTTTCCACGGAGCATCATCCTTCGCGCCAATGTCGACCCCTTGAGCCTCAGCCGCGCAGTGCGCGACGCGGTTGCCGCGGTCGATCCACTGGTCCCGACAGGCTCCATGCGCTCCATGGACCAGGTTCTCGCCCGTTCGCTGGCTCTGCGCAATTTCATGATGTTTCTGCTCAGCTTGTTCGCCGCGCTGGCCCTCATCCTGGCCACCGTGGGGATCTACGGAGTCATCTCCTATGCCGTCTCGCAGCGCACCCGCGAAATCGGCGTGCGCATGGCGCTTGGAGCGCACCCTAGCGATGTGCTGCGGCTTATCTTGGGAGAGGGACTGAAGCTTGTCCTTGCTGGCGCCGCGCTGGGGACGGCCTTCGCGCTGATCGCCACCAGGTTCATTTCGACCATGATCTACGGTGTGAGTGCCACGGACCCGCTCATCTTCCTTTCCGTGATCACGCTTCTTGTTATCGTGTCTCTTGCCGCGTGTTACGTTCCCGCTCGGCGCGCCATGCGCGTGGATCCGATGGTGGCCCTGCGGTATGAATAAAAACATAGAGTGCCTTTCCCGAGTCCACCGGCCAGCAGCACTGGAGGAGACTCTCAACCGTTCCGATCGTTTTGACCCTGCCGATCAGACGGAGATCAATTTGAATTCGTCAGAGATCGAAGTGCGGAAATCGCGTCAGGATCGCCAGGGCTGAGTTGAAGAACTCGCTGGTACAGCCTGACAGCGAGGTCCGGCCTGCCGCTTTTTTGGTAAACCGCCGCCAGATTGAATAACGGCGTCGGATCGCTGGGATCAATCTTGGCGGCCTGATCGAATTGCCGGACGGCAGCCTCCGCATCTCCAGTGCGGAAAAGCAGAACACCTAAATCACAGTATGCGTCGTCGTTGCCCGGAGCGAGAGAAATGGCACGTTGATATTGCTCTTTGGCAGCCTCTATCTCGCCAAGTGACTGAAGCGCAGTGCCATAGTTCGTGACGGTCTTTACGTCATCGGGCTTGAGCTGAAGCGCCTTCTGAAACATTTGGGAAGCCTCTTTCGCCCTTCCCAGGTTTAGGTCTACATTTCCAAGACCGGCGAGTGCCGGTTCGTAGCGCGGCTCCAACACCACGGCCTTCTGGTATTCACCGCTCGCTTGAGCGAAATCTCTGCGCTCTTCCAAGACGGCACCCAGATTGTAATGCAGCTTCGCACTGCGCGGAGTAGCCTCGAGAGAATGCCTGAAAAGACGCACCGCGTCCGCCCAGTCCGAGATTCGTGTCTCCAATCGATAGACGCCCCACAACGCCCATACGGCGGTTAATCCGAGAACGAACGGCCGCAAGCGAACCTGCGACTCTCGGCCGATAACGACAACCAACAAGGCCAGGCCCACCGATGCTACATAGGTATAGCGCTCGGCCATGCCCTGATAAATGAACACCAAGCCGCAGAACGGCAACAGGCCGATTCCCACCCAGGCAAAACCAATCGATGATCTCGGAATCTTACGATGCACAACAATCGATCCAGCACAGGCGAGAGCCAGACACAACCATGCTGCCAGCGCCTGTCCGGACCATCCCGGCGGCGGTGTGTCAGTCGATCGTTCCACGCTCATGTGAGTTGGAAGAACCATCCAGCCGAGATACTTCCAGAAAAACAGCCCAAAGGAAGCCATTGTCCCTTTTGCGGTGACTCCGGTTGCCCCCGCGGCATGTCTGGACCGAAAGTAAAGCAAAATCGTCATGACCGACACGCCGAACAGCATCGCGGCTGGTCTAGTTTTGCCTTTATGCTTTCCAATGATGAGCAGCAGCGTGAAAGCAACAATCAGCACACCCTCTTCATGGGAGAACAGCGCACAAAGAGCGGCCAGACAATAGCCAGCAAGATACTTCACCGCAGGACGGGACAGAAACCGTTCTGCAAGCAACATCGCCAGCAATAGGAAACAGGCGGCCAAGCAGTACGGGCGACCGGAGATCCACGCCACCGCTTCCGAGTTAATGGGAAGACATATCCAAAGTAGCGATGTAAGTGCCGAACATAGAGAAGACATGGGCAGCTGCCGCAAGAGCAGAAAAAGAAACAGGCCACTCAACCAATGCAACAGCACATTCGTCAGGTGAAATGCGACCGGGTTCAGTCCCCAAAGCTTTTCGTCGATGGCCAAGCTCAGCCAGAACAGAGGACGGTAGAAGAACACTCCGCTCCCGCGAAGGTCTGAGGCAAACGATACCGGAGATTGAAAATATTTCAGGCTCCCGGTTAGAGAAGCGAGAGACGGGTTCTGTGCGATCTGCGGTGCATCGTCATAGGACGCAAAACCCGCCGTAACGGCTTGTGCATAGAGCAAAGTTGTCCAAAGAACACTGGCCAAGATATAGGTCGCGATCGGATGACAGCGGCACCACTGGGCCATGCGCGCATAGAGTCTTGTATTCATCATCTACTCCATTGTACGGAATTTAGTGGTTCCGCGTTTACGCGCCGCTGCGGTTCCATTCCTACGACCTGTCAGAGCCTTGACGAAGGCGGTCCCGCGCACCTGACCAGCCGGACCTAACGGTGCCTACAAGCGTGCCGGTGATATTTCGGATCTCGTTGTAAGACATCCCATCGAGTTCGCGCAGAATGAGGACTTCGCGAAAATTGCGCGGTAGCTTCTTCAGCGCCTTTCGCAGCAGGGGTGGTGAGATCAAGGTGTGTGAGAACTAACTCCGCCGGTCTCGAATGTTGATGCGCTTCCATCCAAAAAGGCGAGCATCGACGGACCAAGCCCCAGGTCCGAGCAGTGCCAGGGCGGCGCCGAAGGTTCCCAGCATGATATTCGTCCACGGATCTCCAGGTTCGGAGCAGGTGTTCCACAGCGCAATGACCGCCACAAGTGCTCCCGCGACGGGCGTCCATAATCCTGCGAGCAATAGTACCCCTGCACCGGCCGCGACTACGTGCAGTATTGCTGGCCCGATCGGAGGTCCACCCCGCAGCGTCGTGAGCCCGTAAACAACCAATCTAATACCTGCAACAAGCCGCATCAATAACAAGCCGGCTCCGGGCGTACCGTGCGCAAATGTCGAGAATAATCGGCGCAAAGCAATTCGAAGTTAAAAGACTCCTTCTGAGACCGGAAGCCTCAAAAGGCCCGCGCAAGCCACTCTTTTGAGTGAACTAAAACTCGATAATCCCGCGCTTCACGCCGATCATGGCGGCGTGAGTTCGGTCGTTGGCGCCCAATTTGGACAGGATGTTCCGGACTTGGCCCTCGACGGTTTCTTCGCTGATAGAGAGCTGCGCCGCTATCTCTTTGTTGGCATTCCCGTCGGCAATCAGACGCAGGAGGCGCACTTCTGCCGGGGTCAGCGCATCATCGGTGGCATGCTCCGCAAGCTGAAACGACACCTCAGGGGAAACGGTCTTTTTCCCGGTATGCACTGCCCGAATCGTTTCCAGCAGTTCCTTATGCAACAGATTTTTTAGCAGGTAAGCCCGCGCGCCTGCTTTGAGCGCGCGCAGAACCTGCACGTCCCCGGTGTAGGTGGTCGGTACGATGATTCGCGCCTCGGGAAATTTCCCGCGAATGGCGGTCATCGCATCGACACCGTTCGTTTCAGGCATCTGCAAGTCCATCAAGGTGATGTCCGGACGGTGGGCACGGAACTGGTGGATGGCCTCCCGCCCATTCGAGGCTTCGGCGACTAAAGTCATGTCCGATTGAACCAGCCACAAGGCCAGCGATCCCCTCCCGCAAAAGGGCATGGTCGTCGACCGCCAGGATCCGAATCGGGCCGGCATCGCCACTCACGACTTCTTTCTCCGTGTCGTTTTCAGCCCTCAGGACTTCTTCTCCGTGTCTTTTCCAGCCACTTTCCCCGATAATTTCGCAGCCAACCAGAAACGGCGTCGGGCGGCAGATATCTCGTAAGCCCAGGAGGCAGGAATGCTCAGACAGCAAAGTCGCTGGCGCCAGGGAGCGAAGCTGGCCATTTAGACCTCAGCGGTGCGGCACATTCCGTCCGTTAGCATTTGTGGGACCTTTGCCATTTCTTGCGTGCACCCATCCTTCAGGCGAACCTGGCATTCCGACCGCATCCTCATGCTAAACCCAATCGAATCGAAACGACTAAGCACAAGCTGTGCGGCTTACGTGAGTGGACTTGCCGGAGCCGAGCGTCTTGTCGAGGCGCTTGCAGTCTTAAAGCGATACTAGTTGATCTTCAACCAGGCAATCTTGGATTCTAAGGTTGATCGATGGATCCCCAGCTTGGCCGCCGCGCCGGACGGCCCTAACACTTGTCCTCCGCTTTCGCTCAAAGCCGCCTCGATCATCTCTTTTTCCCGGGCAGCAACTTTGGGGAGAGCTCAGACTTTTTCGACTCGGTTAGAAGAGGGCTGCCGGGAAAGCCAGGTCTCGTCCACCGAGATATTCTCTGCGTCGGACATGATGACAGATCGCTCGATGACATTCTGCAATTCGCGAATATTACCTGGCCAGGGATACGACTGAAGCGCGTCCAGGGTCTCTTTGCCTGGCCCCTGTATGTTCTTTCCTACGTTCCTCGCGAAACGATCGATGAAGTACTCGACCAGCACGGGAATGTCTTCTCTTCTTTCCCGCAGAGAAGGAATCTCTATCGGAAAAACGCTGAGGCGGTAAAACAGATCGCTACGAAACCTGCCCGCAGCGATGGCCGCCTGCAAGTTGCGGTTCGTGGCTGCAATCACCCGAACATTTGTTTTGAAGGATCGAGTTCCGCCGACACGCTCAAATTCGTGTTCCTGCAGAACACGCAACAGAGCGATCTGGGTCTCGGCAGGAAGCTCTCCGACTTCATCGAGGAAGATCGTGCCTCCTTCAGCCAATTCAAAGCGGCCCAAACGCTGCTGAATGGCCCCCGTAAAGGCGCCCCTCTCATGACCAAACAGTTCTGAGGCGATCAAGTCGCGCGGGATGGCAGCGCAGTTTACAGTCACAAAAGCGCGTGAGGAGCGCCGGGACTGCCTATGGATCGCGCGCGCAACCAGTTCCTTGCCCGTTCCGGTTTCGCCAGTGACCAGGATGGTTGCGTCCGTCGGGGCGACCTTCGATACAAGAGAGAGTACGCCTCGCAGGCCCGTAGAAGTTCCGATAATCTCCCCGAGCGACGAGGTTTTATGCAGTTGTTCGCGCGGAGCGACGTTGTCGTCCTTCAGTCTCTCTTCGGAGTGCCTGGGATCCGCGATGAACACAGCGACGCTAGCCATAGTTGCCCCCTAATTAGGAATGTGGCACGCTCGTTAGAGCTCTTTGTTCATTGCGCACATGGTAGACGTTCGTAATCGCTGAGTTCTTCAAGATCATGTGATCCGTGCCCACTGCGGGTTGTTCTTGCATTGACTATGCGGGTTCAAGTCCGGGAACACATCACCACATGGAATGGTTTTTGCGTACCACTCTAGGGGTGCCTCGGAATACCACTTTTGGTTGGTGGTGAATCGCTTAGCTAACAGTCCTGGACGGGCTTACCCCTCGAACCGCGATAAACTCACGATTCTGGTGGACGCGCTGAAGGCGGAATCACAATTTCGCGGCGTCCGAACAAGCGACCATCGAGCGAAAAAGCACCTGGCCCGAGTAACGCAAGCGCGGCAGCAGGAATGATCATTCCAAAAGCCACCATCCTGGCATCGTGAAAGCCCCAGGAAGGCGCGGGAAACCACGAAAGGGCGATCCCCAGGAAGCAGAGTCCCACCACGAGCCCCGCAAACGGGGTGAAAAACCCGGCCGCCAGGGCCGCGCCACTCGTGATTAAGACCACACCAAGTAGCCACTTGCCCGAAGAGGGATGGGACAGACCCGAGACATTCAGAACCCCTTGGGCGATCGCAGTGAGACCGACGGCGGCACGCAACAGCAACAAGCCTATGCCGGGCCGGCCGCCCGGAAACGTGGAATAAAGTCTTTGCAGCGCGTATCTCCCTGGTGCACCCTCAGAAACACACGATGACTCAAGATACGCAAATAGACAGGCCGTTGAAACCCCACATTGCGGCATCTTTTCATACCGCTTTTGGGGGAATGGGCGGGGACTCCCAGTTCGATGATGTCGAGGCGTACGCCATGTTCGATTCAGACACAGGCAAATCCCAAAAGCGACCGAACGGCAGAATCTGCGTGGAAGAACTTATAAAGGTAAGTGCTTTGCTTTCAGGCAGTACAAACCTGTCATGGCCCGGACGTCGATGTGCGGAGTCGCCGGGGGCTGGTGTGCAGAGGAGGAAGGTATGGCCAATCTTTGGCAGGACTTGCGATTCGCGTTGCGCATACTGGCGAAAAACCCAGGCTTCACTGTGATTGCGGTCTTGACGCTTGCTTTGGGGATCGGAGCCAATACCGCGATCTTCAGCATTCTTGACTCGGTGCTGCTGCGCTCGCTCCCCGTCCCGCACCCCGAGCAACTGGTCACACTCTCGGATCCAGACGAGCATGGTTCCAGTTTTGGAAGTGAGGGCGGCGACCGCTCTCTCCTGGCCTACTCAGAGTTTGCATACTTCCGGGATCACAACGAGGTCTTCTCGGAAATCTTCGCTGCAGACAGCAGTCTTCCCCAATTGGAAGTTACCATCCCTGATTCCTCGTCCGGCGCGGGGACGCAAAAAGAGTCCGCTCGCGTCCGACTTGTCAGCGGAGACTATTTCGGCACGCTTAGAGTCACCCCCGCCGCTGGCACTTTCTTCACACGCGAAGTGGACCGCGCCAGGGGCGGCTCGCCGATCGCCGTGCTCAGCTACGCGTTCTGGAAGCAACGTTTCGGCCTTGACCCGCTGGCGCTCGGCAAAACCATACAGATTCACCAAACTTCATTCCAGATTGTGGGCGTCACTCCCCCGGGATTCTTTGGAGAGACCGTTGGAGATCTCCCCGATCTCTGGATCCCCATGATGATGCAGGACTCCATCTATCCGGGACGCGATCTCCTCACGCCATCGAAAGATCTGACGAACATGCATATATGGCTTCAAGTGATGGCCCGGCTGAAACCCGAGGTGACGCCGGAGCAGGCCAAGGCCAGCATCAATGTCGTATTCAAGGGCCTGCTGGAATCCAAGGTTGGCACCTCGATTTCGACGGATCAACGCCGTCATGATCTCGATCAGCGGATCAATCTGCAGCAAGCGGCGCGCGGTTCTTCCGTGCTGCGCGAGCATTTTGGCGAGCCCCTGAAGATTTTGATGGCCATGGTGGGATTCGTGCTTCTCATCGCCTGCGCCAACGTAGCCAACCTCCTGCTCGCTCGTGGCGCGGCGCGCCAAAGAGAATTCGCCATGCGCATTGCCATCGGCGCGGGGCGTGCACGCCTGATCAGGCAACTGCTGACGGAGGGCCTCCTCCTCGCAGTGTCCGGTGCCGCCGCGGGTTTGTTGCTCGCCCACTGGGCCGACGCGCTTCTGCTGCGCATGGTTTCCGGCGCGGCATCCGGACCTCCGAGCATGCACCTCGATCTACAGTCTGACGCGCGGGTGCTCGGTTTCACCCTGGGCGTGACGCTGCTCACCACCATCCTCTTTGCCTTGATTCCCGCCTTGTACTCGACGCGCCTCGATCTCATCCCGGTTCTGAAGTGCGCTCAAAGTACCACGCCGAGCGAAGCGTCCCACCGGCGCTTTCCCGTGGGGAGAATCCTGGTAGTTACGCAAGTCGCCGTCTCCGTGATTCTCCTCGTTTCTGCTGGGCTTTTTGTTCGTAGCCTTTCCAGACTCGGCGAAGTAAAACTTGGCTACAGCCGGGAAAACCTGATTCTCTTTCGAGTCGACGCCGCTCCCCTAGGCTACCAGGGCGCGGCGATTCCCCGCTTCCAACTCGATTTGCTCACCAGGATTTCCGCGGTTCCCGGCTTACGCGGCGCTACGGTTTCCAAAGACGGCCTCTTCAGCAGCTCCGAATCGGGAGATCCGGTCGCCGTGGAAGGGTATACGCCCAAGGCCGGCGAGGAAATGCATTCACGCATGGATCATGTCGGCCCGGGGTATTTTTCCATACTCGGAATTCCCATCCTGGTGGGACGGGAAATCGAAACACAGGACCGGGGCGGCAGTGTTCGGGCCGCGGTCATAAACCAGACCTTTGCGAACCGATTTTTCCCCAACATAAATCCTATCGGCAAGCACGTCCGCGATACCTATCCCGGCAATCCCGCCGAGATGATTGTCGTAGGGGTCGCCGCAGATGCCAAATACAACAATTTGCGCGAGAAGGCTTTGCCTCGCATCTACGCTCCCCTCGCTAATCCCATGTGGGAAAACCCTGCCGCCTTCTATGAAGTGCGCACGTATGCCGATGCTCAAGCCGTGGCTGGCGCGCTTCGCCAAGTTGTCCGGGAAACAGCTCCCACGCTTCCGCCTATCGAGCTGCGCACGATGTCGGGGCTGGTCGACGACTCCCTGGAAACCGACCGCTTCATCAAGCAGCTGGCCAGCGCTTTCAGCCTGCTGGCTCTGCTCCTCGCCGCCATTGGCCTCTACGGCCTGATGGGCTATACGGTATCCCGCCGGACGAAGGACATCGGAATTCGTCTGGCGCTGGGCGCCGAGCAAGGGAACGTTCTTTGGCAGGTTCTTCGCGAGACGCTGGTGCTGGTACTGATGGGAATCTTCGTTGGTGTGCCTTTTGCACTGGGCGGAACTTATCTGGTGCGTAGCATGCTATTTGGTCTAGGCTTCGCGGATCCTGTGGCAATTCTGTTTGCGGCAACTCTTCTGACGGTCGTTGCTGCACTTGCCGGCTTTCTGCCGGCCTGGCGCGCTTCTCAGGTGGATCCGATGGTTGCGCTGCGATACGAGTAAATACTTCAGAATAGGACGCCCGGAGTTGATTTTGCTTCTAAAGCATGGGTACTAACCTCCGGAGCATTTTCTTCGCGAGCACGGCATAAAGACTGACGAACATTCAGAATAGGGTTCAAATTGGTTCAAATCAAAAACAGGAGATGATGCCGTTGGCTATCGGAAGCCAGAGTGACATGAACGATATCGGCTAGCGTACTGGAGCAGTGGCCACGCCCACGTGCTTGTCCGCGCCACCATAATAAAAAAGCCAACGACCTCCATCGCGCACGAGTCCCTCCACAAACACGACATTCGGTACCTGTCCGACTTTTTCCCATTCCGGTCCTGGAGAAAAAATGGGCTCCTGCGCGCGCGCCAGAACCTTGGCCGGATCATTCTTGTCGAACAGGACCCAACCAGTTGAGTAAATGTTTTTGTCGTCGGCTCCGTTGTAGATCAGGAAAATCCCTTCCGACGTCAAGACCGGCGGAGGGCCTGGTTCGACAACCTGTGAATCAAACGAGCCGGGGCGGCTGGAGAGAACCGGATGATCAAGGGCTTCCGTCCAATGGAGTAAGTCTTCGGAGTAGGCGAGGCCCATTTGAGCGTCCTGGCCACGCGCGTCCGCGAGAAAATACATCCAATACTTGCCGCTGATTTTTTGCGGGACGATTGCGCCGGATTTCGTCCATTTTACATTCCACTTGCCCCTGTAGGCAGGAAGGACAATGCCTTGCCTCTGCCAGTGGACCAGGTCGGTGGACGTGGCGAGACAGAGTTGCGCATCCTTTTTATCGGCACCAATTCCATCTACGTTGTTGTATCCCGTATATGTCAGATAAAAAGTATCGCCAAATTTGACTAACCTGGGGTCTTCGACTCCGCCGCCTTTTTCATAAGGCGCATCCGAAATCAATACCGGTTCCGGCCGACGAAGGAAGTGAATCCCGTCAACGCTCGTGGCATAGCCAAGCGATGAGGTGCCCTTCTGGTCTTGGGCACGATAGAGCATCACAAACTTTCCGTCCTTTTTTACAACTGCGGGGTTAAACGTTCCCGCGGATTCGAATCCGTCGCCCTGCGGAGACACGATGGGAACAGGGGAGAGCCGCGCCCACTTTCCGAAAGGCGGCACAGGTGGCGGGGTTGCGATCGTTGCGACAGCAGATAACACCAGCAGAGGCAACGCAAGCTTTCTGGCCTGACGGGCTATGGCAACCAATTCTCTTCGCATGTTTTCAATCCTTTTCGAGGAATGGAGCTGAGCAACACCAACCCGCGAACCTCGATTCTCCGTCCGTCCGAGAACCAGAGAAATGCGCTTCAATACTCCGCGAGCAGCCGAACCCACGCGTGTCCGGGAACCTCGACTGTGCCGCCAACGGATTTGCCATCCTGACCGAGGCGAACGTCGTGACCCTGCGCCGGCGGGATGGAGATGGAACCGGAGCGGCTGTCTCGGGTGGGGTTATACAAAATGAAATTGAGCTGACGCGGAGGGAACAGTCTCGCGTCAAAGGCATCAAGTAGATCCAGGTTTACCAGCATGAGTTCCCGGTCGCTAACTTGACCCAGGGCCTCGTACATCAAATACATCCATAATGACTCCCCGGCACCGTAGATTTCCTTGCCTACATTTCCGGTTTGGCCGCCAAGTTCGAGGGTGCCGAGATTCTCGAACGGTATAAATGCCATGGAGGCGTGCGGGCGGTCCCCGGTGCAATCCTGGAAGAAATAAAAATTGTTCCGCCGTTGCTGATCCATAAAACGAAGCAAGCCTTCAAAGATGATTCCGCGTTTCAGGATGCCGGTCCAAGGCAGAACCGCCTCGACATTCTCCTTGAACGCCGGATACAGGATGGAGGCCGCGGCCTGGACCATGCCACGTACGTCGTGGGACTTCTGGCTTGGATCGGAATACCAATAAAACATACGCAATTGCTGGTAGAGCAGATAGTTGGCCTGCTCGTGCATACCGAGCTCGGCGGCCGCCAGCGCGCCGTAGGCAAGTTCCTGCGGTTCGTGGAACAGGCGATCCGACGGCACGGTGTACAGAACTTGGATCGCGCGCCGCGCTTCCTCCCGGTAGTGTTCTTCTCGGGTCAAGCGGTGGGCCAGAATCGCAGCCCATGCGTAGAGTCCGCCTATGGCGTAATTCGTTCCGGCTCCCTCGGCCAGAAGGGTGGAAACCTGATAGTAGATCGGGAAGAGGTAGTTGTACTGGCGAGCCATTTTCTGGGCGGTCGCGAACGCTTCCAGAAAATGCTGGGTAACTTCTTTGGACTCCGCCAAAGATCCTATAGCAGGGTATTTCACGAGCCCATTCTCAAAAGGATACCAAGAGTCAGCCCTTTCGTTCGGGTTGCGCACGAAGTCATTGCTGATGCTCTGAGTATCCTCGTGATAGAAGCCGGGCAGCGCCGCGAGAAGTTCATGGCACTCCGTTTCGTAGCTCGCCGATGGATGCAGCCGGAGATAGAGAAGCGATGGCCACAGGACATCCGCGATGGTCATGAGCTCGAAGTTGTCTCGAGGCTGCTGCCAGATTTCTGAGCTATCCTTGACATATGCCCGTAGACCCACGTGACCATTCACTTCGACCCGAGTCGTACTCTTTTCCTCGAGATCCTCTACCGTGGCCGCTGCAAATTTCTTCCAGGTAGTGGCGCAGCCGGGCCATGAAAGCCTCTCCTCGAAAAGAGGAAGCAGCGCGGGCATCCAACGCTCGACCGCTTCTTGCTCCGTGACCAAGCGGTTGAGCGGTCGCTGCAGCAAGAAGCAAGTGAAACGCACGTCGCCAGCCGGAAGTAAATTCCCCGTTGCCTGATCGGCGATCAAGCCCACACCAAGGCGCTGGGTTCCGTCACGTTGAATTTGCGAGATGGTTGAGCAGCGATAGACCAGAAATCGAGGAAGATTTTCGACCGACATCCACCCCATCTCGCTAACGTCAAAATACATCATGGTTTCGATGCCAGCGTTCTGATCCAGAAGATAAACCGCCGGCAAGTCGTTGCCGTAGGTGCCCAAGGAGTTCCTGGTCGGCTGGGTGAGCGCTACGCGCCGCCAACTCCCTGACTGCCCTTCCATGAGAGTGGAAGTCGAACTCAGCCATGTGATGATTTGCGGTTCTATTCTGCCGTCTTGATGTAATCGAATTGGCCTCGGAAGATGGAACGTAGTTCGGAAACGAAACCATGGCTCGCTCTGGCTTCGGGCCAGAGCGCTGATCTCCGCAGTCCACTCGTATTCAAAACGTTTCCCGTCCACGCTCTCCGCGACAGCTTTCCCATCGCAGATGATTCGTTGCCCTTCGCGGCTTACGTGCGATGTCACCATCGGGAACGAAGCACCGGTCACGAGCTGGACACCTGGCAGTGTCGCGGATTTCCATTTGCCCTCAGCGAACAAGAA
>Ga0210407_10001813_pt1 | contig 19212 bp, 18 predicted proteins | sample IncBWC27MmetaG_FD_150860 | JGI IMG/M metagenome (GOLD analysis project Ga0210407, IMG submission 150860) | Forest soil microbial communities from Barre Woods Harvard Forest LTER site, Petersham, Massachusetts, United States - Inc-BW-C-27-M | ecosystem: Environmental > Terrestrial > Soil >... | reverse complement strand
GCGGACAGGGCGAGCGCGTGGCGATCTTCACTTCGGGCGGACCGATCGCCCTCGCGGTACAGCGGGCGCTGGAGTTGTCCGCTCTGAACACCCTACGAGTTTCCTGGATGGCGCAAAACTGTTCCTACAGCGAATTTCTTTTTTCCAGCGGCCGCTTCACGCTGAGCACATTCAATTCGTTTCCCCATCTGGAGGATCCTTCGATGCAAACTTACCGGTGAAGAACGAAAATGATTCCGTGAACGGTTGCAGCCGGTGGACATTTGGAATGTCGATGCAATACCTTGCTGGATGCGTTGTGAGGAGCGATGGCTGATTTTCAAGACCATGCAGCGTCTGTTCGCGCCGGGGAAGAGCTGGACCTGGCAAAGCTAGAACCATTCTTACGAAGCCACTTTCCCGATGAGGCCGGAAGCCTCACCGTTCGCCAGTTTCCCAGCGGTCATTCGAACCTCACATACTCTGTTCAACTCGGCGGCCGCGAATTGGTGCTGCGCCGCCCTCCGTTTGGAAGCAAGGTCAAGTCCGCGCACGACATGGGCCGCGAATTTCGCGTGCTCTCGAAACTGCACGCCGCTTTTACTCCCGCGCCGAAAGTGCTGGTCTATTGTGATGATGACTCTGTGTTAGGTGCACCTTTTTACGTAATGGAGCCGGTCCACGGCATAATCCTTCGCAGAGAACTTCCCAAGGGCATGAGTTTGTCAGCGGAAACCGCGAAACGATTGAGCGAAATGTTTGTCGATAATCTTGCGCAGCTTCATTCTTTGGACTACGCAGTGGTGGGCCTCGCCGATCTCGGCAAACCGCAAGGCTACCTCGAGCGCCAGGTACGCGGCTGGATCGAACGTTACTCCGGCTCGCAGACCCACGATCTTCCGGAAGTTGAAAAAATCTCCGCTTGGATGAAGGCGAGCTTGCCTTCGGCGAGCGATGCTGCGCTCATTCACAACGATTACAAGTACGACAACGTGGTTCTCGATCCCCACGATATCACGCGAATTATCGGAGTCCTGGATTGGGAGATGTGCACCATCGGCGATCCGCTCACCGATCTGGGCACCGCGCTGGCCTACTGGATCAACGCCGATGATCCCGAAGACCTGCAAAAAATCCGCTGGGGACCCACGAATGTCCCGGGCAGCCTCACGCGCGCTCAGTTGGCCGAACGCTACGCCCGCGCGACCGGCCGCGACGTCTCCAACATGGCCTTTTATCTGACCTTCGCGCGTTTCAAGATCGCGGTAATCGTCCAGCAGATTTATTACCGCTATCACCAAGGCCTGACGAAAGACGAGCGGTTCGCCTCCATGCCAGCGCGCATCAAGGATTTGCTGAGAGCGTCTCTGCGCGGCGCAGAATCAGGCGCAATCTGAATCGCCTTGCGATTCTTTTTTCGTGAGAATTTCGGAGTAGCCAGCTGCGGTGGGGCTAGCGATAGTAACGGACAATCGTTTCCGCCACGCAACAAGGCTTTTCCGTGCCTTCGCTCTCGATCACCGCGGAGAATACGGCTTCGAGCGCATCAGGAAGCTCTTTCACCGATAGCAGCGTGAAGCGCGCGCGAATCCGTGCATCGACCCGCACGGGAGAAGGGAAGCGCACGCGGTTCGAACCGTAGTTTACGGCCAGGCGCACACCGCTCTTGATATGGATGGCGTCTTTCATGAAGAAGCTGACCAGCGAGAGTGTCAGGAACCCATGGGCAATCGTTGTTCCGTAAGGCGATTCCTTGCGTGCTCGTTCCTGGTCCAGATGAATCCATTGGCGGTCTTCCGTGGCTTCCGCAAACTGCCGGATTCGCTCTTGCGTCATGTTGAGCCATTCGGTGGGAGGAAGTTCGCGCCCCACGAGATGGCACAGCGATTGCAAAGATTCAACCTGCAGTGGCGGCATAAAAGACTCCTGTTATCGCAAGAGCTTGAACTGGCATAGTAGACGACGCGATTCTAAGGCGGACAACATGCAATTGAAAAACAAAGTTGTGGTGGTCACGGGCGGAGGAAACGGCATTGGGCGTGCCTTGTGCCGCCGCTTCGCCGCGGAGGGCGCGAAAGCCGTCGTGGTGTCGGACGTGAATTCTGCTGCGGCAACGGTAGTGGCTGACGAGATCGGTGGAATGACGGTGCAAGCCGACATTGCGCGCGAAAGCGAGGTGAAACGCCTCGTGCAGCAAACGCTGGGGAAGTATGGCGTCATCGATTGCTTTTGTTCCAACGCGGGCATCCTGATCGACGGCGGCGAAGAACAGCCCGACGCGGAATGGCAGCGCATCTGGGAAATCAACGTGATGTCGCATATTTACGCCGCTCGCGCTGTGTTGCCGGGAATGCTGGCTCGCGGCGAAGGATACCTGCTACAAACCGTCTCGGCAGCGGGCCTTTTGACTACCATTGGTGCCGCGCCCTACTCGGTGACCAAGCACGCCGCGCTGGGGTTTGCGGAGTGGCTGTCGGTTACCTACGGCGACCGCGGCATCAAAGTCTCCGCGCTTTGCCCGCAAGGCGTGCGCACCGACATGCTGATGAATGACGATTCGGGAGTGGCCGAATTTCTCAGGCAAACCGCGCTCGATCCCGAGCAGGTTGCCGATGCCGTGGTGAAGGGATTCGCCGAGGAGCGCTTCCTGATTCTTCCGCATGCGATCGTTGGCGAATACTTTCAGCACAAGGCCACCGACTACGAGCGATGGCTGCGCGGGATGCGCCAATTGCAGGCCATGATTCATCCGCCGCAGTCTTGATCGCGGCCCCTTGGCGGAAAAATCACTCCAGCAAATCCGGCTGCTCATGCATGATGAGCGAAAAATAAGGCTGTGCCTGGAACCATCCTGCGGCGTGCGACCCGATCTGCTCTCTTGTCATTGCTGCGTTTACAGAATCAATCTTCACCGGCTCACCGGCCGCCTCTGCGAGTAGCTGCGCGTGGCAGCTTCGATCCATCGCAAGAAACCACCATGCGGCTTCTTCCACGGTATGCCCCACGGTGAGCAGACCGTGATTCCGCAGAATTACCGCTTTGTGTTGTCCGAGCGCCTCTGCGATGCGTTCTCCTTCCGATGTTTGATAAACCACACCGGTAAAATCAGCAAACAAGCCGTGATCTTCGTAGAACGCGCAGGAATCCTGCGTGATCGGGTCGAGCGGCCTTCCCAGCGACGACCACGCTTTTCCATGCAGCGAATGCGAGTGCGCCGCGGCCACCACGTCCGGGCGCGCCGCATGCACCTGCGAGTGAATCGCAAACGCTGCCCCGTTCACAGGATAATTCCCTTCGACGACCGTTCCTCGATCGTTCACCAGAATCAAATCGCTGGCGCGAATCTGCCTGAAGTGCATTCCGAACGGATTCACCCAGAAATGATCGAGCCGCTCCGGATCGCGCGCCGTGATGTGGCCGGCCACTCCTTCATCGAACCCGTAACGCGCAAAAAGCCGGAAGGCCGCGGCCAGTCGCTGCTTGCGATGCCGGCGTTCTTCTTCCGGGCGCGCAAATGTTGGAGGACTCGGAATACGCAATACATTCGCCGGTGCTCCTGCCATGTTTCCTCCTTCGGATCAAAATCTGGAATTATTGCGCCGCAGCTTGTTTCGCGGGCTTCTGCCACTTGCCAAGCTCAAACTTAGCGATCGATTCCGTATGAACTTCATCCGGCCCGTCCGCCAGCCGCAAGGTTCGCACGCCGGCCCATGCGGCGGCGAGAAATGTATCTTGAGAGACTCCCCCCCCTCCGTGCGCCTGCATGGCGCGGTCCAGCACGCGCAGCGTCACGTTGGGAGCAACAACTTTGATCATAGCAATTTCGCTGCGCGCGGCTTTATTTCCCACCGTGTCCATCATGTGCGCGGCTTTCAGCGTCAACAAACGAGCTTGTTCTATTTCCATTCGGGATAGCGCGATGTCGGCGCGAATCGTTCCTTGCTCCGCCAGCGTCTTCCCAAACGCCACCCTTTTTTGCACGCGCTTGCACATCATTTCCAGCGCGCGCTCGGCCACGCCGATGCAGCGCATGCAGTGGTGAATGCGTCCCGGCCCCAACCGTCCTTGCGCGATTTCGAATCCACGCCCTTCACCGAGTAGCATATTCGAGACCGGCACGCGCACGTTGTCAAACTGGATTTCCGCGTGCCCGTGCGGCGCGTGATCGTATCCAAACACGCTGAGCAGTCGCACCATTCTGACTCCGGGCGTGTCGAGCGGCACCAGGATCATCGATTGCTGCTTGTGCGTGGGCGCGTTCGGGTCCGTTTTTCCCATGAAAATCGCAATCTTGCAGCGTGGATCGCCAGCGCCAGACGACCACCACTTGCGTCCATTGATCACATATTCATTGCCGTCCCGCCGGATGCTTGCGCTGATGTTGGTTGCGTCCGAGGAAGCCACATCCGGTTCGGTCATGGCAAAGCACGAACGGATTTCGCCCGCCAACAAAGGCTTCAGCCATTTTTCTTTTTGTTCGGCGGTGCCATAGCGCGCCAGCACTTCCATGTTGCCGGTGTCCGGCGCCGAACAGTTGAACACTTCAGCGGCCATGTGGCTCCGGCCCATGATTTCGCACAGAGGCGCGTATTCGAGGTTCGTCAGACCCGCGCCGTTTTCATCATTGGGCAAAAAAAGATTCCACAATCCCGCGGCCCGCGCCTTGGGCTTAAGCTCCTCGATAATGCGAGTGGGCTTCCAGCGCTCCCGTGCGATCTCTTCCTCGAACCGATGCTCGTTCGGGTACACATGCTCGTCCATGAACGCCTGCAAGCGGCGCTGCAGGTCCTTCGTTTTTTCACTGAATTCGAAATTCATAGCAATCGCCTATCTGCCTTTGAAGACCGGAGCGCGCTTCTCGACAAAGTGCGCCACGCCTTCCTTGAAATCCTCGCACTGCAAACTTTCCAGCATCTCGCGCTCGGCAATTTCGAACGCTTCCGACAGTGGCTGGAACATGGCGTCATACACCTGCCGCTTGATCACGCCCAACGACCGCGGACTGACATTGTCCGCAAGATCGCGCGCATAAGCGTGCACTTTTTCCAGAAATACATCCGCGGGAAACACCTGGTTCGCCAATCCCATGTGCAATGCTTCGCCGGCATCAATCATTCGTGCCGAGAATAGCAGGTCGAGGGCATTCGCCACGCCCACGAGCCGCGGTAGCATCCAAGCCATTCCGTATTCGGCGATCAGTCCGCGCCGCGCAAACGCCGTTCCGAATTTTGCGGCATCCGACGCAAACCGCAAATCACAATACAGTGCGATCACTAGTCCCAGCCCCACCACCGGACCATTGATCGCGGCGATGACCGGCTTCGTGACCGCCGGGAAATAGGAATATTTTTTCTGGAAGTCCGCTCGCACGCCATCCCGTTTGCCGCCTGCGTTGCGCATGGCCTGTTCGCGGGCCCGCGCATCCACGCCGTGTGTCGCCACGTTGCTCAGAAGCGACATATCGGCCCCCGCGCAGAAGCCCCGCCCCGCGCCCGTCAGGACAATCACGCGGACGTTTTCGTCGCGCTCTGCTTCTTCCATCGCCGCGCGAACTTCCTGTTCCATGACGGCCGTCCAGGCATTCAGCTTGTCGGGCCGGTTGAGGGTGATGGTGGCCACCCGGTCCTTGATGGCGTACACCGTTTCTTGGCTTGGCATAATGGCCGAGATTATATACAATCCCCGCCGCGTTAGAAACTTTCATCTGTTAGTGACTATTGTTATCTGGCTCCGTGCAGGAGCAGCATCGGGACGGCGGATAAAGGGGAGTGGCCATGGCTTTTGTTGAAAATCAGGGGGCGAAGATTTATTGGGACGAACAAGGAAAGGGTGAGCCCATCCTGCTCATCATGGGGCTTAGCTACCCCTCCGACATGTGGCACCGCACGCGTCCCTTCCTTTCTCCGCACTACCGCACCATCGCTTTCGATAACCGTGGCGTAGGCCGCAGCGATGTGCCTCCCGGCGCGTATTCCATGGCGATGATGGCTGCGGACGCTGCTGCCGTGCTCGACGCTGCCGGGATTGCCGGCGCCCATGTTCTCGGTGTCTCCATGGGCGGCATGATTGCCCAGGAATTCGCTTTGCAATACCCGAAGCGCGTCAAGTCCCTCACTCTCGGATGCACGAGCCCCGGCGGCCCGCACGCCGTACAAGCAGCGCCCGAGGTCATTCAACTGCTGATGAGCCGGGGCGTCATGAGCCCCGTCGAGGCCAACGAAGCCATGATCCCGTTCATCTACGATTCCGGAACTCCCCGGCAGCTCATCGACGAGGACATGACTATCCGCATGCAGTGGTATCCGACAGCCGAGGGCTATATGGGGCAACTGCAGGCCATTTTTGGATGGGAAGCCTACAGCCGTCTCGCACAGATTGCTGCGCCCACGCTCGTCATCCACGGCGAAACAGACCGCCTCGTCCCTGCGGAAAACGGCAAGCTAATCGCCGCGAAAATACCGGGCGCCAAGCTCGTGCTCCTCCCTCAAGCCAGCCATATTTTTTCCACCGACCAGCCCGCCGCCAGCCAACAGGCCATTCTCGATTTTCTTCACGCGCATTCCGGCAGCGCTCAGCACGCGCAAGCCTAGCGCGGATTTCTCACGAACGGCTCACGGTTACTGGAGAATTATTGTAGGGGCGCAGCATGCTGCGCCCCAGTTGTCGAGGTGTCTGCGTCTAACGGCAGCGCTTCCAGGGACCGGAAATTTGCACTCAATGTTTTTTGAAATTCAGCCCAGCGTTCCCTGCAGCACTTCGCGCAGCAGTTCCTGTTTTTGCGCTCCGAGCTTCTTGCCCTGCTCGGTGAGATAAAACACGTCGATCGCTTTCTGGCCTTCCGTATCGACGAGCGCCACCTCGATATTGCAACCTAGCCGCGCCAGCGCCGATCCGATTTCATAGAGCAAACCCGGATGGTCCTGCGTCGCGATTTCCAGCAGCGTGCTCTGCAGCGACGACGCTTCGTCGAAGTCGATGCGCGTTTCCACCGTAACCTTCGGCGTGCGCCCGCGGCTGGCGCTTTCGCGGCCTCGCAGCAACGGTTCCAGCGGCAACTTGCCATTCACCACGTCCGCCAGGCTCTTCCGGAAGCGCACGATCTCGCTGGGGTTCAGCTCCAGGGTGTGATGCAGGTCCACAAAATGAAATGTGTCTAATACGATTCCCGCCGCGTTCGCAAAGGCATCCGCCTTTACGATATTCATCCCCCAGCCCGCCAGCACGCCTGCGATCGTCGCGAAAAGCGCCGGGCGGTCTGGGGTCAAGAGCGTTAACGAAAACGCGTGGCGCGTGGCGATAAGTTCTGTCTGCACAGGCTCGCCGCTGAGTTTCTGGTACAGGGCGAAATGCGCCGCAATTTCCGCCGCGGAATGCACGGCCAGATATCTTCGCGGGAATCCTTCGAGGAACCGCTCGATCTCGCTGACATTCGCGCCGCCGGCCTGCGCGCGCACCTGCTCCAGCAGCGAAACTTCATCATGAGCGTGCAGCCGGTCGCGGTCCAGCGTCTTGCTGAAGTAGTTCGAAGTCGCCACGAAGAGCTGCCACAGCATCTCCGCTTTCCAGGGCGTCAAGGCCTCCGGATTCACGGCGTGAATGTCCGCGTAGGTCAGCAGGCACAGCCGCTGCAGGCGTTCCGGCGTTGCCACTATCTCCGCAAACGCAGAGACCGTCGCCGGATCGAAAATATCGCGCCGCTGTACCGTCGCCGACATGTCCAGATGGTGCTCGATCAGGAAGTGCACCTCCGCCTTTTCTCCCGGTGAAAGCTGCAGCCGGGCGGCGGCCGTCTCCAGCGCTTCCAGGCTGCCGGTCACGTGATTCTCCGCCGGCATGCCTTTGCCCACGTCGTGCAGCAGCAGCGACAGAATCAGCAGCTCACGCTTTTCCGACGTTTTCCAGAGCGGCGCAAAGCGCGCGCCGAGCGCATCCGTTGAGTCCGTAAGATCCTGCAAATGTTCGATGGTCCGCAGCGTGTGTTCGTCCACCGTATAGCGGTGATAAAAATCGCGCACCACCAGCGAGTCAATCGCGCTGAATTCGGGCAGTATCTCCGTCAGCAGCCCCAGCCGCTGCATGGGCCGCAGCGCCACGCCCGGATAGTCTGCTGCGAGAATTTCCCGCAGCCTGCTCCATTTGATTTCCAGATTGGTGGCGGGCAACTCCGGGTGCGTCAGAATGTAGGAGATAGTGCGCTCCGCTTCCCGGCTCAGGGGAATTCCTGTTTGCGCCGCTTCCGCAAGCAGAGAAAACGTCACCGCACGATCCGACAATGCCGGCTGGTCCACGACTTCGAGCAGCCCGTCGCGCACCGCGAACGGCTTGCCTGCGCCATCTTCCGTTTTCGCCAGTCGCGCCGCGCTGAAGAATCGCTCCCGCAGCGACACCGTGGCCGGGGCCTTCTGTTCGAGGTAGCGCAGCACTTGCCGGTTCAGCGTGCGCGCCTGGCGGAAATACACCCGCATCCAATCCGCTGCCGCAAGCGATGCGCCCTGCGCCGGGCCGGCTGCCAGGCCCAGAGACTTCTCGGCTGCCGCGGCCTGCAGTTCGTATGTTAGCGTGTTGTCATTTCGCCTGTTGCTGTAGTGCAGAAAACACCGGATCGCGCTCAAAAAATCGATGGCTCCCGCCGCCAGTTCTTCCTCGATCGATGTTCTGCTTCTGGTGTCTTTTTTTTCGCCCGCAATTTGTCGCAGCCACGCCGTCGCCTGGTAATCCCGCAGTCCTCCCGGCGCTTCCTTCACGTTGGGTTCGAGGTGAAAAATCGTGTTCCCATAGCGCGCATGGCGCTCTTGCGTCAGTTTGCGAAGCTGCGCGAAGAGAAATGGCCTCGCCTGCTTTTCCGAACCCGGGAGTACCTTGGTATCCAGCCTCTCGAATAGCGCGCTGTCCCCCGCCAGAAATCTCCGGTCGAGCAGCGCCAGGTGAAATTCCGCGTTGTCCTCTTCAATGCGCTTGCATTCCTCGAGCGTGCGTCCCGCCGAGCTCACCCGGAAGCCCACATCCCACAACGTTCGTGAAAATTCCGCAATCAACGGGCGGAATTCCTGTTCCACTTTTTCATTTCCGAAAAGAAAGAGAATGTCGAGGTCCGAATAGGGAAACAGCATCCGCCGTCCGTACCCGCCCAATGCCAGCAGGCAAAGTCCCTGCGCCGTGGCGTTGGCCGCCGGGCGGTCATTCGTCTCTTTCTGGGTGCGGAGCACATCTCCCAGGATTCGCTTGATGTTTCGGTCCGCCAGTTCGCACAGCGCGTCCAGCGTGTCGCGCGCACTTGCACCCGCTTCGAATTGTCGCTGGATTCGTTGTCGTTCGTCGTCGGCTTGCGGCCCGGCCACGGACAAGGGAGTGCGAGGACCTTGCATGATTTTTGCGGGTTGATCGCCCGGATCGAGTCCGGGGCGCGGAGCGGCCGTCACATCATTAGAGCGCGTTTTCCCCGCGCTCCTCATTCCTGATCCGGATGGCTTCCTCTACCCTGGATAGGAATATCTTACCGTCGCCAATCTTCCCTGTCTTGGCCGTCTTCAAAATTGTGTCCACCACGCGGTTCACCAATGCATCCGGCAGCACCATTTCCAGCTTGATCTTCGGCAACAGGTCCACGGTGTATTCCCGCCCGCGGTAAACCTCGGTGTGCCCCTTTTGCCGGCCATGGCCGCGCACTTCGGTCACCGTCATTCCCTCGATGCCGATCTCGATCAACGCGCCTTTCACGGACTCGAACCTCGAGGGCTGAATGATCGCTTCAAGTTTCATCATGTACGTTTCCGCTCCGCCCTGTGCCCGACGCTCGCTTGCCGGTTTATTCTACGCTTCCAGGTTGTAAGCCTCTTCACCATGCTGCGTAATGTCCAGCCCTTCGATCTCCTGTTCCTCCGTCACACGCAGTCCGGTAATCATATCCGTAATCTTCAGAAGCACGATGGTTCCCACCAGCGCAACCATCCACGCAATCAATACGCCCACGAGCTGGTTCCCGACTTGCCCCCAGTTTCCATCCAGGCCGCCCACTCCTTTTCCCGCGCCAAAAATCGGGTTGATTACTTGTTGCGCAAACACGCCGGTCAGTAGCGCCCCAATCGTTCCTCCCGCTCCGTGCACTCCGAATGCATCCAGCGCGTCGTCGTACCCGAACATCATCTTCACTTTTGTGACCATCAAGTAGCACAGCGCGCCAGCGATAAACCCGATTGCCAAAGCCGGCATCGGTCCTACAAATCCCGACGCTGGAGTGATCGCCACCAGTCCGGCCACCGCGCCCGATATCGCACCCAGTGCGCTCGCTCGGCCATTCTTGATCCACTCGGCTAGGCTCCAGCTCAGCGCCGCCGCAGCCGTTGCAAAGTGCGTCGCCACGAAGGCGCTTGTCGCCAGCGAATTCGAAGCCAGCGCGCTCCCGGCGTTAAATCCAAACCAGCCCACCCACAGCAGGCAAGCGCCGATAAAGCTCAGTACCATGCTGTGCGGCGGCATCGGCTGCTTCGGATAACCCGTGCGCTTCTTCATATACAGCGCGCACACTAGCGCTGAAACTCCCGAGCTGATGTGCACCACCGTCCCGCCTGCAAAGTCCAACGTCGGAAATTTCCCGCCCAGCGAGGCGTTCAGAAACCCGCCCTTGCCCCAAACCATGTGCGCCAGCGGCGCGTACACCACCAGAAACCAGAGCATTAGAAATAAAATCGTCCCGCTGAACTTCATGCGTTCCGCGGTAGCGCCGGTGATCAGCGCCGGCGTGATGATCGCGAACATCAACTGGTAGACCATGAACGTCGACTGCGGAATCGTCCCCGCATAGTCCGAGTTCGGCTCCGCACCTACGCCGCGCAGGAACGCGTGCTCGAATCCTCCGATGAAATGCCCGTTTCCTCCAAAGCACAAACTGTAGCCCACCAGCGCCCACATCACCGTGATCAGCGCCATAAGCGCGAAGCTCTGCATCATGATCGCCAGCGTATTTTTCCGCCGCACCAGGCCGCCGTAAAACAGCGCCAGCCCCGGCCCCGTCATCATCAGCACCAGCGCCGCGCTCACCAGCATCCACGCGTTGTCCGCCGAAGATTGCGCTGCGGTCACCCGCTGATCCAGTTGCGCCAGCTTATCGTTCACGGCCTTGGGGATCTCGGGTGTGGCTGCGCTAGTGCCGGACGAGGCAGGAGTCGAAGCTGAAGTGGGAGTTGGGGTTTGCTGCGCGGAGACGGACACTGCGCCAAGCACCATGGTCAAAAGGAAACAACACTTCCACACCATGCGCCTCATATACCTCCGCTCCACTGCTTCTGGACTGGCCCCAGTACATCCGGGGCAGCTCTTTATGAGTTTTGTCGGTGACCCGCTACCCTGAGCCACGAATTATACGCACCCTCGCCATAGCCAACAGTCAGAAATTTGCATTCCACCGATTGATTTTTCTTATGCATGTCCAGCGCACTATGCTTCATTCGGTGCAGGCCCCTTCCGCTGTTTTGCTTTGGATTTCCCAGGGCAGGCCGCCGCTCCAGTTCTCACGGAGGCAATCGCCGGAAGGCATTGCCTTGTGCCGCGCCAGCTTCATCGTATAATGCAGCGCGGCCAGGGATGAGCCGTTTTGCGCCCAGGAGCGCCTGCCGGACTCTGTCCCGAGGCACTTTGCGGCGCACTCTACGTGTCCAAGAGTTTGCTGAATGACTGACCATCCACCAATGGAAATCAACGTCCGCGAAGCCGGCGGAGTCTCCGTGCTCGAAGTCCATGGCCGCCTCACCATCGGCGAGGCCAGCGACCAGCTTCACGAAGCCCTGCAGTCCGTCATTCAGGACGGCAGCCGCAAGGTGATCGTCAATCTGGATGGTGTTCCGCAGATCGACAGCTCCGGCATCTCCACGCTCGTGCGCATCTCCATCCGCCTCACCCGCGAAAACGGCGCCTTGCACCTCGTCTGCGGCCCCGGACGCGTCCGCGACGCCCTTACCGTCACCCGTCTCATCGAAGCCATCCCCACCTTCAAGACCGAGTCCACCGCCCTCGCCAAGTTCTAGATCGCTGTGATTCTACGAGGGGACGGGACCCAAGCTTGCGTTCTTAGGAGCTCTGCTCCGTGAAAACGGATTGAGACTCGTCGCACTTGAGAATAGCTACCGTCTTGACTAGATCAGGAAAGTAGAAGGCCCGAGGAAGCTTTTTTGAGAGAACATAACTGGAGGAGTGCAAAAGTAACAACTGAAAACACTATCCGCCCTTTTTCAATTCCGCCAAAACCAGCTTCGCCACTTCCTTCAGCGTTTCAAACACGCCCTGTCCCGTGACTGCCACTCCCTCGAGCACCGGCTCGCCCTTTTTCTGTAGTTGCTTGGTCAGCTCTGGCACCGCCAGCGCGTTCGTCAAATCCCGCTTGTTGAGCTGCAGCACGTAGGGAATCGTGTCGAAATTCAGGTTGTGCTCTCTCAAGTGCTCCATCAAGTTTTCCATCGTCTCAAAGTTCGCGTCCAGCCGTTCTTCCTGCGAATCCGCCACGAAGACCACGCCGTCCGCGCCCTTCAGAATCAGTTTCCGGCTGGCTTCATAAAACACCTGCCCAGGCACCGTATAAAGATGAAAGCGCGTCTTGAACCCGCGCACCGTTCCCAAATCCAGCGGCAAAAAATCAAAAAAGAGCGTGCGATCCGTCTCCGTCGCCAGCGAAACCATCTTCCCTTTCTGATTTTGCCCCGTATGGTCGTAAATCCACTGAAGGTTCGCGGTCTTTCCGCCCAGACCTGGACCGTAGTACACCAGCTTGCAATTAATTTCGCGCGCAGGAAAATTAATGAAAGGCACTTGTCGTCAGCTCAAACTCGGCCACAAACTTATAGCACACGCAGTGCACTCAGGCCAGCCTTCGGGCCCTCTCGTGTCACCTGCCGTGCACTTGCACACCCAGTTTCCGCGATTATGGCCCGAACTCCACACTCTATTTTCGTGCCCTGCCTCTGTTCGGTAACGCTTACTCTTTCCGGCAACCCTGTGTGCCCCCCTTTCCAATGCGTTGACGCGCGAAAACTCCTCTGTTAGCATGCGCCTCATGACCAAAGCGCGCAAATCCTCTTCCGCCTCTTCCAGCCGCCCCAAGGCTACCTCCCGCAACCAGCCTAAGTTACACAAAAAAAAGGCTTTGCCCCCTGCGCCCCCCGCCCAGCGCGGCGGCGTCGAGCTGGTCGATCCGCGCGTGCAAGCCCAGCTCAAGCTCTACGACGAAGCCCTGGCTCTCTTCCACCAGCAGAAATTCGCCAAAGCCAAGCAGGAGCTCGAAAAAGTCATCGAGGGCCCCAGCAAAGAGCTGGCAGATCGTGCGCGAATGCACGTCAAAATCGCCGAGCAGCGCATGAAACCCAGCCACGAGCTCAATCCGCGCACCGCCGACGAGCACTATCAGCGCGGCGTGGCCATGATGAACATCGGCCGCTGGGACGATGCCCGCGAGAGTCTCATCAAAGCGCGGAAGGCCGCTCCTAAAGCGGACCATATCCACTACGCTTTGGCCGCTCTCGATTGCCTCACCGGCGAAGCAGACTCCGCCATGGCCAATTTGAAAGTTGCCATTCAGCTCAAGCCGGAGAATCGCTATCACGCGCGCAACGACGAAGATTTCGCTTTTCTCCAGGAGGATCCGCGCTTCACCGAGCTCCTCTACCCGGAGAAAGATGGCACCGCCGGCTGACCTTCGCCGTGAGCCTCTGACTCACTTGTCATCCTGAAGCCAGGCTTTGGGCCGACTTCAGGATCTCAACGCAACCTTCAAGCGATCGTTGAGCGTCAAAGCGCAGGGATAGACACGCGCCATCCGACCAATACTGCTGCGCCCTGTACTCTGCATCGCACACTTTTCTGTAATATGGACCGGCAGGGTTCTGAGAAACTGACGTGAAAAAGCGCTCCACCACTTCGAACACTCTCGCCCACGGCTTCCGCATCGTGGCCCTCGGCGGCGGCACTGGCCTTTCCACAATTCTTCGCGGGCTCAAAGAACACGTGGTCCGACGCCGCGACGAACATCCCACTCCCGAGCGCCCCATCACCGATCTCGCCGCGATCGTCACCGTCACCGATGACGGCGGCAGCTCCGGCCGCCTGCGCCGCGAGAACCGCATTCTCCCTCCCGGCGACATTCGCAACTGCATGGTGGCCCTATCGAAAGACGAAGCTCTCCTCGGCCGCCTCTTTCAATACCGCTTCCACGCGGGGCGCGGCCTCATCGGCCACAACTTCGGCAATCTTTTCCTCGCCGCTCTCACGCACATCACCGGGGACTTTACCGAAGCTGTTCGCGTCAGCAGCAAGGTTCTCGCCATCCGCGGCCGCATCTTTCCATCAACCATTTCAAACGTTTCGCTCGTTGCCACGCTCGAGGATGGCCGCCGTGTCCAAGGGGAAACGCGCATCACCGCCAGCCGCAAACCCATCAAAAAGCTCGCGCTCTCTTCCGGCCGCGTCCGCCCCGTTCCCGAAGCCCTCGAGGCCATCACCCAGGCCGACCTCATTCTGCTCGGGCCCGGCTCGCTCTACACCAGCATCCTCCCTAATCTTCTCATCCGGGAAATTGCTTCGGCCATCGTCAAGTCCAAAGCTCCGCGCGTCTATATCGCCAATCTTATGACCCAGCCCGGCGAGACTTCCGGATACGCTCTCGCCGATCATCTCCGCGCCATCCAAAAACACGTCCCTCGCCGCGTGATCGATTGGGTCGTCGCCAATCGTCAGCCGGTCTCTCCCGAAGTCGCCCGCCGTTACCGCACCCAAGGCGCCGAACCCGTCGCCATCGACCTTCCCGAGCTCCAAAAGCTCGGCTTCCGCGTCATCCTCGATGATCTCCTTGAGGAACACGGTGTCATCCGGCACAATGCGCGCCGCCTGGCCCGGCTTCTTCTGGAAGAATTTCTTTCTACCTCAAGAGCTTGAAGCTCTCGAAATTCTTTGGAGTGTAGTTTTCTTCTTGGATCAAGTTTGCAGGCTCAGGCTGGACAGCCGTTGCGGTGTTTGAACAAATCGGAACTCGGCTCTCTAGTGCAAGCAGGCGCCAGGAAATTTTCAGTGAGTGTGGATGACGAACTTCGCTTCAGTCCGATAGCGCGAATCTACTGCAACCGGAACTGGATCGTGACCGTCAGGTGCATCGCCACGGGCTTGCCGTCCAGCGCGGCCGCTTGGTATTTCCATTGACGCAGCGCGTCCATCGCGGACTGATGCAGCAGCGTCGGTCCGGAGATGACTTTCATCGTCGTTACGTGGCCGTCGATATCGATCAAGGCATCAACTTTTACGTCGCCTGAGACGTGCTGGGTCTTCGCCAGCGTCGGATACGATGGCGGCACCGACGAAACTAATCTTGCGGGCGTGACGTCGCCTCCCACCGGCAGCGGCGCGGCCGGTGCTACGGGCTGCTTGGTGCTCGCAGTAGAAATTCCACCACCAAGCGAGTCGCTGTCCGAAGTGATTTGGCCGCTGTTCAGAGAGATCGCCGGATCGGCTTCGCTGTTGCCTTGTCCCGGCGCGCCGCGCTTCACCGTCGGCGCCGCCAGGTGAACTTCACCCAGCGCCGGCTTTTTCGGTTGTGCCACGGGCTGGGCGGGTTGATCGTTTCGTTCTGAAGCCGTTGGATTGCTCGCGACGGGATTTTCCCGCGCATCGCGTACCGAAGTCCCGGCGTGTGAGTTCGCGGTCGGTGGAATAACTGCCGCTGCTTTGCCGGAAGACGCCGCGTTCGGCGCCGAGATTACAGATCCAGAGCCGCTATTCGTTGCCGGGGGTTGTACAGCGCTGCCGGACGTCCCCGCACTAGGAATAGCTGCTGTTGGTGCGAGCGTGTTCGCTGACACCTTCGCCTGAGGCCCACTGGATTGCTGGCGCATGTACCATGTGCCGCCTGCCACGGCGATCAAGACGCCCGCTGCGATGGCGATGTACAGAACTCCCTTTTTCGAGCCCCCCGCGCCGTGTTCCGGGATGTCCTGGTCTCCATCAAGCGTCAACCCGTTGCCAAACGTCGGCGCTGCCACTTCCGGAGAGTTCTCTTCTTCCGCGAACGGCTCCGAGAGCGGCGTCGGCCCCACTGGCGGCTCCTCGACTACCGGCGCTGCCGCCGCATGCCTGGCCTTTTCTCTTTCGATCAGTTCTTCCGTCGACGCCGGCGCCGCCACGTTGCGCGCCAGCGGTTCGAGCCACGCCGGTATTTTCACTTCCTCCGCTTCCAGCAACGATTTTGTCGCCGAAGGCACATTCTTTCCCGGCTGCGCTGGTTTCGTCGCTACCAGCGCCGGTTCCGGCTTGGTAATCTCAATGATCTTCGCCGCCACGTCCGCGGCCTCTTTCTTTTCCACCACGGGAATGGCCGGGGCTTGCTTCGGCGCTTCCGTGAACAGCAGCGAGGAAAGCTGTTCCTGCAGCCGCGCGGCTTCGCGCTTCAACGCGTCGCTGGAGTTTTCTTTTGCGGTCGCAACCGTTTCCGTCTTCGCCGCCGGCGGAGCAACCGGCACGGGCGCTACGGGAATCTTGACCTCGGACGCACGCGGCAAGTTCGCGATTTGCACCGCGGGAGGCGCGACGGGCGCTTGTGGTTTCGGCGTTGACGTCAACGGTTTCGCGTCTGCGGGGCGCGGCAGATCCAATACAGAAGCCGGCGGTGACGCCGGCTTGGCCGGCGCAATTTCCACCTGGGCCGCGGGCTTGGAAGCAACGGGCGTGCTCGCTTGCGGTGCCGCGGGAACCGCGGTCTTCGGCGCCGCAGGAACGTGCACTTGCGGTGCGAGGGATGCGCTCTTTACTGGCGGCGGCACGGGCGTAGAAACGCTTGCCGCTGGCGAAGGCACTGCTACCGGCCCGGGCGCGGGTTGCGATCCGATGCGATCGTTAGGAAAGCGCATGCCCCAGAATCCGATGATCGGCTCGGTAAATTCGAGCTCCACGTACCCGCTGACGTTGCGGTAATTCTTCGACTTCACCACCTGGCAGACGACTTCCTTTTTCGTTTTTTCGTTCGTGAGGAAAAGCAGTTGCCCCGCGGCCACGGAAGCGGAGAGGCGAATCACTGCGCCATTGCCAAACACCAGCACCGTCTTGGTCGCTTCAGAGAAAGGCTCGCGCTTGTCGCTGCCCTCTACGGTGCGCGCGCCGTTCACGCTCACCGCAACCTCCAGCGCCACGGGCTGCGTTTTGTTCGCAGGTTCACCGGGAAGAATGGCTGTAGCGGAAGGACGCGCGCCGGCTTCCGGCGTCGCCGTCAGCACTTCGTTTTCTTTGGCAATCGATGACATGGCTGGCTCACTCGCGGAAGATTTTTCGGACTTCTCCCTTTGCAAACAGGGAGACCCCTGAACATCTATATGTTGTTCTTCATGCGAGCGCGCCAGCCATAGTACGCGCGTACTACAGTGGAAACACTGTCCTTGCGGACAGTGCGCGAACCCGTGCTATCGTCCCTTGCCCTCCAGCGGCGGCTTGAATCGCTCGTCGATTTCCACTTGGTATCCGGTCACCAGCTTGTTCGTCTCGTTGGCCATACCGATCACCGCCTGGAGTTCCTGAAACATCGCGTCGGTCATGCCCTTTCCAAACGCCGACGCGGTGTGCGAAGCGATGCAATACTGGCAATTGTTGGTCACGCTCACCGCCACATAGATCATTTCCTTGGTCAGCGCATCGAGCGCTCCCGGCGCCATGATCTGCTTGATGCTTTCCCAAGTACGCTTCAGCAATGCCGGATCGTGCGCGATGGCTTTCCAGAAATTGTTAATCCAATCCGTCTTGCGCGTGGTCATAATGTCGTCATAAACCGCGCGCACTTCCCCGCTTGCATCCTTGTATTCGATCAATCCAAATGTCGCCATATACTCTCCAGAATGTTTCGTTCAGCAGAAGCCTCCTAAAAGTAGCAGGGAATAGCAGGAAGCAGGAAGTGAAGGCCGCCTATGATCCTGGAATTTGCAAAAAGTTGAAATTGGGTAGTAGCCAGCTTCCAGTTTGCCGACAATCCGGGAGTTGGCCAGACCAGTCAATACAAGCGCGTTTAAGGGGAGTAACGAGAGACTGTCGCGCGTAGACGCCTGCAAGGATGAGGGTCACTCCGACGCCTCTTCAATCAAAAGAGTTACCTCTTCATCGGAGGACGACTGTTCCGTCTTTTCTATGAAAAAAGGCAGCCTTAGTGCTGCTACCAAAAGCAGGATCTGAATGAGGCTGAGCAGTATGAAGGTCGCGGTAAAGGCTCTGGAGATGCCGGTCGCCTGGTGCGCCATACCCAGTCTCCATCCGAGAAAAGTAGCGCACAGTGTCGTCAGGGTGGGCCCTCCGAGACGCTGCACTATATTGAGTGAGGTCGTCGCCATCGGCAGGTGTTCTTTCTCGACCGAAGCGTAGGCAGAGGTAATGGACGGAATGCCGACCGCGCTCAAACCCATCCCGCGGACGAAGAGCGTGCATACGAGCAGGGGGAGGGACATGCCGTGGCTGGCAAGAAAAAGGAACGGCAGTGTCCCGGCTAAGGCCAAAAAGGCGCCGCTGCCCGCTACCCTGCGGATGCCGAAGCGCTGCGTCAGCACGCCGATCTTCGGATACGTGCAGATCATGCCCAGTCCGAGAGGAGCCATCAACCAGCCTGCCGCGCTGGGTGATTCGCCGCACATACGGATGAGATAGATCGGGATGAGCATCTGTCCTGCGAATGAGATTCCGTTCAGAGTGAATTGCGTCAGCACCGATGCTGAAAAATCTTTTCCTCTAAAGAGCTGAAGATCAATGAGCGCATCGTCGCCCTTCATGGTTGCCGTCCGGATGAAGACCGTGAGCAGCACCAGGGCAACGAAAAATGCCGTCAAGCCGATCCGTTCGCTAACATGGTCCACACCGTAGAGAAAGAGCACGAGCCCTGGGGAAAGTAGGCAAAAGCCGACAAAGTCGAGATCTCTCGGCCGGGCTTCGGCACGGTCTTCGGGAAGAAAGCGAATCGCCAGAGCGATTCCCAAAAGACCGACCGGAATGTTCACGAGGAACAGCCAACGCCAGGACGCATGTTGAAGAATCGCCCCAGCAAGCACGGGCCCGAGGAGTGGTCCCAGCAGAATCGGTATTGCGGCGTAACTGTAGACGCGCGCCGTGTGCCTCCCAGCGGCGCGCACTATCATCATCTGCGCCAGCGGAGCCATCAAACCTCCGCTCATTCCCTGGAGGACTCGAAAGCCAATCAGCGAGTTCGCGGACCACGCGAGTCCGCAGAGCGCCGAT
>Ga0210407_10001812_pt1 | contig 19217 bp, 17 predicted proteins | sample IncBWC27MmetaG_FD_150860 | JGI IMG/M metagenome (GOLD analysis project Ga0210407, IMG submission 150860) | Forest soil microbial communities from Barre Woods Harvard Forest LTER site, Petersham, Massachusetts, United States - Inc-BW-C-27-M | ecosystem: Environmental > Terrestrial > Soil >... | reverse complement strand
AACGGCTTCGGAGCGGCCGGAGCCTTGGTTGCCTTCGGCGCGGCTTCGCGGCGGAAGGACTGGTTCCGATCCCAAATGATGCGGAGCCCCTCGAGGGTGAGAAATTCGTCCACATCTTTGATAAAGCGTGAAGCCGTGCCAATCAGCGATCCCAGTCCGCCGGTCGCAATCACTCGTGTCTCCTCACCCAGTTCATCCATCAGCCGCTCCAGGATGCCGTCGACCAGGCCGAGATACCCGTAGTAGAGCCCCGACTGCAAGCTGCCCACCGTAGTCGTTCCAATCACCCGGGCCGGCTTGCGAATCTCCACTCGCGGCAGCCGCGCCGTGCGCTGAAACAGCGCGTCCGCTGAAATTCCAATCCCCGGACAAATCACGCCGCCCATGTACTCGCCCTTCTTCGAAATGCAGTCAAAGGTCGTCGCCGTGCCAAAGTCCACAATCACACAGGGCCCACCATATTTCTCAAACGCCGCCACCCCGTTCACGATGCGGTCCGCGCCAACTTCCGCGGGATTGTCATACAGCACCGGCATACCCGTCTTTACGCCCGGCTCGATGAATAGTGGCTTGGTGTTGAAATAGCGCTCGCACACCTGCCGCAACACCGAATCGAGCGGCGGCACCACCGAGGAAATCACGATTCCATGCACGCTCGAAACTTCCAGGTTGTCCATCGAGAAGAGATTGCGAAAGATCACTCCGTACTCGTCGACCGTACGGTTCAGATGCGAACCAACGCGCCAGTTCGCCACCAGCCGCTCGTAGCGCGCCGGGTCCGTGGTCACGTCTTCGCCCGCACGGTGCGCTACCCGCTCAAACACGCCCAGCACCGTATTCGTATTACCGACATCAATGACTAGCAGCATAGATAATCAACCTGGATAAACCACGCGTGGAGACCGGGCTACGCCCCGTCCAGCCTCACCGTTCCACTCATCACCGTCGTCAAACCCCGCGCCGTTTTCACCCGCAAGAATCCGCGCTCATCCAATCCCTCGGTAACGCCCGCCAAATCGCCATTTTGCTCGATGCTCACTTTTCTGCCGCGCGCCGACGACGAACTCTCCTCAAACCGGCGGAGGATCGCAGCTCGCGCTCCCGCATCCTCAATCAAGGTCCGATACTCCCGGTCGAGCGATTTTAGCAAAGCGGCGCAGAGTTCCACGCGCGACCACTCGGTGCCGGTCTCGATCCGCAACGACGTCGCCATTTCCCGCAGCTCAGCCGGAAACTTCACCTGGTTCACGTTGATCCCCATCCCCACCACCAGATGTCGCACCCGCGTGGCTTCGGCATTCATCTCGGCGAGAATGCCGCAGAATTTTTTGCCGCTAAGCAGCAGGTCGTTCGGCCATTTCAAGTCCGCACGAAGCTGGGGTCGAATCTCCATAACCGCCGCGCGCACCGCCAGCCCCACGGCCAGCGAAAAAATCAGCGCATCCGAAGGCGGCATCACCGGACGCAGGATCACCGAGCAGTAAATCCCCGTCGACCGCGCCGAATGCCACGTGTGCGCACCACGCCCCCGCCCGGACAGCTGTTCTTCGGCGAGAAATACGCTCCCTTCCGGACCGCCCTCCGCCGCGGATCGCATTGCCTCCGAATTGGTCGAGCCGATTTTGTAATAGTGATGGATCTGCTTGGCATTGCCTGGACCACCTCCAAAGATCGTGCCCTTCAACGACGGTGCCAACATCTCCGGCAGCAGCAAGTCTGGAACCGTGCGCAGTTGATAGCCCGTCGCCGGATGACCAGCCACATCCACTCCCAACCCGCGCAGTTGCTGAATGAGCCGCCAAACTTCCGACCGGCTCGTCCCGATTTCTTCCGCGATCTTCGTACCGCTCGCGACAACGGTCGCGTGGCTCATGAGCAGGCGCACGATACGGCCGAGGCGAACATCTGTCGCCTTGTGCACAGACGGCAGGCTGCGAGTTTTCGTGGAAGCAGAGATGGAGGGAATTATAAACAGTCGCCGGGACGGTGGTCGTTGGTCGTGAGTCGTTGGCAAATCGAATCTGGGGAAAATGAAGACGCAACAAAGTGTGCCGGCCCGAACGACCATCGACCAACGACTGGGCTCTAAGCTGGAGTGACTCTCAAACTCATATCCACGGCTGTCGATGAATGCGTCAGCGCCCCCACCGAAATGAAATCCACGCCTGTCGCCGCGTACGACCGCACGTTCTCCAGATCGATTCCGCCAGCGCACTCCAGCGGAATCCGCCGCGGCTGCCGTGAACAAATCTCGACTGCCTTGCGCGCATCCTCAACGCTCACATGATCGAGCAGGATCGCCCCCGCCCCGTGATCCAGCGCCTGCTGCAGTTCTTCGAGCGACCGCACTTCAATCTCGATTGGCTGCCGGCCGCGCCGGTTGTGGATCGCACGCTCCAGCGCCGGAATGATGCCTCCCGCCAGCGCAATGTGATTGCCCTTGATCAATACGCCGTCGGAAAGATCCAGCCGGTGATTCTGGCCGCCTCCGCATCGCACCGCGTGTTTGTCAATCAGACGCAGCCCCGGCGCTGTCTTGCGTGTATCGAGAATCCGCACCCGCGTGCCCTCCACCGCATCCACAAACTTGCGCGTAGTGGTGGCGATTCCGGCCATCCGCTGCAGAAAATTCAGGATCACCCGCTCACACGACAGAATCACGCGCGCGTTGTGTTGGATCACGGCGATCTGCTGCCCCGCGTGCACCCGAATCCCATCAAAAATTGAAGGATGGCTAGTCACCTCATAATGCGAAGTGACCGCCCCGTCGAGCAGGGCATAGACGTCGAGAATTCGCGGAACGCATCCGAGGCCAGCCAGCATGCATTCCTGCTTGGCGACAATGGTCGCCGAGGCGCGCTGCTTGGGATCAATACAGGCGTAGCTGGTCGCATCGCTCGTCGCCCGATCTTCGTTGAGCGCGTTTTCCAGAATCGCGGTAATGCGTCGTGAATTCCAGTCCATGTTTGTGTAGATCGTGTCGGAAGGGCGCCCTCGCCCGTCCGTTCCCGTGTAGGGCAGCCGCCCTCGGCTGTCCCTGCGTGAATCGTGACTAACCGAGCTCTTTCAACTTGGCGACGACCTTCTCTCCGAGAACCGTCAATTCCTCAACTTGCTTGCGCAGTCCCTCGACCACCGGCGGGGGAGCTTTGCTCAAGAATTGCTCGTTGCCCAGTCTGGCTTGCGCACTCGCCAGCTGCTTTTCCATCTTATCCAGCTCTTTTGTTAGACGCTCGCGCTCGGCGGCGATATCAATTTTCTTCTCGTAGATGGCATGGACATCAAATCGCGACGTGCTGCGCGCACCCGGCAAACTGGCCAGCGCGCTTTCCACAAACGTGATCTTCTCCACATTTGCCGGACGATCAAGCAGCAGCGCACCGAGATTCCTTTCGAGCATCGTGCGAATCGCCGGTTCGTGCGCAAACACCTCGATCGGCACTTTGACCTTAGGCTCAACCTTCAATTCCGCTCGCAGATTGCGCACGTTGACGATCAGATCCTGCAGAATCGCCATCTCGGTCTCCGCGCCCAAATCAATCTGATCCTCTTCCGCTGCCGGATACGACGCCAGAGCAATCGACTTCAGCGGGGGCTTGCCATCGTACTCCGCGTGCCAGATTTCTTCCGTAATGAACGGCATCACGGGATGCAGCAGCCGCAATGACGCTTCGAACAGATTTACCAGATTCGCGCAGGCAACTCGGGCAGGTCCCGTGTCCGCGCCTTCCTCGAAGTTCAGCCGCGGCTTGATCAGCTCGATGTACCAGTCGCAGAACTCGCCCCAGAAGAAATCGTAGATGCGATTCGCCACCTCATCGAAACGATAGGTCGCAAGAGACTCGTTCACGTCTTTCGCCGCGCGATTGAACCGCGAGAGTATCCAACGGTCTTCGAGCAAGTCAGCCTGAAACCCGGCAATGCCGCGGCCGATGGAGAGACGGGCGTCCCGCCCGCCCCCAGGCCGCAGGCTCGGCTCGATCCTATCCACGTTCATGAACATGAAGCGCGCCGCGTTCCATATCTTGTTGGCAAAATTACGGTATCCCGCCGTGCGGCTCTCGCTGAACGCGATATCCGTGCCGGGAGCAGCCATCGCCGCCAGGGTGAAGCGCGTCGCGTCCGTCCCGTACTGCCCGATCACCTCAATTGGATCAAGCACATTGCCCTTCGTCTTCGACATTTTCTGCCGATCCGCATCGCGCACCAAGGCGTGGATGTAAACCTCGCGAAAGGGAACGCTCGCACGCAAGGCATCTTCGCCCGTCGCCAGACTCGACTCAGAACTCCGGCTCGGCCGGTGCGGCGGCGTCATGAACCAGCACCCGAGCATGATCATCCGTGCCACCCAGAAGAACAGGATGTCGAAGCCAGTAATCATCAGTGAATTGGGATAGAACACTTCCAGATCGCGCGTCGCCGCAGGCCAACCGAGAGTGGTGAATGGCAATAGCCCCGACGAAAACCATGTGTCGAGCACATCCGTGTCCTGCTCCAGTTTCGTGCCGCCGCACTTGCACGACGACGGAGCCTCGCGCGCGACCACCACTTCCTTGCACTGGTTGTTCGTGCAATACCACGCCGGAATCCGGTGGCCCCACCACAACTGCCGCGAGATGCACCAGTCGTGGATGTTATGCATCCAGTTCAAATAAATCTGCCCGTAATTCTCCGGAGTGAAGCGGATGCATCCCGTTTCCACGGCCTCAATTGCCCGCTTCGCCAGCGGCGCGATCTTGACGAACCACTGTGTCGAGAGCCGCGGCTCGACAATCGTCCCCGACCGGTCGCACTTGCCGAGCGCAATCGTGTAATCCTTTGTGCCCACCAGGAAGCCTTGCGCCGTCAGGTCCTCCACAATGCGCGCGCGGGCGGCAAAGCGATCCAATCCCGCATAGGGTCCGGCATTCGCATTCATCTTGGCGTGCTCGTCAATCACTTCGATCTGCGGCAGGTTGTGCCGCAGGCCAGCCTCGAAATCGTTGGGATCATGCGCCGGCGTGACCTTCACCGCGCCGGTGCCGAACTCAGGCTGCGCCAGCTCGTCCGCGATGATCGGAATTTCGCGATTCATCAGCGGCAGCAACACATGCTTGCCATGCAGATGCGCGTAGCGCTCGTCCGTCGGATTCACCGCCACCGCCGCGTCGCCCAGCATCGTCTCCGGGCGCGTCGTCGCGACGGTTATGAATTCGTCTCCGCCCGATACTCCGCCAATCACCGGGTATCGGATCTCATACAGCTTGCCCGCAACGTCCTCGTGCTTCACTTCGAGATCAGAGATCGCGGTACCGCAGTCGGGGCACCAGTTCACGATGTACTTCCCGCGATAAATCAGCCCATCCTCATACAGCCGCACGAACACTTCCTTCACCGCGTGCGACAGTTTGTCGTCCATGGTGAAGTATTCGCGGTCCCAATCGACCGACGCGCCCAGCCGTTTCATCTGGTCGAGAATCGCGCCGCCGTACTCGCGCCGCCATTCCCAGACGCGCTCGAGAAATTTCTCGCGTCCCATCTCCCGCCGCTTCTTGCCCTCGCTGGCCAGCTGGCGCTCCACCAGCATCTGGGTCGCGATGCCGGCGTGATCCGTACCCGGCAGCCAGAGCGAAACGAAGCCGCGCATGCGGTGCCAGCGCACGATGACGTCCATCTGCGTCTGTTCCATCATGTGCCCCATGTGCAGCCGCCCGGTCACATTCGGTGGCGGCAAGAGCAGCGTGAACACCGGACGCGAATCTCCAGGCGCCGGCGTCTCCACGTGAAACAGTTTTTCCTGCACCCAATATTCGGCCCAGCGCGCTTCAATCGCGCCCGGTTCGTAAGCTTTCGGCAATTCGTGCGGCATGTTGGATGGCACTCAGCAATCAGCAGTCAGCATTCAGCCAACGACGACAACGCGTCTCCACGGGCCTGAGCAAGAAATGCTCAGAGCTGAGTGCAGATGCTGAGTGTCTGAGAGCTAGACTTTTGATCTTACAGGCGCAAGAAAAGGAGGGTCAAACGTGCGAGGACGTGGGCAATTTCCTGATTTACTGGACGGCGCGATACCAGCCTAGGCTGAGTGCTGATGGCTGAAAGCCGCCCTACTTCCCCGCCAGCTTCTTCGCAATCTCTTCCACGATCTTCGGGCGGAGATCGGCCATGACGCTGTCCACGATGCTGGCAATCGTGCTGGCGTCCGTTGCAGACGGAAACACTGAACCCTCTGCGGCCGCCGCTGCCGCCATGGCCTTGGGAGACTCCTCGGCCCCGGCTGCCGCCTGTTTCGCCGCTTCCACCACGTCGTTGCTCGCAGCAACGCTGGCCGGCGCGGTGTGGATCTGATGCCAGTTCGACTTCCCCGGTTTCGCTTTCACGTCCTTGCCCATGGAATCCTGACCCCCGGAATCTGAACTCGAATCTTGATTCGCTTCTACCGCCGCAGCCGTCGCGCCAATGCCGGGCTCTTCATTCTGGTCCGCTTCTACCCCGACCTCATCCTTACTCCCTGCAGCCGCGAACGTCGCTGCCGCGGCCTGTTCCGCAGGCGCTTCCTCCCCGACTCTGGCCGGCGAATCCGTCCGCTCCGCTTCGAGGCTTTCCGCTTCGATCTTCTGTGGTTCGACCTTCTCTGGTTCGATCCCGTCCACCACCACTGGACTCGCTCGGTTCGAAACCGCCGCCCCCACTTCTGCTGGCGCCTCCACGACCGATGTTTCCGGGACCGCGGCGGTGGTCTCTGAAGAACGCTCGGCTCCTTGCTCCGACAAAGCTTTCGCACTAGCCGCCAATTCTGCTTCTGCCAGTCTGCTCTCAACCGCGGCCGCAATCGCTCGAACTCCGGTGATCCCTACCGGTTCAATGTCGCCGCCGGACGCCGCCGCGAATGTTGCCGCGAATGTGCTGAACATTTCCGCTTCCAGCGAAATCGCCGCTTCCTCCGTGGTCAACGCCGCCGGCTCCGCTACCCACCGCGGACCGGCCGCCACCACGGTTCCGTGCGACGGAACCGTCGAGATATCCACGTTCGCGGTAGCGGGCGTCAGCAAGCGCAACGCCTCGGCCAGTGCCTCATCGCTTGGCGCCGGCTCTTCGGTCTCCGATGCTTCGGGCTTGGATCCTTTGTCTTTCGCAGCAACTGCTTCGGCGGGCGCGCTCGCCTCGGCCCCTTCGCTCCTGGCGACGGCGTCGGCGGGCTTTGCTTCAATCTTTTCTTCCGCCGTCTGCCCCACCGCGCTCGCTGCCGTAGCGAACATCGGCTCATCGTGCGGGTCCAGGGGCGCCGGCTCCTGCCGAAAGAGCGCGGTATTCACCGCGACTGCGACCACCGCAGCCGGCATTTCTGGATGCTGGGCTTCTGGACGCCCGGTTTCCTGCTGATGTACTTCGACCGCAGCTTCAGCGACCCGCGCTGGAGTTTCAGCGTCTTTTTTCGGGTCCGCCACAGGCGCGGGAGCGTCCACTTCAGCCTTTGGCACTTCGGTCTTTGCCACTTCAGTGTCTGCCGCCGCCAACTCTGCCGCCGGAGACATGCCGGGACCCATCTTTCCCGCCAGCGGCGCAATATTCTCACCTGCAGGAGTCGGTCCATCGAGTTTCGCGGCCAACGCACTGAGTGCGTCCAACTCTTCCGGGGTGATGTCGCGTGGAATATCCGGAACCAATCCCGGCTCCTGTCCCGGCGGCGGAGGCTCCTTCACCGTTAGGGGTACAGTCGCGCCCGTCTTGCCCTTCGCCTTTCGAAAATCGCGGAAGGTCGCTGCTGCTGCGATATCTTCTGATTCCGGTTCCGGTTCTTCTTTCTTTTTCTTCGACGGAAAACCCAGCCGACTCTTCCATCCAGTATCGGCGCCCGCTTTGCTTTCCGTGGTCCTGCCGTTTCCCTCGCCGCTGAACCGCTCCACGCCGGAAGCCGACGTACTATAGCGCCCGCCCTCGGATTGCTGCGGCACCATGCGGTCTTCGAGTCGCGTGATCGCACTCAGCAACTCGCTGGCTTCAAATGGCTTCACGATGTGAGCATCGGCCCTGACCCGGCGCGCTTCTTCTGGCTTGAAAGGTTCCAGCTTGCCCACCGTCAGCAGCACGGGAATGTGCGCCGTCGCAGCGGCGTCCTTCAGGCGTTGGCAAACTTCCAGCCCGCTGTAGCCGGGCATGTACACATCCAGCACGATCAGATCCGGTTTGATTTCGGTGATTCGCTTCAGGGCGGCTGATCCGTTATTGACCGTAACGACGTCATACCCGGCATCCGCCAGGATCTTTCGCCCCATGTTCTGGGCCGTCACACTGTCATCAGCGAGCAGTATTTTCCGCGCCAAGCGTCATCCTTCGGCAAAATAAGGAGAGATAACGCGAAACTACCTTGTCCCTCAACCTAAGTCAACGATTCCGCACAGGTAACCGGTTACGACTGTTCCTAGCCTGTTGGGAGGGGGGTCGGAGTTAAGAGGTCCGATTGAAGAGGTGGGAGGCAAGACTTTGAAAATTAGGGGCATATTGCAGAAGTTGGCTGACAAAACCGGTAGTAACCTCTGCCATCTGCCCTCCAACCTCCGACTTCCCTAGAACGGGTTCAGCTTCCCTAAGCCCTTTTTCTTTTTCTTCTTGCTCGAGGAAATATCCGCCAAATCCTCGGTTTTCGCCGCCGCACTCGACGATACCGCGCTCGACGCCCCGCCACCGTTCTCCAGTTGATTACTCTGCTGCAGCGGGGGAAGCGCGTTCGGATCGGTCTCAACGTTCGGCTTCAGTTCGTTCGGATCGGCCACATTCGGCTTCAACTCGGCGGCCGCTGCCGCCGGATCTTGCGCCGCCGCCGGCTGTTCCGGAGCCGCTGCCGCCGGGTCCCCTGCCGCCGGAGCATCGGAACGCGGCGCCTCTTGGTTCGGCGCTACCTTCCCATCGACTGTTTCCACACCAATCTTATTGTCGCCGCCCGCCATTCCCCCCGCGCTTACGACCTTCCGCACCACATCGCCCGGATTGGTGGGCGCTGGATCCACCATCGTCGGATCGCCCACATGCGAGGCTTTGGCCACGTCGGGATGCTTCTCGAAATTCCCCAGCATGCTCGACATGATTCCCGCTTGTTGCCTGCTTGCCACTTCCTTCTTGTTCAGTTCGAGCGCCGCCCGCGTTGGCCGCGGCACCGGCTGATGCAGACCCTCGAGCCGCGCTTTGGCGTCCAGCGCGCGGTCCATCGCCGGATACCGCTTGATGATCCTCCCGTACGCCTCCGACGCTTCCTTCGTCAGTCCCTCGATCATCTTCCCCTTGTTCACTTCGTTCATGCGTCCGTTCTTCCGGATCACATCGATCTCGCCCTCGTAGGATTGCCCCAGCAGATACAGCGCCTCATCCGCGCCGCTATATAACGGATAGCGGTCCACCAGCGTTTTCAGGCGCGCAATGGCCGCCGGATACGCGAGCCGCAGATAATAGAACCGGCCGATGTTGAACTCCCGTTGCGCCAGCACTTCCTGCACTTCGCGCAACCGCTGTTTCGCCTCCGGCACCAGCTTGCTGTCCGGATATTCCTGAATCAGCGACCGGTATTCCTCCTCCGCGCGCATCGCGTGCGTGAAGTCGCGGTCCGCCTTTTCCATCTCCTGATAGTGGATGTTCGCCACCTTCAGCTGCGCCTCTGCCGCTTCCGGCATATTGGGGAAGAAGGTGCGGAAGTCCTTGTACTCGATCTCGGCCTGCTGCATTGCCGTGGTCCCGCCCTCGGCATACCACGAGTCCGCCACCGCCAGCTTCGCCCGCGCGATAAACTCCGAATCCGGATAGGTGTTGATCAGCGTCTGCAGCGTCATCCGCGAGACGTCGAAGCGGTTGTGCTTCATGGCATCCATGGCCCGGTCAAACAGGACCTTGTCGGGCTGTTTCGACCCGACGTTCGCCAGTGGATTCACCGATTTTTTGTTCGTGCATGCCACCGTCAACGTCAGCAGCAGTCCGAGCAATACGAAACTAGAATTCCGACGCATAGAAAACCTCATCATCCCGATTCGAAGGCCGTTCGGTCCGAGCTCTTGGCTTTTGGCGAAAAGCCAAGGGCGAAGTGCTAAAAGCGGCTTTTTCCTATACTCTCTGTAAACTCGCGCTCCGGGCCGCTTCGAGCAGCGCCTCCGCATTCCCCTTGGCATCGCCTTTCCCGAACACCGCATTCCCCGCCACCAGAATCTCCGCCCCGGCGCGCACCACCTCCGCCACCGTGTCCATGCCAACGCCGCCATCGACTTCGATGCGGAACTGGTATCCCCGTTCCGCCCGAATCTCCGCCAACTTCCTCATTTTATGCAGCGTTGCCGGGATAAACTTCTGAGCCCCAAACCCGGGATTCACGCTCATCACCAGCACATAATCCACGACCTCGAGCACTTCCGAGAGGGTCCCGACCGGCGTCGCTGGATTCATCACCACTCCCGCCCGGCATTCATGCTGCTTGATCAGGTTCAGCGTTCGGTTCAGATGCCGGCACGCCTCCTGATGCACCGAAATCCAGTCCGCTCCCGCGTCCGCAAATTCAGCAATGTACTGGTCGGGATTCTCTATCATCAGATGGCAGTCCAGCGGGAGCCGGGTTGCCCGGCGCAAGGATTTCACCACCGGAGGCCCAAGCGTTAGATTGGGCACAAAGTGCCCGTCCATGATGTCGACATGGATTACACTGGCGCCGCCCGCCGTCGCCCGTTCCACCTGGTCCGCCAAGTGAGCGAAATCCGCCGCGAGTATCGAGGGTGCAAGTTCGATCAAAATAGAGTCCGGGGAGTAGGGTCGAAACCTGTGGAAATTCTAGCACGGCGTGGCGCTGCCCATCCCTGCTTGTGCGGGAATGATGGGAATGGCTGGGAATGGGCGCCCTCGCCCGTTCGTGCCGGGCGCAAGCCCGGCAGAGGCGTGCAGCTCCAAGCAGTTCAGGGCGCGCAAGTTCGCCCATTACGCGCCTTACTGCGAAACCCTCGTCTCCTCCGAAGCTGCCGGCGCCTTGCGCGCCTTATCCACTTCGTCCGCCATCGCGTACTTCAGCTTCTCGATGCCCTCGCCGGTAACCGCAGAAATCGGATAAAGCTTAAGCTTCTTGCGCGTCGCCCATTGCTTCAGTTTCTTGAGCTTCTCCGGGTTCGCCACATCGATCTTGGACGCGACCATCAAGGTTGGCTTATCCTCTAAGCCCGCACCGAAACTCGCCAACTCGCCCCGGATCACCTCAACGTCGTTCACCACATCAGCCCGGCCGCTGCTGTCGGAGACATCCACCAAATGCACCAGCAGGCGCGTGCGCTCGATGTGCCGCAGGAATTGCGTGCCGAGGCCCGATCCGTTGTGCGCGCCTTCGATCAAGCCCGGAATGTCGGCGACCACAAAGCTCTCCTCTTTCCCCTTGTCGCCCGCCAGCACCACGCCGAGATTCGGTTCGAGCGTGGTAAACGGATAATCCGCAACCTTCGGGCGCGCGGCCGAGATGACGGAAATGAGCGTCGACTTGCCCACATTCGGATATCCCACCAGCCCCACGTCGGCGAGCAGCTTCAACTCCAGGCGGAAGTTGCGCTCTTCACCCGGGCGTCCTTCTTCGTGCTCGCGCGGCGCCTGATGTGTCGAAGTGGCAAACTGCGCGTTGCCGCGTCCGCCGCGTCCGCCGCGGGCGATCACGACGCGTTCATCGGGGCGCGAAAAATCGTGAACTCTCTCGCCCGTGTCCTCGTCGTAAACGATTGTGCCCACCGGCACCTTCAGGACAATGCCTTCGCCGTCGCGCCCGGTTTTCTTCGAGCCTTCACCGTGCCGTCCGCGCTCGGCCTTGTATTCAGGATTGAATCGGAAATGCACCAGGGTATTGTGGCGCTCGCTCGATTCCATCCAGATGTCGCCGCCATGACCCCCATCGCCGCCCGAAGGCCCGCCGCGAGGAACGTACTTCTCCCGCCGGAACGCCATGCAGCCGTTGCCGCCATCCCCGGCCTTCACCCGAATTTTGGCTTCATCGATAAACATGATGTGTAAACGAGAGAACGAAGCCCGAACGAAAAAGCCTCGACTCGAAGCCGAGGCTGATCAATGTCCTGTAGAGACGCGGCTTGCCGCGTCTCCCACCGTGTCCACAAAGACGGGCAAGCCCGGTCTCTGCAGCAAGGCCTACTTCGCTTCCATAGCCTCGGGCTCGATCATCACAAACTTCCCCATCGATCCCTTGTTGAGGAACTTGATGCGCCCCGTGATCTTGGCGAAGAGAGTGTCGTCTTTGCCGCGTCCAACGTTCAGCCCGGGCTTAACCCGAGTGCCGCGCTGGCGGACGATGATTGTCCCGCCCGGCACCAGTTGTCCGCCGAAAGCCTTGAAGCCAAGCCGCTGCGCGTTCGAGTCGCGCCCGTTTCGTGAAGTGCCTTGTCCTTTTTTGTGCGCCATAAATTCAGTTCCCGCTTATCAGTGGCCGGTTGCCAGTAAATTCCGAAACAAAACTAAAATTGTCATCCTGAGCAGAGCCAAGAGCGAAGCGATCGGCTTGGCGGAGTCGAAGGACCCCTACTCCTTATCACCCCTGCTCGCTGCGGCGGGGTATTCTCACGGAATCCTATTTTTTTCTTTTTTTCTTCGCTGCCTTTTTCGGCGCCGATTTCTTCGGGTGGGGATGGGCCACGTGCTTCTTAGCGGTCTTCCCCGGTCGCGCCGAGCGGTTCACTTCGTGGCCGCCCTCGTGTTCGCCGCCCTCGTGCGCCTTCCTCGCCTTTTTCTCTTTTTTCACGAGCTCGGGCGCTTTGAACGACTGCCCGTCAAAAGCAATCTCGGTGATGCGGACCGCGGTGTAATTCTGCCGGTGTCCACGCAGCTTCTTGTATTGCTTCTTGCGTTTGTAATGAAAGACCATACTTTTCTCGCCGCGTCCCTGCTCGACAACCTCGCCGGTGACAAGCGCGCCCGATCCCGCAGGCAACACGCTGCCCGCCTCGGCCGAAACCGCCAGCACGTCGCCGAACTCGACCCGTCCGTCCGCGTCTTCCTGCGTTTCCACCCGGATCACGTCGCCCGGGGCGACACGATACTGCTTTCCACCTGCGCGGATCACCGCGTACATAAACTCTCCTTCGTGCTCGTGTGGGGACGGGGCTTTGCCCCGTCCAAGCCGAGCGCAGCTCGGCAGATACCAATCTTGTGCTTGCTGTTTTCCCGCAACGGCTTGTGACCGGAAACGCGGCGCGGCCCCAGAGCGGGTCCGCAAGTACAGGCAAACTCAACCAGTCTATCGTGGGCTGTGGAAATCGGTCAAACGGAACGTGGACGCGGTCCCAGGCCATCACCGCTTTTCGGAATCATCCGCCATGCGACGGCAGCACTCGCCAGCGCCAAACCCGCGCAAATTAGCATGACAATGCGATATCCGAATACAAATGCTTCCCCGATGGATTGAGTGACGCTGGCTCTGGTGCTCGGATCGAGACCGGTCGGTACCTCGAACCCGGCAAGCTTGGTTGCTTCTGCGCGAATCTCCCCGAGAACCTCAGGCGGGAGCGAGAAGTGCGCCAGGCTGTGGTTCAGCCAAAAACCAAAGGCCTTCACCATCACAATTCCAAAAACGGCAATCGCAAGCACACCGGCTACGCGCGCCACGGCATTGTTGATTCCCGAAGCCGCGCCCACTCGATCTTCATTCACCGAATTCATCACTGCGGTGGTAAGAGGAGCCACAGTGACGGCCATCCCGAATCCTAGAACAACCATCGCCGGGAAGAACGCCTTCCCGTAGCTGCCTCCGACAGAGGGCACCGCGAACAGACCGAAACCCAAAGCGGCAATGACCGGACCCATGATCAGCGGCCCTCTCGGACCATAGCGCGCCACCAGTCCTCCGGACCAGCGGGAAAGAAGGAACATGAGCAAAATCAGGGGAAGCGCCGCAGCCCCGGCTGCGGTTGGGGAATATCCCTGGACTTGAATCAGGTTCAGGGGAAACAAGAAAAAGAAAATTCCAATCGCGGCATACAGGAACAGCGTAAGCAGGTTCGCGCCGCTGAAGCTGCGGGACTTAAACAGCGCGAGCGGGAGCATCGGCGAAGTGGCGCCAGCCTCGATGAACACGAAAGCGGCAAGACCTCCGAAGCCGACAATCAAGCTTCCGAAAACCAGCGGATTGCGCAAGCCCAAATCGACCGATTCAATGAATCCAACAATCAAACCGCCTAGTCCGGCAGTGGCCACAAGCGCTCCCAACCAATCGATGCCGCCCGCCGTGGCGCTACGACTTTCCGGAATCCGCCAAACCGAAATAGCGATCACGGCCGCCGCCAGAGGGAGGTTGATCAAGAACACCCACCGCCAGGAAGCATGCTCAACCAGCCAGCCGCCCAGAACCGGCCCAATGGCGGTGGTCATCGCTGTGAACCCCGACCAGGTACCGATCGCCTGACCACGACTGTTCTCGTCGAACGACGAACTGATAATCGCAAGACTGCCGGGCACGAGTAGGGCAGCTCCCACGCCTTGGATGCTCCTGGCGATGATGAGCAAATGAATGTTCGAGGCAGCGCCGCAACCCGCGGAGGCCACGGCAAAAACCGCTACACCGATCGCGAATATCAAACGACGCCCAAACAGATCCCCGAGCGAACCTCCCACTAAAATCAGCGCCCCTAGAAACAGCCCGTAAGACTCGACCACCCATTGCACATCCACGAGGGTTGCGTGGAAGTTGGCTTGGACCGCGGGCAGGGCGACATTCACAACCGTGCCATCGATAAAAGCCAGGCTCGAACCGAGAATGGTGGCGGTAAGGATCCACAATCTCGCGTCTCGTTTTAAGCGAACGTCGGTGCACGGAGCTTCGGCGCCCGCCGATCGCATTACGGATTCATCGCAAGGCGTTCTCATGAAAGCTATGGATGCTGCCTTACTCTCCAGTGGAGCGTGGTTCCCGGGATGAGACAAGCAGAGCGCAGGTCGTTTTCAAAACTCTTTCGCTGAATCCAGCAATATTGTCACCGGCCCTTCATTGACCAGTTCCACCTGCATCATTTCCTGAAACCGTCCGGTTTCGCAGCGCAGGCCGGCGGCGCGGACTTTCTCCACAAAATATTCGTAGAGTTGGCGCGCCTGCTCGGGCGGAGCGGCCGCGTCGAACGATGGCCGCTTGCCGCGACGCGCATCTCCGTAGAGGGTGAACTGAGAGACCACCAGCAGCGCGCCGGCAACCTCCGCCACGGACAAATTCATCTTACCGCCGGCATCTTCAAAAATGCGCAGGCCGATTGTCTTGTCGACAAGGGAATCGGCTCCGGTGCGCGCATCTCCCGCTCCCACCCCGAGCAACACCAGCAGGCCGAGACCGATCTCGCCGGTGATCTCGCCGTTCACACTCACTCGAGCCCTGCTCACGCGCTGCACTACGGCACGCATTTAGCGGCTGGCCTCGCCAACCAGCGTCTCGTGTCCGGCGAGCGCCTGCCAGCGGCCATCGCGGTAGGTGAATACGTCGGTGAAGCGGACGCGGGCCACGACCTTGCCGGACGCGTCCACCAGCGTGGCGAGTCCGCGCGTAAACCCGGAGTTCCCCTCAACCCGCGCGCGCATTTCCGAAAGGTGATTCATTCCCGGTTTCCGGTGCGGAATGTGCTCCAGCGTCTGGCTGCGCGAATGCAGCGAGCCGTCAACGTCGGCATCCTCAAATTCGTCGGCTACCATGCAGCCGACGGCGTCGGCGTCCTTGTGGCTAAGGGCCGCGGCCCAGTTCTGTTCGAGTTCGATGAGCGCGGCCTCGGTCTTCGGCTGATCTTTCGGGCAATCGGCGGCAAGCGCGGGCGGCGCCAGGGCCAGCAAAACAGCGAGCAGGGTTCGGATTTTCACGTCCCGATCGTGCCATGAGTCCGGCGAAATGAGCAAGGGCGCTTGCGCTGCGGAGGTTTGACCACTCTCCCCGCCGCCAGTTAGGATTCGGTAGTGATCTTCCCGCATCTCAGGTTCAACCAGGCCAGTTGTCTTCCTTTGCATACTTTTCCGATCCCTTTTAGACTACTGGTTTCGACTTCATTCGATCCATTGAGCAACCGGCATTCGTACATCACCAAACGCCGGCCCGGAACCCGGACCCGCGATTCCGAGATTTAGAAACGAGGAGAAACATGGCAGCCGTTGATGAAAAAGTGAAACAGATTATTGTCGAGCAGTTGGGTGTGGACGAGGGCGAGGTCACGCCCAGCGCTTCGTTCGTGGATGACCTGGGAGCCGATTCGCTCGACACCGTCGAGCTCGTGATGGCCTTCGAAGAGGCTTTCGATATCGAAATCCCCGACGAGGATGCGGAGAAGATTCGCACCGTGTCGGATGCCGTCGAATACATCGGCAAGCACGCGAAGGCAGGCAAGTAATTTGGCGAGTAATCTGGAAAGACGGGTCGTCATTACCGGCATCGGCCTGATCTGCTCCGTGGGTAATACCACCGACTCCGTGTGGCAAGCCCTGCTCGCGGGCAAGAGCGGTATCGACCGCATAACCCAGTTCGACGCCTCCGCCTTCGCCTGCCAGATTGCCGGCGAGGTCCGCAACTTCGATCCCTTCCAATTCATCGAGAAAAAAGAAGTGAAGAAGATGGGCCGCTTCATCCACTTCGCCGTCGCCGCCGCCGATGAAGCGATGAAGATGTCGCAGCTCAAGGTCACGCCCGAAAACGCCGAGAATGTCGGTGTGCATATCGGCTCGGGCATCGGCGGATTCGACGTGATCGAGCGGGAACATACCGCGCTCATGGAGGGCGGGCCCCGCAAAATCTCGCCTTTCTTCATTCCCGCCGCCATCGTCAACCTCGCCGCCGGACACGTTTCCATGCGCTTCGGCGCCAAGGGCCCAAATGAAGCGACGGCCACGGCCTGCACCACCAGCGCCCACTCCATCGGCGATTCCTTCCGCATCATCCAGCACCAGGACGCCGACGTAATGATTGCGGGAGGCTCCGAAGCCGCCATCACTCCCATGGGCGTCGGAGGATTCGCCGCCATGCGCGCGCTTTCGACTCGCAATGACGACCCCTCCCGCGCCAGCCGTCCTTGGGACAAGGACCGCGATGGCTTCGTGATGGGCGAAGGCGCCGGCATCCTGGTTCTCGAAGAACTCGAGCATGCCCGCCGCCGCGGCGCTCCCATCCTGGCGGAAGTGGTTGGCTACGGTATGTCCGCGGACGCCTATCACATGACTCAACCCGCCCCCGAGCACGAAGGCGGTTTCCGCGTCATGCGCAACGCGCTGCGCGACGCGAAACTCGATCCGAGCGTCGTCGGCTACCTCAACGCCCATGGCACCTCGACGCCCATCGGCGACACGCTAGAAGCGCACGCCATTCGAAATCTGTTTGGAAATAAGGTTCCGGTGAGTTCCACCAAGTCCATGACCGGCCATCTGCTGGGCGGAGCGGGCGGATTAGAGGCCGGAGTCACGGTGCTGGCCCTGCGCGATCAGATTCTGCCGCCTACGATTAACCTCGAGAGTCAGGACCCGGAGACCGACGGCATGGATTTCGTTCCCAACCACGCCCGCAAAACACAGTTTGAATACGCCATGTCGAATAGTTTCGGCTTCGGAGGCACCAATGGCGCCTTGCTGTTTCGCCGATGGTCGGAATAAGAATTCAGAAGGTGACCCCTTCCGCTGTGCGCACGCTTCTTGCAACCCGATTCCTAATTTGGCGACGAATTCAGCCCGAGACCTTCCGCGGCACGCCGCTCGGGAGTTGGCGCCGATCGATGTGCGGCAGCGAAGAGGCTTGGGTACCCAGGATTTGCGCTTCTTGAGTTCGCGGAAGGGAGCAATAAAGCCTTAGGACCCGCAACGCAAAATCCCTGGTGCGGAGCTTCAGAGCCTCAGAGTCCCGCTTCATGCCACGCCTCGAAGCGCGGCTATGCTCTGATTTCAATCCTGACGTGATCACCGTCACATCGAAAATGTGACGAGTTGCGCCTCTGACCTTTCCTAGTCCTTCTTCATCGCGTCAATCATTACATAGAGTTCTTTAGTATCCGTCACTTCGACGTAGGGCTTGCCATTGCGCTTGTTGCTGACGATCCAGATCGTCGGCGTGTGCTCGATGTGCAGACTCACGCCCAACTCTTTGTCCGCCCTTACCAGTCCCGCCAGTTTGCCCGCCGGATCCACCACGAACGGCAAACCGATCTTGTGATCGGAGGCAAATTTGTCCGCAAATCCCCGCAAATTCTGCGGGTTGATCTCCAGCTGGTGCTCGAACACGGAGTCCCGAAACGCGTTCCCGATCTCCTTCGAATGAGTGTCGAAATAGCGCGCCAGCACGGCCGCGTCGAACGACCAGTTGTGCATGGGCAACGGAAAGTCGTGCTGCACCAGCGGAATCTTATAGGTCCGCGAGGCCTGAACCAGCAACGGCGCTGTTCGTCCGCATTGCGGACACTGCAGGTCTTCGAAAACAACGAGCGCAAGTTGTGCACCCTTCGGCGGACGGAGAGCTTCCGGCGCATCCTGCGCGAAAACCGGCAGCGGGAACACCCCGAGACACAACAGCATGAGGAGCGGCAATGGTCGTTGAATCTTCATAGTTTTTATTTGGATGCACATCGAACCGAGATATACCTATGGTAGCGAATTCAGCCCATTCGCGCACCTGGGGAGGCGTGCTCGGATCACTCCCGAACGAAGAATTACTTCGACATGTCGCAGTTCCTCTCGCCCGACAGGGGAGTGAACCCATGTCATGGAACCGGGCAACGGGGCGCCTGTCCCTGCGCGGACTGTCCCGCCCTGGACTGCCGTACAATAGCCCCGATGATTGCGCATCTTCGAGGAACTTTGCTGGCGAAACGTCCGAACCAGGCGATCGTGGAAACTCACGGGGTCGGCTATGACGTTGCGATCAGCGTGCCGACGTTCACGGAAATGCCGGCGGCGGGCGCCGAAGTCGCCCTCCACGTCCACACGCATGTTCGTGAAGACGCGCTGAGCCTGTACGGATTTTTGCGTCTCGCCGAGAAACAGCTTTTTGAGAAGCTGCTGACGGTGAGCGGGATTGGTCCAAAGCTCGCGATCACGATCCTGAGCGGCATGCCGGCGGACGAGATGGTGGGAGCGATTCGCGGAGGCGACCTGGTGCGACTCACGCGCATTCCAGGAATCGGCAAGAAGACAGCGGAGCGGATGGTGCTGGAGCTGCGCGACAAGCTGCCGGCGCCCGCGGGAGCGTCCGAAATGAGCGCCCGGCTGGCGAGCCCGGTGGAGGA
>Ga0210407_10001811_pt1 | contig 19219 bp, 18 predicted proteins | sample IncBWC27MmetaG_FD_150860 | JGI IMG/M metagenome (GOLD analysis project Ga0210407, IMG submission 150860) | Forest soil microbial communities from Barre Woods Harvard Forest LTER site, Petersham, Massachusetts, United States - Inc-BW-C-27-M | ecosystem: Environmental > Terrestrial > Soil >... | reverse complement strand
CACCGATACCAGCCCCGCTAGAGCACCGCCGAACGGCATCGCCGCCATGATCAGCGTCACCACGCTGATGCGCTGACGCGCCTGCGTCGATTCCGAGGCCAGGGATATGAAATTCGGCATAGCGCCACCCAGCCCGAGTCCGGTCAGCAGGCGCGCGGCAATCAAGGATTGCGCGCCGCCGGCCAGGGCCGTCAACAACGAGCAAAGGCCAAACAGCAGCAACGATGCGATCAGGGCGCGTTTGCGGCCGAGGGTGTCGGCGAGGCGGCCGCCGATCGCCGCGCCCAGGAACAATCCAACAGTGGCCGAACTGAAAATGACCGCTGTTTGCCCTGTCGACAGTCCGAACTCGGCAATGACTCGCGGCGCCGCCACGCCTATGGATTGGTTGTCAAATCCCTCCATAAGCGCCGCCGCAGCGCACAGCGCGAGCGTAGCATTAATCCGCATTGCACTCCGCCGGCCATTCATACATAGGAAACATGCTCTTTGCCCTTGAGTCCGAGCATCTGGCGGGCCTCGGACGGCGTGGCAGCCTCGTGCCCCATCTCCTTGAGTATTCGCTTGATTTTGTGCACTTGCTGCGCGTTTGATTCCGCCAGCTTGCCGCGCTCGATGAACAGGCTATCCTCGAGCCCGACGCGTACATTGCCGCCCATCAATCCAGCTTGCGTCAAAAACGGCATCTGATGCCGGCCGGCCGCCAGCACCGACCACTGAAAGTTTGCCGGACCAAATAAGCGATCGGCGGTACGCTTCATGAACATCAAATTGTCGAGTTCGGCGCCGATCCCGCCCAGAATGCCGAATATCAGCTGCACGAAAATTGGCGGCTTCACCAGCCGATTCTCCAGAAAGTGCGCGAGGTTGTAGAGGTGGCCGACGTCGTAACATTCGTGCTCGAACTTCGTACCTGATTCGTTCATGGTCTCGAGAATGTACTTGATGTCGCGGAAGGTATTGCGAAAGATGAAGTCATCGCTATTGCGCACATAGCCTTCCTCCCAGGCGTATTTCCAATTCTTGATGCGGTTGGCCGCCGGAAAAATCGCGAAGTTCATCGAGCCCATGTTCAGTGAACACACTTCCGGTTTGAAACGGATGGCTGCCGCCAGCCTATCCGCGACCGTCATGCTCGGACTGCCGCCGGTCGTCAGATTGATCACGGCATCGGTCTGCCGGTGAATCTCGGGAAGAAACTGCAAATACACTTCCGGACTTCCGGTGGGCTCGCCGTCGGCGGGTTTGCGCGCATGCAGGTGAATGATCGCGGCGCCGGCATCGGCCGCCGCAATGGACTGTGCCGCGATCTGGGCTGGAGTGATCGGCAACGCGTCCGACATGGTCGGCGTATGCATGGCGCCGGTGATTGCACAGGAAATGATGACTTTGTTGCTCATGATGTGCGCGTATCCCTGATGGCCAGACAAAGAAGAAACCCCGCCGCCATGACGATGATCGGCAGCCACAGTACATGTTCAATTCCGAAGCGCTGCGCGACGTGGCCGACGATCACCGGCGCCAGGCCGCCGCCGAACAATTCGCCGACCGCAATCACCAGTCCGGAGGCGGTCGCCATCAGCGCGGTGGGGACTGCTGAGATGCACAAGGGTCCGACGGTGAGGGCAATGAGCGCGTTATTGAAGAAGTGCACCAGGAACAGGAACGCAAAGAGAATGCCGACGTTGTGCGGCGCATTGACGAGCAGCAGCAGCGAGACGAAAACGCCGATACTGGACAGCGCCATCACCGGCTTGCGGCCGATCTTATCGGACAGCCACGGCAGCAGCAGCGTTCCAGCGCTCGCGCCCAAGCCGATGGCGGACATGACGACGGCCATTTGCTCGGATCGAAGCTGCAAATGATCGACGAGGTAATTCGGCATGAAGGCGCTGGTCGAAATGAGACAAGTCAACCAGCACAGCATGAGTAACGCGGCGATTCGGACGTTGGAATACTGCAGAACGGCCTTCCAATCCGACAGGCCACGCCAGGGTTCGATTCGCACCGGCGCAGAGAATGCAGGAATCATTTTCCATACCGCGTAGGCCAGCGCCAGGCCGGGAAGCGCAAAAATCAAGAAAATCAGCCGCCATTCGATAAAGCGCAATGCGCCTGCGACGAACAACGGCGCCAAGCCAAGTCCGAATAGCGGCAGCATCATTTGCTGAATGCCGATGTTCAGGCCGTGGCGCTGCGGCGCTGAGGCATCCAGAGTCGCGGCGATGCTGACCGGGGTGTATGCGCCATCAGCAAATCCCATGATCACCCGAACGATGATCAGCGTCATCAGTCCGGTGGCGAGGCCACTGGCGCCGATGAGCAAGGAGAAAACGATGAGCGAGACGGTGAGCACCCGGCGCCGGCCGATGCGATCCGACAGATTGCCCATGAATAGCGCCGAAATTCCCCATGCGATCGCCAGCGCACCGGTGATCAGGCCGATATCGCCGTAGTCCAAGTGCAAATCCCGGGCAATGACCGGATACATAGTGCTAATCAAGAACCGATCGATGCCAACGAGCCCGAAGCCCAACGACAGGACCGCGACGGAGCGGAACTCAGCGCGCCGGGACGGATGCGTCATGCTGTGCGCCGCGCCTTGAGCAGGTGGGCGGCCAATCGCCGGCGCAGTGCACTCATTTCATCCTCCGACCAGGCGCGAAAGCCCGCACCGGTTTTAAAGCCCAAGCGACCCGCCGCCACCTGCGCCTCCAGATACGGGTCCGGCCGATCGGAGCGATCCAACTCGGGAATAATGGTTTTGTGAATGTCAAGGGTCAGATCCAGTCCCACCAAGTCGGCGTTTTCCAAGGGCCCGAGAACCGCCAGACGCATGCCGAAGCTGTTCTTCACGCAGGCATCGAGCGTCGCGGCGTCGCATATGCCCGCGCGGACCATCGCGATGGCCTCGCGCCACAGCGCGTGCTGCAGCCGATTGGCCACAAAGCCGGGCAGGTCCTTGGTCACGTGAGCCGGAGATTTGCCGATGGCCGCCAGCAGTTCCATCGTCGCGCGAACGGTGGCCTCCGTTGTCCGCGTCGATTGAACGACCTCGACCAGGGGGATCAACGCCGGCGGGTTCCACCAATGCGTGCCGACAATACGCTCAGCAGTCGGCAGTCCCTTGGCGATGCGGTGAATTGGAATCACGGAAGTATTCGACGCCAATATGGCCGCGCCAGGGGAGAGCCTCACCAAGTCGGCGAAGATCGACTGCTTGAGCTCGAGCTTTTCCGGAGCCGTCTCCGTGACAAAATCGGCTCGCCGAACGGCCAGGGCCAGGTCATCCGTGACTTCAACGGTCTGCGCAACGCTCTCGTCGAGCTCATAGAGGCGCAGCGCCTCGGCGATTCGCCCGCGAATCGTGGCGCGTACCGCGGGCGATGGCTCGAAAACAGTCACTGCGTGACCGGCGCTGGCGAATACCTGCGCGATGCCTGCGCCCATCAGGCCGCCGCCGACGATCGCTATGGACCGCGGTCGGAGCACGTTTAACCCGCGGTGTATCCGCCGTCCGCGTAGACGACATGTCCGGTATGAAAATCCGACGCGCGCGAGCACAGAAACAGGAGCGGGCCCGCCAGATCTTCCGGTTCGCCGAGCCGACCGACGGGCACGCGCGCCAGGAATCCGGCGCGTACCTTGCTGGCATTCTCATTGTCTTCGAACATCCACGCCGTCAGCGGCGAACGGAATACGGTGGGCGCGATGGCATTCACGGTGATCCCGAATTTGCCCCATTCGCACCCCAACGCCTTGGTCATGCCGTCCACCGCGGATTTGGACGCACAGTACGCCGAATAGCCGGCAGGATGTCCGAGCTTGCCGCGCGCGGAAGAAGTAAAAACCACTTTGCCGCCGCGCGCTTGGGCAATCATTTGGCGGCCGACAGCGCGCGCGATGAGCCATGCGCCCTCTACATTGGCCTGCAGCACGCGCGAGAAGCGTTCCGGCGCCATGTCGACGATGGGGCATACATCGTTCATGCCGGAGGCCACGACCAGAATGTCGACGCCACCGTAGCTGGACACGGCGGATTCCACGATGGCCAGCGAATCGGCTTCGCTGTTGGAACGGCGGGCGATCGAGTGCGCCTCGATCCCCTCGTCGGCCAGTTCTCGCTGCAAGATCGATAAATCGGCTGCACTGCCGGCAGCCAGGGATAGTCGCGCTCCGGCTCGTCCCAGGGTGGCACACGCAACTTTACCGAACGCGCCGGTGGCGCCCACCACGATGGCCGATTTGCCGCTGACGCGGAACAGGCCGGCGGGATCGATCTTGGGCAGCGTCACGGCCGTGGGTCCGGATGCGGCATGACCACCAGCATGGTCGCCACGCTATTGCCGTTGTTGCGAATCGCGCGCGCCTCGCCGCCCGGGATATGGCAACTGTCCAGGGCCTTGAGCACGTGACTCGCACCGTCGGCCAGTTCGACGGTCACCTCGCCGGCAAGCACCACATAGATTTTTTCCAACGCCCCGGTATCCATTTCGGCGCCGCCTTGCGGCAGAAAATGCGACAGGCCCACCCAGGCGAACTTGGCAGCGCTAGCATCGAAACCCTGCAGCCGGAGCGATCGCATGTCGAAGTGTTTGGGCGCATCGTAGCGGCGCGCCTCGGCAAATCGGGTAATTTGCATTTTGCCCCCTTACGCGGAAAGGCCGGTCTCGATCCGGAATTTTCCGCTGGGATCCGTGATGGCAACGAGCCGCACGATGCAGCCGTCGCCCTTTTTCCAGCGCCAGGGAAAGGCGGCGAACGTGACGCGCTTGCCCGTGACCTTGTCGATATCGCCGCCGATGTTTTCAAAGCCGCAGATGCCCGCCGACAGGATGGCGTTGTGACAAGGCTCCCACCAGGGGAAGTCCTCGATGACCTTATGACCGGTCGTGCGTTCATATTCTTCGTTGAGTTTGGGCAGCAGTCCATGCGGCGCTCCCGGACCATGCGGGCCGATGGCCGTGCCGAGCGGGTGATCCAGCGCTTGCGTATCGTTGCCGCACATTTTTACCTTGCGCTCGACAAACCATTCGCCGGCCTCCTTGTAGAAGCCCGGAGAGTAGCCATAGTAGTGCTGGTTGTCGCCATAGTATGTGTGCCAGCCCGTGTTGACGATGGCGATGTCGCCCGGCCGGATCTTCGGCCGCGCATTTTCCAGATCCTTGGCGGTGATGACTTCCCATTTTTTCTTTGGAATGGAAACCACGACGCCGGTGCCGAAAAAGTACGGCAACGGCACCTCATCCATGAAGGGTGTGCCCGGCACGACATGCGCGGGGGCGTCGATGTGCGTACCGGAATGCATCACGGTCGTGATCTTCTGCGTCAGCACGCCGGATTTGGACATGCCGTGCAGCCGTTCGATCTTCACATCCTCGAAGTACGGCCAGCAAGGTTGCCCCAATCCCCATGGGTGACTGAGGTCGTAGAACTCCAGGCCCATCTTGTTGAGCAAGTTCGATTCGTCGAATTTGCACAAATCCTCATTGCGCCAATCGCCTTCCTGCCAGCCGGCCATATCGCACTCCAGATGTATCGCGTTGCGGGTTAGATGTATCACTATAACATGCGTGCAGCGACCGCTGAACCCGCTGCCATCGCTTCGGGACCGGTGCTGGGCGTCGGATCGATCTCATAGTGACCCGACTCAAGAATTGACGCCGGATCGTTTTGCGGATGAATCGCCAAAGTCCGTGTGTTCTCGTCGGCGTCGATGATGATGGGCTGCCCGTGAACCACATAGGCCTTAAAGTGCAGGCGATAGGGAAGGGCGCTGGTGTCGAGCCAGGAGTCGTCCGTGGGCATCATGACGGGGTCGGCCGCTGCCGGCAACCATTTCCCGCCGATGAAATGCTGCATGTTGGCCAGCTTGACGCGTTTTGTGCCGGCATCCATTGCGTTGGCATCGTAAATCAGCCGAACCCGATCGATGTCGCCGACCTTGCTGCGTTGTCCCGCAGCAACTTCCTCCAGCGTCACTTTCATATTGAGCATGGTCATGGCCGGACTGGTTACCACCCTGAGGCTGACTCCCTGGACCGGCTTTGGATCAATGCTATAGGGCGCGGAGATGATGAGGGAGTTGTCGCTTTGCTTGGAAATGGTCATGCGGCGGGTTCGCGCGTTGAATTCGACGACCAGCGGTTCGCCGATGAGGGCAGGAGCTTTGTAATGATACCGATACGGCTTGCTGCCAAGGTCCAGCCAGGCATCACGCATCGGCATTGTGGGATCGCCGATCAAGGCTGGAACCCAGTTGCCCATCATCATGTGCTGCATGTGAATAACCGGGACGATGTGCGTCCTCGGGTTGATGCTGCTCTCATCGTAGAAAATGCGGGCGCGATGATGATCCCCCGCCTTCATTCCCTCCCGCCCGGCCGCCACCTTATCCAGGGGCAAATCCACTTCAAGCACGATGATCGCTGCGCTTGCCGCCGAGCAGAGGCAAGCGAGCAGCACAGCCGTGGCGCTGGTTATCCGGATCGCGTATGCCTGCGAAATACTGATCATGGTCGATTTCCCCAATGCCGACCGCAACGTCAAGTCGCGTCGTTCAACCCGGCTTTACTTCAGCTTGTATTGGATCTTGCGCAGGCCCGCGAGCGCGCACACCTCGTCCTGATGCCCGAACGGCGCGCCGGCTGCGCCGCTCACGCCAATGGCTCCGATGGTCTCATGATCGACGATGATGGGCAGCGCCCCACCCATGACAAACATATTCGGCGCGATGCGGGCGAGCAGAGCCTTGTCCTTGGAGACCATCTCGGCAGCCTTCGAACTGGGCATTTCGAAGGCCAGCGCTGTCAATGCCTTGCGCGTCGCGACAAAGATGTGACTGCCGTCTGAGCCGTCGGCAGTCAGCATCACTCGAGCCTCACCTACGGAATCGATCACGCTGACGCCTACCCGGTAGCCTTCGGCACGACAGGATTCAACGGCCGCTCGAGCCGCCTCGATGGCAAGACTCATCGAGGGGCCGCGAGCCGAAGATTCGGCAGGAGCACCGGCGCCGCGATGCAGGCCGCCCGGGGGTATCTCAGGCAAGGGTATGAGATTGCCGTCGGCATCGAGCATTCTGAATGGCGGAAGATTATCCGCCGGCAGGCTGCGAGGCGAGGCCGGCTTGTCGTGAAAAGGACCTTCAGCCGCCCGCAGCCAACCGGCCATCGCCAGCAGCACTGCGGCGGCACCGATCGGTGCGAAGTTTCTCTTCAAGTTCGTCTCCTTTTCTAGCGCTTTTCAGCCGGACCGCGTGAGTCGCCGCAACAGGACGCGCGGCGCGAATGCGGGGATCGTCAATAGCGGGCGTTGGGCCCCAGGGTTTCAATGATCGAAGCGCGTGCGTTCAACAATCCTTTGACCAGATCGCTCTTCATTTTGTTGAAACGCGTCGTTGGAACGGGAATCGACAACGCCATGCAGCGGCCGAGCGGATCCACGAAAGCGGTGCCGACGGCGCAGATCCCTTCGGTATGTTCCTCGAGGTCGAATGCCACACCTGCCTTGGCGCATGCTTCGATGGCGGTGCGCAGTTCGCCGATCTTGACGATCGTGGAGGGTGTCATGCGCGGCAGAGGCTTGCGCAAAAATCGCCGTAAAGTTTGTTCCGGCATCAAGCTCAGCAATGCCTTGCCATTGGCCGTGCAATGCAGCGGAAAGGTATCGCCCACGCCGGAAACCGCCCGCAGACGATGGGCACCCGGAATCTGCTCGGTAAATACCGCCGTGAAGCCTTTCAATACGGACAGATCGACGGTTTCGCCCAACTTCTGCGACAGTCTTGCCATGATTGGGCGAGTAATTTGATCGAAGTCCACGCTCGCGGAGGCGCCGAGCCGGATAAGGGCAGGGCCAAGCCGGACGCCGGAGGAGGGGGTCGCGGCGATCAAGAATTGTTCGGCGCGCAACGCATCGACTATGCGCTGCACCGTGGAGCGCGCCAGATCCACGCGCTTCGCGATCTGGGCCAGGCTCAAGCCCGCCTTTTCGCCTTCCAAGGCGCGCAGAACGCTCGCGGCCCTGGCAATGACTTGCACGCTTTGACCGGCGGATTCCCCGTGAGACGCGGTATTTTTGATCTTGGATTTTCTTGGCATCTGGCGGAATTCTAACGCGTCCCGCCGGCTATTATTTGATGTATCCGCCGAATATCAAGTGGCCCTCAAATGACGTATCAGAATTTTGCTTCAACACTCATTCCCACCTCGCGCAACGATTCGGGAGAAATCCATCCCGAAACGCCATTCACATAGCCGTTGGGCGCGGTCGGATCTGCGCCCGGCGGTGTGAAGGAAGGCCCGCCGAACATGGTGACCGGTTCGTGCGTATTGCTCAAATTGCGCACGAACATGGCGACGCTCCAGCTGTCGTGCGGCGATTTGACTCCAATTCGAGCGCCGGTGGTCCAGTGCGCCGGATACACGAAGCGTGAGTCGGCCGTGGGCCCGAGGCGAATGGCCGACTGGTATTCGGTATCCATGCCCAAGAATCCATTGACCGCACCGAGCGGGAGCGTGTAATCGCCCGAGAACGTAAATTTCGTCAGCGGTGCACCGACCAATTGCTGGCCGCCGAGATTGGTCATGCCGTTATTGAGATTGTTCGGGTCGTATCCGGTCCAGCCGCTCGGGTAGTGAGCACGATCATAGATGATTCCGCCGGTCAGGCTCAGCCCGGACAACGGTCGACCGAACAGATTTAATTCGGCACCCTGCGTCTTGACTGAGGGTATCGACACCCCATTGCACACCAGCGCGCCGATCGGCGCGATGAAGCACTGTTGTCCCTGGTAATCGTGAACAGTCGTCGTGAACACATTGAAATCCACGGCCAACTGTCCATTGAGTACCGTGCCCTTGGCGCCAATCTCGAAAGCCGTCGGTATTTCCGCCGCGATGACGGTTGCAGCGACTAACTGGGCCGCCGCGATCACTTGGGGCCCCTTGTAGCCCCGCACGGCGGTCGCATAACTGGTGAGCTCGGGGTTGATCTTATATTGCACTCCCAGCCTGCCCGACACATTGCTTTGGCTGGTGGCTCCGTCGGTCACGAATGAGTTCGGATCATATGTATTCGCCGAAGCATGATCGGTGAGTTTCTCATGCGTATAACGCGCTCCGGCGATGAGGCCGAGCGCGTCGGTTACGTGATAGGTCATTTGACCGTAGGCCGCAGCTGACTTGGTGGTGGTTTGCGTGGAGGTGTCGTCTTGAGCGAATGGCACGAAGGTGGGCCCCAACTGAAATGTCCCGACGTTGTCGACCCCGCCCGGGGCATACCCGCTTGAGGCTGAGTAGTCCGAATAAAATATGCCGGTGACGTACTCAATGGTTTGATTGGCTGGCGAAGTAAGGCGAAACTCCTGAGAGTATTGCCTGGCAGAGAAGATCGCGCGAAGCGTGAAGATTTGTACAAACTCGGCGGCGAGGCCCTGGATATCGGTATCTGTGGGCGCTACTTGATTCTTGCGATAAGCCGAAATCGAAGTCAGCGTCGAATCGCCGACGCCGGCGTCGATTTTCGCGGAAAAGCCATAATTCTTGCTGCTGGTGTCGTTCGGCAGGTTGCCGCAGCGAGCCTGATTGGCGAACGAGGGTGTGATGCCACACGCGGCAAGTTCAGCAGCCAACGCCGGGTTGGCATAGACATATGTGAATTGCGGGTCATTGTAGTTCTGCTCGCGCTTGTCGTAATCTGCGATCAGATTGACCTGGATAGCATCCGAGCCCTTCCAAAGATAACGCGCTCGCACACCATAGTCTTTTGAAACGTAGTCCTGATGATCGAAATTGTTGTACTGCACGCCATCGAGCCTGTCACCCGTGAGGGCGACGCGTAGCGCCGATGCGGCGCTCACCGGCAGGTTCACCACGGCGCGCAGCGTCTGTCGTCCAAAGTCAGATGAGGCATGGCCGTCGCTTGAATAATCAAGATGCGCAAGGGTCTCGAATTTCGCGGGATCCGGCGCGATTGTCACCATGTTGATCACGCCTGCCGACGAGGTCAGGCCGAACAGTGTACCCTGCGGCCCGCGCAGAACTTCGACGCGATCCATGTCAAAGACATTGTTGATGTTGACATTGCCTTGCGGCACATCATCAACAACGATGCCGACGGCAGCTTCAGCCGTGCGCGTGAAAGATTGAGTCCCGATCGCGCGAATCTGGCCGCCCCCACCTGGGCCCCCGAACGCCTGAATCATTTCCAATGCCGGGGTCGTTCTTGCCAGGTCCGCAATCGTGAAGACTTGTTGGTTGGCGAGTTGTTCCTGCCCGACCACGGTAACTGCTATCGGAACATCCTGCAGTTTCTCCTCGCGTTTTTGCGCGGTAACGATGATTTCGGTCAACACGTTTGTCGCGGGCGGCGCCACGGCCTCTTGTGCACGCAACGCATCGCCTAGACCTGATATGCCTGCAATCAGCAGCAAAACCAGCGTCCGATAGTGCTTGCTCGCCATGATTTCCCCCGAAAGCCTTCGACTGGTTATTCGAGAATTGCTCTGATTCATCCGCCGCATCGCGCAAACCATTGAGGTTCCCATGTCGCGACGAGCGTGCAGCGCGTCTCCCCCCGACGCGGTCAGTCGCCAGGCAGCCTATTAAAGGCATGAGTGGTTGAGAAGTCGCATTTGGCGATGGGAGGATTCGGTTTGGCCGATTGCGCTGCGAACGGATTTGTTGTCTCAGGGCTATCAATCCGTCTGATGCGCGTGATGCTCAAGCTGGCCGCGCCGCGCAGATAGACTTCGACAATACGGCGAGGGTGAAAGCATGTATCGGCAAAAACGAGTTCCCGCTCCGGACCGGCCGCGATATAACATCATGATGCAGTCGACCGGGGGCGAGAATGACAGGCCTTACATGCGGATCCCGAGCCGTTGATCGTCACCGAACCGCCCTCGTCGTTGCGGCTTGCGGATTGCTCGCGGCTACCGGGCCCGTTGGGCGGGCGTCGGCGGTCCCACAGGCCGCTCTACGCGGCCAAAGTTGGGACTCGATCAAGCGATTGCCGGATTGGTCGGGAGTCTGGGCACCCAGTCGACCGTCCGCAGCGTCGAGAGGCTTGGCAGGGGGTCCGGGCGGGTCAACAAGCTTTGTGTTTGGAGCCGATGTGCCGCTGAAACCCAAGTACGCAGCGATGCGTGATGAGCGCATGGCCGCCGTCCGCGGTGACAAAGGCAGGGACAAGATACCGCTCAGCAATAGCGGGCTTTGCTTGCCGAATGGCACGCCCGCGAATATGGGTCCGGTCGCGCATGAATACCTGTTTTCGCCGGGACGCGTGACGATTCTCCTGGAGAATTCGGAGATCCGCAGAATATGGACCGATGGGCGCGCGCATGTCCCTGATGATCAGCTAAATCCCAGCTTCAGCGGCGATTCAATCGGTCATTGGGAGGGCGATACCTTGGTCGTGGATACGATCAACATCTTCCCGGAAGCAGAATTGTACATTGGCGGGCGTGTCACCGCGCAGACCCACGTTAAGGAGCGCATAACCCGGGTGGGGAACAGGATGCGGATCGATACGGTGGTCGAGGATCCGGAGCTGTTCATAAAACCGTGGGTCTATACCCGGTGGTACAACCATGAAGATGGCCCGCCGATCGACTACAACAGCTGCACCGAAGGCGACCGGGCCAAGAAAGGCGAAGAAAGTCTGCTGGATATCGACTTTACTCCACCCAAGGAAGGACAGCACGAATGAGACCGATTCGATCATTGAGGGCTGCCGGGCTCGCTGTCGTATTCGCCTGCGGCGCCGGCGTGTCGCCGCTGTACGCGCACCATTCCTTCGGACTGTTCGACATGAGCAAGTCTGCCGAGATCGACGGCACGGTCATCAAGTTGGAATGGAGCAATCCCCATTGCTGGCTTTTCGTAATGGTCGCCTCTCCCGACAGCGCCGAGGTCTCCTATGGGTTCGAGATGACGAGCGTCGGAGAGATGATCCGCAGAGGTTGGACCAAGACTGCGCTGAAGCCCGGAGATAAAGTAAAGGTGAAGTTCCACCCCGTGCGGGACGGCAGGCCGGCTGGCTATATGATGACCGTCATGACCGCCGACGGCCGGCTCATCGGGCGACCGCCCGATGAGCCGAACAGTCAGGGCGCGCAGCAGCCCGCCGGAGGCGGCGCTTGACGCACGTTCGTGAACCGCGCGGAATTGCCGCGAGCTATCGCCGCCCCGTATCCCCGACCGTCGAGAATCGATACTCGAAACTGCTTTTGTAAACGTCCCCTGGGTTTAAGCGTGCCGATGGAAAGCCCGATTGATTGGGTGCATCGGGGAACAGTTGCGGCTCTAAAGCCAGGGCATCGCCTTGTCGATAAAGTCTGTCCTCCTTGCCGGAAGTCGTGGCATCGAGAAAATTGCCCGAGTAGAACTGCAACCCAGGTGCGGTGGTGATTAACTCCATCACTCGACCGGACGCCGGGTCCACAAGGCGCGCGGCAAGCCGAGAAACTCCGGCCGGGGCATCCAAAACGAAGTTGTGATCGTATCCTCGCCCATACCGGATCTGTTCGTCGCGCGAATTTCGAATCCGCAGTCCGACGGCCGTCGGTTGTCGAAAATCGAACGCCGTGCCCGTGACGCTCCGCAATTCGCCGGTCGGAATAAGCTGAGCATTCACGGGCGTGAATCGCGACGCGAAAATCTGCAAAAGATGGGTCATTGCCGATCCGTTCCCCACACCGGCGGACAGATCGAAGTAGCTATGACCGCTAATATTGACAATGGTGGGCTTATCGGTTGTTGCTTCATACTGTATCTGCAACGAATTGTGTTCATATAACGAGAATTTCGCAGTCACGTGCAACGTGCCCGGATAGCCCTCCTCGCCGTCAGGACTTACGTAAGTCAATGCCGCGGTTGCCGGCTCTCCACTTGTTATCGAGGCAACCCTCCACACGACTTTGTCGAAGCCATGCGCTCCGCCGTGCAGATGATTGCCATGATCGTTTGTAGCCAGCAAATAGTTGTGTCCATCGAGGCTGAAGCGGCCCTTCGCAATTCGGTTGGCAAAGCGCCCGACTGTCGCGCCAAAATAGTGTGTATCGGTTAAATACTCCTGCGCAGTCGAAAACCCTAAGACGACATCGCCGGCATTGCCGTGTCGGTCGGGTACACGTAAGGATTGAATCGTTGCACCTAGCGTCATGAGGCGCACCGTCATCCCGGATTTGTTTGACAAAACGACCGCTTCGATTGAACTGCCGTCGTCAAGGACGCCGAATGGCTCGCGCTTGGCCTCCGCCGCCGAGGCGTATTGCGCGCCAATTAGCGACACAAAGATAAGCAGGGCAAATTGCATGTATCTCTTGGCCAACAGGGCAGGGCGCCTCTGCCGGAGTGTTGAATGCAGCGGTAGCCATTGATCCTCATGTGGTAAATCCAATCCAACGCCCCGCCCCGACGATGATTGCCCACAGCAATACCGAGGCTGCGCCGGCGAGTCTTGCTGCTGCCGGCGGCTTGCCCGCATCCCATTTGGTCACGTGCCGCGCGCCGATGCGGTGAAATCCAAGCATGTTTAGTCCTGCTAGCACGAGACACGTCATTTTTATGCGGAAGGGAACATCGTTGTAGTAAATAAGCGCCTTGGATGAAAACATGAGCAAACCGGCGGTAACCGCAACCGCAAATGCGGTCCAAGTCAAAGGCAGCATTTCCTCCGCTATATGGCTGAAGGGGCGGTCGCGATTAGCAAAACCGAGTAGCCGCAGATCGACCGTCAGGATCGAACCGACTACAAGCACCAATGCAAAAACGTGAATCGTTTCGATCGTCGGAAAAAGCCAGCTTGACTCACGAATGTTGGTTGGAAACGGCAGATTCTGCAGCCATCGTAGGGCATTTTCGATACCCACGAGTCAGATCCGGCTTATTTGATGGTCATTGTACATACGCAATCCATCGGCCCGCAGTAACAATTCCCGCACCGATCATCAAAGCAGCGATTCCGGCACTGCGCGCTGCGAGTTGTCTCGCCGGTGACTCGTCCCAGTATAGAGGGTTACCGCTCAAGGACCGCTGAACGACCAACAACAGACCCGCAAGCAGCAGCACCAGTACCATCTTGGCTCGAAACACCCAGTTGAGTAATTCTCGCGCCGGTTCGGTGACGGTCAAAAGCACTCCTGTGGCAAGCAGAACGCTTAGCGCACCCCAAATCCAAGGCGCCGATCTGGCCGTGATCATTGCAACGGGACTTCTAAAGCGGGTGAGGCCGATTAGTCGAAAGCTTATGAGGTACACAGAGATCAGAAATATGCTAATCGCAATGATATGAATTGTCTGAATTATGGGTACGAACCAACCCGCGCTCTGAAACGCAACGCTGATGGACGTTGCGGACAGCCAGTCACAAAATTCCTCAATCACGGAGATGCGCCATAGCCATTGAATTACGCCGCGGCATAGTTATATCAAAACCGCAATGCATCCGTGAATTGTCCGTCGATCAAAATAAAGGCGATGCGGCAGTTTTTACCAGATCGATTGGCCCAACTGTGGTTGGTGCCGCGCTGAATCACGATGTCGCCGGCAGAGACATTTGTTTCACCATCGTCCACAATCAATGTAACTTCCCCTTCAAGAACGATGCCATAGTCGATGGATTCCGTTCGGTGCATATAAGCGTGACGTGCGTTGGTGGTGCCGAGCGTCGACGCCTCGGGCGCGCCGATTTCGGCAAAATGCTTGCGGGCGGTGGCGGAGTCCATTGTTTTTAGATCTGCGGATTCCGGCGGGATGTCGAGTACGCGAATCCGAGTGCCGTTCTTCGGCGGCAGCAACGTCAGCTTGGCTTCTGGCGGTTCGGCGCTCGCCCGGTCGATTCGCGCCGGGGTTTCCCGTGTGTTCCATATCTCATGGAAAGTGGCTCGGCTGTCCGACAACACCTGTGTGCGATCAGGTGGTCCATCCGACTGGATGATTGCATGGCCTGCGGCGTTGTGTCCGGTCACGATTCGGCGAACTGACGGAGGCGGTCCGCCAGGAACCCATTTTTCACGCTGCTGAAATAAAAACAATTGTGAATTATCGGCGTTCAGGGGAACTTCGCGCGCCACCCACGAAGCATCGTGCAAGTCCATGTCCGCGTCATATTCGACATGACAACCGAGCGGACTGTTGAAGTACCAGAACCAGTTCGAGCCGAGCCGGTGGCGTCCCGGACCCCAGAACGATTGGTAACCCTTGTTTGCAAAACGACTACCCGCCTGCATCAGTTCCGTCGGGCCGGCCAAATGAAACGTGAAATGTTCGCAGCCTTTCATAAAGGGCGGCGTCTGGATCAAGAATAGCGAGTGGTGATCGAGTGATCCAGCCGGTTGCAAAAAAGATCCCGTGCCGATGAAGCGATCGGTGCACCGAAATCCAAGTCGGCCATAAAAAGCCTCCGCCTTGGCGAAATCGGGAACGAAATAAACTACGTGCGAGAGAGTACGGGGATTGATCACCGCATTCTCATCGACAGCGACGAGATTTGCGCGCCGCTGCACCGGAGCGCCCGGCGCATTCACCGCTTCTGCGGGCCGGCTGAAGGACCGTCGTATGGTGATTTGAAAGCCGAGGACGAATCCCATGTCGTCGGTCACCTCGAGCGCACCTCCCGCCAGTTTCTTGACCTCCCGATCCTTGCCCAACTCTGCAGCAATTGCCGATAGTGTCCGTGCATCGGCGACCCCGTAAATCGTCTTTCGCAGCATGCTCGCCGTAGCCATGGGCGGCGGCAGGCGGGCGTCATTTTTGTGGCGAATCTGGACCGATGTTCCATCAAGGGCTTCAAAGCAACCACCGGCAGCGGTGACATTGATTGGCGCCAGACCATAGTCAGTGAGATAGCGAATGCAACCGTCAACGTCGTCGACGCCGAAGATCAGTGAATCGAGTCCGATGATATTCATAGTGCTGGCAAGATCCTATGTGAGCGGCAATGTGCCGTCGTGCGCGACCCGGCCGCCGAGTCTTTCCGCGACCCAGTCGGCGATGTATGCGCCGGCATTGGCCGAATTATCAAAGCTTGAATGCTGAACGCCGCCTTCGCGCTCGTAAAAAATTTTGAGTTCGCGATCCGGGCTGTTAATCAATTGCTCGTAGGTGCGTTGTGCCCAATGGAGGGGAATCTGCGCATCTTTCTCTCCGTGGGTAACCAGGAAGGGCACCTTGATGCGGTCCAATATTCCGTCAAGGTGCACTTTCTCTGCGATTGCCATGAAGCCATCGACATCATCGCCTCCCCACACCCAGCGCACATGTTCCCAATAGTGCGGCACCGGGAAGGCGCCTTCCCGCAGCAGCCGCTTCTTCTGCACATCGCGCCAATCGTGATTCGCTCCCCAAACCACGCCCATTGCGAAGCGCGGCTCGAAAGCGACAGCGCGCGGGCAGAAATAGCCTCCCAGCGAGACGCCTTCCAGCCCAATGCGCTTCGGATCCACGTCTGAGCGGGTCTCAAGATAGTCAACGACTTTGCTCGCCCAAATTTCGCTGTTGTGTACGGCCTTCATTTCATGCACGCGCAGCGCTTCGCCGGAACCCGGTTGGTCGATCACCAATGAGGAAACGCCGCGTTTCGCGAGCCACGCTGGCAAGCCGACGAAATACTTCATTTCCTTGGTGCTGTCGAGCCCATTGACCTGAACAAGAACCGGGGCTTGCACTGTCGCTGTTGCGGCTCGAACATAAAGGCCGGCCATGTGAGCCTTGCCGTATGGAATCTCAATGCGCTCACAGTTGGCGCGAGTAAACGCGATGCCGCGTCGAAATTCACGCTGCATGCGTGCGTACAATTCCGCTCGCCCCGGGCTGTTGTGGCTTTGTATTCGCTCGGCGCTGATATGGTAAATAGAGGCGCGCAGTAATTTGTCGCCCGCTGATATCAGCCGGCCGCGCTGCTCATCATCTCTCGCGAGATCGCAGAGTTTGTCACCCATCGCCACCCAACTCTGTGCAAAGGCATGCGAGCTTTGCGGGCCCGGCGTCTTGGAAGCCTCCAGCAGCGGCGCGCATATCTCTTCAATCTCGCCGATGCGAGCACCCATTTCGAGCGCGAGATCCACTGCGAGGTTCCAGACATAGTTCGTGGGGAAGTAGCGAAACATTTATATTTCTTCACGGAGCGCCGTTTCGGATTCGGCCATCAATGCCTTCAGAGCGCCAGGATCCGCGTGAGTTTGTTCCATCTGGCCGATGCGAACGGAATTCTCAACCACCATGCGGCAGCGCGCCCAACGCCTCGCCTCGAAACGCTCGAGCGCTTGGGTAACCTGATCGTTTCGCGCGAGTTCCTCGGTCAAAACCAAGGCATCCTCAATTGCGATTCCGGCTCCGGAGGCAAGATGCGGTGTGGTTGCGTGCACGGCGTCGCCGATGAGAAGTACTGGTCCCCGATGCCAGGGCAGGGGAAGCAAAATCGCTTCGAGTGGGCGGCAGATGATTGCCGAAGCGGGCGATAGATTGTCGCGCAGCGTAGCCAACGGACCTGAGAATGGGGCCATTAGCTGTTTTAGCCGCTGCCACTGCGTCGCCTCGTCCAACCTGATCTTCACGGGCTCCGCCTGCAGCAGAAACATGTACATCTGGGACTGTGAGGTGGGCATCAGACCTGCGGTGATTGGCCCCGCCATATAGAAATGCACGCCGTCAATCTCGGGCAGCCGCTCAGCGGTCATGCGCCAACAGTATTGGCCCGTGTACTTTGGCGGCGACGCCGCTGGGAACACCAGGTCTCGCGTTCGAGAAAACACCCCATCCGCCGCCACGATCAGCGAGTAGTCCTTTTCTTGTCCATCGCTGGTCATGACTCGAACCTGATCGTCGCGTTCAGTAAAGCTGGTAAGGGTGACGCCCAGCCGCACCTGGGTGCCGCTGGCGCGCGTTCGGGCCTGTAAGATCTCGTGCAGCACAGGGCGCATGATCCCGCCATTGGTAGGCAGTCCCGGTTCGATCGGGCGGGAGGGGATTTCGGCAACGACCTTGCCGTTTGGCGCACAAATGCGCACCCCGCTGTGGCTGGCGAAACCGCGTGAGACCAACGCCTCCGCTATCCCGAGGCGTCGCGCCGCACGGTAGGTCGGTCCTGAGATACTGATACCGGCGCCGTACACTCGCCACTGCGGGTCGATCTCGATCAAGTCCGCGGCCCACCCGAGTTCGCGCAACTTAATGGCGAGGGCCATCCCGGCAAAACCGCCGCCAACGATCAGTACTTGTCGATCAGGCAAGAAATTCTCCCACAGTCGATCACTCTAGCTGCAGATCGGCAAGGCCTCATCATCAATCGCACACTACTACGACCTGACGCATCGCTGGCACGAATTTCTGGTTCATGAAATGGGCGCGTTGTGCGCCGGTCCGCGCGCAGGGTCTATCTGGCTGGATATGGCTGCGAGCGGTCCTATTGAGGCGCCCGTGCGGCGGGCCGCTGATAGAGCTCGATGATATATCCGTCGGGATCCTTCACAAAGTTGGTGCCGTCGACGATTGGTCGAGCGGTGGTGTAGCCCGCGGCGACCACGCGCTCGGCCATCTTGCGGCCGCTCGGCACGACGATGGTAATGGTTCCGAAGTCCGTTGCGCCCGGTTTGACTTCACCTTTGCGAATGACGATCAGCGTGTCCGCGCGGATATCGCCCGTCATTCCCAATAGATACTCAACGGCGTCGCCTTGCGCCGGCACTTTCGCGCCGACCGTCAGGCCGAGCACTTCGGTGTAGAATTTTTTTGAACGCTCGAGGTCGCTCACCTTGATTCCCAGTCCCGAGACTCGAATGGGTTTTACATCGTCCGCCAGCGGAGGCACCGCCTGCGCCAGTGCGAGAGATGCAAAAAGGCCGCTGCCGACAATTCCGGCGAGAATCCTGCGATGGTTCAAGGAAGCTACTCCCTGGTATTTATTGGTTGGTATTGCTGGCAGACGCCGGAGGCAGAATCACGGCATTCGGTCCTGCCTGAACCTTCGCATTCCGATCGGGAACGATGCCGTCGACGACCAGGGCAAAGAGGCCGGATACGCGCTCGGGTTCCTGCGGCGCGATCGCCTTATAAGATACGACCGAACTTGCAACCTGGGCCGCGTCCGGCGTCAAGACGTAAGCAGGAATGGCACTCACGCGCAGAGCGTAGGAGATGTGCGTCTTTTCCCCTTTCGATCCCTTTGGACTGTAGTCGGCACTGCGTTTCAGGGCGTAGTAAACCGCGGGCAA
>Ga0210407_10001809_pt1 | contig 19228 bp, 44 predicted proteins | sample IncBWC27MmetaG_FD_150860 | JGI IMG/M metagenome (GOLD analysis project Ga0210407, IMG submission 150860) | Forest soil microbial communities from Barre Woods Harvard Forest LTER site, Petersham, Massachusetts, United States - Inc-BW-C-27-M | ecosystem: Environmental > Terrestrial > Soil >... | reverse complement strand
CTGGCAATCTGAGCTCGCCCCGAAATAAGTCCTAGATCAACTCTGGCTTAGCTTGCATAACTATGCCGGCCGGCCCCGTCAAGATCACGGGCCGGCCGGGAGTGTCGCAGAAGACTGATGTCAGAATTTCAAACCCGAGGAGTTTCTAATCCATTCGCTGGCCTAAGAACGTACATCCTTCGCGGTCAGAAATCATCACGTGAATATGGTGTTCGCAAAGTGAGAATCCCTTCCATATGAATGGTGCGTTCTCTTTACAAACAATTGGGTTCTGCCCACTCCAGAAGTAGAACACACATTTCATCATACGTCAGTCTCCGAAACTCTTTTACCACACTTCCGACAATCTCGGGTCCGATGAAAGACTCCGCGTCCACCATTAGACCAGGAAGACCAGGAAGACCACTTGTGCTTTCCGATTACACACTTTATCCGTGCGAAACTCATTGTCTATCAGCTCTCTTCTTCTGCGCCTCTTCCCCGATCCCGATCACCCGCGTCATATAAGCCCGGTTGATCTCCTTAACCTCCGAATCAAAATCCTGCTGCACTGCCTTGATCTGTGCCGCCCGGTATTCCTGCATCTTCCTGAACTCCGCCGGATGCAGCTCCTTCTTCACCAACCCCTCAGCGTAGCGGATGGTCGCTTCCATGAGGCTGACAGGCTCCGGGACGGCGTCTTGGACGTGGGTGATGTCGTAGGCTTGGATAGCGTCCATAACCGTATCCGTGACCACCTCACGAAGTCCGTCGTTGTCCCGGATGCAATGCACTCTCAGCCGCTCAGTGATGAGTTCCCTGAGCTCTCCTCTTGTGTTATCCACGACATTCACCTCTCACCAATTCCCCGCCCTGGTTGATATCCGCCTGTACGATGTCCAGCAATGCCTGACACAGCGGGAGAATGCTTTTCATACTAAAGCTGATCTCCAGCGACGTTCCCTCTGACGCCAACAGCTTCACCCGCCGAATGGACTCCGGTACGCCGGCTCCGAGTTCGAACCGCACTGTCTCCACGGTGATCAGCTTGTCTACGTCGGTGTGATCTACACCCGGAATGCTGACCCACTTGCTCTTCGAGGTCTCGCCCACGTTGGTCATCGCTTTCCTCCCATGCTGGCCCCGAATCCCTTGAACTGTTTGGCTGCCTTGCTGAGTTTCATTGCGGCCCGGCCGCCGAGTCCGGCCGCCGCCAAAATAACCACGGTATCGAACACACTCAGAACAAAGCTTGCTGTCTGCATTCCACTTTCTCCTCACATACGTGCTTGGACATCCAGTCGAAAACCTTGCTCATTTCCCCGGGCACACCCGCCTTAGTCTCGAATATCACGGTCGCCTTGCATTCCTTATGCGTGACGGTCAGGTGTCTTAGCCAGGTTTTGAATTCGTATTCACTCACTCCGAACACGAGTGGCACCTATCGTGATATCAGAAAGTACGTGATGGTTGTGTGGCGTCCTAGGGCACGCAATAGAGAACATAATCATCAATGCCTCTTCGATACTGCTGTTCTCTTGCGCGAATCTCATTCTGCAATACTTGCACTCAGCGTGAACAACGAATATCACTTCACTATCCTCCCATAAGAGCTCGGCCCGTGCCACCGGGAAGAAGCACGGGCCGAGCTTGGTGGGCGCCGATGCCGCACAGCGGATTGTGGCACCGATCGTTTAAATCAGGGTGCCAGTCTGATCCCACCCCCACTCGCAGACAGCCTGGCCTGTCTACCTACGCCACCCGATCAGATTCGGCACGAAGTGATGATACGGACTACCCTGCACTACGTGCCATGGACCGATCACGTACAGGACGTGGACCAGGAATCCCATTCTGAACACCTCCCCTCAGGTGAGGCCAGCGCAGACGGATCATCCGATCCTTCGGACAGTCGCCCTTATGCCGGACCCTGACGACCTTCCCGCCGACGACAGCGGACCCGCCGCACGCCTCACACGCATACTGCTTCAGGTGATGTGTGGCCAGTCCACCGCCCGGCTTAGCTTTCAGCATCGGTCTCCTCCGGCTCGCCCTTGACGGGCTTGTCCTTGGCGTAGAACACCGTCTCCACGTGTCCTTCGGTCTCGGACGGGATGGCCTGGCCGAACCGGATCGCCACACCGTGGAAGGTTCCCGCACGCTGGATACGCGCCTTCAGCGGGGCCAGCTGGTCCTCGCGCACCTTCAGGTACATGCCCGCCGCCTTCAGCCCTTCCGCCCAGTCCGCCGGCCGGTCGGCGGCCACCCACCGGCCGTGCGACTTACTGACAAGGTCGTCGGTGGCTTGCTGGTCCGCGTCGCGCTCCTTGCCGGACTTGGTGTGCCGGAACTTGGCGGCCATCTCGTCGCTGATGTTGGTGTGGATCCGGATCGCGGAGAAGTCCAGCGGGGCCAGCGGCTTGCGCCGCTTGCCCTCCCCGCCGTCCTCAGTGTCTGATGTGTTCTCCTGAACTGTCTCCGGGGCGTCGGTCGGCGTCGGCTCCGCCACGCTCACCGGGGCATCTTCCACGGTCTCTTCGGCGGTCTCTGCACTGGTCCTGCGGGCCATGAGATACTCCCTGTAGGTCGGTTCTTGACTTGGTTCCATACTAGCAAGCCCAGCTTTGGTGTCTGGTCTTATCTCGTGTTCTGGTCTCATAAATCTTCCTGTGTCGCGTAGTCCCTGACGATCTCCCAGACCTTGGGCCGCTTGGGGTCCATCCACGGCAGTACATGCAGCTGTCCTACGATCGTGTCTTGCGGGATCGGCGCCAGGTCGTGTAGACATTGGTCAAGGCTATACCCGCTTCTACAAGCGCGGCACAGCTTGCTAGTATGTACACGCTTGCCAGCAGACTCGATATCGATAACATGCGGTCTCTCCTCCCACGTTCGCCACCGTTGCCAATCGCCCTGCAACGCCTGCCCGTACCCGATAAAGCTCCGTTTTGTGATCTCAATCTTCTCCCCGTTGGCCAGAGCCTTCATCGCCTTCTTCTCATCCTTCACCTGCTCCTTGGGTATCCCCCGGAGCTTGGGCTCAATCCACTCCCCGTCACCCCCTCTCAACCAGTAGATACCGTTCTGAACATAGATCATTCCAGTGAACTGTTCAACCTTCCACTCACCAAGCCCGCTCCCTTCTCCATTGAGCAGGGTTCGCGTGTTGAAAGGACGTGTCGACATGATCCCGTCAGTGTCAATGGACACAAGACCGTCGTTTCTTGCCACGTCCATAGCGGCTCGATAGCACATAGATCTGCACATAGAAGTGATGAAGCCGGCCCACTCAAGTTGATGCCATTTCGGGGGTTTGAGTGTTGTTTCATCCCAACCTACTCTCTGAGCCAGTCGACCATAGAGACTCGCCAGCATCCATTTGATAACCTTCTCAGCAGGATTATCGAGCCGTTGCAGTAGCAAACGGTGTCGATAGTCCTCATTGACCCAAGCGAACGGCGAACTACCATCGTCCTTGAACACCCATGCTTCGACAATTTCTACTCCTTTTCGACCGGCGACAAGTACCGCCTCGGGACTCCAGTACCAAGCGTCCACCGATACAGGATGCGAGATCGTCCCAGATTTTTCACGGAGCGGGAGAGGCCCGGGTACGCCTCTAGCCGTAGCCAGAAAATCCTGCGGAGTACCCCGCATTCTAATGTGGTATACCGCGAACCGCGTCTCTCGTATGCTCTGAACATCCGGATGAGGAATATGTGTCCACACACCATTTGCCAGGTTCGGTAACAGTGAGATCGCGTACACGTATGCCGAGTTGATATCCGCTGTCCAGACTGGCCCGTCATGATATCCAGCCTTGAAACGTTCGAACCATCCAGCCGTGTATGCTGATAGAACTGCCGGAAGAACTTCCTCAGGTGTCTCAGCTTTGTACTGCCCCATATCGTGTTGACGCAGAGCGTAACTCGCAAGCGCTCCCGGTCCATGCCACTGGCCAATATTAAATCCTGCTGCATTGACATCTCGCCTGATCCTGTCCATCAAATCGACAAGGAGTCTCAACTCCTTCCGCCAATAGCTCTCAATCTCCTCAATCATCCGCCACCAAAAATCAGACCGGTTATCCTTCCCCTCAGTAACCTCCGCACGCTCCTCATCCGTCCCGATCCCATACTTGATCAATGCCTTATCAAACCGCGTCCTGAAATACGTGAAACAGTCGTCAATTCTCACCCGAACCTTCCTCTTCGTCTCCGGATCCTGCTTCGACACCGTGAGAATCTTGTGCGGGATATGCTCGATCGTGTACCCGTTCCACGTCACCTTACCCGTCTTGTGCAGCACAGCGATCCGCAGTCGGGGTAGGTCTTTCACTATCCAGTTCACGTCATAGTAAAACGCATACCCCACGTGGAACGCTTTCGGATACTGCCGGCCGGTCTCAATAATGAGTTCCAGCATTTCCTCACTGGTCAAATGTGGGGCACACACCATCAACCCCTTGGAGTTCCCGAACAGACAGTAACCTGCGTCCTTACACTCCTCTCCATCCCAGCTGATGAACTCTCGAGTCTGATTCTCCTCCTCCTCACCGTGATGACTTCGCTTCCCGTTCCGCTGATGCCGTTTGGGTTGAACCAGCTCAACCTTCACCGCCGGCAGATCCTTGACTCTCACATACGGACTAGGCACGGCTATGCTGCCTCTTCGTACCAAGCTTCGAAGTCGCGCCAATCCCAGACATCACCGTCGCTGGCGAATCCGAATATATCCTTGAACTCATCCCAGTGACTTGAATCCTGTGGTCGCATCCTGCCGAATTCCACATCATCAAGAATCTGTGTGAAGAGGTAATCCGCCTGATTTCGCTCATCGAAATCAAGAAACTCGATAGCGGGAATGCTCTCCCACAAATGGTCTCTCTCGTCATAAAACGACACCTCACACCCTCGTTCTCATGCCGGATGCGAACCGACCCGGGAGGTGTGTCCTTGGGAACTCCCGGGCCGGCGGTTTCACGTGGAACCGGTATCGTTCCTAGCCTGCGATGGTCACATTCTTCAGCTCAGTGAGATACAGCATGTCGCCGGAACCGACCTCACGCGACTTGATGACACAGTCGAAGGGTAGCCGGTTCTCATTCCTGGCCCGCCACAGCGGCACGACCACCTTGGGCGCGCCGCAGGCCGCTGCGACATCCTTCATGGTGTCCAGTCGGACCGCCTCGGTGATACGGACGTAGAAGCCGATCGGAGAGTGGTCGCTGTACTTGTCGTCCGACTTGGCGAACTCGATGGCCGACACCCGGAGCGGCACGTCCACCAACGACTTGCCGTTGCTGAGACCCGCGTCCGAGGCAGCCAGTGCGAGCACGTCCTCGAACGTCTCGGCCAGCAACATCTCCTCGATGGCCAGGTCCATGAAGTTGGATCCGCCCTGCCCGTCCAGCTCAGCTTCCATCTCCAGGACTTGCTTGAACCTCTGCATGGGGGAGGGGGTCTTGACCTCGGGCTTTTCGGCCGTACCCCTGTCAACGGACTTACTCGGCATGGTATAATGCTCCTAGTGATCGTTTTTGCCCCGGGCGTCCGCCGGCCGGGGTCCTGTCTCCATCATGGCAGGTCCGGGGCGCCGGCCCGGGGCATACGCTCAAGATCGTTATAACGATTGGGTAACGGATGAATCAGAGGACTGATCCACTGGCCGCACAGCGGATGGACCGGCCGACCGTGCTCCTCGCTCCGCACGCACCCTCGCAGCAGAACAAAATCGCCGTTCTGTCAGAGGACGAATACAAAGACTCCCTCTTCAAGCTGATGATGGATCAGCATCTCGAACTACAGCGGATATCCCGCCAAGTCTTCAACGCGGCGCACCCGGTAGACGAATATGAAGTCATCGGCCAGAATGCCAGCACCCTTGCGAATGGAATTTCGATCCGCCGTGACACCGGTTGGCAGCAACGCTACGAATGCATCATGTATTCCCTGGGATTGGGAATCATTAGTGCGACGCTCGCACTCGGCGAATCAACCATGCAGCTGTATAACGGTCCTGCCATCACTACTCAACAGACTGTGGTACTCCCCCACCTCGGCATCCTCTCCGGCCCCGGAGACAAAGCACAACTCACCATCACCGGCGTCGGAACCAGCGACGGTTTCATCAAGCTGATGGGCTACGCCTTCATGCGGAACGAGGCAGGTACATGAGTGGTAGCGACCACAGCGGCGGGGAAATCTCCGTAGAAGCATCCGTAGCCGGCGAAGCAGCAGCGGCAGCCGTCGAAGAAGTCCAGTCGCGTGAAGAGGTGGCGGAACAGGCTTCCGGCGCGGCGATGATAGCCATGAGCGCGGAAGCTACAGCTGTGGACGCCACGGACCGTGCCGCTGCTGCACAGGATACCGCTGTAGTCGCGACTGAGATTGCCGCAGACGCTTCCGACTCTGCTGCACAGGCACAAGAGCAGACTCAGGCTGTTGCCGCTCTCACGGTAGAGATGTTCGAAGCTTACCGTGCTGAGACGGATGAAAAGCTTCGTGCGATGCGCGATGACATCTCCTCGCGTATCCCACTCCCTGATCCTCAACCTGCTTTCGAAGAGGTGGACGCAGATGTCAGAACCAACGTTTCAAATACTGGACAATCCGGAACCGGCGAAAGCGGAAGCGATGGTACCGGCACGGGTCAAGCCGGTGAACCGCCGCAAGCTCGCAGAGGTCTCCGGCACCGCTCCCGCTAGAACACGCAAGGCCCCTGTGACACCTCCCATCATCGACGTGCCAGACATCGATGACGCTCCCACACCTTTGCGTGAGGTGGCTGCCAAACCTGAGAAGACTGCTACAGCCGAACCTAAGTCGGGTCCCCCGTCTCTAAACGAGTGGCAGGATTTCTTCGGCCGTATCGTCGTCAAACTGTTGGTGGACTTCTATCTGTTCGTAGTACTCGGCGACATCATAGACGACTTGTCACAGGCCGAACTGAAAGCCATCCTGCTCTCCGAAGAGGACTTGAAGGAAGTAGCGGCACCTCTCGCAGAGCTGGCGAACAAGTCCAGTTTCATGCGCAAGCACGGCCGGCTGTTGGTCGCGTCGGCCGACTCCTTCGAATCCGTCATGACCCTGGTCTTGTGGATGCGACGCGTCAACCGTATCGCCAAGAAGCATCGCCCCGCACAACCCAACAAGCGTCAGCGGCGTGCACAGCAGCAGCAGCAGCGGTATGACCAGCAAATGCAAGAGCAGATGAAGCAACCGGGACCTACGACTCAGAACGGATATCAGCATGAAGACGCTAATGGATTTGGTTCGCGAGAAGACGGCAGCCCCTTCGGAGCCCAGTTCGGAGTCTTCAATCCCGGTGCCGGCGGTTGAAGAGCCTGAGGTTATTTCTCGCATGAACTCTGCGATGCAGTTCATGCTGAAAGATATCATGTCGTCTGAGAACACGTCTCGTCGTACCAAGTTCATGATGTCGAAGATTTGGGAAGAAGCGATGTTCGAACTCCGGGGCGCACCCCCGGAACTCATCGAAGACCAATTCCTGCGTACCACCGGAATCATGTATTGGATCGCTACCGGGCAGCCGATCGCGAACATTCCCATGCCCGAAGGATTTTGGGACCACACCGGCGCCACACTCCCATCGAGCCCTGCCATGCCTGAAATTGAGGCTGGTGTCAGTGTTGAATGACACAGTTTTCAGATTTCATACCCCAACGCGGAGAGCGGGCCCTGATTTACGGAGGGACCCGTTCCGGAAAGTCGTCTCTAGCCGACTGGACCGTCCGGAAGATGCTGGAACAGCGTCCCGACATGATGCCGCTGCTCTTGGACACCAAACCGCGTTTCCGTGCGGAATTCCAGGCTTACGGGCTTGGCAATCGTTGGAGGAAGACGGCCGAACCACTCTATACGTCGTGGGAGGCAGGGCCGGTCTTTCCCGGGTCTGTCGTGATGCCGTTGGACATCGACCTGGACTCTTCGAATCCGTTCAAGGGATTCTGGCGGAATCCTGGGGAACTGTGTGTTCTCCAGTCTGGGAACGGGTACGACCGGAAGCGCATGCTGGCGATAGCCCGCAAATTCCTCAACATGAACCCCAAGAGGCGCGAGCGTCTGTTGTGGGTAAACGAGGGGATGGACTTCTACGGCCGCACCTCCATGTCAGTGGATCCGACGAACGATGTGATTCTGGACTGTGCCCGCGCCGGCGGGGAGCGCGGGTTTGGACTGCTGTTCGAGGCGCACCGGCCGAAGGGCATTCCCCCTATGCTAAATACGCTGACATCTCATGTCTACCTGTTCCACCTCCGCTTTCAGGGTGACATGCACTACCTTCACGACATGGGTATTCCGCAAGAAGAAGAGATGCCGGACGGAGACTACGTGTTCAAGCACTACAAGATTCAGCCGGGCGGTACCGTCTCCGCACCGCTCACCGTGAAGATGAACTATCCGCAATCGTATCTCGACCAGTTGTCTGCGAGTTGACATGGCAAAGAAGGATACTGACAGAGAACGATTTGAGAACCTGCTACTCCTCGCATTGGTCGGTGCTTTCCTCACCGGTTTCAGCATGGGAGCGCTCTTGAATCTGTTCAGGCCCAAGAAAACGGAGGTGTGATATGCCGAAGAGCCTCGAAAAGCTAGACCATCCGATCATGTTTCTTTTCACCATTTCGATTGGTGTTGCGGCCATGTGGGCTGTTATCGGGTACGGTCTGGTGAAGTTGGGCTGGACCGGCCCGCTCGGTTTGTTCAAGGGAGGTGTACAGCAGTCATGACCATCAAGAAGCATCACGTCCTAGGCACGGTTCTTGCCATCACCGGCGCGCTCTTCCTGTTCCACATGTGGAAGACGCACGGGACGTTCTCCGGCACCATGTCCAACCTCGGCATCAACCGCTAGAAGGGAAGTGAAATGACCGCACAGCAGCAGATTGCCCCGGGATCGTATTTCGGTCTTCCAGGTTACACTCAGCCCATGGAACAGTTCGATGACCTGACGGGTATCACCACCCAGCTGGGCCTTTCGAACCAGACCCCGTTCAACGCTCCGGGCGTGTTCCAGAAGACGGACGTCATCCGTTGGTGGGAACTGGAATGCCAGGTCAACTGGACGACCACGGTCACCGGTTCTACCATCTCCCCGGAAGCTCCGGAGAACCTGCTTCAGGCTGTCAAGCTGAAGTATCAGGGCCAGTATTCGCCCATCGAAGTCGAGTCCGGTTTCGATCTGAGGTTCGCCCAGAACTACCGGCCGATGCGCGGCCCGGGCCAAGCCACCATCCAGAACCTCGGCGGCACCAACGTTGCCACTACCTACAGCAACGTCACCACGCCGCAGACGAACCAGTTCACCTCCGGCATCGTCGCCAACCCGGCCGCCGCTTCGTCGTGGACGTTCCAGCTGGAACTGCCGGCGTCCCTGTATCTCGACCAGTACTGGGACATGGCAGCGGACGGCACGCTGCTGCCCGGCCCGAACGGAATCGTGGCTCCGCGCGCCTCGATCGTGTCGCCGCAGTACATGGCGGGCGGTGAGCGCAACATCGCACCCCAGTTCAACTACGCGCCCATCAACGCCGCAAACGCCGATCAGGGCCCCTTGGTGGGTTCCACGGCCGGTGCGGGCAACGTCGTCAACTCGGTGCGCAGGGTCGGCTACTTCGGCTCCAAGGACCCTTCCACACTGCCTCCCGTGTACAACTGGCAGTACCGTCGCGCGTCCAAGCGGTACCCGTTCGGCGCACAGACCAAGCTGGATATCCCGATCACCGAATACGGCCAGCTTCTCTCCGTATACGTGCGCATCTTCGACCCGACCGCCGGAACCTACTACTCGGTCGCGAACGTCTCCAAGTGTCAGCTGTTGTACGGCTCCGGCCTCTCCCGGTTCGACGACGACGTTCTCAACATGCAGAACCGGTTCATCAACCAGCACGGATTCGTCCCGCCGCAGGGCACCCTGGTCTGGGACATGGCCGCATCCACGTCAGGGTCCGGAATCTCCAACGATTCCCGGTGCCTCAACACCCTGACCAACGCGAACACCCACGTCCACATCGAGATGTCTCCGGCACCGTCTGCGACCGCCTACGCGGTCATCTTCACGGAACTCCTCGTCCCGGTCGCGACGCAGTGAGGCCGGCATGTCGAATCTGACGACACCGGTCACCGTCACCGCCGTGCCCACCAACGTCTCAACCGAGACGCCCGTCCTCACCCTGCCTTTCGCGGGCGGTGCAGCGGCCAACCCCGTGGTGGGCGGCGGCGGAGCCGGACCGAAGAACCTGATCTCCGGAAGCCTGAACATCACACCCGGTACGAGCACGACGGCCATCGTCGTGAAATGTCGTCAGGGTGCGAACACGGTTGCCGGTACTCAGGTGAGCCTGTCGAAGACGGTCGGTGTCACCGCTGCTGTTCCGGTGGAGATTCCGTTCAACTTCGACGACCTGTCCGGCGTGTTCGCTGACGCCTATACCATCACGGTGACGCAGACCGCCGGCACGGTCGCTGGCACTGTGAACGTCGGTGTCGGATATACGCAGGACCACGCGTAAACCAAGGAGGTGAATTTGCATGGCTATCGACTATGGTTCGTCAGTCATCAACGGCCAGCTTCTCCCGGTCCCGATGGACCAGTCCTTTTCCCCGCTGACGTACGCCGCGGAGTTCTCCGGCCCGGGATTCTGGCCGCGCGGCGGACAGTACAACCTGCCCCCGCTTCTGCCGTCCGGCGTGAGCATGACCGGATCGTCCACGTACTCCCCGGACAACATGACGGGAAGTTACGTGCCGGTACCTACCGCCGGCGCGGTGAAGGCGAACGGCAAGGTCAACTACCTGTCGCTCACCAAGTCTCCGGCCCCGTGGGTCATCATCCTACTGGGCCTGTCGCTGTGGCTGCTGCACAAGGTTCACTACAAGATGAAGTGAGAGGAGGAATCCTCTTATGAGTCCGTGGGGAATCATCCTGGTCCTGCTCGGTTTCCTTCTCATCGTCATCGGTGTGAAGGGGACCGGCGGACAGGTGCTCACAGCATTCAAGGGCGTCAAACAAGGCCAGTCGAAGCAATTCCTACCCTGAGAGGAGAGTCGCAGTGCAAGGCAAACAGAATGCTGTTCTGTGGATGGGTCTGATACTCGTTCTCCTCCGAGGTATCACCAACGGCCAATTCCAGACACTCTGGTCCACCACAGTGACCGCGCCCGCTAAACCCAAGTCGACCACGTCGTCCGGCACGTCCGCGCATTCGTCATCAGAATCCGGATACACCGGAACCATCATGGCAGTATAAGGGGGATGGGCTAGTGGCTACGCGGCCGGCTCCCTCCGTCGCACTGCTGACGATAGGGCTGGAATTATTGGGTGTCGCGGTACTGACACTGTTGGCAGGTGCGTCGAAAGAAGCGGGCACCATCGTACTGATCGTCATGACCGGTTTCTGGCTTATTTACGCAATCGGCGAATCAAACATACTGGTGAACGTGGTGAACACTTTCACCAGCTACGTGTACGATCCGACGAATTCACATTCGACTAAGACTCAGGCGCCGTACATCACATAGGAAGCAGGAACCATGTCCCTTTGGTCTGTGATTCACAACACCGACAACGGCGGAGACTTCAAGCTGTTGCACTCCAAGCATGTCGTAGAAGCCGCCAACGAGGAAGAGGCCAAGACGAAGAGCGCGGCACTGGTAGACTCCATCCACAAGTACACCGACATCACCCGGCCCCGATTCCTCACCTCCGTGACCCCCGCTCCGGCCGGCTCCCTGCCGACCGAGGACCCGAACGCGGTGGAAGAGGACGACGCTGAGGACGACGCTGAGGAAGAGGGTAAGTAAGCATGGACAAGTTTTGGAAGGGAGTGTATATCGCTCTCTTCGGATTCCTCGCAGTACTCGTCATCACTCACGCGAAGCAGTCTTCAACGGTGTTCGGCACGCTGTTCACCGGATTCAACACCGTGGGCACCACACTGACAGGCGCCAACGTCAAGAACACCAGCTGACAGGAGGGTGACGTGTTCGGAAGCAAGAAGAACCAAAACCCTCAAAACCCTGAGGTGCCGGCGCGGGTAGTCGTCCTTCCCATGCGTGAAGGTACCAACCGGAACATCTGGTACGGCCAGCGTGACACCAACCTCATGCCCATCATGCTGGCCAGGTTCGCATCCGTAGACCCACACCAGGTTCAGCTGCACAACGGCATCGACACTCTGGACCGTGGTGCCAAGGATTTGAACCCTGCGTCGTCGTACTTGGCGAACGTCGTGCCGTTGCAGCCGGGTCAGACTCGGGTATCGGGCACGAATCCGGCCGACTTCCCGCAGATGCAGATGGCACCCGCACAGTGGGCGTCGTACGTGTCGGCGACAGCCGGGCAGCAGCCGCAATACGGAACCGGCGTGGGCACGACGTCTGCGCCGGTGTACAACCCAGGCAGTGCGGGAGCGTGATGACAGATGGCTGAAACACCGCCTCCCAAGGGAGGTAAAGGCAAGTTCAGCTTTGACAAGCACAAGGGATGGTATATCGGCGGCGGCATAGCATTCATGGTCGTGCTGTTCTTCGTGTACCGATCCAATCAGGCCAGCAACGCTGCTTCGTCTGCCAGCAACGTGGCGACGGATCCGCAGACCGGATACCCGGTCGGATCGGCCGCCGACAACGCCGCACTGGCAGCGTTGGGCGGCGGCGGATACTACCCGGTGGGCACGTCAGGCACCACGGGAGCCACCGGGCCGGCCGGCCCTGCGGGTCCTGCCGGTCCTCCCGGCCCGACCGGCCGTGTCAACCAGCCGCTGGGCATCACTCCGGTGGATTTCGCGCACGAACCGACACAGACCGGTTCCATGGCCGGCGGGGGAGGTTCGCCCGGACCCGGTGCGGCGGGCAACAACCACGTGGTGGCACCCGGCCAGTCGTTGACGAGCATTTCCCAGAAGCATTACGGGACTCCGGCAATGGCAGGGGCTATCGCACAAGCCAATCAGCACACGATCGGTGCCAACGGTGCGGTGTTCCCGGGTCAGCGGTTGGTCATTCCGTGAAGATGTCGCCGCTTAAGCCTGGTCAGCATTTCGTGAAAGACAGGAAGTTTGAGATAATCTTAGGCTTCCTGGCTTTCATCATCGGCTCGTATCTGCTGTGGGACGCATACGACAACCGAGGAAAGAGCATGAAATTCCCCATGGGCTCGTTCATGCCGTTCTGATCGTTATAAGCGAGGTGACATGACAGAACGGAACGAACATCCCACCACTCGGGAACTAGACCTTTTGTGGAATCAGGGAATCACTCCCCTGAGGAAGCAACTCACCGACGTAAAGCAGGATATCAAGGACCTGTCCGACAACATAGCGTCGGCTAGACGTTTGATTATCACCATTCTGGTTACGTCCATACCCGCATACGCCACAGCGTTTATCGCTTTCTTCGCACTCAAGAAATGAGGCAACGATGACAACATGGGGGAATGTTTACTGGCCAGTGTTCCTAGTGACGGGTGTGGCACTGTTCCTGGCACCGGAAATATATGCGTTGGTGTCGACCGGCGGTGCCAATACGCTGAGTCAGTGGGTGTGGAATCGGTTGCAGATCACCAGCGGGAAAAGGTTCAGTCAGTGGTCTGCGCTAGACTTTCTGGTGTTCTGTGAATGGTGTGTGTTGTGCATCTGGCTGACATACCACTTCTTCTTTCATAGGTTTGCATGATGGCGTGGTCTATATTCAGTCAAGGCGGGGGCGACGGGGCTGCACTGACATGGGCGCAACAGTTTCTACAGGCGTTGGGAGCGCCGGTCACGCCGGGCAACGAACAGTTTGTATACGACTGGGAGAAGAGCGAAGGTGGTGGGGGTAGATACAACCCACTGAATCAGGGCAACGTCCCCGGTCATCCTGAATTGACGACTAATTCAGGACCACAATACGGTGGTGGCGCAAATGACTATGCCAGCTATGCAGCAGGAATACAAGGGTCCGTGGATTACTTGAACATGAGTAATTATACAGCGGTAAAGGCTGCACTCATGAACAATGATCCGACAGCCGCTAGAAGCGCGTTGATAGCCAGTCAGTGGGCACAATCTCATTACAATGGGGGAGCGTCATTCAGCAATGCGCCCCTGCCAGGACAGGCTACGTCGTTGCTGGGAGACACTTCGAGCGGCGCGACGTATTCTCCGGCTAGCGCAACGATTACAAACACCAGTTGGCTATCCGACTTGTTGAGCGGGAAGCCGCAGGGGTTCTCTGAATTGTTGGGAGGGTTGCTGAACGGCAATCCCACGACTAGTAGCATCGGGACGGATATCAAACAGTGGTTGGTGAGGGGTGCGCTTATTCTGTTCGGCGCGGTCATCATCATTGTGGGACTGTTGAAGATGACGGGCAGTAACAAGTCTGTGGTTGATGTCGCGATGAGTCCGGTGACCGGGAGTAAGGCCGCTGTCAAGGGTGTCAAGAAGGCGACAGGATCATGACTCAGTGGCAGGTAAGTGCGGGCAGTGCGACACAGATTGTCGCGGCCGGCGACCCTGAGACACTAATCGTGAATAAGAACACCAAGTACTCGATATTGATAGGCAATGATACTGCGGTCGGTACAGGGACGCTCAGCGATGCCACACCGTTGGGGCCGTATGAGTCGTTGGTCGTCAACGGGTTAGCGGATGTGTTCGCTGTAGCGGCGGCGCAGGGTACGACGTGTCTGGTGATAGCACAGACCAATGCAATATTGTGGACGCCTAAGGCCGTACAGCCGAACATTGAAGATTCGCACGCTCCTTACAGTACGGGTGTGGGAACCAATAGTGTGACATTGAACGTGCCACCCGGTGCGCAGGGGTTGTTCGTTTCATGGCCAGCATCATCGGCGACTTCGTTCACACTATTGCAGGTTGTTGGTATTCAGAGCGGGGTTCAGTATTACAGCCAGAATCCTAGGAATCTGCCTAATGTAGAAGCATGGATACCTATTCTTTCGGATGCTGACACGACTGTCACTGTCACGACTACAACCGGCGCTAATGTCGTGCTTGCGCTGGTGTGGCTGATGAACAGTTTCATGGCAGGTGCTGTCAGCACGGGCATGAGCATGGATGTCAACCTGGCCAATGTGGAGGTTGGCGGCGGGTCCGTGCCCGTCACGGCTACGATCCCGTTCGACGTGGTAGAGACTGCGCCTGAAATGTGGGCGAATTCTAAGCCGATATCTATCAATGCGAGCATAGCAGCGTCGGGCACGGTCAATGTACTGCCCGCGTCGCCAGGGCATAGTTATTACCTACACGAGATGAGGATTGAACCGGTAACCGGAGCTGGGTTGGACGTTAACATACAGGATACGACGGGTACCAACTTGGCTATCTTGTTCCAGGAAGTTGTGGGAACTCCTGTTAATGCATTCAGGCCGTCTTATGGGCCGGTCAACTTCCATGGCGCTCCGGTGGGTGTCGGGTTGGGTGTGCAGATCAACAATCCGACGGGTGCTACGCAGCAGTATGTCGGGTACTTAACTTACAGTTTGGTTTAGGAGTAGCGGATGACACGCACATTCTATGACGCTATTGATGCGTTGAACCTGCCAGACGGCGGTGACGGCTATCTAGGCTATGATGACGGTAACTGGCCTGACGTCGCTGCGATACAGGAGAGATTTCCCGGCAAGGTTGTCGGGTCTATCACGACTGACCCGAAGGATAATAAGGGATCTATCGGGGATGGGCCGCCGGACAACGGTTCGTGGCTTGAATGGATCGCATGGGTCCAGATGAGGCGGGACGCCGGCCAAGCTTGGGTCACTATCAACACCGGTCAGGCGATGTGGTCTACGGGGGCGTCAGCGTTCCGGGCGGCGGGGGTGTCTGAACCGCTATGGTGGATCGCCGACTATGACGGGATCGCCGCGCTCGCCTCGGGGCAGGTGGCGAAGCAGTACGCCAGCAACGCCAAGTTTGACACGTCAGTGGTCGCTGACTACTGGCCTGGCGTAGACCCGGTGCCTGTTCCGGTGCCGGTACCGATCAAAGAGGAGGATGACGTGAGTGCTACACCTGACTGTTATGACGTGCCGGTAAGTGCGACTAGTGCGGAGCGGGAGATCTGGGCTCTGTACTCGAACGGGTACTATGTGCACGTGCCGGACCCGCAGACGTACGGCGGGTTGCAGGCGTTGGGTGCGAAGACAGCTGTGGTGAGCTGGGCGTTTCACCAAGACTTGGTGACGAAGTTCGGCTGAACCACGGTTATCTGATCGTTATGTGGTTGAGACCCCCTCGTTACCTATGAGGGGGTCTCAGGCGTTAGATTAGTGGTGTCAAGACAGCACGACACCGGGAGAAAAGCATGACCGAGATGACCATCATGGACGCAAAACGCATGATCCCCGCACTCACCGACAACGAACTCACCGAAATCCGGATCGCGCTGCGGATGCGCGTCGCACACTTGGAAGAGAGCATCCGGTACATTGAAGTCGAAGGGAACGAGGGTGTGGTCGGCTATCTGGCCGATGCTAAGACGGCGCTGGCCAAGGTTCGGGACGCGTACTGATGCCGAGTATTCTGGTCGGATTCTGCGGTGCCGGCGGAAGCAGCGCCAGGTGGGTGAAAGCCGGACCGGTCAGCCGTGGGTGTTGGAGCAACCTCCGGGAAGGGCTACTTCTCGTATGAAGAGGTTGTACGGAGCACCGACTTTGACGCTTTGTGGTGAGATGTTCGGACTGGGTGTACTTCGTCATCGCAATTTCTGGATAGACGGTGTCAAAGTTGTCAAGCCCAAACACGTACCTCACCGTGGCCGTGTCTCCGGAATGAGGCATGGGGTGTGGTATCAGGGACCCTACTTCGCTGTGTACGGCGAAGGTGGGGGAAAGGGTTCTGTGGCTGAGTGGCGGAAAGCCATGGGCATCGATTGGACGTGGGAGAGGAAGTCCATCGCAGAAGCAATACCGCCGGCATATACAGAATACATTGCACAACAAATCATCAAGGAGATATCATGACCGACCAGTCGCTCACCATCAAGGACATCAAGACGTTCTTCGGCTACCCGACGCTGGCCGCGTTCAGCGCGGATTGGAAGGCTCTCCCTGACGAGGTCAAGAAGCAGATCCGGCAGGGTCTGCTGGACGGGACGTTCGACTACTGATGTCCAAGTGGAAGCGCGCTCGCGCATGCACGGGCACCGCCACCTGTGTGGAGGTGGCGGTAATCCAAGACAGAGTTGCCATCCGTGGTGTGGACGCGCACGGGCGAGTGAGATTGATTGGGTTTAGCTGGGACGAATGGAATGTGTTTGCAGCTGGCGTCAAAGAGGGAGATTTCGACGAATTGGAGGAACTATGACTCTAGAGGAATTAGGCAAACTGATTACCGCACTCAAAAACAACGCCACACATTTAGGCGTCAAGCACACTGATGTGCATATCACGACGAATGCTGACGACATTGAAATCTACCAGATCAATGCTGGCGGTACAATCGAGGGGCGTGAAGTGTTCGCGCTGATTGTGAAGGTGTGACCATGGAATTCCACAACTTCAGGATCCAAATCAAATCGGATGATGAGGTGACTATTCGTTTCGAAGAGCCGTTCGGCGGTTCAGTGAGGGATGCGAAGATACGTGCACACCTTATGTGGGCTAGGACGTCTTATCTCGTTCCGGATAACCGATACCCGGGCAGTAAGAGGCACAACCGCGACGTATACGTACTCCTTGAAGTGTGGTCAGAGGACAAGCACGCGTTCGTCAAGGTGTGGGAACACCGTGGGCGTCTGCCGTTGGCAGCAAAAGCGCCGAGCGCAGCATGATGGCCAAGGAAGCTAGAGTTTTCCACAACATGCCAGCACTGCCTGTCAGGCTCAACTGTGGGCATGAGCTGTTGTTCCGAGAGGCAGACACGCCGCTGGCCGGCGTTGAAGTATGGTGTGTTCGGTGTGATGGGTACAGGCATCGGCCGTTCCCGTTGGAAACCGGGCCAGACGGCATGCCGGTGCTCAGGGAATGGATGTGGGTCTGTGCCACCGGCCGCATGTGCAACCGAGGACAGCACAAGTACGGGAGGGATGCTAGGGGCGCGTATGCGGGAGCTCGTAAGCACTCCGTGAACAACGCCGGCCATGAAGTGTGGGTGATCTCGCCTATCGGATGTGTCAGGGACCGGTGGCAAGTCGGTGGGGCACTGTTCGAATGCGATGAGGAGGTGTTCAAGGATGCTGGTCAAGCGCACCGATAGGATCGGCCGGCCGCTGGGTGAACGCGGGTACGACACCAAGCGGGCACTGCTGCTGGCGTTGGATTGGGAGTTGGAGGTCACGCCGTGGCGGGCTCTGACTGTGCAGCAGGTGGCTAAGCGGAGCGGGAAGAAGGTGGGCGTGTTCTATCAATACTTCTATTCGATTGAGGATGCTGTATTGGAGTTGGCTGATGCCACTCTAGAAGATGATAATATGTTGAGTGACCGGATGAAGGCTATCCTTCATTTGATCGCGTTGGGAAGGGAGTGAGTGAGATGTGGGAAAGTATGTTTGAGCAAGAGCCGGAGCCGGATAATGAGACCATGCTCATGTACAAGATCACTGACGAGGTGCGTGCGGAACGATACCGGCAGATAGAGAAGTGGGGCGACCAGCGACACCCGGACGGAACAGAAAACCCCACCAACCGCGTCCGCGCTACAATAGCTAAAATGATCTGCGACACAGCAGCACAACAGGGGCGTGTCACGTGGTGTCATATCCTGGCTGAAGAGGTTATGGAAGCATTCGCTGAGACTGACCCGGCTAAGATTCGGGCGGAGCTGATTCAGGTGGCTGCTGTCTGCGCTGCGTGGATCAGCGACATTGACCGGCGCCCGGGCACGGAGGATGGTGGGGAGGTGAGAGAAGGTGAAGATGGAACTGGTGAAGAGGGTGATGGAGGAGCATGACATTCACCCAATAGAGGATTACGACGAATTCGAGTTGGACGGTATTCTTTATGAAACTACTACCGTCTATTGGATGAATGGTGATGTCCAATACCGAATTGCACAAATGACAGGTTTGGTCAGGAACCGTCACCAGGGTCAACAAGAAATGTTGAAGTTTAAGGAAGAGAATAAGTGCGCGCCAGCTGATTCGTCAAAGTGTGATGCGAGGATAGCTTTCGCTCTCTGCGATATCGACCCCTGATATTCGTCCTCTGCGATACCCGCCGCCCGCCCCGTGATCTTCACCCGGGGCGGGCGGCATAGTTATGCAAGCTAAGCCAGAGTTGATCT
>Ga0210407_10001808_pt1 | contig 19232 bp, 12 predicted proteins | sample IncBWC27MmetaG_FD_150860 | JGI IMG/M metagenome (GOLD analysis project Ga0210407, IMG submission 150860) | Forest soil microbial communities from Barre Woods Harvard Forest LTER site, Petersham, Massachusetts, United States - Inc-BW-C-27-M | ecosystem: Environmental > Terrestrial > Soil >... | reverse complement strand
GATGAGGTTGAAGTGACCACAGACAATCCGAATCCTCCGGATACAGAGAAGGACCAGCCCGCCGAAGGCAATGAGATCGACGAGTTCCTGCAACGGCTCCCCGGCAGCTTTCGCTGGCCGAAGCCGAGTGCTGAAGCCGTGGCCGCAGCCGTAGAAGCGATCCATCGCATGTCGGGTACGGCTGTGCAGGATCAGGCGGCGGGTGAGGCAGACGAACCGGGCAATGCCTGCTCAGGATGCGGAGGTTCGCTGCCGGTGGGCGCCCGCTTTTGTGTGTGGTGTGGAATCCCCAACCAGCCCGTTGCCGGCGATGCCGCTATTCAATCTCGAGCCGGTGGCGCCCAACATCACTTTCACCACCACTATCATCATCTTGTCCCCAGCCATGTCCCCGGTCAACGAACCGCATCTGGCGCACCCTCTGCCGAGTCGGAGCCCGCTGCTCCTCGTGGGCGTGCCCCTGGTTCCACGGGTGCTTTGCCCGGCGGCCGCGCCGAAGCCAGCGCCCGCCAGGTTGTCCAGGATTGGGCGCAGGCCTGCAACACCAGGCATATCGACGATCTGCTCGAACTCTACGCGGCCGACGCTACCCTCATCCGCTCCAGCGTTCCGCCGGTTCGCAGCCTGCCTGCGATCCGGGAGTTTCTTATCTCGCTGCTCGAAGCCGGATTGGGCGACGTGGAGATGGAATCGCTCCGCGTCGAAACGCTGGGGGATATCGCACTCGATCTCGGCCGTTGCAAGATGCTCGTGCCCGTCGCCATGGGTAAGCGCCGCGAAGAGCGCGGAAAATATCTGATCGTCCTCGTGCGGCAGCCCGCCGGCACCTGGAAGATTCTCGCCGATTGCTGGTCCGCCGACCTGCCGGTTGCCGCCCCAGCGCCCGAGGCCGCTGCCCGAAAAGGAAGCGAGCCAATCCCACCTCTCCGCAAGCCCCGTTGAATGGGGACAGCCAGTCGCTGGTCGTTAGTCGCTAGTCGTTCGCGGTTCGATTCGAGTTTCTAGCTCGAGACGAATCATGGAGATCAAAGGCTCTTGCTTGCCAACGACTAACGACAGACGACAGACGACCGACGACTAACGACCGCTAGTGGTTGTACACCGTAGTCCGCGGATTGTAGTTCTTCCAGTCAAACCAGTAGTCCTTCAAGAAATTGATTTTCTCCAGACACTGGCCCGACGCCGGTCCGCTCGTCGCGCATCCCGCAAAGTTCCACGTGTTCCCTTGCGAATCGAGCAACCGCCACTCCGGACTTTGTCCATCACTATGCGCATCGCGGTAGAGCTCGATGTCCATTCCATTCCACTGCGAGCGAAATACGCGTACCGACTCCCCGTCGGGCCCGGTCACCAGAGCCACCGGAACGCCCGCAATCTTGTCCTCGACCGGACTCTGACTGCGCACCTTCGCCAAAGGAAAAGCCCGCGCCTGTCCTCCCAACGTGACCCCCAGAATCACGTCGCGATCCCGCAGCCCCTGCCCCGGAAAAGTCAGCGGTACCGGATACTTCGCAACTTCCTTTTCCCATTCCTTGTCATAATCCTTTTCGTGTCCGGCGACCGGCGCCAGCACTAATCCATGCTCATTCGACGATTCGGACTTCCACAATGCGAACGTGAGTTCATCACTTGGCATCAATTCCAGCGCGCTGCCCACCAGTTCGCCCGAGATCGCTCGCCCCGTGACCTGCTGCCACCACGAGCCCGTCTCGCGGTCGCGCATCAGAAAATTCTGGTTATTGATTCCCGCCAGATAGAAATGCAGCTCGCGTCCCCGCGCCGTTCTCTTCCACACCAGACCGGTGTGACAGAGCGTTCAATAGGTGACGGCGATCGGCACATCTCCCACCGTGTCATTCAGGATGTGATGGTAGGCCATCTGCACGATCGGATAAGCGCGCGTTTCCCGCCCGATCCGTACCGCCATCACCATCTCTTTGTCGCCGAGGTGGGCATCACCCACCGAGACGAACCCGGCGGCCGCGATCGGATGGAACATCCATTCAAAGTAGTTCTGCCGGACCATCACCGCCGAAGCCGCACTTAGCACCAGCGCCATCACGATGCCGGCCCGCAATACACTCGACGACTTCCGCCACAGCCGGACGCTCAGCGCCACCACACCCGCCACGGCGACCACCGTGAGTGCGGGTGCAATCCGCTTCACCGCGATCGCCAGCTCCAGCGCCCTCTCCGACTGGTGATGGAAAGGCCGGATGACAAACGCCGGAATCAGAAACAGGCCCAACGAAAACATTGCCAGCAGCCCTGGCAGCAGCCGGAGTCCACGATTCTCAGATCTGTCCATCACCCGATTCATCACCCCAAGATTCATCTCTCCATTCTATGGCCTACGCGAAGGTCAAATTGAAGAACATGAGGATAACACCGGGGACAACAAAAACCCCGATCCTCGCGGATCGGGGTTGGGGTTGAGTGGTTGGCGAGCGCCTTTAGTTGGTGCGCGCCGTAAACAGCTGGCGGTAGCCCAGGCTGTTCACGTCGCGGAACAATGGCGTTCCAGGCGGCAGACCTGCCGGATTGGCGAAGTCCATGTCGAAACTGTAATTACGGGTTGGAGGGGAATATACGGTGGTGCAGCACTTGAATACACCGGTGTTATAGGTCGCATAGAACAAGCTCACCAGCGAGCCCTTGTAATTCAGTGATTTTCCGCCCCAGTTTTCCAGGTAGCGCAGGAAGTTGTGCACGCCGCCGTCGGTGCCGAAATCCTGCCCGCCATAAGCCGCCGGCCACGGGAAAGCGAGGTTTTTCCCGCCCGCCACCGCAACCCGGTAGTAGGTATTGGCAGCAACACGGTTGCCTGGATTTGTAACCGTACCAGTGCCGCCGATGCCCAGGCTTGCCCGGTCGCTCCAGGCGTTTGAGAGGAAAGTGACCGCGTCGGCGATTACAGAGGTGGCCGCGTGCCCGGCCTGATCCGTCGGAGGGGCGCCCCAGGTTGGATCGGCGGCGCTGCTGTTGTAATCGCCCAGGATGTAGACCGGATTCTCGGATGCCACGGTAAATCCGCCAGGGCTTGCTAAAGTCGCACCGGCGTCCGTTCTCACCGGTACGTTGCCTAGTGAACCATCCACCAGTCTTAAAACGTGGCGCGCTCCGCTCACCCAGTTCTTGCGGGCCGTGACGCTGCAACTCTTAATCCGGTTACCGGCCGTGGTACCGAAGGGATCGTCCGGGGCGGCGGCTACGATGAGAGCATTCAGGTTCTGGGTAGCACTTGCCTGTGTACCGTAAAAGCCTAATCCCAGGTTCGCCGTGCCGAAGTTGTCCATCACTCCGTTCTGATTGACGTCCTCGGGAGATAGCGATTGGCCGGCGGGAATCGGTTCCAGCGTCCCGTCGGGTGTGCCCGCGGTACTGGCGGAGTTGATTACGTCTTCCAGGCCCGCGTCGCCGCTCTTTGTATTACCCTTGTTCGGGTTTGGCAGCATGCCTCGGCGATCGGAGAAATACAGCACGTATCCATTCTGAGCGATATAGTCGACATTTGTGCCGTTGGTGCCGATCGCACCCGTCAGCCATCGCTTCAGGTTCCCTACATCGATTTCGACGGCGTTCATCACCCCATTCGTCGTGCAACTGTTATCCCCCCAGGCATTGTCCCGAGCTTCGCCTTCGCGAGCATCGTAGAAGTTGATGGGATACCAATTGTTCTTTGTGACGCTCTGCGCCGCAGTGCCAGCGTTAGTGACTCCGAAAAATGGGCTGGTGCTCGCCGCATCGACTGTGACTTCCGGGGGCAGCGCGTTTTTCCACTGCGTACACACGCCGCTGACCGTTAAAGTACAGACCGGAGCAAGACCGTTTTGATCGACGACCCCATCTCCGTTACGATCCGCCGGTTCTTGCAGCAGCAAGATTGCGTCGGGATTGATCGTGTTTCCCGGCGGGGCGGCACTGCCCGGCGCCGTTGGAGGCAATGGACCGCGTGCAAATCCCAGCTTCAGCCATTCCATCGTTACTGGATTCCAGTTCCCGGCCACATCCTTGTACTCCACACGCAGGTAGCCATCGATCAGGTTCCAGGTCGTGGCGTTCGCGGCGTTCCCGATTGAGGTATATGGATACGCTGGGCAACCTGCCGGCAGCGTTGCCACTCCAGCTGGCGGGCAAACCGCGATCGTCGGAACCGGAGCGGCGCCCGCGGCGGTCACGGGCGCGGCTGGTGGTCCAAATGGCACCAGTGTCTGGGCGCCAGCCGGCGGGTTTGCCGGAGCGTTCAGCCAGTCCGTCGCCAGCGTAATGTTGGCATTAGCAGGGGTGCAGTTTGTGTTGACACATGTAGTCTCATCCGCGGCCGCATTCGAGGCAGCGGCAAAGTACGTGTTGTAAGTGCTTCCTGCTCCCAGAGCCGGCAGCGCGGCCGGAAATGAAGTGGGGATTCCATATTGGTTGCTTGGGCTGGCGCCACCGACGTTCGCCAGGCGAATGTTATTGGCGTCCCCCGCTCCGCCCGGCAACTCACCCGGGTCGTCGCTCAGCAACACGCGAATCTGCGCCAGGTTAGCTTCGCGCGATTGGCTCAGCGCCACTGAGTCGCCGGCCACAGGCCGACGAATAATTTCATAAGGGAAGCTGGTGCCGTTGACGAATGGCATCGACAGTTTCTTGGCACCGGTTCCGTACCTGTTGCTTCCGTAGTCGCCGTCGACGATCTGTGAGTTGTAGGTGGTCCCCGAGAGAGAGCCCCAACCGCTGTTCTGGCTCGACTGCGGCGGATTTCCCCCCGCACCGGTCACGCTGCCCTCGCTCAGCCCCAGCGCTCGGCAAGCTGGCTTGGTTCCGTCACAACCCTTGGCAGTGGTCGGAATCATTACGTTGCCGGTGTAGGTGGTGTCTGTGTTCGGCCACCCGTTGGCCAAATATTTCCGGATCACGTTGCCATATGCCGACAAGTTGCTGTGAAAAGTCAAGGTGCTGCCGGCTCCAACGAACGGGTACAAGTCTCCATTGGTGTGGATGGGACCGGCGAAATCAAAATTGGGACCGCTGAAAAAAGAAAGATCGCTCTCCGAGAACACGCCGAACTGGAACACTGGAATCAGCGCCACCTGAGCGCTTCGCATCATGCTCACTTCCTGCCCGCTCGGTTCGGCCGCTGTCGCCAGCATGTTCACCGGGATGATTTGCGCCCACAAACCCTGGTTCGGTCCGGAAGTGATCTGTCCCCACTGCGTGGTAAGCGTCCCCGGGCACGCCGAACCCGGCTGCCCCGGTGTCACCACATAGTCTTTCCAGGTGACTCCCACCATCGTCGGCTGCAGGGTGCTCAGGTTACAGATTTGGGAGGCAGAGGGGGCTAACGCGCTCTGAAACGTGGCGGCCAGATCGGCGCTCATTTTCTCGATCCCGCCCTCGGCGCTGTGATAAGCCACGTTGTTCTGCAAATCGGAGCCGCCCACCTTGCCTTCAGTGTTGACCATCATCATCAGTCCGATCGCAATTCCTGACAGCAGCAACAACAGCAGCAAGGATGCAATCAGCGTGAATCCTTTGGTATGCAGTCTGGCGCTCTTCATTTCATAACTCCCCATGCTCTGAGTCCCCATTGCTTTGTTCCCCATCCCTCTTACTCCTCCCTACCATCTCCGCGGCTATTGAAGGGGATAGCCGTTGCTGTATGTCAGATCCCGTGCGCTGACCGATGTCTGTAAGTCCAATCCTTGATAGCCGCCCTTGGCTCCCTTCAGCGTGCTATCCATTGCCATGTGCTTAATGTTGATTTTGGTGATCTGGTTGGGGGTAAGCGCAGGAGATAGCCCGGCGCCTCCGTCCGCCTGGTCCGGCACCGCCATCTCGGTGTTGGAGTTGTAGAGGTCATAACTGAACTTCAGGTAAACCACGTTTTCCGCCACCGGCATCGGGGAATGTCCACTTATCTGCCGCATCAGTCGTGGCGGGTTGAGGGTGTTGTCGATGTAGTAGGTGATCACCAGAATTCGCTTTGACGTGCCCACATCGCCCACCACGTTAGCCAGACTTCCGCTGGCGGCCGACGTCTGGTTCATCTTCAGCACATCGCCGGTGGCGAAGGGGACGGTGTAAGTGGTTGAACTCGTGGCTGTGACGGCGCCCGTGACTTCGGCCACCACCGGTGAAGGCGTACAGGGGTTACAGCCGGCAGCGGGCGTCAAGGTAAACCAGATCAGATCGCCGGCAGTCAGCCCAGCCACCGCATCGTTTACGTTTTGGGGTGCGGTCACGCCGCTCGGCAAAACACAACCTGTCGGCAATGGCGAGGGCAGGGTGAAAGTCACCAGTGTCGAAGACGTGACGGTCACGTTGTAGCAGTTCAAAAAGAAGCTGCTATCCGTGTACACCACCGTGACCACATCGGTGGGTCCCTGCGGGGCATTGAGCGTCGGGCCGTATTTCCATCCCGGGATCAGTCCGTAGAGATAAGGCACCGAGCCCTGCTTGGGATACGCCGCCGCGCTGCCGTTGATGTAGCACTTCAGCGATTGATCGCAGCCATACACCGGAGTGGTCGAAGTTGTCGGCAGGCCAATCTGCACATTGTTGCCCAGGCCCGACCCGGCGAGGCTCAGGTCCTTCGTTAGCATTGCCGAGGCGGCTCGAAAATCCTGCTGCATCTCCGCCCGCTGCGAAACTGTCCAGGTCGCGGCCACACCCGTGCTGTAGAGCTGGACCGCCGCGCCCAGCACGACCGTTCCCAGTGCCATGGCGATCACCATTTCCAGCAGGCTGAATCCACTCTTACGCTTTGTTGAGTGATCGGTCATAACACCCCTTTACCGGTACTGCGAAATGAACGAACTCAGAACGTACGTTTTCGGAAGCTTCGCTTGGGAAGTTGTGTACTGCATGGTGATATTCACGCCTCGCAGCGTGGGGACGACGTTGCCGCTCGAGTCCAACACCTGCGAGATCAGAATCGTGCGCTGATAGCCGGTGAGAGGAATCTGCACATCATCAGCGGTCCCAAAGATTCCGTCGGGCCCCGGTTCGGTTAGAGTTTGCTCGCCGGCAACCGCGTCATCGGCCGTGCCCACGATTCCGTCCGCTCCCGACAGGTAGATCGGGGTCGTCCCATCCAGGAAGATGCCACCGTTGGCGACATTCTGGACTTGCGCCCAGGTCACCTGCGATGTATTGCGGGCGGTCACGATACTCTCCAGCGCCTCGTTCGCCAGTTGCTTGGCGATCATGTCCTGTTGCGACGTCTGCGTCGAAGCCATGGCCAGCCCGAACACGCCCAGCAGACTCACCAGTCCCACCGTCAGCACGGCCATCGAGATCACCACTTCAAGCAGTGAAAATCCGCGCTCCGCCTGTTTCCGCACTCGAGAATTCCCGGCGCGGCCGATTATTGACGCACCCATTGATAGCCTCCCGCCCCATTGCTGTAGATCCGCCATCCGCGAATGCGGCCCGTTCCGCCCCACAGCGTCACCGCTCGCGAACTCATTAAATCTCCCACACGCGCGATGTAGACCACGCCTCCATCCCAGCTTCCCGCACAAGCCCCTGCTCCGCCCTCCGCATCCTGCGACGAACCGTCCGGGCAGAAGTAAATCGTCTTTTGCCCTCCGAGGGTCCCGTTCGCGGTATAGCCAAAGTCAATGGCCAGGAGTCCCGTTCCGTAGCCGTCCGGAGCCGGTGTGGAGGCGAGCGCCGACTCCGCGTCAAACGACACATCCGTCGGCAATTGATACACCACGGTATTCTGTGCCCCCTGAAATCCGCCCGCCAGCGTCGGGGACACGGTGATCGTGTTCGGCTGGACACTCGTGGAAAAGGTTACTGAGTACGATGTCCGCTGTGACACCGCGTTGTCGCGCGCCTGACGCATCGCCGACAGCGTCGTGTTGTACGCGTTGACTACACGCTGCTGCTTCATCAGGGGCACCGTGCTGACGAACGAGATCGATGCCAGCACGATGACCAGCGCCACCACCGTCAGCATTTCAATCAAACTGAAGCCGCTCTCCCGACGCTTGCGATGCCGATGGTCCGCATTTGTTTCCAGGCTCTTCATAACCGTTTACCTACCTGCGGTTCCCCGCCCGAAATTCGTGTAACTGGAATCAATTCGTCTAAGGGGAGTCGTCAGCCGGATCTCTCCAAACCTTTGCCGATCACCGGTCCGTCATCTGCCCCTTGATGGTAGGAACTGACCTGCGATACGTCAAAGTACCGGGGTACATCGGCCCTTCGTACACTGTCCGTTGGTAAGGTAATTTCGGATGAGTTACGATCGTGTCGTGGCTCGCCAATGAGCCTTTCTTCACGCGCCCGGCGCATGCCGAAACTTGGGGCTGCTAATTAAGGTTTGTGCTCACGGAAAATCCCGCTAACGTCCGGTCAGGACATACCTCGTCACGTCATACCTCGCCAACACGAGTCGACCGATAACTGAAGTTGTAACTGTCGTGCGCTGTCTCTGGCGAAAAGAAACTACGAAGGACGGTAAAAGTTCACACAGACCACCCGAAAAAAGAGTCAGAAAGAAATATAAGAAAGAAAGGAAGGCTGATTGCCCCCACCGTGACGCAGGTAACTTGTCGTTGCCATCGACCCTCTCTTACCATGTTGTCACTATGGACCTTCGCGCCCTCGTGGTGTGCCCGGACCGGGACGCAGCCGCCCTGCTCACGCTCATCCTGTCCGAGCTGGGGATGGCAGCCGAGCATACGCCCTCGATCTCCCGCGGCTTAGAGCTGCTTGACAGTCAGCACTTCGACGCCATCGTCCTCGACTATCGCGCCGACCAGAGTTCCGAGGTATTCTTCACGCGCTTGCGGCAGTCCGCCAAAAACCGCGCCAGTATGCTGATTGCGGTTGTCGATGGCGAGTTCAACGCCCGCCCCGTGTTTGGGCTCGGCGCCAACTTTATTCTCTACCGCCCGCTCTCTTCCGAGCGCACTCGCATCAGCCTCCGCGCCGCTCGCAACCTCATGCGCCGCGAACGCCGGCGCACTCCCCGCGCGGCTGTCGGTTCCACCGCCAATGTTGCCTACCCGGGAGCGCCGGAACTGAGCGCCGTTTTGACCGACCTCAGCGACGGCGGAACTTTGATCCATACTGCCAACCGGCTTCCGCCAGCATGCAAAGTTTATTTCGAGTTCGCACTTCCCGGGCAGCAGCAACTGGTCCGCTTGTCGGGTGAGGTTGCGTGGCAGCACGCCAGCGGCCGCACCGGAATTCGTTTCCTCGACGTTCCCCAGTCCTCGCGCCGCCTCATGCAGACTTGGCTTCAGCAGAACAATGCCCGTCCGTCAACTGGACGGCTTGCCGATCCGCTGTCAAGCGAGCCCTCTGCGACTCAATCCTCGCCGACTAAGTCGTCCGCGACCCCGTCTGGCCACTTGCCTGAGAAAATGCCCGAGCCGGAAGATTCCACCATCATCTCTAACGGTGCCAACCGCCGCCGAGAGCCGCATTTTGCTAATGCTGGCAACCGCCGAGGAGAGCATCGTTTTGCCTGTAAACTAGGAGCGGAAGTCTATCGTCTCGGTAGCAAGGTTCCCAATCGCTGCATCCTGTCCGACATCAGCGAGGGCGGTTGCTACGTCGAAATGCCGACCCCATTTTCCGGGCGGTCGGGCGTGGAAATCCTGGTCCGCACGGCTGACACGAAACTAAGAATTACAGGTCAAGTGCTGGCCGCCCATCCCGGTTTCGGCATGGGCGTTCGCTTCATGTTCCGCGATTCCGACGAGCGCGAAGAAATTCTGCGCCTGCTCGCAGTCCTCTCTGCCGGTCCGTCGCTGGACGAACAACATCGCTGAAGAACTTGAGGCCGCACTTGATTTTGAGTGGCGCAGCGCTTCAACGCTGCGGTAACCGCACGGTCTTGAGTCCGGCTTTAGCCGCTGAGGTTATGCCAACTGCTCTTTCTTCGCCACCGCCCCGCGAAAATATTCCAGCGAAAGCTTCAGCCCGCTCTCCAAGTCCACTTTCGGTTCCCAGCCCAGCACCCGCTTCGCTTTCGAAATGTCCGGACACCGCTGCCTGGGATCGTCCTGCGGCAGCGCTTCGAACTTGATCTGGCTCGCCGACCCCGTCGTCGCGATCACTTTCCGCGCACACTCCAGCATCTTGATCTCCTTCGGATTACCAACATTTACCGGCTCATGTTCCGCCGACCGCGCCAGCCGCAGAATTCCATCCACTTCATCGGTCACGTAGCAGAAGCTGCGCGTCTGGCTGCCATCGCCATAGACCGTGAGATTCTCTCCCCGCAGCGCCTGCCACATGAAATTCGGAATCACTCGCCCATCGTTGATCTGCATCCGCGGCCCGTACGTATTGAAGATGCGCAGAATCCGCGTGTCCACCCGGTGATAGCGGTGATACGCCATGGTCACCGCTTCCGAAAACCGCTTTGCCTCGTCATACACAGACCGCGGTCCGATCGGATTCACGTTCCCCCAATACGTCTCCGGCTGCGGATGCACCATCGGGTCCCCGTAGCACTCGGACGTCGATGCCATCATAAATTTCGCGCCGCACCGCAGCGCCGTTTCAAGCGCTTCAAACGTCCCATACGATCCCACTCGCAGCGTTGCGATTCCGTGTTCGGCATAGTCCACCGGGCTCGCCGGACTCGCGAAGTGAAACACATAATCCAAATCCGATTCCAATGTCCCCCACCCGCCGGGCAGGCAAACATCTTTCTCTACAAACTCAAATCGCGAATCGTTCCGCAGATGTTCAATGTTCCCGAGACGCCCCGTCAGCAGATTGTCTGCCGCTACAACCGTGTAGCCCTCACCCAGCAGTCCATCGCACAAATGCGAACCCAGAAAGCCTGCCCCTCCAGTCACCAGCGCACGTTTCTTGTTCGTGGGTTGCGTGTTCATCGTTCGCATGTTCATCGATTTCAGGCGCGCTCCCGGGTTTTCAATCGCGTACCCGCCGGTAACTCCTCTGCCAACGCCGCCGGACGCCCCACGCTGTAATAAGAGAACCCGTGCTCCACCATCACCGCCGGATCATACAGATTCCGCCCATCCAGCACGATCGGATACTTCACCAGGGCGCGCAGACGCTCCAGATCAAGCGCCGCGAACTCTTCCCACTCCGTCAGGATCAGCAGCGCATCCGCACCCTTCGCCGCCGCGTACGCATCCGCCGCGAATTCGACGCTCGACTTCAGCACCTCTTTCGCCCGCTCCATGGCCGCCGGATCGTAGGCGCAAACGTGGCAGCCCTCGCGCAATAGTTCCTGCACCAGCAGCAGCGCCGGAGACTCACGAATATCGTCAGTCCCGCCCTTGAACGCCAGACCCAGCACGCCCAGCCGCTTACCGCGGAAAGTCCACAGCACACTCCGCACCTTGCGCAAGAACCGGTGCCGCTGCTCTTCGTTAATGCGAACTACTTCTTCCAGCAGCCGGAAGTCGTATCCGCTTTCCTTCGCGACCGCCCGGAACGCCATCAGGTCTTTCGGAAAACACGACCCTCCATAACCGATCCCCGGATTCATGAATCGCGGCCCGATCCGCGAATCCGTTCCAATCCCGTCGCACACCTGTTGCACATTCGCCCCCACCGATTCGCAGATCGACGCCACCGCATTGATAAACGATATCTTCATCGCCAGAAATGCGTTGGAAGCGTGCTTGATCAGTTCCGCGCTCTTTGAGCTCGTGACGATCAATCGCGGCGGCGCTTTTTCCGTGGCCGCTTCCGGACGCGGAATCGCTTCCCCCCGCCCGTAGTACCAGCCACTCGTCAGCGGCCCGTAGAGTTGGCGCATCACCTCCGCCGCGCGCTCGCTCTCGACTCCCACCACAATACGGTCGGGATAGAGAAAATCGGTAACCGCTGTTCCTTCCCGCAGAAATTCCGGATTCGAAGCCACATCAAACAGCGACGGATCGGTCCCGTTCCTCATGATGATGGTACGAATCCACTGGCTCGTATACACCGGCACCGTGCTCTTCTCCACCACCACCTTGTATTCGTCTACACCCCCGGAGATTTCCCGTGCCACCGACTCAACATACGACAGATCGGCGTCCCCACTTTCGGTAGGCGGTGTCCCGACCGCGATGAACACAACTTCGCTCTCTCGCGTGGCTGCCTGCAAGTCGCCGGAAAACCTGATGCGCTGTTCGCGATGCCGCGCCAGCAACTCGGGCAGAAATCGTTCATGAATCGGCACCTCTCCGTTTCTGAGCGCCGCAATTCTCTTCTCGTCGTTATCGACCAGGACGACCTCATGCCCCAGATCCGCAAAACACGCTCCCGTTACCAACCCCACATACCCGGAACCGACCACCGCGATGCGCATAGCGAGCCTTCTCCTTGATTTTCCATTTGCACCTCCGGCTCGTCGGTGTGCAGATTCTTACTGTAGCAGTCTTTCCAGCTCTGACGGCATCTCCGTTATCATCGCCGCGTCCGCCGACCCAGGAATGGGAATTCGAATCTCACAAAAAACCGTGACACCCATCACCGCCGCGAATGTTCAGACGGGTTCGTGTGGGGACGGGCGTCTCGCCCGTCCAAAGATTGCGTAGGGACAGCCGCCCCCGGCTGTCCAAGCCGAGCGCAGCTCGGCCTCGTCTCCAGCGCCATCACTATTTCGGAATGTCGTAGTCCGAACGGGCAGCAATCTAGCAGCTGCTCACATGGGAGCAGCACGTCGCCTCCCGCCCGAAAGTAGTAGCGCTCCCGTCCCACAGCCTCCGCTCGCCAGCGCTGTAAAATATCCCCAAGGCATTCCCCGCCGGCATGGGAGAATCCATCTGCGCCGTATTTCGATTAACGCCTTACTCCTGCTCCTGATTGCCTCCCCGCTGACTCGCGCGCAGGATCGCTCCGGCGAACTCCGCCTCGCCGTCACCGATTCCGACGGTGCAGTCTTGCCCGCCCACGGCCTTCTCATCAGCCAGGCAAGCCACTTCGAACTTACCTTCGACACTGCTCCCAACGGCGAATACATCGCCAAGAAATTGCCTCTGGGTACTTACCACCTAACCCTCGAACACGCCGGATTCGCCCCCTACAATTCGCTGGTCGAGGTTCGCTCGGAGCTGCCACAGAAGATTTCCGTCGTCCTCTCCGTCGCCACCGTCTCCCAGACCGTCGAAGTAAGAGATTCCGACACGCTCCTCGACACCACGAACTCCGGTAACACCTATCAACTCGGTGCTCCCACATTGCGCGATTGGGCCGCAACCATTCCCGGACGCCAGGCCATCGACGTCGTCCAGTCGCAACCCGGCTGGGTGCTCGAGGCCAACGGATCGCTCCATCCCCGCGCATCCGAATACGACACGCAGTACGTCGTTGACGGACTTCCTATCCTTAATAACCGCTCCCCCGCGTTTTCTCCCTCAGACGATCTCGATGATGCGCAGTCGGTCAAGACTTACACCTCCGGCATTCCTCCCGAATTCGGGCGCAAGATTGGAGGCGTAGTCGAAACCACGACCGACCGCAATCCCGCGCGCGGGCTGCACGGCACCGCCATCCTCGGTGGAGGAAGTTTCGACACAGAGAACGTTTACCTCGGCGCCAGTTATTTTGACGGCCGCAACATCTTCGGCATTTCCATGGACGCGGCTCGCACCGACCGCTTTCTCGATCCCCCAGTGCTCGAAAACTTCACCAACCGCGCGACCCTCGCCGGAATCAAAGCCAGCTTCGAGCGCGACCTCACTAATAGAGATCGTCTCCGCCTCTCGCTGAGTTTCGATCGCGCCGGATTCCTCGTTCCCAACGAACTCATCCAGCAGCAGAACCTGCAGCGCCAGGATCGTAGCAATCGGGAAGTCTCAGGCCAGGTCTCGTATCAGCATACGTTCTCTTCCAACGTGCTCGGCACCGTGCAGGGGCGCGTGCGCGACGATCAAGCCGCACTCACTTCCAATCCATCTTCCTGGCCCATTCAGCCTTTTCAGGATCGCGGTTTCCGCGAAGGCTATGTCAGCGCTACCGTCGCCGCCAACTTCCACAACCACGAAATTAAAGCTGGAGCGGATTCTATCTACAGCTTCGTTCACGAACAATTCTCCTACCACATCACCGCCACTGAGCTTAACGGCCAGCCCATCTTCGATCCCTCAACGCCGCCCGATTTCTTCTTCCATCAATCCGGCGACGACCGCGAGCAGGCGTTCTTCGTCCAGGACAACGCGCACTTCGGCAACCTGAATCTAAGCGGTGGAATTCGCTTTGACCATTACAGCGTTCGCGTCACCGAGTCCGCCTGGAGCCCGCGCTTCGGTTTCTCCTGGTACGTCCCCAAATTCGGCATCGTTTTCCGTGGATCCTACGACCGCGCGTTCGGCACTCCCGCCATCGAGAATCTGCTCCTCAGCACCTCCGCCAAAGTGCGCACCCTCAATGGCACCGCCGCGCAACTCACTCTCCGGCCTTCACGCGCCAACTATTACGAACTCGGCGCCACCAAGGAGATCTTTCACAAAGCTCACATCTCCGCCAACGTCTTCCAACGCGACACGCGCAATTTCGCCGACGACGATGTCCTCCTCGATACTGGCGTCAGCTTCCCCATAGCGCTCAGTTCCGCCCACATCTACGGCGCCGAAAGTCAGATCGCTCTCCCGCAGTGGGGCCCGTGGTCCGCCTGGTTCAACTACTCCTACCTGGTCGCCTCCGCCCGTCTTCCCGTCGTCGGCGGATTGTTTCTCGGTCAGGACGCCGCCGATCTCCTCAACTCCAATGCCCGCATCTGGATTTCCCAGGACCAACGCCACACCGTGCACGGCCAGCTCCGCTACCAGCCCTGGTCACGCTTTTGGACCTCCGGCGGCGCCTCTTACGGCACCGGCCTCCCCGTCGAAGTGAACGGCGAGAGCACCGCAACCCTCGTCGAAGAATTCGGCCAAGCCGTAGTTGACCGCGTTAACCTCAGCGCCGGACGCGTGCGCCCATCCTTATCTGTCGATCTCTCCGCCGCTCTCGACCTCTACAAAAAAGAATCGCGTGCCGTGCGCCTCCAAGCCGACATTCGCAATCTCAACGACCGCCTCAACGTCATCAACTTCGCCAGCGTCTTTTCCGGCACCGCGATCGGTTCGCCGCGCACCTTCTCGCTCCGTCTCCGCTTCGATTACTGATTCGATTGCTGATGTTGCGTCCGATAAATGTGCAGCATAAATAGAAGGCTTGGGAAGGGCTCGTCTTCGCAGGAATGCGGGAAAGCACGCGGTTTTGTATCAGGGTATCGCTTTAGCGATACCGCAAGTTTTACGAAATCGACCTTTCCCTTAGGGGCCACACACCGAATGTGCTACATGAAAGGCCTGGGGTCGTCTGCAGCAAGAAATACAGAGGTGTAAGAGTTTGCGTCTACCCAACTAAGTGGGATTGTGGTGTCACCAACTTCAGAAGATAAAACTGCATCTGATCGTTGCGCTTCGTTAAATATTTTATTTTTTCCGGGAGGTCCCTTCCCCGCCGTTCCAAGTGCTCTTTATGGGGGAAAGCACGGGGGGTTGGATTGGAGAACGAGGCGATGCGCCACCATTTGTCACATGACGTTGGGAAAATTCGTGCCGGTGTGTCTTCCGGGTCCCCTAACTCGATGTTCAGCTTCGCACTCCGTGCAAGTCCTGTCCACAATCTTTGTCTGACTCTGCTCGTTGTCTGCAGCGCTCTTCTGTCGTCTTTGTTCGCGCAGCAACCCATCCCAACCAGCCGTGTTGATAACACCCGCACCGCTGCTAACACCAACGAAACTCTGCTCACCCCCGCCAACGTCAACAAGAACAGCTTTGGTCGTCTCTTCAGCGTCCCCGTCGATTACGTGGTGATGGCCCAGCCGCTTTACGTGCCCAACGTGAACATCCCCGGCCGGGGCACCCACAACGTCGTCTATGTCGTCACGCAGGCGGATTCTGTCTACGCGATTGATGCCGACACCGGCGTTAAACTCTGGCATGCCAGCATGCTCAACGTCGGTGGCACGACGGCCAGCGGTATATATCTCCCGTGCGGCACCGGTCCCGGTTTTAACCAGGAAGGCATCGTCTCAACCCCGGTCATCGATCCGACCACCAACACCATGTATCTGGTGGCCAAGACTCTTCTCAACACCACAGTCCGCCACCATCTTCATGCCCTCGACATCACCACCGGCAAAGAGCGAGCGGGCAGCCCCGTTCTGATCACTGCGACCAGCACGAGTAAGAAAGGACACGTCACCGTCTTCAAAAGCAAGCACCAGAAAAACCGGCCCGGCCTCTTGTTGTTTAACGGTATCCTGTACCTGGGCTTCGGCTCGAACTCCTGTAACGACGCCAACAGCGGCTGGGTTCTTTCCTACGACGCTGCCAGTCTGTCGCAGCTCGCCGTCTTCAACACCTCGCCTGACTATGGATTGACTTCCATCTGGCAGTCTGGCGTGGGTCTCGCTGCCGACGCATCCGGCAACATCTTCGTGGAAACCGCCGAAGCAGGCGGCAATGGGTTCGATGTTCCAAACGGTGGCCAGACCTATTGCAACAGCGTGCTGAAGCTTTCTCCCAATCTCACGCTCGCCGATTATTTCACCCCGTGGAACGTGGCCTACCTCAACTCCCACGATCTTGATTTGAGTTCCACCGGCACCGTCATCCTTCCCGACCAAGCCGGCCCCTATCCCCATGAACTCATCGCCAGTGGCAAGCAGGGCATCGTCTATGTTCTCAATCGCGACAACATGGGAATGTTCTCCCCGAACGACAATCAGATCATCCAGGAATTCGCTCTTGAGCCGGCCGCCACCAGTGATGTTCTATTCGGCTCTCCAGCCTATTGGAACAACACCGTCTACTTCGCCCCCGTTACTTCTCAGCTCATGGCTTTCCCGTTGTCCGGGGGATTGCTCGGTACTCCCCGCAAAACACTTCAGAAATATTACGGACGCCATTCTCTATTCGTTTCCGCTAATGGCAACAGCAACGGAGTTTTGTGGGTCATCACTGGTCAACTCCTTGCCTTTGACGCGGTTTCTCTCAATCTGCTCTATACAACGAATCAGGCCCCCAATGGGCGCGACACATTGCCGCCGATCGGTCATTTTGCCGCTCCAACTGTCGCCAACGGCAAGGTTTATGTCGGCACCCGAAATAGTCTCGAAGCATACGGACTCTTTTAGGTTGTCGCCGTTACCGGAGGCAACGCCCAGACGGCGACCGTTGCCACCACGACCATGCAGTAGCCCCAGCTAAAAATAACCAACGACCAAATCTCGCCCTACCAATTGACTTCCCCCGCATTTCGCGGGAGACTCCCCTCTGAGCCTGTTTTCCGCCGCTTTATCGCAGGCTGCCGGAACAAGATATGTTCCCGCATCCTATGTCGAGGTCCGAGTTCCGCCCAGACGAGTCGCATCCTGACCTGAACCGCCTCCTCGAGGAGAACCTCCTCGCCGGTTTCCCACTCGACCTCGCACTCGATTTAGTCCTCAACGAACTCGTAGTCCGCGCTGCCGAAGCCACCCACGCCAGCGCCGCCGCCCTCGCCCTCGCCCGCGGCGATGAAATGGTCTGCCGCGCCGCCACCGGACACCTCGCCCCGGATCTCGGCATCCCTCTCAACACCCGCGATGGTCTCTCCGGCGCCTGTCTTCAAACCCGTCAGCCCCAGCTTTCCGTCGATACCGAATTCGATCCCCGCGTCGACCCCGCCATCTCCCGCCGCCTCGGTATTCGCTCCATCCTCATCGTTCCTGTCTTCGACATGAACAACGCGCAATTCACCGGAGTCCTCGAAGTCTTTTCCACCTCTCCCGCCGCCTTCTCCAACTCCGACCAGAAACTGCTCGAAGGTTTCGCCGAGGAGTGCGCCCGCATTCGCCAATCCGCGATCGAACTCAGTCAGCGCAAGCCCGTCGCCATGGCCGCTTCGCCCGAACTCATCCCACCCGAACTCATCGCGCCCGAATTCACGCCACACGAGTTCGTGGCGCCGAGTCCTCAGCCCGCTCGCCGCCCTCCTTACGAAGCCTGGACCCTTGTCCTCGGATCTCTAGCCATTCTTGCCACCATCGCCGTCAGCTTCCTAATCGGCTCCCGCGTCGGATGGTTGCGTCACGCCGCATCACATACCCAGCCGTCTCACCCCATCCCGGCTGAGACAAGCGTGTCCCGAGCGCAAGCAAAAAGCTCGGCATCCACCACCGCCGCCAAACGGCCAAATGGGGCACCAGACAAGGCTTCGGCAAGGGCCTCCGCGCACACATCTCCCGCAGCCGACGAATTAGTCGTCTACGAAAAAGGCAAAGTCATCTTCCGCATGAAGCCCGCTCCCGCGAAGCCCGACCAAGCGAAGCGCCAAGCCAAGCTCGATTCCGCCAGGCAAGACAGCGATTCCGTCGTGGAAGCATCGTCGACGACCCGGATCCCGACAACGAAGCTCACCACAACGAAGCTTGCCCCAGCTAAGATCGCGACAAATAAGGTCGCCCCTGCCCAAAGCGTCTGGTTAGCTCCCGCGCAAGCCGAAACCCGCGTGCTTCGCCGCACCGAGCCCCAATATCCCCCATCAGCCCTCGCTACCCACCACGCCGGCAACGTCGTCCTCGAAGTCCAAGTCGCCGAAGATGGCTCTGTCTCCAACATCCACACCCTCAGCGGAGACCCCCTCCTGGCCGCCGCCGCCACCGAAGCCGTCCGCACTTGGCGCTACCGACCCTATCGCCAACACGACCACCCCGCACAATTCGAGACGGATGTAACCATAGTCTTCACTCTCCCCAACTGAAATCCCCCTCCGTGGCAATTCACGCCTACGAGCGGGACACGATTGTGGAATCGCACCCTCCTCGACGAAGAACTTCAAGACGCGGCACAGGGGCTTACATCAATCGGTCTGATGGACTGTAGAATCAGGCATCGGAAAAATGCCTTCACATTCCACCCCAGGGGAGACGGCTTAATGATTTGGTATTTCATCTTCTTCTTCGTGTCCGGTTTTTGCAGCATTCTCTACGAGATAGTCTGGCTGAGGTTGTCCATGGCGCAGTTTGGAGTCACTAGCGCGCTGGTCTCCATTGTGCTTTCCATGTTTATGGCCGGCCTGGGATTGGGCTCATGGGGTAGCGGTTACGCAATACGAAAATACGGCGACCGAATCAAGACTCCTCCGCTGCGCCTCTATGCCTTTACCGAACTGCTCATTGGAATTTCGGCGCTGGTCGTGCCGTATCAGTTGCTTTGGGGACGAAGCCTGTTGGAGCGCATGTCGATTTCCTCGTCCTGGGCCTACTATCTCGTATGCCGTCT
>Ga0210407_10001807_pt1 | contig 19237 bp, 11 predicted proteins | sample IncBWC27MmetaG_FD_150860 | JGI IMG/M metagenome (GOLD analysis project Ga0210407, IMG submission 150860) | Forest soil microbial communities from Barre Woods Harvard Forest LTER site, Petersham, Massachusetts, United States - Inc-BW-C-27-M | ecosystem: Environmental > Terrestrial > Soil >... | reverse complement strand
GGCTTCGATGATGCGATTCTTTGTATGCTCGGGAAGGGACCGCGCGGCGGGAGAATTGTTCAGGGCGGCTGAGACCGTTCCCGGGGTCAGGCCAAGATGCTGCGCGATGGTCTTGAGAGTGACCTTGGCATCGTTCCTCGGAGCCGGCTTTTTTCGTGGCGGCGGCGTCATTATTCAGTGATCCGTCGAACATCTTCCAAAATTGGAATATGGGAAATGGCGTGTACAAGCCGGAGAAATCGTCCTGCCAGAATCACTGGATGCCCCGTAAGCCGCGATTCTAGCTTAAGTTGACGCTTGACAGGGAGAGTTTTGGTGCCCAGTAGGGGCGCCAAGCTTCGATGGCAGACCAGGGCGGCTCTACCTTTATATGTAGAAAGCGCGCCTATAAAGTCTGTGGCCAAGCCGGGAGGGCTCCCCGCCCTCGGTTCGTGCTGAGGGCAGAATATCATTATTTTTCTTTAGAATATCATTATTTCTGCTTGACAAGCCTGGGGAGAAGGGTCTAAATACCTCGCTAGTAGAAAAGCATTACGTCCGGTAATGCTTTAGGGGTGTGGGCTTTTCTCGAATGTTTGATGGGGTGAAATAGAACATTGAGTCCGAGGCAAGGCGTATTCGCGCGGATTTCGTGCTCTCTTTTTTGCGAAATATCTCCTCGAGGGGTAAACGAATGAAGATTCGATTTTTCAATGCAAATGAATCGACATGCAAATCGCGAGTGATTTTCTCGCTGCTCGTAGTTCTTGCGCTCATTCTCTGTACTTCTCTTGCCGCTCGAGCGCAGAATATCACTGCTTCCGTCCGCGGCACGGTTACGGATGAGCAAGGGGCCGCGATCGCCGGGGCCGACGTCACGGTAACTAACGCGGACACCGGTTATTCGCGAAGCGACAAGACCGACAAGGACGGCTCGTACTCTTTCCAGAGCCTTCCGATCGGACGCTACACTCTGAACGTGTCGGGGCAAGGCTTCAAGGCCTTCCAAGAAAAGGATATTGTCCTGCATGTCAACGATAGCGTGACTGTTGACGCCCAATTGAAAGTCGGAGCCAAAACCGAAACCATCGAAGTCGTAGCCAACACAACGCAGGTGGAGCTGAACAATGCCGAATTGAGCGGCACGGTCGCCGGCGACCAGATCACCCAATTGCCGCTGAACGGCCGGAGTTTCGCCCAGTTGGTCACGATGGTTCCCGGCGTCGCGGTTGACAATGGTTTTAGTTATGACAAGAAAGGCGTGAACGGTGGCGCGGACCTTTCCGTCGGCGGCGGTCCTTCCAATGCCAATTTATGGCTCGTGGATGGCGCCAACAACGTCGACGTCGGTTCGAATCGCACGCTCCTCATTTATCCGTCCCTTGACTCCATTGAGGAGTTTAAGATCCTGCGGAACAGCTATAGCGCCCAATTCGGCGGAGCCGGCGGAGGCGTCATCACCATCGCAAGCAAGTCAGGGACCAACGCGTACCACGGCAGCGCCTATTACTTCGGCCGCAACGACCTTCTGGATGCCGAGGACAGCCATCTTAAGTTTACCAACCCCACTGCCAAGAAGGACACGATTCGCCGCAACGATTTCGGAGGCTCCGTTGGAGGGCCCGTCAAGAAGGACAAAATCTTTTTCTTTGTATCGGAGGAATGGAACCGGCTGATTGCGGGAGTGGTGCGCACCGCTCACGTCCCCACGCCTTTGCAGCGCACCGGGGACTTCTCCGACTCCGCCCTGGATACTACCTTTTCCACTGCAACTCAAACTGGCTGCCTTCTGAATGGCGGACTCCACGATCCGGATCCGACAAATGCGGGCGGCGCGTTTACGGCTTCTCCTTCCACTCCCGGTACGATAGATGTCATTCCTGCGGGGCGCCAGAGCACCGCGGGTGCGGCGATTCTGAACACGTATTTCACGCCGACCCTTCCCCGATTGACCGGTGGTAAGCTGACGCCCAACTATGGCTGCGGCACCAACTGGGCAAAATCATTTGGCCAGCCGACCTATTGGCGCGAGGATAGCTTCCGTGGGGACGTACGCCTCACGAAAACTCTGACGCTGATGGCGAGGTACACGAATGAGGCTTGGACCTTTGGGCCTTCCGCGGTTGGCAATTCCGGTTGGGGGGCCGATTCCGGCGCTTCCCAGATCCAGGAGGCGTGGAGCCAGCCCAGCCGCGTTGCCGTCGGGCGGCTGAGCAAGACCATCGGCACAACCGCCGTGAACGACTTCCAGTTCTCCTACTCGGCGAATCGCATCAATATCAGTCAAACGACCCCGGCAGCGCAAGCGCTCAACACTTTGATTCCAACATTTTTCCCGAACCCGAATCCGACCAGTAATCCGCCGGTATGGATCAATGGCGGCGGCCTTCCTACGATTTGGAGCTTTGCTCCTTGGTCCAACAGGGAAGACCTCTACACTTGGCAGGACGACTTTTCGAAGGTCATACAGCGCCATACCTTAAAGTTCGGCGTCCTTTACAGCCGCAACGCCAAAGATCAGGACAACTTCTCACAGAAACAAGGCAACACGTTTGGTCCCGTAGGCTACAACGGCTGCAAGAATATTACTGACCCTGGGTGCACCAACTTAGCGGACTTCACTACCCACTATGGCCCTGCCGATTGGATTCTGAAGAACACGGCGGTCAGTTGGGGCGAACAGAACGTCATCTTCAAAAAGCAAGGGCGCTGGCAGAACTTTGAACTCTATGCCCAAGATGATTTCAAGGTGACCAACCGCCTGACTCTCAACCTGGGTGTTCGCTACTCTTATTTCCCAAATCCCTATCAGGGAAATGACCAGTACACGATTTTTAACCAGGCCGCTTTTAACCCTGCCCTCGGTAACGCACCATGCAACGGCTTGTTCTACTCGGCGGGTCTCCTCGCAAATCCCTGCCCGGCGGGAACGGGCGGATTGCCGGGTCCGAACCGGGCTATACAGAATAACTTCCATCTCGGCTTCGGTCCACGGCTAGGCGTGGCCTGGGACCCGACTGGAACAGGAAAGTGGGCTGTCCGGGCAGGATTCGGTCAGTTCTATAATCGCGACGACATCTTCGTGACGGACGGAACCGCCGGCGTGAACCCGCCGTACGTTGCCAGCTTCACTTCACCCAACGGCAATGGGCGGTACCTGGACAATACCAACATACTTCCCCCCTGCAATCCGGCTACTATTAATCCCAACACAGGCATGGCAATCGGTGGGCCTGGCTGCTTTGGCAGTGGTTTAGGGGTTGCAGGAGTTGGCCAGGATCTTAACAACCGTGCGCCCTATGTGTTGCAATACAACCTGACCATCCAGCATGAGTTTTGGAAGGATACTCGGCTTGAAGTGGGCTACGCCGGCAGCCGGACAAGAAACTGGACCACTAACTATGATGCCAATGCGGTTCCTCCGGCTGACAGGCTGGCCTTTGCGCAGTCGAACGGCAACACAGCTGGAAATTTGCTTAAGCCTTTCGATATCCTGAAATCCGGCGGCATCGGGATATTTTCGCATCGTGGAAGCGCCTATTACGACTCGCTGCAGGCAGCATTCACCACGCGCTTCCAGCGTAATTCCACCTTCCAGCTATCTTATACATTCTCCAAAAACCTCTCGGATACCTCACTGCATATTAGCAATGGAGCCGGGAATCAGGTCATAGACCCGTTCAATCTGCATACTGGCTATGGGCCGGCTACCATCAACCGGCCGCACATACTTGCCGCCAACGTGATTTACAACTTGCCCGCGTTGCAGAACATGGATAGGTATGTCCGCACTGCTCTGGGTTCTTGGGAGCTCGCCACGCTCGTCAATGTCTCGAGCGGGTCCTCCTTTACACCAGTCATCGGAGGCCTATCGAACGTTAACGATCCGTCTGGAATCGGCAACGGTGGAGGGAACCAGCTGCCGAACATTGTGCCGGGACAGCCCTGCCGGAACCCCAGCTTTGATAACTTCCAATGGCTGAATCCAAAGAGGTACACCATGAACGGCTTCAAGCTAGGCACGATTGGGAGCTCTCCAATCGGCGACTGCCTCGGGCCACCCACTCGCACGGTGGACTTCTCGGTGTCGAAGAACTTCCGCATAACCGAGTGGCTCCATGCGCAATTCCGGATGGATGCCTTCAATCTCTTCAATCACCCGCAATATGGAAGTCTGGGCAACAACCAGGGCTTTCAGAATGTGGGCTTCAACGCTGTGAACACAGTTGCGAGTCCCGAGTTCCTGGACAAGAATGGATGCGGCCTTTGCGGCCCGCCGGGTCCGCCGGATCCCATAACAGGAGTACGTCCTCCGACGCCGACGCTCCTAAAGGATGCGGTTTCGATCCAGAACACCACGCCGAATGCCCAGGTGGGTACTGTGAGCTCGATATCGGACCGCAACCGACAATTCCAGTACTCGCTCCGGTTCACCTTCTGATTGTACTGGCACAACCGGCTCCTTCAGCGTCCCGCCAAGCCCGCGGAGGGCTTGGCGGGACGCTTCATTCTCAGCGCGCCCATCCGTAGCGTGTTTGAATCGGTCTAGCCGCGCTTCAGTCGTTTAAGGCATCAAAACTCTTTGGGATACAATCAAGACATGCTCCGGACTCACTGGCGGCGTTTTTTCTCGATTCCTTCGGTTCTCATCCTCATTCTTGCTTTCGCAGTCCCTTCGCACCCGCAAGCCCCCAGCCAGCAGCAACCCGGCAGCGTCCGTGTTCCTCTCCCCAAGCTCCCCACACCCGCCAAGAAAGACCGCAGCGGCTTGCCACCCATCCCCATCTTCAAGGACGTCGCCAAGGAAGTCGGCCTCACTGCCGTACACATTGCCGCCCCCGAAGCGCACTACGTGATCGACTCCACCAGCGGCGGCGCGGGACTCTTCGATTGCGATGACGATGGCCGCCTCGACGTGGTCCTGATCAACGGTTCCACCGTCGAACGCACGCGCGCCGGCGGCGACCCTATGGTCACCCTCTATCACCAGGAGCCCGACGGCACCTTCAAGGACATCACCAAGGAAGCCGGCTTGACGCGCCGCGGCTGGGGCATGGGCGTGGCTGTGGCCGATTACGACAATGACGGCAAGCTCGATCTGTTTGTGACCGGCTTCGGCGGCAGCGCGCTCTACCACGGCCTAGGCAACTGCAAGTTCGAAGACGTCACCGAGAAGGCCGGCGTCGGCGGCAGCGGCTTTATGACTGGCGCTGCCTGGGGTGACTATGACCGCGACGGTTTCGTCGACCTTTACGTCTCCCGCTACTCCCATCTGGACATGAACAATCTCCCGCAGTTCGGGAGCAACAAATTCTGCCGCTTCAAGGGAATTCTCGTGCAATGCGGCCCGTGGGGCCTCGAAGGCGAAAGCGATTTTCTCTACCACAATCGCGGTGACGGAACCTTTGAAGAAGTTTCCGTCAAAGCGGGCGTCCATGATGACATCGGTTACTACGGCCTCGGGGTCATGTGGGTGGATTACGACGACGACGGCTGGCCCGATCTCCTTGTCGCCAACGATTCCGTCCCCAACTATCTCTATCACAATAATCACAATGGAACCTTCACCGACGTGGGAATGCTCAGCGGCGTAGCCCTCAGCGGCGAAGGCATGGAGCTTGGCAACATGGGCGTCGACTGGGGTGATTACGACCACAGCGGCCGCCTGAGTTTTTTCGTCACGCACTTCGAGGAGCAGCCCAATTCGCTGTATCGCAACATGGGCTCGCAGGGATTCGACGACGTCAGTTGGACTTCCGGCGTAGGACAGCCCAGCTATCCTTACGTAGGCTGGGGCACGGCTTTCTTCGACATGGACAACGACACCTGGCTCGACATTCTCGTTGCTAACGGCCACGTTTATCCCCAGATTGACACTCTGGAGACCGGTCCGCGGTTTCGCGAGCCGCTGCTGCTGCATCGCAACAATCGAGACGGCACGTTTGACGAAGTCTCCAAGCAAGCAGGCCTCCAGGACTTGCCCTTGAAATCCCGGCGCGGTGCCGCTTTCGGCGACGTCTTTAACAATGGCAATGTCGACGTTCTTCTGCTCAACGTCGGCGAAGCGCCGTCGCTTCTCAAGAATATGAATGCGAGCGGTTTTCATCGCGTGCTGTTCAAGCTGATCGGCACGAAGAGCAACCGCGCGGCAATCGGCGCGCGCGTGACCATTCGCGCTGCGGGCGTCAAACAGTTCAGCGAAGTCCGCGGCGGCTCAAGCTATCTCTCGCAAAACGATCTACGCCTGCACTTTGGCTTGGGCACCGCAAAAAAAATGGAATCCGTCGAAATTCGCTGGCCCAACGGCGCGGTGGAAACACTCCAGAACGTTGCCGCTGACTGCATTTATACGATCGTGGAAGGCGCGGGAATCCGCGATACCAAGACTTTGCCGCCGCCCGTGAGTGGAGCGACGAACGGTGCCCGCTAAGCTCCACTCCGGACCCGGTTTGAGGGCCGCGCTTCTCCTTGTTTTTTCGGCCTTTGCCGCGGCGACAATGCATCCCGCCGACGATCCCGGCGCTCTCCTCAAGCGCAGTTTCGAATCCGCCAAGTCCGCCCTTGCTGTTGGAGATCTTTCCGAGGCGGAACGTAACTACAATCAAGCCATCGCATTCGGCCTACGGCAACTCGGCAATCTCTCCGTTAACGAGGTCCGCTTTGACGACGCGACCCGCGAATTTGACGAAGCTCTCAAATTGGCCCCAGGTGATCCTGACATTACGGTTGATGCCGCAATAGCGTCATTCCGCGCTGGTGACGTGAAGAAAGCCCGGCAACTCGCGCAGTCCGTCGTCGCGGCCAACCCCCATAACCCGCACGCACAGAACGTGCTCGGACGCATCGAGTTTTACCGCGGAGATTTTCCCGCCGCCATCCGCGATCTGCAGGCCTCGGTCGCGCTCCAGGAAGATTTCGAAACCTCGTATATCCTTGGCGTTGCCTACCTGCAAGCCAAGCGCTTCGCCGATGGCCAGAAATGGTTTCAGCGCGTGCAGGAAACCATGGGAGAGTCCGCTGCATTGCATGTATTGATTGGACGTGCCTACTTGATCGGGCATTTTCCGGAGTCCGCCGTCGCCGAATTTCGCAGAGCCATTCAACTCGATCCCAAATATCCGCGCGCTCACGCTCTGCTTGGCTACTCGATTCTCGAATTCCGCGGCGAAGAGGCATACCCGCAGGCCCGCCTGGAATTCGAACGCGAACTGAAGCTTCATCCCGAAGACTACAACGCGCTGTTGCTCCTCGGCATTTCCGCCGTCGCGCTCCGCGATTTTCCGGCCGCGGAGGCTGCGCTCCTGCACGCGAGCCGCCTGCGGCCCGAGGAAGCGTTCGCCTATCTCTATCTCGGCGAAACGTACAGTGAAACGAAGCGTCTCCCGCAGGCCGTCGAGACTCTCGAAAAATATATTCGCCTGGTGCGCGACCCGGAGGAAGTTCCCCGCGACGTCAGCCGCGCCTACTATTTGCTGGGCCAGGATCTGCGCCGTCTCGGCCGCCTGGAAGAAGCGCAGAAGGCGCTCGTGAATTCGCAGCGCTATCGCGAAGCGAAGTTTCGCTATGACGCCCGGCACATTTTCGACGAGCCCGCGGTCCCCGATGACGGCGATAGCCACACTTCCGGCCGCATCGCCGGCCTGCTGGAATCGGGAGCGGAGGAGCAGAAGAAATCCGCGGAAGCGATGGCCCAGGGAGGCGTGCGGGAAAATCCCGGCGTCCAGCGGCCGTCGGCGCTTCCCAAAGCCGCGGAATCCAAGGCGGCGAGCGCGTATCGCGAGTTCGCTTCGGAGATTCTTGCCAGCTCCTTCAACGATCTGGGCGTCATGCGCGCGAAGGCCTCCCAATTCGCCGAGGCTTCGGAATACTTCAAGCAGGCAGCGGCTTGGAAGCCCGCGCTGCCGGGCCTCGACCGCAACTGGGGCCTCGCGGCCTATCGCGCGCAGCTTTATTCCGAAGCCATCTTGCCGCTCGAACGCAGGCTCGCTGCCTCGCCGGATGACAATTTCGTCCGGCAGCTTCTCGGCATGAGCTACTTCCTGACCGACAATTTTGCGAAGACCGCGGAAGTGCTCCAGCCCTTTTTCAAGGCGCCCCCGGATGACCCGGGATTGCTTCTCGCGTGGGGCACGGCCCTGGTTCGAACGCGCGCGTCCGAGCGGGCCAGGCAAATCTTCCGCCTGTTGATCGAGCAAAACGCCAACGATCCGAATGTCCATTTTTTTCTAGGCCAGGCCTACGCTCAACAAGGAGATTATGCAAATGCGTTAAGCGAGTTCCATGCCGCATTGCAAATCGATTCGCGTCTCCCCGAAGTTCACTATTTCATGGGTCTGGTGCACCTTCGCCAGAGCGACTTCGAATCGGCGGCGGTGGAATTCCGTTCCGAGTTGGAGATTCGCCCGGGTGATCCTGTCACCAGCTATCACCTCGGCTATACGCTTCTTCAGCAGGGTCACGTGGAGCAGGCAGCGGTCCTGTTGCGAGATGTGGTTCAAGCCAAGCCAGATTATGAAATGGCGCGCTTCGAACTTGGCCGCGCGCTTCTGCAGCAAGGCGATGCTGCCGGCGCCATCGAGAGTCTCGAAGCTGCAAAAAAACTTTCTCCCGAACGCGATGCCACGTATTTTCAACTGAGTCAGGCCTACCGCCGCGTCGGCCGCGTGACGGAAGCGCAGCAGGCCCTCGCGGCTTACCAAAAGCTCATTGAAACCAACCGTTTGAAGCGCCGCGAAAGCCTCGAAGCGGAAAAGCCCTGAAGCCGCGGGATTTCACTTCATGAAACGCTGGCAGCAGTTTCCTAGCGAAACGCGCGGCGCAGGATGTACTGTTAATATGAAGTCCAAGAGAGGGCTTTCGAGCCGCTATGAAAAAGTTGCGCTTTTTGGTTTCCCTTACGACGGACGACAACGATTACCAGATCGAGCAGGCGAAATCCGCCGAGCAGATGGCCCGCAAATTGGGCGCGGACGTCCAGATCGTTTATGCGGATAACGACGCCATTACCCAGAGCACACAAATCCTGAAGGCAATCCAAGCGGATGAAAATGAGCGCCCGGATGGTGTTGTCTTTGAGCCTGTAGGTGGCACTGCTTTGCCTCAGGTTGCGCGGGCGGCTGCATCCGCGAGTATCGGATGGGCGGTCCTTAATCGGGATGCTAGCTACATCCCAGAATTGCGCGGATCTTCTTCTGCTCCCGTCTTCGGCGTGAGTTCCGACCATCCCGAAATCGGCCGGATCCAGGGGCGTCAGTTTGCCGCGCTGCTGCCGAAGGGTGGCTCGATCCTATATATTCAGGGACCGGCAGAGAATTCCGCAGCCAAGGAACGCACCACGGGGATGCAGGAAACGAAACCGCCGAATATTCACGTCACCGTGCTGAGAGCGCAGTGGACCGAGGAAAGCGCCCAGCGATCCGTGCGCTCCTGGCTAAAACTGAGTACGTCGCAAAAGGCGACCATTGATCTGATTGGCGCGCAGGACGATTCGATGGCCATCGGCGCCAGGAGGGCGTTTGAGGAATTGCCGAGCGAAAGCGAACGCGAGCGTTGGTTGAAGCTGCCCTTTACCGGATGTGACGGCCTCCCTAAGACGGGAGAAGCGTGGGTCCGCAGCGGGCTGCTGGCGGCGACCGTTTTTGTGCCGCCCAATACGGGCATGGCGATCGACATGCTCTTTCAGGCCATCCAGAACGGCAAAAGGGCTCCCGAGCGCGCCCTCACCGTCCCCGTTTCGATCCCCGCACTGGAGCAGTTAAAGGCACGCTAGTTGTAATTTCCAGTCTCAGACTCTTGCCTGTTCACCCTTCCGGGGCTACGGATCAAGGTCAATAGAAAAACGATTTGCCTGCTTGCCGGAGCCATACATCGTCGTATAATACCGCCGACTCTTTGGTGCTCATTCCACAACTGCGTTTGCCGGGGAGACGCGCTTGAAGAAACAATCTAAGAACTCCGCTATTGGCCGGAGGGAGTTTCTGGCTGCCACCAGTGGTTTGCTGGCGGCTGCCGTTCCGGGGGGTGAGGTCCTTGCCCACGCGGGAAATTCCGAGGCCCCGCGTTCGAACGCGGCTGTACCCAAGCCTGCGGGTAACTTGCGCAAAATTCCCATCGGCGTTTTCGATCCCGTTTACAACCATCTCTCCCTCGACGCCATGCTCGACAAAGTCAGCGCCCTGGGCCTGGAAGCCATGGAGATCGGCACCGGCGGATATCCGAACAATCATCACTGTCCCCTCGACGACCTCGTCAAAGACCGCGCTCAAGCGAAAGCGTGGCTGAAAAAGTTTGAGGATCGCGGGATTCGCGTCGCCACTCTCAGTTGTCATGGCAACCCCATTCATCCCGATCCTCAGCACGCGCAGAAAGATATCGACACGTTCCGCAAGACCGTTCTTCTCGCCGAAATGTTGGATGTAAGAGTGATCGTTGGTTTTTCTGGCTGCCCAGGCGGCACTCCCCAGGATACTCAGCCGAACTGGATCACCTACCGCTGGCCTCCTGAGTACGCCAAGATGCAGGACTGGCAGTGGAAAGAAAAAATCGTTCCGTACTGGAAGGATGCCGCGAAATACGCGCGCGAACACGGAATTAAGCGCCTCGCGTTCGAAATGCATCCCAATTTTGCCGTCTATAATCCCCGCACTTTGATAAAGCTTCGCGAAGCTGTCGGCGAAGAGATCGGCGCAAATTGCGATTTGAGCCACCTCTTCTGGCAGGGCTGCGATCCTGTTGAAGTCATCCACTTTCTGGGGAAGCAGGGCGCGCTTTTCCACGCGCACATGAAGGACACTGTTTTCTTTCCGGAGAACGTCAACAAGTACGGAGTGCTGAACTTCGCGTTCGAAACGAATGAACTTGACCTGGCTTCGGAGACTTTCCGCGCTGTTGGCTATGGCCATGGCGCTGGCCTTTGGAAGTCGATCGTCAAGGCGTACATGGACGTCGGTTTCGAAGGCATTCTCAGCATCGAGAATGAAGATCCCATTCTCGCGGGAGAAGTTGGAGTCGAGCGCGCCGCTTACGTTTTGAAGAACGTGCGCAAAGAGCTTTTGGGTGAATAGTGCGCTTTGTCGCGCGCGACGGCCTTGATCTTGCGCCGCCGGGAGCGAAAACAATCTGCTCTGGACCAGGCTGGGGAGGCGTTATGGAAAGGCGTGAAGCGTTAAGACTATTGATGACTGGCGGCGTTTTGCCGGCCTTGCCGACGGATCTTTTCGCGTTTTTCCAGGGAACGCACCCGGCGTCCGGATACGGATTGCGCACACTCAACCCGCATCAGAATGACACGGTTGTCACAATGATCGATCAAATCATTCCGGCAACGGACACGCCCGGCGCCAAGGCGGCGCGAGTGAATGAATTCATCGATGTCATCCTCACAGAATGGGCCGACAACGAAGAACGCCAGAATTTTCTCAATGGTCTCGCCGGAGTGGACAAGCGAAGCAACGAACTTTTCGGGAAAAACTTCGTTGATGCCTCACCAGCGCAGCAATTTACGCTGCTTAGCGCCATGGACGAAGCCATCGCCACACATCCTGCTCGACGGTGGCATCACGGAAATACTATTCCAGAGGACCGGGACAAGCAGCTTAGAGGCGATTTCTTCACGGTCTTTAAAGGCATCACCCTTCACGGCTACTACACCTCAGAAATCGGCTTCACTCAAGAATTGAAGCTGGAAATCATTCCGGGCGCTCATCACGGCTGTGTGCCTCTGCCCGCCGAGAAGAAAGCGTAAGGGAGATTCACATGGCCACCAATACTTACGACGCGATCATCGTCGGCTCGGGAATCACCGGCGGCTGGGCGGCCAAAGAGCTCACCGAAAAAGGATTGAACACGCTCGTGCTGGAGGCGGGCCGGTCCATCGTTCCGGAGCGCGATTACGTCGAGCACGTTCCAGTGTACGACCTGAAATACCGCGGATGGGATAATCGCGCTGAACGCCAGCGCGCCCAACCCATCCAGCGCGAGGTTTATTACGCTTGCGACGAATACTCCCACCAATTTTTTGTCAACGACGTGGACAATCCCTATACCTCCGCTCCCGGCAAGCATTTTTCCTGGATTCGCGGCCGCCAGGTCGGCGGAAAATCCATCACCTGGGGACGGCAGAGCTATCGTTGGAGCGATCTCGATTTTGAAGCGAACTTGAAGGACGGAGTCGCGGTGGATTGGCCGATCCGCTACGCGGACATCGCGCCCTGGTATGACTATGTGGAAGAGTTTGCCGGGATCAGCGGCCAGGCCGAGGGACTGCCGCAATTGCCGGACGGAAAATTTCTTCCTCCGATGGAGATGACCTGCGTTGAACAGGATTTTCGCGACGCGCTCGCGAAAAATTTCGATGATCGCATCATGACCATTGGCCGCTCGGCCGTGCTCACGCGAGTTCACAAGGGACGCGCTGCCTGCCACTACTGCGGCGTTTGCCACCGCGGCTGCATCACGAGTTCCTATTTCAGCAGCTTGAATTCGACGCTCCCTGCCGCGCAAAAGACTGGGCGCTTCACTATTCGTCCTTACAGCGTCGTTCACAGCCTCATCTTTGATCCGCAAACGCGGCGCGTGAGCGGTGTTCGCGTCATTGACGCGCAATCCAAAAACGCTCTTGAATTCAAGGCGCGCGTTTTCTTCCTCTGCGCCTCGACGCTGGAATCAACGCGCATCCTGCTTAATTCCGCTACTCCCGAATTTCCCAATGGTCTTGCTAATTCGAGCGGCGAACTCGGCCACAACCTCATGGATCATCACATGGGCGCGGGCGCCGGGGGCGAAATGCCCGGCCATGAAGACAAGATGCCATTCGGCAATCGTCCTAACGGCATCTACGTCCCTCGCTTCCGTAATATAAAATCCAAACAAAAAGAATTTATCCGCGGCTACGGCTATCAAGGTGGCGGAAGCCGCGACGGATCGTCGACTAACGCCGCGAAGCCTGGAATCGGCGTGGAATTCAAGAACTCTATCAAAATGCCTGGCCCGTGGCGCATGGGCCTCGGCGGCTTTGGCGAGTGCTTGCCCTACCATAACAATTACGTCGAAGTGGATAAAGAGAAGCTCGATGCCTGGGGCATCCCCACGCTGAAGATTAACTGTGCATGGGGCGACAACGAGCACGCCATGTCGAGAGACATTGCCGTCCAGGCCGCCGAAATGCTCGCCGCGGCCGGCGCCAAGGACATCTATGTCTATCAGGAAATCTCATCACCGGGTCTTGGGATTCACGAAATGGGAACGGCGCGCATGGGCCGCGATCCCAAGACATCTGTCCTGAATGAGCACAATCAGACACACGAGGCGAAGAACCTTTTCATGACCGATGGTGCGTGCATGACGTCTGCTGCCTGCGTCAACCCGTCGCTTACATACATGGCGCTGACGGCGCGCGCGTGCGATTTCGCGGTTTCTGAACTCAAGAAAAACAATCTGTAGGGAGATAGCGTCTCATGCCGCAAGTGATCCGTTCTCCAAAGCAATATGACGTTTGCATCATCGGCTCCGGAGCCGGCGGGGGCATGGCCGCGAAGGTTCTCACCGAGGGCGGCCTGAACTGCGCGCTGCTGGAAGCCGGACCGAACGTAAATCCCGAAAAAGATTTCAAGATGCTGATGTGGCCATACGAAGCGCCGCATCGCGGCGCGGGCGTCGGCGGGCACGCGCGGGAAAATTTCGGCGAGTTCCTTGCGCCGAACGGCGCGTGGAAGATTGAAGGCGAGCCGTACACTTCCGCTCCCGGGTCGCGTTTCGAGTGGTTTCGCTCGCGCATCGTCGGCGGCCGCACCAACCATTGGGGACGCATCGCGCTGCGCTTTGCTCCCGTGGATTTCAAGTCCGCGACGCGCGACGGCCTCGGGGACGATTGGCCCATCACCTACGAAGACCTCGCGCCGTACTACGACAAAGTGGAAGGCTATATCGGAGTCTTCGGAACGAAGGAGAATGTTTCCAGCGCTCCCGACGGTGTCTTCCTGCCTCCTCCCAAACCGCGTTGCACGGAATTGATGGTCAAGAAGGCTTGCGACAAGCTCAACATCATTTGCATTCCGTCGCGCCTCGCGATCATTACGCGCTCATTAAACGGACGCGCGCCTTGCCACTATTGCGGCCAGTGCAGCCGCGGCTGCATCACGGCGTCGAATTTCAGTTCCAGCCAGGTGCTGCTGCCTCCGGCGATGAAGACGGGAAAGCTGACGCTGATTACCGGCGCGATGGCGCGCGAAATTCTTGTCGGCAAAGAAGGCAAAGCCGAAGGCGTTTCCTACGTTGACAAGGCGACGCGCACCGAAAAGCGCATCTACGCGCGGGCCATCGTGGTGGCCGCAAGCGCTTGCGAGTCCGCGCGGCTGCTGCTGAACTCGAAGTCCACGGCATTTCCGGCCGGGATCGCCAATTCTTCCGGAACGGTCGGCAGATATCTCACCGATTCCGTCGGCAGCGATGGTTCCGGCTACTTCCCGCAACTGGAGAAGATGCCGCCGCACAATCACGACGGCGTCGGCGGAATGCACATGTACATGCCGTGGTGGAAATTCGACCGCAAGAATGATTTTCCCCGCGGCTATCACATCGAATTTGGCGGCGGACGCGAAATGCCCGGCGTCGGGATGTTCAACGGTTTGTGCCGCGACGAAGAAGGCTACGGCGCCACTTTGAAGCAGCGCGCTCGCCAGACCTACGGCGCGCATATTCACTTCGCCGGGCGCGGCGAAATGTTGCCCAACCCGGACACGTATTGCGAGATTGATCCCGACGTCGTCGACCAATGGGGCATTCCCGCGCTGCGCTTCCACTTCAAGTTCTCGGATTACGAATTGCTCCAGGCCAAGGACATGCAGGAAACGTTTCGCGCGATCGTGGAAACCATGGGCGGCGAATATATGACCAAGACTTCCATCCATGGGGAATATCCCTTCGGGATTGCGGCGGGCGGCAAGATTATTCACGAAGTGGGCACAGCACGCATGGGCGCCGATCCGAAAACGTCCGTGCTCAATGGCTTCTGCCAGGCGCACGAGGTTAAGAATCTGTTTGTGACCGATGGCGCGCCATTGGTTACCAACCCGGACAAGAACCCGACGCTGACCATCATGGCGCTCTCCTGGCGGGCTTCGGAGCATCTTCTCGACGAAGCCAAGAAAGGGAATTTGTAGAGGCAGGACTTTAGCCCTGCTCTCTTATATGAGGAACGCACATGCCTAACGAATCCATCAGCCGCCGCGACATCCTGCGCACTCTCGCCGTCACCGCCGCCGGCTCCGTCCTGCAAATTATCCCCGCGGAGGCCGCCGAGTACGTCCACCAGATGGTGCACAAGGAGAAAGCCGCGGCTCCGGCCGGTGCCTACACGCCGAAATATTTTTCTGCCTCGCAATACGCCACGCTGCTATTTCTGTGCGACGCCATCATCCCCAAGGATGGAAAATCCGGCGGCGCCGTGGAAGCCGGCGCGCCGGAATTCATCGATCTGCTCACCAGCGAGAATCCGGAATATCAATTGAAGCTCGGCGGCGGGCTCTTCTGGCTGGATGCCGCCTGCACCGACCGCTACGGCAACGTTTTCATGCAATGTACGCCGGAGCAGAAAAAAGAAATCCTGGACTTGATCGCCTACCGCAAAAACGCCAAAAAGGATCCCTCGCTCAGCCAGGGTGTGGCCTTCTTTGCCTTTCTGCGCAACATGACCTGCGACGGCTTCTACACCAGCAAGATCGGCATCGCCGACCTGCAATATATGGGGAACACTGCGCTGCACGAATTTCCCGGCTGTCCCCCGCCACCGGAATCTTGATTCTGCGGTTGCAGGCCCGCCCTCCCGGGCGGGCCGCTCTTCACTCCTTCAGCCATTCGCCCAGCACCGGCGGATCCGCTCTCTTTTTACCGGCCTCTTGGTCGCTTGGGTTTTCCCGGTCGCCTCTCCACTTCCTTGAGCTGCGCGATATCTTCTTTGCTCCAAAGCCGTATGTGGACCGGCAGGATCAGTTCCGGCCCTTTGATTTTTCCAACCGCTATCCACGCCTGCAGCGTTTGCCGCGATACTCCGACTCGCCTGGCCGCCTCTGCCGTAGTGTACAGCTTCTCCCCCTTCCGTTTTTCTTGGTGCTGCCTGATCACTCTTGCCAGATGCTGCATCGCTCCTCGCTCCTCTTGCCCCGCTCCCCGGCGTCATCCCGAACGGAGTGAGGGATCTGCTTTTCTTCCTCGCGCACCCTGGCTCGGACTGCCCAAAAAAGCTCATTCACCAGTCAATTTTGTCCGGGAAGAACTCGGAGACGAGCTCGCGATAGTAAGGAAGGATTTCCTTGGTGTTCGGGCGCCCGCGGCCTTTCGAGTAGAGGTCATAGGGATTGAACTTCCGTACCCACTCGAACATGGCTTTGTCGTGCTCATTCATCAACTGCCGGTAAGCGCCATGGCGGTGCGCCGCGTAGAAGGAATGATACCGGAGCATGTACTGCGCTTCTTCCGGCAGATATTTTTCCGTCACTCGATAAATGTATTCGTCGTGTCCAAAGGAGAGGTGCACGTTATCCAGCCCGCAGTTCGGCTCGTAGATCCCATATTGCGTCTGATACGCGGGCTTGCCGTTGTCTGGATTTGCGGCAAAGAATTCCGGGAAGACGACCTGATCCGAGTAGGCGCAGCCAACGGGGAACGTGTCGCCCACTACGGCCCACTGTGGCTCCCCATACAGACAGAGAACCTTTCCAAGATCGTGCAAAAAGCCGGCAAGAATGAACCACCGCGGATGACCGTCCTTGCGAATCGCTTCCGCGGTCTGCAGCAGGTGCTCGATCTGCGTTACATCGGTATCGGGATCGCTATCGTCAACTAAAGTGTTCAGGTAGTCGGCCATTTCCCAGATGCTCTTTTGGCCCCGCTGCAGGCCGCAATATTCGGCTTTCTTCTCGAGGACGAAATCCAGTGTCTGGTACTTGTGGTTTTGGCGGTAGAACTCCGTGACCGTCGGGTTGGCGTCGGCCTTATAGTTCCGGAACTCTTCTTCCGACTTGCCCTGGCGGTAGCGGGTTGCGACAAAGTCGTCCCACTCATCCAGTTCTTTCAGCGGCGCCTGATCTTCTTCGAGAGGCGCCTGATGTTCTTTCAGGGGGGAATGTTGCTCGGTCTGTTTCATGGCCGTACTCCGGTTCCAATTATCGGCCGTTGCCCTTCCCCGCACAATAGGGGTCTTCCCGCAGTCGGCCATGTTTGGCCTCGGCCCCTCCGAGACTGGCCGCGGCCGAGAGTTCATCAACGGCGAGGGCTTACGTGCGAAAAGTGGAGCTGATTGGTGATGTAGACAAGAACGGCGGCGCGACGCGGGGAGATGCGCCCGCTGGTGACGAGCAGAAGAAGGCGAGACAGAAACTGCTTCACCTCAATGGTGGAGGCAAGCTCGGAAGGGTGGCCAAGAAGTTCGGCGGAGAAATCTTCGGCATCATCATGGGCGTTCTTGCGGGAGAGATCGGCAGCGGCGCTCAGGGTGAAGTGACGGAGGCAGAGACCGAGCTGGGGATCCGAGCCAGGAAGGCGGCAGCGCTTACCGTTGGGGAAACGATGGTGACAGCGAGATGGCTCACGATCGATTTCGAGAGGGGACGGCACGAGTGTGGAACTGTGAGAGTTGGTGTTCATTGTTTCCTCGGTGAGGGGGTACCCCCCACATGAAAATGCATGAATATCAAAACAAAGGAGTTACAAAAAAAGCATTTCGTAAGTGATTGATTTTAAAGAGCGCGATTTGGGTTGTTTCGGACGACCAAAGGGCTGAAGTGGCTGCCCTTAAAAGAAAAGCGGGAGCAAGCTCCCCACTCCACACGCAGTTATCTACAGCATTAAGTATACTATAAAGTAGGGGAAAGTCAAGGAAAATTTTGGCGATGAGTTTGCCAAAAGGGGACTCAGCACGACGCGGCGGGCGCCCCTACACATATAGAGGACGGCGACGTGAAGGCCCCGGCTAAGATTTGATCGTGTTCGAGGCAGCGTCCCAGGTGACGGCGGCTTTGCGGAAATAGGATTCGTTGGCCATGTGGCAGGCGAGAGCGGCGTGGTGGCCGAAGACGGCGTCTTCCGTGACTTGCTGATGGTTGCGCACGCCCTGAAAAAATCTCCAGAGGTGAGGTTTTTCTTCGTCCCAGGAAGCGCCACGGTAGGTGAACCCTTCCGTGATCGGTTCCTTGCCGGGCTTGAGATCGTGTTCCTCATGCCACTTCTTTAGATAGGCTTCGCGAAGAGCTTTAGGATAGCTGGAAGTGTAATAGCTCGGAGATTCGTCTTCGCCGGATTGCGGAGAATAGGTGATGTTGTTTTCGGTGACTTCGAGGACGCCCTTGGAGCCCTGGAAGCGGTAAATCTCCGGCGTTTCGCAGCCGAGATTGAGGCGAAGATAGACAGGAGCGCGGCCGTAGTCGAAGAGCGTGGCGTGGACGTCCGGCATATTGCGGCCGTCCTTGAAGCGCAGGATATCGCCGAGAGCCATGGCGCGCTTGGGCGGCTCGTTCCAGCCGAGCATGTAGATCATGCCGCTGACGAGATGGACGAGAAGATCGCCTGCGACGCCTGTGCCGTATTCCTTCCAGCAGCGCCAGCGCGCGAAGTACATGGGAGAAGCGTCCGGATCCCATGGCCGCTTGGTGGCGTCGCCCTGCCAGGTGTCCCAATCGAAATTGGCGAGGGAGAGATCGGGAGGCGGCGGATATTCCCACGCGCCGGTGGGATCGTTGCGGCCGAGGGAGCCTTCGACGAGAGTGAGAGTGCCGATGATGCCGTTGGCGAGAAGTTCTTTGGCTTTCGCGCAAAGGACGGAACTGACGCGCTGCGAACCGATCTGCACGACGCGGCCCGTTTTTTTTGCCGCGGAGACCATGGCGACTCCGTCGGCGGGGGAATGGGACATGGGCTTTTCGCAGTAGATATCCTTGCCGGCGTTGACGGCGTCGACGACCACTTGCTTGTGCCAGTGGTCGGGGACGGCGGCGATGAGGCAATCGATTTCCTTGTTGTCGAGAAGATCTTTGTAGCGGCGCGTGGTGGGGATTTTCTTGCCGACAATTTCCTGGGCGAGAGTGTGGCGGCCGTCGTAGAGATCGCAAGCGGCGACGCATTCAACGCCGGGGAGCTGGATGGCGTCTTTGAGCAGGCCATTCCCTTGCATGCCGACGCCGATGATGCCGAAACGCAGGCGGTCGCTTGGCGGAGTCGATTGCAACGGCAGGGGAATGTGCTCCGGCTCAAGAAAAATGGCGGGAGA
>Ga0210407_10001804_pt1 | contig 19269 bp, 15 predicted proteins | sample IncBWC27MmetaG_FD_150860 | JGI IMG/M metagenome (GOLD analysis project Ga0210407, IMG submission 150860) | Forest soil microbial communities from Barre Woods Harvard Forest LTER site, Petersham, Massachusetts, United States - Inc-BW-C-27-M | ecosystem: Environmental > Terrestrial > Soil >... | reverse complement strand
TTGCCGGGGTGACGGCCTGTGCTGTGGGTCCCAATTACCGCACCCCCAAACCCGATGTGCCGCCGAGCTTTGCCGCCAAGGTCGGCGCCGATTCATCCAGCTTAAGCACGCAGCCAGCGCCTCCCCCGGCGGACTTGGCGAGCTGGTGGCGGGTGCTGAACGACGCGGAGCTCAACTCGCTGGTCGATCGTGCGGTCAAGTCGAACCTGGATTTGGAAATCGCGTTGGATAGATTGCAGCAAGCCCGCACCTACGAGGCGGTCGTGGTGGGATATGCACTGCCGCAGGTCGAGGCAAGCGCCGCAGCAGGGCGCGGTACGGGAAGCGATCTCACCAAGGGCCGGGCGGATCCGGCCTTAAGATCCGCCGACACCGGCGCTGGTTTGCAGCGCATCAACACGATCGCCGGTTTCGATGCCGTTTGGGAACTCGACCTATTTGGCAAATACCGCCGCGAGTTCGAAGCTGCGCGTGCTGATACACAAGCAGCACGCGCCGCGCGCTACGACGTCCTTACCACGGTTGTCGCCGACGTGGTGCGCGCCTACATTGATCTGCGCGGGTTTCAGATACGAGCCGGCATTCTGCACAAGGCGAGCGACGTGCTGCGCGAGTCGCTGCGCATCGTCAATATTCGTTACGAGCGCGGGATTACCAACGAGCTGGACTTGGCGCTCGCCACTCGCGAACTCGCGACACTGGAAGCGCAGATTGCGCCGGTCGAGGCGGAGGTGAATGCAGCGCAGTACACGCTGGCCGTGCTTGTCGGTGATTATCCCGAGAACATGATTCAAGAACTGTCGAAGCCTGACCTCATTCCTGCGATGCCCTCGCCGGCTCCCTCCGGAACGCCGCTCGATTTGTTGAAACGCCGGCCGGACATCCAGCAGGCGGAGCGTGAACTCGCCGCGGCGACTGCGCGCATCGGTGTGGCGACCGCGAATCTGTTTCCGCAGGTCGCGATCGTCGCCTCGATCGGCAGCCAGGGACAGGGGTGGGGTACCTCGCCGAGTGTCAGCAAACATATTTGGTCATTCGGACCGGGAGCGGTCTGGCCGCTTCTCGACTTCGGCGCACTCGATGCCGAAGTTGATATTGCCGGCTTGGCGGCTCACGCCAGCATGGTGAACTACCGGAAAACCATCTTGAACGCCGTGCAGCAGGTGGATACGTCGCTCGATGCCTATGAAGCGCAACAGGATCGCATGGAGAAATTGAGCACTGCGATGGTTGCCGGCGAGCGTGCACTTGCATTGGCGACCGCTCGCTACAATCGCGGTCTTACCGATTTTCTCAACGTCGTCGATGCCGAGCGTCAACTCTACGATCTCGAAGAGCAGTACGCGGAGGCGCAAGTGGCCCAAGGCGAGCAGTTCGTGCAGCTCTACAAGAGCCTCGGCGGCGGGTGGCAGAATTATCAGGACGTTCCAGCCATTAGGCGCCCGCAGCCGGCGATCATCGCCGCCTTTCGCCGGGTGCTGAGCAGTTCGTCGCCGTGATCCACCCCAACCCCGACGCTCACTTACCCGCGTTCTGCACGCCGATCGAATTCACGACCTTCTTCACATTCGGGGCTTGCATGGCGATCTCTTGCGCTTCTGTGCGCATCAGATCCGTGTCGACCACGCCGTAGAGGTACACCACGCCATCCAGCGTCTGCACATGCACCGCGCCGGGCGGCGCCGCTCCGGGATGCTGATCGAGCAGCGCGCGGACCTCGGCGCTGATTTGCGCATCCCCTGGGCAGCCGGCGAAACCGCATTTTTTGTAAACCGCGCAGGCGGGCAGCGCGCCTGCCAGAGTCAAGGCGAGAACCGCCGCGTAAAGTGGTTTGAATATGCGCATCGCCGGTTACAGTCTCCGACTTTACGATCCAAGCAATAGTTCCAGGGTGCGACGGTAGACGACATGCAAGCTGTCGATGTCCGCCACACGAACGCATTCGTTCACCTTGTGGATGGATTCATTGATCACCCCGAGTTCGATGACTTGGGCGCCCATCGGGGCAATGAAGCGCCCATCGGATGTCCCCCCACCGGTCGTCAGCTTAGGATGAATTTGCAACTGCTCCTGCACCGCGCGAGCAGCGGCCTGGGACAGAACACCGGGAGCGGTTAGGAACGGATATCCCGACACAAACCACTCGAGCGAGTAGTTGACGTGATGGCGCCGCAATATTTCCTCGACGATGAGTTTAAGTCCATCGACGGTTTGTTCGGTGGAAAAGCGCAAATTGAAGCGCGCCCGCAGTTCCCCGGGGATCACATTCGGCGCGCCCGTGCCGGCTGAAATATTCGATACCTGGAACGAGGTGGGCTGAAAATGCTCGTTGCCGTGGTCCCAGACCCGGGCAGCGAGCTCGGCAAGCGCGGGCGCCAGCGCGTGCACCGGATTGTCGGCCGATTGCGGATAAGCGATATGCCCCTGGATCCCGTGCACCGTGAGGCGTCCGCTCAAGCTGCCACGACGGCCGATCTTGATGGTATCGCCCAATGTGTGCTCGCTCGAGGGCTCGCCCACCAGACACCAATCAATGGCCTGGCGGCGCTCGCGCAATACCTCGACCACCCGGCGGGTGCCGTCCACCGACGGCCCTTCTTCATCGCTGGTGATCAAAAAAGCCAGCGTGCCGCGGTGCTTTGGGTACTGCCCGACGAAGTCTTCGCTGGCGGTCACCATGGCGGCCAGCCCGCTTTTCATATCCGCCGCGCCGCGTCCGTACAAGATGCCATCTTTGATGACCGGCTCAAAAGGATCGGTGCGCCATTCATCCAGCGGCCCCGAAGGCACCACGTCGGTATGACCCGCGAAGCAAAACACCGGCCCGCCGGAGCCGCGATGGGCCCAGAAATTCTCTACCACACCGAAGCGCAGATTTTCGACCGTGAATCCTGAGGCCTCGAGCCGTTCGATCATCAGCGACTGGCATCCCCCGTCGGTGGGACTGACCGATTGACGTGCAATCAGCGCTTGGGTCAATTGCAGGGTATTTGCCATCAGAAGCGCAAGATGGGGGGCTGCCGCCGCAGGTTGACCCATAGCCCATAGCCGCCGAGCACCGCCGCGCTGATCGCCACCCACGCCGGCATCGCCAGTCCCAGAAACGTCCAGGTCACCTTGGCGCACTCCCCGGAACCGGTCAGCACCTTGACCAGCACTTCGCTCAAGGAAAATACCTTGAGCATGAAATCGAGCGATGCTCCGCAGGCCGGAACGCTGTCGGGCGGCAAGCTTTGAATATAGAGATGCCGCAGGGCAACGCCGATCGTCGCCAGGACGGCCAGCGCCAAGAGCAGCGCGTACAGCCGCCGGCCCAAGGGCCCGGGATCCTGGGCCGCAGCAATCAGAAACACGAGACCAACGGCAAATATGCCCACCCTCTGAAAAATGCACAGCGGACAGGGTTCCAGGTGCATGACGAACTGAGCGTAGTAGGCGTACGCCAGCAGGCAGATGCAGGCGGAAAATCCGAGAAGATTACCCCAACGTGCCGTCATCAGCGGCGCGTAAGCGCTTGCGCCGCGTCAATCTGCTTCGCGACGTCCTCGAGCGAGGAATGGCGAATATCCTTGCCGTGCACCATATAGATCACATACTCGCAAATGTTCTTGGCATGATCGCCGATGCGCTCCAAGGCGCGCACCACCCACATGATTTCGAGCGCGCGCCGGATGGTGCGCGGATCCTCCATCATGAAGGTAATGCACTGACGATGGATCGATTCGTACTCCTCGTCGACCATTTTGTCTTCTTGGGCCGTTTTCAGGGCCGCCTGCGAGTCCATGCGGGCGAATGCGTCCAGGGCATCGTGCACCATTTGCGCCACCTGCTTGCCCAAGTGTTTGACTTCGCGGTACTTGTCCGCGGGACGCTCCATGGTGGCGAGACGCGAGGCGATGTAGCCGATTTTTTCGCCCTCATCGCCGATACGCTCGAGATCCGTGATGGTCTTGATGATGGCGACGATCACGCGCAAATCGCCCGCCGCCGGCGCCCGAAGCGCGAGGATACGGCTGCATTCCTCATCGATCGACAATTCCATGCCGTTGACCTTGTAGTCGTCGGTGGCAACCGATTCGCCCAAACGGCTGTCGCCTTCGATCAGGGCGGTGATTGCCTTGTGCAGCTGCTGCTCGACGAAGCCGCCCATCTGCAGCACCTGATTGCGCACTTTCTCCAAGTCTTCGTTGAAGCGTCGAGAAATGTGGTGTGTGAGGTCGGCCGTTTCCATAAATGTACCTTGAAGCCCTAGTTGTCGCGCAACGCGCGATTGCTGCACGCGCGCGAGCTACGCGATTCGTTTACATCTGATTGCCGCGCACGTCAACCGCGCTGGCGAGAATTGTGACCTTCATGCACTCGCGGCAGCGCTCGCCGCCTCCCGCGTCGGGAGCTTCCAAACACGCTGCTGCGGGAAATTACAGGTGAAGGTACTGCCCTTGCCCTCGGTACTCTGCACATCGAGCCATCCGCCGTGACGCTGCAGTGCATGTTTGACGATCGCCAGCCCCAAACCCGAGCCGCCTTGGCCGCGCGCGCGTCCCGCATCCACCCGATAGAAGCGCTCGGTAAGGCGCGGAATGTGCTCCGCCGGAATGCCGATACCGCTGTCGATGACGGAAAAGTGCGCCCCCGCTTCGTCCACCGACCAGCGAATTTTCACCGTACCGTCCACCATCGTGTACTTCAATGCATTCACCAGCAAATTGGTGAACGCGGATTCGATCTCGTGCGCCGAGCCCAGCAGGCCGTCGCCGGACTCCAATTCCAGCAGCACGTAGCGCGGCCGATCGGCGCTGATCAGCGCGTCCCGATGCAGCCGCTCCAGCATGCGCGGCACGTCGATCGGGTCGCGCGGCGCTTCGCCCTCGGTGGACTCCAGGCGCGACAACTCCAATAGGTCGGCGATGATGGCATTCATACGTTGCGCCTGTGCGCGCATGTCGCGAATGGGGGCTTCCCATGCCGGGTCGACCGAAGGATCATCGGCCAAGGTGTCGAGGTATCCGGAAATCACGGTCAATGGGGTGCGCAACTCATGCGATGCATTGGCGACGAAGTCCTTGCGCATCGCTTCGAGACGCATTTGGCGCGTCACATCGCGCGCCAGAAGGAGGGACTGGCCGCCGCCGTAGGGGACCACTTGCAGCGCCAGGAACGTATCGATCTGCACCGGCGGCCGGATGATCAGCGGCAATGCAAAGTCATCGCCGTGCAGGTAGTGCGCGAACTCCGGGGCGCGGATGAGATTGTCGATCCGCAGGCCCACATCGACCGGCCGCCGCAAGCCGAGCAATCGGTCCGCCTGGCGGTTGAACCAAACGATCTCGTGTTGGGGACTCAAAATGATCACGCCGTCCGGCAACGCCGCCGTGGAGCGGCGCAGTTCCCGGTACAGCTGCACCAGGCGTTGCTTGTGATATTGCTTGCGCCGATGCAGACGCACGACCTGGGCGATGATATCGCCCCAAATTCCGCCGAGGTTCGGCGGGTCGATTTGCGAGCGCAGGCGCAGCCAGCGATCCAGGCGGTAGAGGTTCAGCAGCTGCCAGCCCAGGTACAGGCATGCTGACCCTAAGATCCACAGCCAAACAGGACCTATCAGCAGACCCAGGCACAGGCCCAACAACAAAATGCCCGCGAGCCGCGCGAGCGCGAAGGTCCACATCGCTGCCATGGGCTAAGAGGCTCCCGATTGCTCGCTTTAGGCGTCTCGCGTCGAGAACCGATACCCGGCGCCACGCACTGTTTGCACCAACCTTTCCAATTGGAACGGCTCCAGCGCTTTGCGCAATCTGCGGATGTGCACATCCACAGTACGCTCTTCGACGTAAGTATTACCCCCCCAGACGCGGTCCAGCAACTGACCGCGGGTAAATACCCGCTCGGGGTGGGTCATGAAGAAATGCAGCAGGCGATATTCGGTGGGCCCTAACGCAATTTCCCGCTCGCCGGCGCTCACCCGGTGGCTCGAATCGTCGAGCTTCAAGCCGTCCACTTCCACGACGTCGTCGGCGCCTGCCGGAGCCGCGCGCCGCAATACCGCTTGGATGCGCGCCAGCAGTTCGCGCGGCGAGAATGGCTTCGTGATGTAGTCGTCGGCACCGCCTTCGAGCCCGTTGACCTTGTCCTGCTCCTCGGCCCGCGCCGTGAGCATGATGACCGGAATTTCCTCGGTGTCCTTGGCGCGCTTCAGTGAACGGGTCAGCTCGAGGCCGCTCATGTCGGGCAGCATCCAATCGATGAGCATCAAGTCGGGCCGCACATCCACGATGCGGGCGCGTGCTTCGCGGCAGTCCTCCGCTTCACGAACATCGTAGCCGGCGCGGCGCAGTCCAAAGGCGATCATGTCGCGTATGGCTTTTTCGTCTTCCACTACGAGGATGCGCCTGGCTGACATACGTTAGTCCCTTGATTCCAAAGCCGGCTATTACAGACTTCGATTGTGACACTTCCATGACCAGGGGTTACCGCGCGGCACGTTCCGCCTCGGTCATGGCAACTTTATCTCTCAAGTACAGGGGTTGAAGTAGAGCGGGGTCGAGTCCGCCCCCGCTTGCCAGCCGCAGGGCGCCCAATCGCGCGATTTCTCGCGCGTTCGGCAACGCGCGGCTTCCTTGCTGTTCCATCTTGACCCCTAGGCGCGCGGCAAGCTCAGGGTAGGCGGAAAAGCCGCGACCGATACCTCGCATGGCCTCAGTGCCGGGCATGGGCAGGGTCACGCTGCCAGGAGGGCCCACGCATGAAGCGCCGAGCGCGATCAGGCCCTGCGCGGCGTCTGCCGCGAAACATCCCCAATACACCTCGCCCATGCGCGCATCGAGACAGGCGACGGCGCGATCGGGCACTGATCGCAGGACCTGCAGCGCGAGGGCTTCCAGCGTCGTGACCGGTGCCACGGGCAGGCCGGCGCCGAACGCCAGGCCCTGCGCCACCGACACGCCGATCCGCACACCGGTGAACGCGCCGGGACCGATGCTCGCGGCGATGCCATCGAGCATGGACCAGGATACCTGGCCCATGGCCATCAATTCCCCGATCATGGCCAGGAGCTGCGGCGCATGGTCCCTGCCCGCTTCGACGCACCGGCCGACCACATCGCCGTCGCACAACAGCGCGACCGAGCAAGCCTCGGTTGCGGCATCCAGAGCCAGCACGCGCATCATTTTGCAACCCCGGCACACGCCGCCTCGGCGCCGGGCGAGGCAGCGCTTCGCGCACTGATGCGCTCGGCGAGAAATTGTGCGCCGGCGGCGCTGTCGGTGATGATCGGGGCCGGCGGCATGGAGTCCAAGAACACCCGTCCGTAGGCCTTGGTCTTGATGCGCGGGTCGCCGATGACGATCACACCATAGTCGTCGAAGTCGCGAATCAGGCGCCCGACACCTTGCTTCAATGCCAGCACGGCCTGCGGCAATTGGTATTCATAGAATGGATTGCCGCCGCGCCGGCGAATTCCTTCCAGCCGGGCTTTGAGCAGCGGGTCGTCCGGCGCCGCAAAGGGCAGCTTGTCGATGGCAACTATCGACAGCGCCTCACCCTTGACGTCCACGCCCTCCCAAAAGCTGCCGGTGGCGAGCAGCACGGCATTGCCGAGCTCGCGAAACCGATTGAGCAGCGCTTCGCGCGGCGCCTCGCCCTGCACCAGCACCGGAAACGGCGGCTCGGGAAAGCGCGCCTTCAAGGCGCGAACGCCTTCGGCCAGGCCGCGATAGCTGGTGTAGAGCAGGAACGCGCGGCCGCCGCTGGCGCACAGCAGGGGCGCGCAGGCCTGAATGAATTCATCGGCGAAGGCCGGATCCAAAGGCTCGGGCATGCGCGGCGGCAGAAACAAGCGGGCTTGAGAGCGATAGTCGAAGGGACTGTCGATGCGCAGCGTACGCGCTTCGGGTAGGCCGATGCGCGCGGCAAAATGCGAAAAATCATCGCCGATGGCCAAGGTCGCCGACGTGAATACCCAGGCGCAGGGCCGCGATTCCACGTATTCGCGCAAACGCTCGGCGATCTCGAAGGGCGTGAACTGCAGCAACAAGCCGCTCGCCGCAGCCTCGATCCAGCGCAATCCGGATTGATCGTCAAGCTCGCGCAAGCCGGCCAGCGCGTTGGCCAAAACCAATGCCCGGCGCGCGCAATTTGCGGTGCCGGCGCCGCCGCCCAAGCCCTCGAGCTCACCCGCCAATTCACTCAAGGCCGTTTCGATCCGAGGCAGCGCATCGAGAAAGGCATCCGGCAATTCAGACCACTCATGACGCCCGGCAGCGCGGGGCAGCGCGAGCCGCAGGCCCTCGAGCTGCGCCTCTATGTTCAATACCGCTTCGATGATGGCCGGCGCGCGGATTGCGGCAGCCGCAAGCTCGGCGCCGATGTCGCGCAGAAGTAATTGCGCCTTGCGCACCGGCCAGACCACACCGAAGAACTGCGCCGCGATATCCGGCACCTGATGGGCTTCATCCAAGATGACGGCCTCGGCCCCCGGCAGCAGATCGCCGAACCCCTCGTCCTTCAAGGCCAGATCGGCAAGCAATAGATGATGATTCACAACGACGATATCGGCGGCTTGGGCATTGCGGCGCGCATCGAACACATGGCAGCGCGAGAACTGGGGACACTCCTGCCCGAGACAGTTTTCGCGCGTCGAGGTAACGCTCGGCCACACGGCGGACTGCTCCGGCAAGTCGGTGAGTTCGGATAGATCGCCGCTTTTGGTGGTCGCAGCCCAGCGCGAAACCCGCGCCAGCACGCGAGCGGCGCCGCGCTCTCCCTTGAGCAACGAACCCTGCTGAGTCGCGAGTTCGAGGCGATGCCGGCACAGATAGTTGGCACGGCCCTTGAGCAGCGCGATTTTCACCGGCTGTCCTAGGGCTTTTGCCAGCAGCGGCACATCGCGGCGAAATAGTTGGTCTTGCAGTGTACGCGTGCCGGTTGAAATGATGACGCTGCGCCCCGAGAGGAGCGCCGGAACGAGGTAGGCAAATGTCTTGCCCGTACCGGTGCCGGCTTCGACGATCAGGGGCTCGAGCCGCGCGAGCGCGAGACCCACGGCCCTGGCCATCGCGGCTTGCTCGGGTCGATAGGCATAGCCGTCCACGGCTTGCGAGAGCTTTCCGGCGGCGCCGAAAACTTCGCTGTAATCGCCGTTCACGGTTTCACGAGGGCCCGAAAGCGCACAAAAGCCACCGAATTGACCTTCAAGCTCTTCTTCAATTGCCAGCGGATGTGCGTGTAGTCGGCGGCAACTGCCGCGCGCAGCGACCCATCCTCGGCCTTGATTTTTAGATTCTCCGCGGTGTCGAAGCTGCGGCCCCCATCGACCGAAAAGCTCACCACCGTCCCCGGACCGACCGCCGTATCCGCCAGGTACTGAATGTGGGCAGGGACGGGATACGTCACGATGGGCGATGCCACCGCCGCGGCACCGGTATTGCGCACCTCCAGGGTGTAGAAAACGCGATCACCGGGCACGACCCGGTCCGCCGGCACCAGTTTCGATGTCTCATGCCCCTCGAGAGTCGGCAGCTCGATCTCTGCGATGGCCTTGATCACAATGGGATCTGAAATCGCCTGACCCGCGGCGGGCAGCGCAAATCCGGCGGCCAATAGTGCCCCGACTGCGGGATAAAAAACCCATCTGTACATATTACCAGTGTAGCCCATGCTGCCCCGGCCTCGCGCACGACATAGTTGGCGACATAACAACCCATCTGTCATCCTTATCGGACTATCAACCTTGCTTCTAGGGACCGCCATGGCCACCGCACCACAGCATGTCACCGAGCTTGCCAGCATGAACCTGGACGTTGCGGCCTGGGTCGATGAGGTCGCGCGGCTCACGCAGCCCGAGAAGATTCATTGGTGCGATGGCAGCGAAGCTGAGTTTCATGCGCTCGAGGGCGAGCAGGTCGCTGCCCGGCAGCTGGTGCCGCTCAACAGCCAAAGTTTTCCCGGCTGCGTTTTGGCACGCTCGCACCCCTTGGATGTCGCGCGAGTGGAACACCTCACCTTCATCTGCACCAAGAATCGAGAAGATGCGGGCCCGAACAACCCTTGGATGGACCCCACGCAAGCACATGCGCGAATGGACGCATTGTTTGCCGGCTGCATGAAGGGGCGCACCCTGTATGTTGTGCCCTACTGCATGGGGCCCATCAACTCGCCGTTTTCCCGCTGCGGAGTCGAAATCACGGACAGCGCCTATGTGGTGCTCAACATGCACCTCATGACCCGCATGGGGCGCGCTGCGCTCGATCGCATCTCGCGCGATGGCAGCTTCGTCAAGGGCGTGCATTCGACCGGCGATCTGGATCCCAAGCGCCGCTTCATCATGCATTTCCCCGAAGAGCTGTCGATCAAAAGCTTCGGCTCCGGCTACGGCGGCAATGCGCTGCTCGGCAAGAAATGCCACGCGCTGCGCATTGCCAGCTGGCAGGCGCGCACCGAGGGATGGCTGGCGGAACACATGCTGATCGTGGGCATTGAAAATCCCGAGGGCGACACGCACTACCTCGCCTGCGCGTTCCCCTCCGCCTGCGGCAAGACCAATTTGTCGATGCTGATACCGCCGGCCAGTTACAAGGGCTGGAAAGTCCGGACTCTGGGCGATGACATCGCCTGGCTGCACCCCGGCAAGGACGGCCGGCTGTACGCGATCAATCCGGAATCCGGATACTTCGGCGTGGTGCCGGGCACCAACGCCAAAACCAACCGCAATGCGTACGACATGATCCACCGCGACACGATTTTCACCAATGTCGCGCTCACCGCCGACAATCAACCGTGGTGGGAAGGCCTCACCGAGGGCAAGCCGGTAATCGACTGGCAGGGCCGTAAGTACGATCCCGCCAATGGCCCCGCAGCCCATCCGAATTCTCGTTTCACCATCTCGGCCAAGCTGAACCCCAGCTATTCGAAGCTGGCCGATGCACCCCGCGGTGTACCGATTTCGGCAATCGTCTTTGGCGGCCGGCGGCGGGCATTGGCGCCGCTGGTTTATCAAGCCCGCAATTGGCTGCACGGCGTGCTCGTGGGGGCCGGCGTGGCTTCCGAGACGACGGCGGCGGCCACCGATGCGGTCGGCGTGGTGCGCCGTGACCCAATGGCCATGAAGCCCTTCGCCGGATACAACTTCGGCGATTACTGGTCGCATTGGATCAATGTCGGCGCGAAGCTGAAATCGCCGCCGAAGATTTTTCATGTCAATTGGTTCCGCCAGGACGATGCCGGCAAGTACCTGTGGCCGGGCTTTGGCGAAAATCTGCGCGTGCTGCGCTGGATCATTGATCGCTGCGAGGGCAAGACAGGGGCGCGCGACACCGCCATTGGACACTTGCCGAAGCCGGCGGATTTGGACACTAGAGGGTTGGAGATCACTCCGAGCGCTGTCGAGGAATTACTCACGGTCAATCCGCGGCTTTGGCAGGAAGAGTTTGCCGGGATCGACAAGTACCTGGCCGAATTCGGCGACCGGGTACCGCAAGCGCTCAAGAGCGAACTGAAAAGCGCGATGGATCGAGTTCATTCCTCGCAGGTGTAGCGAATCACCTGCGAGGAGTTGCTGTCCGGCGCCTTGCCGAGCCCGATCAGCCCTTCGCCGCGAATCTGCATGGAGTCGCGGCGCACGAATGCTTCCTCGCCGTCCTTGCCGACAACGAAGGTGCCGTTCGTGCTCTGATCGATGAGCATGAATTTATTGCGGTTGATCTCCACCCGGGCGTGCAGCCGCGAGATGAGATTGCCCTTCACCACCAGATCATTTTCCTCGGCGCGACCGATCGTGATGTTGGCGCGGGTATCGGTTACCAGAACTTCCTGTCCCTGATACCTCAGGCGCAGGCGCTGCGTTTTGTTTGCCTTCTCGCGCTCCCGCGAGCTGATGGCGATTTCCGGCACCATGCTGGTGACGTCTTCGGTTTGCCATAGCACTTCGAACAGCGCCACCTCGCTGCTGCGTCCTTTCAGCGTGGCGATGTCGATCTGGCGCACCAAAGAGCGCCAATCGGGCGACAGGCGTTCGACCATGGTCGCGGTGGTCATGATTTGACCGGCTTTCGCCTGGCTGGTCATGCGGTTCGCCGTATGCACGGCAGAGCCGAAGATATCGCGGTTTTCGAGCACCACAGGACCGAAGTTGCAGCCGATGCGGATCGCAACGGCTTGTTCGTCGACTTTGAGCTGCGGATGCGTGACGATTTGTTGCTGCATCTGGGAGGCGGCATTCAATGCATCGTCGGCGGTCGGGAAGGTCGCCATGACCTCGTCGCCCATGGTCTTGATCACCGTGCCGTGATTTTGTTCGGTCGCCGCGCGCATCACGTCGATGCAGATTCCCACCATGTCCCGGGCGCGAAGATCGCCCAGCAGCTCGTACAGCTTGGTGCTGCCGACCACATCGGCAAACAGGATGGCGACTTCAATTTCTTTGCCCATTATCGGCCGATTATACTTAACCTGGCGCGGACCCTTGGGCAGTTTACGCAGCCAGGCCCGGGTTTGTTATGGGAAGGGCCGAAAACAAGGCCTCCGGCACCGCTTCGGGTCGCGCTGCCACTTCTGAGAGAAACCGCCGCCATGCACGCGCACCTTCGCGGCCGGCCATCACGCCGTGCATGTGGCGAGTGATCGAATGCAGCCGAATCCCTCGTTGCGCGCAGCGCTTGGCATAGGGGACCAAGCGCTCAACGATCTGCCACGGCTCGGGCAAGACCCACGCGGGGTCAAAGTGGGCTTGCTCCAGTTCCGCGAGCAGCGCCGGCCGGTGATAGGCTGCGCGCCCGAGCATCGCGCCGTTGAGTCCCGCGCTCAAGTGCGCGCAAACCTCGGCGCTATCGGACACACCGCCGTTCATTATCACGGTCAAATCCGGCCGTTCCCGTTTGAGGCGGTATACATAGTCATATTTGAGCGGCGGAATTTCGCGATTCTGCTTCGGAGAGAGCCCGGCAAGAACGGCGGCCCTCGCGTGCACGATAAGGGCATCGATGCCTGCGGCAGCGACACTGTCGACGAACGCGGCGAAGAATTCATAATCATCGCGATCATCGATGCCGATCCGGCACTTCACCGTGACCGGCAAATGTGTGGCGTCGCGCAGGCCGCGCACGCAGTCGGCCACCAAGTCCGGCTTCAGCATCAGACAGGCGCCGAAAGAGCCGTTCTTGACGCGGTCGCTGGGGCAGCCGACATTGAGATTGATCTCGGCGTAGCCCGCCAGGGTGCCGATGCGCGCCGCTTTTGCGAGTTCCTTCGGATCGCAGCCGCCCAGCTGCAGAGCGACCGGATGCTCGGTCGCGTCGTGATCGAGAAGCCGGCGCACGTCGCCGCGCACGATGGCCTTGGCCACAATCATTTCCGTGTACAGCAAGGCATGCGGCGTATACAGCCTATGCAGGTAGCGGCAATGTCGGTCGGTCCAATCCATCATGGGCGCCACGCAAAATTTGCGATCGAGCAAAGCGCTTTGCGGCGAAGAGGTAGCGCCCGGTGTTTTAGTGCTTTCCATATTGTGCGACAAGTAAAGAGGCCAAGAATACCTTGTCTCGGCGATGTGCGTCACGGTCACCGGACACGGGTTTTGCGAAAAGCGGCGCCAGAGCCGCAAAACAGACCTCTCGCGCAGCTGTATTGGCGTACCGAGTGATTGAGCGCCGCAGCGGTATACTTCAAATAAATTGCGCGTCGCGCGCTCGCGCGGCGCGGTCTTTGGGGAGTTTCTGATGGCGGGACCTACAACGCGCGCCGAGCTCGAGGCGATCAAGCAGCAGAAGTTTCGCTTCCTGGTGCGTCATGCCGCTGACCATGCGCCCTACTACGCCAACATCATCCGCGAGCGAGGACTCGATCTGGATACCTGCACGCCCGCGGATTTTCCAGTGCTCACCAAAACCCTGCTGATGGCGAATTTCGATGCCATCGTCACCGACCCTCGCATTACCAAGCAGGTGGTCGCGGATTTCCTAACTCGATCTTCGGATCCCAAAGAGCGGCTGTTCGGCGAGATTACGGTCGTACACACCTCGGGGACCTCGGGCGAGGTCGGTTACTTTCTTTATGCGCCGGCCGATCACGCCCGGATGCGGGCGAACTCGATGCGCAATCGCGCAGCGTTTCGGCATTTGCTTCCACGCCGGTGGCCGGGTATTCGCCGTATCAGGGTGGCCTTCTATGGCGCCACCGGCGGACACTACGCGGGGGTAACCGGCGTGGCGGCCATGCAGCGCAGCTTGGCGCGGTTGTTCGTCAACGCCAAAGCCTTTGAGGTCAATACGCCTCTGCCGTCGGTTGTAAATCAGCTCAATGAATTTCAGCCCGACGTGATCTTCGGCTACACCACGGCGCTCAAAATGCTCGCCGACGAACAACGCGCCGCGCGCCTGAATATTCGGCCCATGGCCGTGTCCGCCACCGGAGAGATGGTGACCAAGGCGGACCTGCAGTTTCTCTCGGCAGCCTTCGGCGGTGCCACGGCGTCCAGCATTTATGCGTGCACCGAACACATGATGCTGGGGGTGTCCAATTCCGACGGTGAGACCATGACGCTCGTGGACGACAATCTGATCTTCGAAATCCACGAAGATCACTCCCTCATCACCAATCTCTTTAATTACACGATGCCGCTGATCCGCTACCAAATGTCCGACATTCTGCGCGTGGTGAGTCAGCCTGACGCGCGCCGCATCGTGATTCAGAATCTGGTTGGGCGCCTGGAGCAGATGCCGACCTTCCTTAACAGTGCGGGTGTTAAGGACTTCATCAGCCCGCATACCATCAACGAAGTGTTCGTGCCGGGCGTGACGCGATTTCAAATGCAGATCACGGGACCGGCCTCGTTCCGTTTTCCAATCTGCGTCGATGCGGCTCTCGACCACCCGGCGCGGAGCGCCGCCGTTCTGCGCGTTAAAGCACGCCTGCAGGAGATTCTCGAGCAAAAAGGCCTTGGCAATGTAAGCTTCGAAGTGCCGATCGTTGCGGAGATTCCCCTCAATGAGCGCACGCGCAAATTTCAGCTCATCGTGCAACGAAAAGCGGACGATGCTTGAGGTGGAAACCATTGGACGTTCGTGTTAACGACGAGCATGACGCTTGCGCATCGCCTTACGAATGCCCTCCTTCACACTCATAGGATTCTTTTTTGGTTCCTGATCCGGAAACAAAGCATTGTGCACATCGGTCGACGTGTATCGAGCGACGCGGCGGACGATAAAGTGGTCGTCTTTCTCGTCCCATTCCAAAACCGAGCCTGGGCCAACGCCGAGCTTCTTTCTGACCTCGGCGGGGACTGAAATCTGACCTTGGGCGGTCACTTTGGATCGAGCGATGGCCATGACGTTAAAACCCGAGACTCAGCTGCGGCGTCGCCGGCTGCGGCGGGCGGAACAACCGGGTATTGAGCTCGTAGCGCTCGCTCGCCGGGGCAAATCCCAGTTTTCGCTGCGCCAGTTCGAAGCGCGTGCGCAGCAGTTCGGCGTAAGGGCCGGTACCGCGCATGCGCGTGCCGAATTGCGAGTCGTAGTCCTTGCCGCCGCGTGCCTGATTGATCAAGGACATGACATGCGTGGCGCGATCAGGATAATGCTCGGCGAGCCATTCCCGAAACAGGATTTTCAGTTCATGCGGCAGCCGCAACAAGACATAGCCGGCACGCGTGGCGCCCGCCGATTTGGCCGCGGCGAGAATATCTTCCATCTCATGATCGGTGAGCGCCGGGATGACGGGAGCTACCAATACCCCGACAGGGATCCCGGCTTCAGAGAGTTGTTGGATCACCCGCAATCGCGCCTGCGGCGAGGCGGTCCTCGGCTCGAGCGTGCGTTTTATATCGTTGCTCAACGAGGTGATGCTCAACATCACCGACACCAACCCGTCCTTCGCGAGGCTAGTGAGCAAATCCATGTCGCGGATGATGAGCGCGCTCTTCGTGACGATGTTCACGGGATGCCGGCAGGCGGCTAGCACACCGAGAATGCCGCGGGTGACCTCCAGGCGCTTTTCCAATGGCTGATACCCATCCGTGTTGATGCCGAGCGCAATGGGTTTGCAGACATACTTCGGCTTGGCCAATTCCGCCTGCAAGATATTGACCGCGTCCGCCTTGTAGAAGAGCTTGGTTTCAAAATCCAATCCCGGCGAGAGGCCGAGATAGGCGTGGGTGGGACGGGCAAAACAATAGACGCAGCCGTGGCTGCAGCCGCGGTAAGGGTTGATCGACACATCGAAGCCCACGTCGGGCGAGTCATTCGAGGTGATAACGCTGCGGGCCCGGTCCGGCAGCACGGTCTCGGTCAAATTCTCGATTATTTCGTCCTGATACCAGCCGTCGTCGCTTGGCTCGAGGGTGAGCGAATCGAAGCGCCCGGCAACATTGGACGAGGCGCCCCTGCCCTTGAAGGACTTAGAACCAAAGAAGCTGCGCGGCATCCTTAAACTCTACGCGCCAGGCAGGCGGAGGTAAATCCAGTACTCGAAGGCGGCGACTACTGTATATCGGCTACCGTTGTTAGAGGATGTCGGTCGTGTCGAGTGCCGCGCGTTTTGGAACGTCGGTGGATAAACTGCTATCGGGCCACGAAAGCCCGCTCGATGACATAGTCGCCGGGCTCACCCACGTGGGGTGAAATCTTAAAGCCGCGCGCATCCAGTATCGCCGATAGTTCCGTAAGCATTGCGGGACTGCCGCAAATCATCACCCGATCCTCGCTCGGATCCAGGTCAGGCATATCGATGTCTGCAAAGAGCTTGCCGCTCTCGATCAGCGCAGTTATCCGGCCTTGGTAGCGAAACCGCTCACGCGTCACGGTCGGAAAATACACCAGCTTCTTGCGCACCTGTTCGCCGAGATATTCGTGGTGGGTCAATTCCCACTCGATGTAATCGCGATAGGCGAGCTCGCTTCGATAGCGCACCCCATGTACCAGAACGACCTTCTCGAAGCGTTCATAAACCGCCGGATCCTTGATCAGGCTCATGAAAGGCGCAAGACCCGTGCCCGAGCTCAGCAGGTACAATCGTTTGCCCGGCTTCAGATCGCGCAACACCAAGGTGCCCGTGGGCTTTCGGCTGACCAGGATTTCATCGCCCGGTTGAATGTGCTGAAGCCGCGAGGTCAGCGGCCCATCGGCAACCTTGATGCTCAAGAATTCCAGGAACTCCTCGTGGTTCGCGCTGGCGATGCTGTAGGCGCGCATCAGCGGCTTATCGTCAATGCGCAATCCCAGCATGATGAAATGCCCATTCTCAAAGCGCAGACTCTCGTCACGCGTCGTTGTGAAGCTAAAAACGGTCGGGTTCCAATGATGAACCGTCATCACCCGTTCCGATCCAATCGTAGCCATTGCGCCCTGTGTAATTGAGATACCAGGTTCATATTATCCGGGCGGCCACTTGTTAAGGATAGTTGCGGCCGGATATATGCCCATGCCGAACGGATATGGGGCAAAATTTCAATCTTGGCAACTATACCAACGGGTTGTGTTATCGCAGGACTCGCGAGCATCGCCGTGGGCGCGAGTGCATGGGCGCTCGATGAGACGGAGTCTGCAGGGATATCCCAAATTGTCGTGGTCGGAACCACTCCGGTCCCGGGCATGACCCTGGACGCGGATAAGGCGCCCGCGAATCTGCAATCGCTGAGCTCTGTCGATCTTAGGCAGGATGGTGCCTCCAGTCTCATCGGTGCCTTGAGCACGCGCATAAGCAGCGTGAGCGTCAACGATACATTGGCCGACCCTTTCCAGCCCGACATTCTGTATCGAGGCTTCGAGGCCTCACCGGCGCTGGGAACGCCGCAAGGATTGGCCGTCTACCAGAATGGCGTGCGCATCAACGAAGCATTCGGCGACACCGTCAATTGGGACCTGCTTCCAGATATCGCGATCAGCCGCGTCGACATCGTCAGCGCCAATCCGCTGTTCGGCCTCAATGCACTGGGCGGCGCAGTCCTGCTGACCATGAAGAACGGCTTTACTTTCCAAGGCGGCGATGGGGAACTCTCCGGCGGCTCATTCGAGCAGCGCCAGGGCGCCGCGGAATTCGGCGTGAACAATGGCAGGTTCGGCTTGTATGCGGCGGCGAGAATATTGGATCAAAACGGCTGGCGGCTGTTTGCGCAGGACTCGGTGCGCCAATACTACATGGACTTAAGCTTGCACAGCGACGGCGCGAGCATCGACTTGAGCTACGCGCGCGCCGGCAATGGCTTGTATGGCCAGGGTGCGGCCTCGGTTCAGTCGCTGGCCATCAATCCTGCGAACATATTCACGGGCCCGCAAAATAACAACAACTCATTGGATTTTGTCACGCTCAGCGGGAATTTTAAAATCACCGCGACACTCGCAGTACAAAGCGTATTGTATTCGCGGAATTTCCGGCAGACTATCGGCAACGGCAACAGCTCCGCCTTTACGGCTTGCACCACGGCAGCTGCGGCAGGCGACTTGTGCCAAAGCGATGGCCTGACGCCCCTCACCAGCTCGAGCGGCGCGCCGATCCCCGATATTTCTAACGGCGGGACCACGCTCATCGGGCAAAACGATTTTGAAAGCACTCGCTCGGATGGATGGGGCGGATCGCTGCAGCTGACCAGCACCAGGGTCCTCATCGGCCATGGCAACAACTTCGCCGCCGGCGCCAGCATCGACACGGCGGAAACCAATTTCTCTTCCGGCACCGAGGTGGGAGCGCTCAATGCCGAACGCATCGTATTGCCGACAGGACTATTCATCAAAACAGCAGAAGGAAACGCATTCCCGGCGACGCCCGTGAGCTTGAATGCCGACAACAAATACTACGGCTTCTACCTGACCGACAATTTCGATGTGACAGCGCAGTTGTCGGTCACTGCCAGCGGCCGCTACAACATTGCGAAAATCGACTTGTCGGATCAGATTGGCACGGCCTTGACCGGCAACAATCGATTTACCCACTTCAATCCCGCGCTCGGTGCCACCTACAAACTGACGCCGGCCATCACCGCCTACGCGGGCGTTGCCACCAACAATCGGGCGCCCACCGCGAGCGAGATTGAATGTTCCGATCCGTCGCGGCCGTGTTTGCTGCCCTCGAGCCTCGCCGGCGACCCGCCGAACTTGCGGCAGGTCATCGCGCATACCACGGAATTTGGCCTGCGCGGACATGCGGCAACGCTCTCTGCCGAGGGAAATTTTTCTTGGAATGCCGGCTTATTCAGAACCAATTCGCAGGACGACATCTATGGCATCGCAACCTCGACCAGCGCCGGGTTTTTTCAGAATATCGGTTCCACCCGGCGCGAGGGTTTCG
>Ga0210407_10001803_pt1 | contig 19292 bp, 16 predicted proteins | sample IncBWC27MmetaG_FD_150860 | JGI IMG/M metagenome (GOLD analysis project Ga0210407, IMG submission 150860) | Forest soil microbial communities from Barre Woods Harvard Forest LTER site, Petersham, Massachusetts, United States - Inc-BW-C-27-M | ecosystem: Environmental > Terrestrial > Soil >... | reverse complement strand
TGCGACCAAGGAAATGCTGGTGGACGCCCTGAAGGATTTTGAAGGCACCATGATCTTCGTATCGCATGACCGCATGTTCCTTCGCGGTCTCGGCTCACGTGTGCTGGAACTGGGGGGCGAGAGCGGTACGGACCGCCATCCCACTGTTTATCCTGGGTCATACGTTGAGTACGTGCAGAAGCTTGGACATGAGGCGCCTGGGATTTATTCATAGGGCTTGCGTTCCCGCCCTTCGCGCACAATGGCAACCAGATCGTCGGCCGATACTTTCACCTTTACGCCTTTCACGTCTAGCGGCGATGCTTTGGATTTTCGCAGAGGCAGAATGCGGAATACGGTCCCATCGCGGCGCCGAATTTCTACCGCTCCATCACGCTCGGCCTCGTCGAGAACCGTAGCAAAATTTCCGCGCGCCTCAGAATAGCTGTAAGATTTCATCGTAGATTAGCCTCCAGTACATCCAATTTCAATTCCCGCGCGCGTTCTCTCAATCCGCCATCCAGCGTGAGAAGGGGAGCTCGTTGGTTTATGACGCAGGCAAGCACATAGGCATCGTAAGCATATATGTTCAACCTGCCAGACAATTCCACAGCTTGCTTCAGGCCAACCTCAGCCATGCGAATGGGGATCTCGGCGTAGGCGTCCAAGAGCTGGAACGCTTCCTTGATGCCAATTGCCCTGCGCTTGAACATGGCCGACAATGCGTTCCCAACTTCCCAGTGGACCGAGGCGGGAGCCACCAGAATTGCTCCACGCGTTAGTCGGACAAGGCCCGCTTTTTCCGGCTGCTCTCCGACGACTGCCAAAATCGCGGAGGTGTCGATAACTATTTCCACAATGGCAATTATACGACATGTACAATTGTACAACAACATGGATCTTGCGACCAAGGAGATGCTGGTGCAGCCCTCAAGGATTTTGAAGGCACCATGATCTTCGTATCGCATGACCGCATGTTCCTTCGTGGTCTAGGCTCACGTGTGCTGGAACTGGGGGGTGAGAGCGGCACCGACCGCAATCCCACTGTTTATCCTGGGTCGTACGTTGAGTACGGGCAGAGCTTGGACATGAGGCGCCTGGGATCTATTCGTAGGAGTTGCAGGGCTTTTGTGCTCGGCGAGTTTCTGAAAGTCTCGGGAGCTAACGCTTCTTTACGAATAGGGACGAGATCTGATTTTGCAGTTCCGGACAAATCTACGGAACATAGCCAGTAGTCGCGCTAACACTCTCGATACCTGCAGAGCGAATTTTGGCATTTGTCGAAATCGTGGCCTAGGCAAAGGTCTCAGATGTATAATTCCGCATTCCCAAAGGCAACGAGCAACTAGAGAAACAGATCTATCAAACTGGCGGTTGGCCATGAGCGATGAAATAATCAGTGCCGGCAGCAGCTCAGATGTGAAAGAGCAAAAGCCTGCCGTGACTCTTCACGGCGATTTGAATGATGTCGTTACCGCCGCCTTGGTTTCTGTAGCCCTATATTCAGGACTCGTCTGGTTTGCGCGCGTTCATGAAGGTGGCCGGCTGAATGGTCCCTTGATCTTGGGCGGGATTCTCGGTGCCGCAATCGGTTGGGTGGCTGGCATTCTTGCTTCGCCCTACAACGCAAGCGAAAAAGGTTCGTTCGCAGAATTGAGCAAGCTAATCTACGGCTTCTTGACCGGGTATGTAATAAGCAAACTTGATCCCATCATCAGCAACGTACTCGCGGTGCCGAAGGAGGGCGAATTCCAAAGCCATGCTATGGTGTTCGCGGCCTTCGTGCTTTCCAGCTTCATGATCGCAGTCGCTCTGACATACATTTCACGAAGTTACTGGTACCCTGCCGCAGCCACTAGTACAGAAGGAAATCTTCCTTCTCCGACGAGTTCAGCTACTTTAAAGGAACAGGGCATTCTTCCGAAATAGAGCACGGCCTAATACTCGAACGATCTAGTCCAAGTTCGTCCTCTCGGAATAAGCCATGACCGGGACAGTCGACAAAGGCACATTTCTTGTAAAGAGCAAACGGAGTCAAGTGTCGCGCGGCTCGCAGAAAATTGCGCGGATACTCGGCTTTCCTTCCCGTCAGGTCCTGGATTCGGCGAGGTTAGATTGGTTTGCCTTCTTTGGATTTGCAAGCGAGCTGATCGAGGCCGGCGAGCACATGGATGCACGATCTCTTCGAAGATTGCTAAGAGAAACACGTGAAGCCCTTGCCTTTAAGGGGCCGCATTATTGGGTGCGCCTTGAAAATTTTCTGATTCGGCTACCGAGCGAAATTCGGCGGGAAGCCCGTCGCTACCGCCTTATCGGAGCCGCGTGCCGATCAATGGTTAGCGGTTTAAAGTCGCTTGATAGTTTCTCCAATTTTAATCTCGATCCCTCAGACGTCCAATTAGATGAATTTGAGTTGTATTTCATTGCAACCACCGAGGTGGCGCGATTCATCGGATACCATTTCGTCTTTGAGGACGACTGGGAACCAAAAGTGTCGTTGTTTCGGCACTGCCTCCCGACGAACTGTGATTCAGGATCAGGATGCATCGCGGCTGATATTGGGGTGCATCGGGATCGAATTGGTCTGCTCTCTACAGGACGGGTTCAAGGGGTGGCTCTGGATCGAACAACGTGGCTGTATCGGCCAAGCCGATATTCAAGAACGAGCGTTATTAAACATGAACCGCCCAAGGCAGAAATATTCGTTCGGTTCAGCGATCCTGAACTCGACCGCGCGCTCAGCACCATTGTAGCGCGATCTCGGGTCGATCTTCGTAGAGCTACGCTATTGTTCAACGCTCTGGATAAGTGCAATTTAGGCCTACTCGTCGGGGAAGATCCGTTTCCGCAGACTCAGAATCCACTGGAAGAATCAGACTTTTGGTCCAGTTGGGATTTCATCACCAGTGAAATACTTCCGGGCGACAGACTTTTCTCACGCGACACGCGTGACGGCATTAGCTCAGTCATTGCCAATATTGATGAGGGTTCATGGAGTCACGTAAGCACCTATATCGGAGACGGCCTTCTTCATGAGATCGAACCTCCGCGCAGCAATATTGTTCAGCTTCGACTGTATGCCAATCCGACTTATCGACTGGCATTATTCCGAGATCAATACTCCGTCTGGATGTCACCTGCCCGCCTACAAGCGGAAAGCAGGCAACTCACTGTGAGAGCAAAAACCAACCAAGGGAATTTGTACGATCTGTTTGGTGCATTGTGCGCGGGAATTGAGAATGTGTTCTCCAATGAGCCCAACAGGCCCACGCCCAATTCCTTAATCCGATCAGGGGGTTTCGTTCCGATTGAAATTGCGTAGGTCGATAACAAATGTTTATCCCGGGCTAATGACCTGAAGGCTGGAATATCTGAAGAGGACAGAGAGAGGATCGTCGTTTCTGCATTTGCGAGCCGTGGGATAAACGGCACTTTTACCGGCTTCCCTAGGACCTGCTCCGTCGTCTCGGCGGTCGCAAATGGGCGGGTGGCTCGGGCATTTGATCGCGCCGACATTTACCAACATAGTGGATGCCCCGTCCTCGAGTTTTGCGAAAGGGCGGGTACGATGCTGGATAGCACCGAAAGGGACCCGCTGAAAGTCGCCACCCTCAACATTAACAACATCAGTAAGCGGCTCGACAACCTCCTGGCTTGGTTAGCAAAAGCTCAGCCGGACGTGGTTAGTCTCCAAGAGCTCAAGGCAGAGCAGGAAGCCTTTCCCGTGAACGCCCTTCGGACTCTCGGGTACGAAGCAGTCTGGCAAGGGGAGCGTTCCTGGAACGGCGTCGCCATTCTCGCGCGACACCACGTTCCCGTGCTGACCTGCACAAGCTTGCCTGGAAATCCTGAAGATCATCAAGCCCGCTACATTGAAGCGGCTGTTCAGGGAGTCCTGATCACTTCCATCTACCTCCCCAATGGGAATCCGCAGCCCGGACCGAAATTCAATTACAAGTTGGCCTGGTTTGAACGCCTCATTGCCCACGCCGCCGAACTCATGGCGACCGGCGCACCCATGGTGCTCGCGGGTGACTACAACGTCGTGCCAACTCCGCAAGACATCTATCCGACTCGATCGTTGGATAACAACGCGTTAATCCAGCCCGAGAGCCGACAGGCTTTTGCGCGTTTGCTGGCTCAAGGCTGGACTGACGCCATGCGGAAGCTACAACCGGACGGGCCGCTCTGGACATTCTGGGATTACAAATTTGAACGGTGGCGGAAGGACAAAGGCATGCGACTCGATCACTTTCTGCTTTCACCGAATTTGTCGGATCGGCTCGTGGATGGCGGTGTTGACCGATGGGCGCGTGGACAGGAAAATGCGAGCGACCACGCTCCAACATGGATCATGCTCGACCTCTAGACGGCTCCCAAGCCTCTCCGTTTCGCTGTGTCAGCCGGCCCGCCTTGTCGGTCCCTTTAGTTTCTTAGACTTATAAGAGACAAAAACCATAATAATCCCCTGCGTCTGCGATCGCATCTGGACGCTATTTATTTACTCAGACTTATGAGATAGCTGGCGTCCGCTTTTGAGTCCGCTGCGTCTGCCAGTTCCGCCATCCCGGCAGCGTCATGTAAGTAATTGATAATAATGTATATTATGCACTCTATTTCTTTGTCGTCCAAGACAACGATTGTGAAAACTGTGCAAGTAAATGTGGAAGTATTAATGGATTTCCACAGATCCCTGTCGTTTGCCCGTAATTGCCTTTTCCGCCCTTCTGGCCCTGCTCCCATTACGGAGGACACTCGCTTAGCGCAGTGGCGTCGCTCACAACGGCCTTTCCGCGGGGCTCGATTCTAGGGGTATAGGACTTTTCAGGGAAAATGCATGGTCTGATCTCGGAGTGATTGGGTGGGGGTGCCTGACCGTTGCCGGGGCGCGACTATTCGAACAATCCGGTATACGTTGATTCAAGATCCTTACCCAGCTCGTTAAAGCTACGCAGATCCATCTGGTAAAAGGTGTCTTGGTGTTGATCGTCTCTCCTAAAAGCCCACCCCCGTACGGTGAAGGTTCGTGGTTTTCCTTCAACCTCGAAGGTCGCCTGAATCATTGGACGCGCGAGCGGTATGGCGACTTTGCCAGCGGGATCCGCTTTAAACGGATGGGAGAAGTCGACAGTCTTAATAAACTGACTTGTCCTCAAGGCACGATCTCCTTCAGCAATGACGAACTCCTTTTTGTCAAAGGGGCCATGAGCGACTCTGGCAAGATTCGTCACGACGAACTTATCTGGGAAAACGCGGCGGGTAGTACCGTTGTCGCTGAGCAAGATATAATCGGGAGTTGGCTGATATAGATCCTGCGGAGCGACGTCCGCGTTGGGGTGCTCTGGTGAAGCCTCTACAGATTTAGCATTGCGGTATATATACAACCTCGACGTAGGCGGGGTGCCATTCCCGGGAACACAAAATAGCTGCGAGTTCTGTGCCCACACCTTGTGTTTTGTGTGGGCGGAAAGATCGCTAACCAAGCGCGCTCCCTCATCCAAGGCTCCTGTCCAGCACCCGAAGAGTACTAGCTTGCTGGCTACCAGTCCGTCAAACTCTGCCACATCTTTGTCGGTTATGCTCTCCCCTGCCGCAGTGGATATCTCTCCAGGGATTCCCTCTCCGACCAGCCAGGCTTCTTTGTCGCTTGGGCAATGCCTTATGAACTGAATCGCGTCATCATTATTTATTGATTCGTGCAGATCGCCTAAGGGGTGCCTGTCTAAACCCTTTATGCAGGCTCCAAGAGACCTGTTAGTGCTCATAACGGACACCCATGAGCCGGGTGTGACTGGACACGGGTCAACCAGAACCTGCAATGTGCCCGCACTGCCATTGGCAAGAAACACAGACTGTTTGGTGGTGTGACGCCTTGCCATCCAGATCGCACCGATTCCGAGTGCAATTAGCAACAAAAGATAGAGTGATTTTCTCATTCCTATTACCCCACCCTATCACTTAATAACTATTAATGACATACAGCTTGCCGGGTGACCGCCATGAGTTAATGCAACCGGGGGGCACGTTGGTAAGGCTCTCTTAGCCAGCCACATTGTTTCCCAGTCGCTTATTCCCAGAGGGAGGGCAACGTTGGCGCTGTACCCACAGTTGCCACTAACTACATCATCCGAGAATACAATTCGATGCCCACTCAGATCAGAGTAAAGATCCTGCTCCGCATTCAGCAAATCTGCGGCATGACCGTTCGGGATTTGATCAGTAGGCAGTTCTGCAAAAATATGGAAGTTGATTTGGGGAACCCAACTGAAGCTAGATGAAGCAACCAAAGCTGGGACTGTGGTGGCGATAAAACTATATTGGAGAACTGACACCAGCGGAAGCGTTTTGGGCTGGAATTCCAATGGACTGCCGTTCTTAAAGAACGCTTTTTGACCTATGCACTTTGCTGAGTAAGCTGAGACAATGTCCGTTGGAAATGGCAGATCAAATGAATTTCGAGGAGGCTTGCCCGCAGTGAGGCGTTGGCGGACGATCGGAAAATCTTTGGTCTGCCCCTTTTTCAAGCTTGGCGGCAGTTGATTGCCCCCCACAATTGTTGTGCCAAAACTATAATTTTCGCCTGGGTCAAGCACCGATTCCACACCCCAGTAGCCAGCTAGGTAGCAATGGTCCTTCAGATCAGGTAAGTGCACTTTCGCGCGTACCGTCTGCGTATCAAATTCAATTACTGCCCCTCCGTGTATAACAACATTGAATGGAATGGACGTCGTCGTTGGTTGCGCTTCAGCGCTGCGTATGAATGAGCTGGCAACGGCAGCCACGGCGGGCATTGCGAGAATATTCTTCATCACGTCACGTCTGGTTGTATTCGCCATCGTTTCTCTCCTCTTGATTTCTATGCTCTTCCAAAAGATGTAAAGCCTGCCCAATAGTATGGGTGCCTAAGACTGGGGTCGCGATGCAAATCCGCTTTTGCGCGCTTTAAAGAGAGTGCTACCGGGTCTCCCGCTAACAAGTATTGATAAAACACGTGTGCCATCTTGGCGGTCGCAGCGGAATCCACGTCCCACAGCGTCGCAACTACGTGAGGCACGCCGCCCTCCAAAAAAGGCATAACGAGATTGTCGGCAGACAGGCTGGTTCCATGTGCCCTGGGACTGGTGGAGCAGGCGGCAAGCACCACAAGCTGGAGCTTGTTCCTTTTCGTGAGTTCAAGCCTCGACGCGTCCAGAAGTTCAGCTTGTCCTGGAAACTCTGAAGAAGGCGTACCTGCTAACAACAACCCTGATCGGCCTTCATCCGACAATGCATGGCCAGAAAAGTGGAATATCTCGACATCGCCCAGTCGAGCTTGCACCGCATCAAAAGTTGCGTTTGCTCCGATCAAAAGCTGCGACTTGCGAAGAATGGTCGAAAGTTCCGATGCCTCTGAAGCGGCGTCTGGTATGGACGGGAAATTTATGTTGGACGATTCGAGGGCGGGAGGACCGACGATCAACGCGGGGGAGCTTGTGTCCAGCTGGTGATCGGCTCGCATTTCCTCAAGGAGTTCAATTCCAGGTAACCGCGCCACCACAAATCTGTCGCCGACCATAGTGCCACTCTCGTCTACCAGCACTTCTATCGGTAGGCCCGACAGACTGTCATCTAAGTCAACCATGAGCGTACGATCTGGATCCAAATATCCCCGAATTGGCCCGATGAGAAAGTCATAAATGCGCCGCGCATTTGCGTCGAGAACCTTCGTGTCAGAATTGGGTGTAGAACACTGCATCTTAAGAGCCCCCACTAGGCTCTCGAGATCTGATGCGGGTATCGGGGACCACGCATATGAAAGGCCTCGATCATCAAGTACCCAGATCATCACGCCGCTCGGTGTGACTTCGTACGATAGTGATGTCGATCGAATAAGTTTCGGGCCAATTCTGTCGACGAGGCCGAGCTCAGGCACAGCACTACTCGCTTCTAGCGTTTCGAAGTTGATCCCCTGGGCACCCTTGCTAGCTCTCAGGCCAATCGGATGCAGGGGCAATGCACGGTAGTCCTCCCATAGTTCAAGCGCACTGTGCGCATCTGAAAAGTGTTTGAACCGGATCTCGATAAGTGTTCTGAAGGCAGCACGAACCTCATTGTCCCAAAGTAGTCGTTCGCGTGTGGTTCTCAATGCGCCGGCGCCTGTGGCGGCAATCTGAATTGCGGTCGCGAATGCACGCTCCGCGTCCTCGAATTGACCGCGATGTAGTGAGATTGTTCCCATCGTTTTGTAAAAGCGTAGGGGCACGGTAAGGGTCGGAACTAGATTGAGGTCTGTCCGAGCTTGTTCCAGAAGCATGCGAGCAGAATCAACATTTCCCCGGTCTGCCTCCATCGAAGCCAACCACGTCTCAGCATCTACTTGGAACCCCCTTGTAGTGGGGGATGTGGGGATACTCGCAAAGATGCGATCAGCCGCTTTGAAGTGCTCCTCAGCCTTCTGCTGCAAACCAACGGACCAAGCCAAACTCGCAATGCGATAGTGTTCTGTTGCTTCGACCGGAAGATTGTGTATGGTCGAAAGCGCTGCTACTGCCTCTTCAGATAAGCGTAGAGAGGCATGCCACAGTCCCACATCTTCACCAGCGAATGCTAGCTCGGAACAGAGTTGAAAGAGGCGTGAGGGAGGATAAGCGTTGGCCCAATAGAACTGGAGCGCCAGCAAACCTTCGCGCCAAGCTTTCTCTACATCGCCATGAACGGAGTCGATTGAAATCGCGTTAGACCAAGCACGCAGGTATAGATTGTTGTAGCCGGTTTGCTTCGCGAGGTTCATAGCGTCGCGAGCTTCTTGCATAGCGTCGCTCGGTGAGGCTGTGATCAACTTACAAATCGCATCCTCGGTGGCGGTTTGTATGCTGATCCATGAGTATCGCCGAGGGTTCAGGTCCCGCTTCAAAGGGGCGGCTGCCGTAAGGCATTCACGCCCTCGCGAAGACCGGTCGAGAGCATAAACTAGTTCCGCTCGCGAACGGAGAGCTCCCGGGATGCTGCCAGCGAGTTGGAATTCAGACGTTGCTCTGCGTGCGAGCGCCTGGCCGTCATCGTACCTCCCCGACGCATCCGCCTCGACGGCTCCTGACAAAAGAGAAAGAGCCCTTGCCATTTGTAGATTTCTATTGCTCGCGACCATGTCCGCAAGCCAATCGTCCGAATGAATTGTCGATAGACTACTGGCGAGGATTCGCAAAGACGTGCCCATCTGCTCTCGCTTCCTGTCATCCGATTGGGACGAGAACTCGCCTAGCCAACGTTTGGTTGCCTCCTGAAGATACTCATCACCCCTCTGGCTGATCTCGTTTCGAATTTCGTTAATTGATCGAAGAGGAAAAGCGGTAAGCTCCCAGAGCTGTCGACTCTGATCTCGTGAGTGTGTCCGTACTCTCTCCTTGATTATCCTCAGCCTTTCACGCGCTTCGTCTGCCCAAGCGCCCGCAGGGTCAATTTTCAAATAGTGCTCCCAATCGTCAATCGCTTGCGAATAAAGGAACATCTTTTCGCAAGTTAAGGCTTGGTTGTAGAGTGCGACAGGATCATCCGGTGTTTGTGTCAACACCTTGCCTAGTGCCTCAAGGGCATTGCCGTAGTCGATAGGCCGGTTGGCGAATTCAGCGCGTACGAAATATGCGGATCCTAGGTCGGCCAGAAGACTGGGTGAGTCGGGTTGGACCTTCAGCGCCTGCTGCAGCGACTTGATGGCGGCTTCGTAGTTGCCATCAAGCAGTTCGGCGCGGGCTCCCGCTTGCAACCACCTTGGGTCGTTAGGAGTCTTGCTGAGCTCTTCCCCAATTAGATCCTTGGCCTTCAACAGAGATTGTGGTTTATCGAAGTCCGACTGACCGATGCCTCGCTGCTCATGCACCGGTGCATATTTTGCTCCGGGGATTCTCACCTCCAATGTCCGATGCTCGCTATAAGCCTGAGCGAGCAATTGTTCAGCAGACGGCGTATGCAACCGGAGCACGCTTATCCAAGCGACGATGGCTATGGCGGCGATCCCGGCAAACGCATACGCTGGAGTCGGCCATGCAAGCATCGCGCGCCACCACGGCCTTTTCTGCTGCCCTTGCCCCACGCTATCTCGCAGGGTTGCGACCATGTTCTTCCGCCACTCGGGTCGCGTACTCTGCAGTGAAGCCAGCAGTGCTTCCTCGCTCGGCGTTGCTTCATCGACGAGAGCTTCTGCGACCTTCTTTAGCAGTGGTCCGCAGTGCCCGCATTGTGCCGCATGTTTCATCAGCTCTTTCGTCTTAGCCTCTGGCAGAAGTCCGGCCGCCGCTTCCAACCGCTCGATGTCTCCTACGCACTGGGGAGTCGGCGGAGATGGATTCGGCACTCGCATACGTAAAATCTCGCTGTGCACGAACTGATGCCTTCGCAGCTTCCGGCTACAGCCCTGGCAAGACTCAACGTGGCGCTGGGCGTCTCTCAGAGATGGCTCAGAGACTTGCTCTGAACCGGACACACTCGCCTCCCGCAACGAAACGAGGCTATTCAGTTCGTCGCTGTCGAGATGTTTGTCGAATGGCCGTGTCAAATCTGCTACTCCTTCTAATACGACATTTGCGGAAGGACTCCTTTTCGCTTCCTCTATGCCTCCGCCGAGTCCGCCGTACCCGCGTTGCCCAAGTGCTCTCGCACACAACGAGTGAGCCGGAAAATAACGGCTTCCACTCCCTTTGCCGTGAGGTTGATTGTCGCCAAAGCAGCAATTGCTTTCGCGCTCATTCCCTGCAGATAGTAAAACCAGAAGATGAGGCAATCCCGCTCCTGATTAGAGCCAACGGCACAGTCCTGCAGCTGGGCGTCTACTTGCTTTAGAAACACCTCGCGGTCCATAGCCTCTGGATGCCCGAAACTGCCGCCACGGGCTGGCGGCTCGAAGTTTTCGGCTATCTGATCCGTTTCTCCCCCGCCATGCTTCTGAGAGTGGAGCGATTTGAAGTGATCGTGGGCGACGTTGATAGCAATCGTCTTGATGTATCCCAGCACTGCCTCGTCAGAATGTTGGTCGGCAAATTGCGACAATAAGCGACACTTATTTGCCCAGAGCTTGCAATAGACCTCTTGCAGTAAATCATCAACAAACAGCGCTGGGTCTTTTCCCCACTTGGAAGCGGTGCGCGCAATGGAAAGACTGATTGGCCGCTGAAAACGAGTGACGAACTCCTCCCAGGCCGCGCCGTCGTTAACCTCGGCGCAAGCTCGTATTACCTCCCTGACCGACATGGACGAATGGCGTGACAACAGAACCCCACAAAACAGGTGGCCAGAATTCTACATGAACCGACCAACGAGCGCGGTATCTCGGACAGTCGTAAGCTTCTGCCTAGGATCAAAAAGGTTCGGCCGGTCGTTTGCGTATTCAGAGGAGTGAAGTAATTCCCCACGGGTAGCCCGTTATAAGACAATAAACCTCTTCACAGGGGCAAGCGCTGACTAGGCGCGGCGATTTGTTAAAGAGTAAAACGCTTAGGACCAAATCGGACGGCATAGACAAACGACGCTTAAGCAAATCTTCAACAGATGCGTACCTGGAAAAAGGAAAGTTCTGAAGTTTGTCGTCTTGTATGAGGAATGGCGATGAACGCTCCATCGCCTGGAAGAAATTCCGCTTGGCAAAGGATGAAGTTATGACTCGCCTCACCGCGGTTGTGTTGCTCTGCGTTTTATTGGGCCTGGGATGCGCCACAAGCGTGTTTGCGGCGGCGAAGAAGGCACCGCCGGCGGGCAAGAGTCAACCCGCACCCAACCCGAACGAAAAACCGGGCGATCCGCCGTTGAACCTTCCTAGCAAGCTCCAGGATGCGGTCGCCGCAGCAGCCAAGAGCAACAATGACTACGTTCCATGCTTTTTTGACCGCAATGAATTGCTGCAACTTCGGCCGAAGCCCGAGGCTTCCACACTGACCAGCTACGATGCCGAGCAACTGCGGAACAGCGTCATCCACAAGGCACTGGATCCAGCGAATGCCTCAGCGTTTGAGGACGATCAGGCAAAGCAGTTTGCAATGGAGATCGGGACCACAATTTTTGAAGGACTGACTCAAAGCCAGGCGCTCAGCAAGGTGTTCAGCATTTTCAAAAAGTACGAGCGCCTCCCTCGGGTGACAAAAGCCGCCGAACAAGCATTGCAATCAGCCACCCAAAGTAAGGAATCTTTCTTTGGACTCACCATCAACGACGCAAGGGCCAAGGTAAAAGGCACGGGTTCCGAACAAAATAAGATTGACGCCGGCGATGTCGAATTGGACAAGGTTGAGTCGGCCCCCAGCCCTGCAAAGGACAAAGTGGTCGGTGCCGCGCAGGCAACACTGGCTACTGTGCAACGCCCCTTGGACATCTTTTGTTCCACGACGATCCTGTCGTACGAAACCATGCGCAAGGCATTCGGGGAGACCATGGCTGACGAATATATCGGAGTGCAGGTTGTGGTAAGAAACCTGAACGCAAACCAGGAGTTTCTGGTTCAGAGCGCCCTGTTCAAAGTGGACAGCGATATCAACGGAAGGATCGGGAAGTACTTCACAGGCGTGGACAAAATGACCGCGCGCGAGTATATGCTGGCGAGCCGCGAACTCGGGAAAAGGAATCTCGCCGTTCACATCGCGCAGGGGGTCGGCGGCATTCTCAGCTCAGTTGCGACTTTCACGGGGCCTGGAGTCAAACAGGCCTCAGGAGCAGTCAACGGAGGACTTATTTCTGCGCTGACTACTGTTTTTCCGGATCACAACACTGAGCAATTGAAACTGATTGATGATGAAGGCTTCTCGAACTCGCGGACAGACCGGACAGTCGTGCCCAAATCGGGTACGGCGGAATTCGTGATTTTCGTCTCGTCAAAGGAGTTCGGGCAAGGCTGGTGGACGCAAGATTGCGCCCAAAATGAAGTTATAAGAATCGCAAAACCAAGTAAGGATAGGGCGAAATCCGAAGAGAAGGTAAGTCTCGAAAACTCGACAACTAACGATCAACCGCGGTCTGGAACGGACAAAAAGGCAGAGAGCCAAGCGCCGCCTGCCGCGGAGACGGCGAACTGTCTCGGGAACTTTAATTCGGTAGCTCCAGACCCGAAGTGTGTAAACGCCGAAATCGGAATCGATTTGGAGACAGCGCGGAACGTTTGCTACAAAGAGCTGAAGAGAATCGGCAAGCAGACTGGGGAGGCTGGGACATCAGGGGGCGATACGCAGGCGACCAACCAAGGCGATGCCAATAAAGAACCAGATGATGAACAGCTCTTTTACTACAAACCGGATTTTAAGACCTACCAACGTTGGTCCGCTCGCTCACTGGCGCTCTTCCGCGAACTCTCTCTGGCGGTCGTCGCCGGCACGCACGTTAACGAACCAACCGACACCGCGCCCAGTTTGACCAAGATCGACTGTCCGGTTGATGACAAGGGCGACCTGAAGATCGATCCGGCAAAACCGACGCTGAGTTGTACTCTGACCGGAACGAACCTAGATAAAGTGTCTCAGCTGAAGCTTCGGAACGCCCAAGATAAAACGGACCAGAGCACGGCGAACGGGAACGTCACGACGACGACGAGCGGTGACTCGAAATCAACCACCGTCGCGTTCCAGGCGTCTGATCTGCAGAAGTTGACGGCGAAAGCATACAAGGTCTCGATAGTGACAAGCGCGGGCGCAGAGACTGAAACCGACCAGATTCTGCACCTCAACAACGGCCCGAGTTTGACTGGGGTATCCCCATCACCCATCAATCAGGCAGATCTGTCGAAGACGACGGTCACACTTACGGGCACCCTGCTCGACAAGCTGAAAAACGTCTGCCTTGCGACCGGAGCGGCGACAGGGGGACAGACGGTCAGCGTGGCGGAGGCGAGTGAAACTCCGGCGACCAAGAGAACGCTCGACTTTAGCAAAGTGAAGAAACCGACGGCGAACGGGACATACAACATCTATCTCGACGCCTGCGAGAACACTCCCCAGACTCCTAGTTCCCAGAAAGTGACAATCGTTGCGCCTGTGATTTCCGACTTCACGCCCACTTCCGGCAAAGTGGGAGATACCATCACGATGAATGGAGCGAACCTGAAGGACGCTACCGGCGTGTCGTTCGGTGGCAAAGCCGCAAAACCAACAAATAGCAGTGATGGACAGATGAAAGTCACGGTTCCTGCCGGCGCGCAGACAGGCAAGCTAACAATTACCACGCCAGCGGGGTTGGTAACGTCTGAAACAGAGTTCAAGGTAATCTCGACGAAAACAGCATCACACTGAAAGCTATCTTCGCCTAACAGTTCCCATTTTCTTGAAAAGGATTGGGTCCATGTTCTCTGAGCCTGTGAGGCCAGTTCGAGAAACGATTATGAAACCTTTCAGCATACTGCATATCGCGCTCCTAGCCGCCTTGACGATGACTGTACCAGCTCTGGTGATGGCGCAAGCTTCCGGAGGTAACGCTCAAATACCGGCCGGCGCTCATTACGAGTCTCACGTCGTCGGCAGACCCCGGGTAATCGTCTTTGTTCATGGCTTTACAGGCGACTCCACGGGTACCTGGTTAGCTAGCAACGGCGCTTACTTTCCGAGGATGCTGGCAACTGACGACAGAGTCAAGCTAGCCAATGTTTTCGTTGCGTCTTACGAGACTCATTGGACGAAAGAGGTAGGCACAATCGCATCCCTGGCGACGAAACTCTTCGCTCAACTTGACGCCGTTGGAGTTTTCAACGACCACACTGAGCTAATCTTCATCTGCCATAGCTTGGGAGGCCTTGTCGTGGAGCGAAGGTTGATTGAGCATCCGGAGATAGGCAGGAAAACCAGCTTCATTCAGTTTTTCGGAACACCTCACGAAGGAGGCTTCAGGGAAACAACCAATCCTGTTTTATCGTTTCTCGACGCCTTCGGTCCCAACTCTCTCCTTCCTGAGCTCCGCGCAGGAAGTGGAAATACAACACTGGTCACGCTCGACTCCGATTGGAGAGCAGCGCGTCTGGGCACAATACATCGACTTTGCGCAATCGAGGGCTACGATTTTCATGGATTTTCTTTCTTAGGGAGAGTGGTTCCTTACTTTAGTGGCTCCTACGGCTGTGACGGTGGTGTCCCAATCGACGTCATTTTGGGCGACCACATGAGCATGGTCAAGCCGTCAGACCGCACTGGCGAGCATAATGGCGCTTATCTTATTTTCCTTAGAAATTACTGAGATCACCCCTACTACGAGACGCGTGTGCTCGACGACATATCCCATGACTACCGCCAATACCTGCAGGTTGATTGCGAGAGAACCACATCTGAGATCGATCGCACCGTGAGCTTCGATCTTGACCCGAGCGTCCATCAGGAACTGGCAAACGTTGGCGCCAGTCTCCAAGACAGAAGCAATATCAAGGATGTTAAGCCTGACCCGCCGACGGCTAAACTGACCGGTCCCCGATCCGTCCAGGTCACTTATGGCTTCAATGGTTTGGATAAGAGTTGGGGCTCTTGTCCCGGTGGGGGACATGCAACGCTCGTGGTTCACCCGACTATTCAGAGCAGAGTTCCGGTTCCCGATGGGTCCGAATAACGGGACGCCGCACTCGCACGACACCGGTTACACACTATGAAAGGATCCATCGTCATCTACTCTTTGTCCGCCGTCGCAGCGATTGCCGCCGCCACTTACGTCCGTGTCAGGATGAGCCCAGCTTACCGGCAAACGCCGGATCAGGTTGTCTTTCGAGAACCTGGCGAGCGCAGGCTGGGCGTTCCGCAGGATGCCGCTCCCGAAGCACGCCAGGACCTCGAATTCGCGTTGTTGAGCCAGGCAGCTTATCAAAGAACATCTGATGCGAAAACCTATCAAGACGGAGAAAACCTTGATCCGGATGCGACTTTGGAAACTATTGGCTGGTCCAGATGGAAGGACTTCCCCACTGGCGCGGTTAAACAAAAAGTTGACGCCGCTCACTTGCGCGTCGAAGTGTGGTCGAATGCAACCTCCAACAAAGTTGCAGTGGCATTTGGCGGCACGGTCGCAAGAAACGTGAAAGATTGGGAATCCGACCTCCGCTGGTTTGTTCATTTCAAGACCGACGAATACACTTTGATCGTCGTGACATTTGGTCAGGCATTCGTGGCCGAATACCTTAGGAGAGAACAAGAACCGGAATGGGCATTCCTAAGAAAGGCCACTCTCTTTTCTACGGGCCATTCGCTGGGTGGAGGATTAGCGCATGAATTTGCCTATTCGCTGCCAAGGGCTGATGTTCCTCGCGTGAGTAAAGTTTTCGCGTTCGATCCGTCCCCGGTCACGGGCTACTACAGCGTCCAAGAAGGCCTCAGGACTGAAAACAGCGAAAATCTCTTAATCGACCGAATTTACGAGCGCGGTGAAATCCTCGCGTACTTCCGCTCACTGACGAACTTTGTGTATCCACCCAGTGCTAAGCAGCCAACGCTTCGGCAGGTCAGATACAACCTGTTCTATACCCACAATCCGTTCGCCGGTCACTCGATGGCCTCGTTTGCAATGAAGCTCTACGACGTGTCCAAATCAAAACCAGCGAAATGAACGGTGCGCGCCACCCGACCGCGCGATCTCCAAGCAACGATCGGCGACCGACTAACATCTCCGTCAGGGAAAGAGTCTTTTGGATTCAAGGCTGAATTGGGCAGGGGCGAAACTGGCTCGGATTAGAGAAAAACATCGCGCGACCCTGAGGGACCTGAGTCTTCGCAGACCGTCTGCCGTCTGCAATCTCTTCATCCTCTCCGGACCGGAGCTTGGGTGCAGCCCGTCCAGTCTCAACGCTCTCCCGGCTAATGTCCCTTCGGGCTTGGTTCGGGATCACCATTTTCGGCGCCATCGACGTTGTGCAATTCTGCTTGGCAGGCTTATCAAGGATTTGAGCTTTGTAAATCCCCTGCGTCTGCAAATGTACAACATCTCTTTTCATTACTTACACTTATGATGAACTACTGTTCGCCTTTTGAGTCCGCTGCGTCTGCCAGTTCCGCCATCCCGGCTGAGGGGTTACCGATTGAATTTACAGTCTAGTTTACGATGTCGGTTTTGTCATCTGCACGATCTTTCTCGATCCTTATCACCGTTCTGTGGTCAAACTCTTTGACCTGCTTATTGACTTCGGCGGGCTGTCAGAATACTCGCCGCCGCGACTTGCACCACTTATTGATAGAGTGTTATCGCTCGCAAATGTCAAAAGCATCCGTGCTGCTCAGACTCTTGCTCAGACCTTTGCTGCGGACGGTTTGAGCATTTTGGGACGCCATTAAAAAAACTAGACATGTTGTTCTGGGTTTCCGGCGCGTGGTCGGCGGCGGTTGAGCCATCTTGCAAATAGAAAGGGAATGGGATGTCGATCGCAACACCGAGGTTCACCAAACCGAGACTGACGCGCAATCAGATCCGGGGATTTTGGGCGGCATGGGGAGGATGGGCCCTAGATGGGATGGATTCGTTCATCTACGCCATGGTGCTCGTTCCGGCGCTGCGAGAATTGTTGCCGCGCTCCGGAATTCCGGCGACTACCGCGAATGTCGGCTTCTACGGCGGGGTCTTATTCGCATGCTTCCTGGTGGGATGGGGTTTGTCGCTGGTCTGGGGGCCGATTGCCGACCGGTTTGGGCGAGTCCGCACGCTGAGTTTGACCATCATTTTTTTCTCGGTCTTCACTCTGCTCAGCGCTCTAGCGACCAGCCTGTGGGTCTTGGCCGCCTTTCGATTGCTGGCGGGCATTGGGATCGGCGGCGAGTGGTCCATGGCGGGCACATTCGTGGCGGAGGAATGGCCTGAGGAACGTCGGAAAATGGGCGCGGGACTCATGCATACCGGCTACTATTTTGGCTTTTTTCTGGCGGCGCTCGCCAACTATTTTGTTGGCAATGCTTATGGATGGCGCGCCATGTTTGTGCTGGGAGGCGTCCCCGCTCTCTTCGTTGCTTTCATTCGCTACGGCGTGAAAGAACCAAGCCGCTGGGCGAACAAGCACCAGTCCAACGAGATATGGACGGCCAGGCGTTCTTTTCTGTATCTGTTTTCGCCGGAGTACCGCCGGCGCACCATCCTTAACTCGACCTACATGTTGATTTCTATCGTCGGCCTTTGGGCAGGCGCGGTTTATGTCCCGGCTTCCGTGACATTCTTGGCGGCTACTGCACACTTGCCGGTAGCGGAAGGGGCGCGGCTGGCCTCGTACGCCACGATGATTCTTTCGGTCGGAACTATTTTAGGATGTCTCGCCGTACCTGTCATAGCGGAACGCATTGGACGCCGTGCGACGCTGGCGATCTACTTTTCGCTGATGATGATATTTATCTCGCTTGGCTTTGGCTACGCCTTCTATCTGAAAGAGGGCGCACTCACCTGGTTTATGGTTTGTCTGTTCTTCCTGGGTATTGGAGGTGCGAACTTTGCGATCTACACATTATGGGTTCCCGAGCAATATCGGACGGAGTGCCGGGCCAGCGCTTTCGCTTTTTCCACTTCCGTCGGGCGTTTTGCAGGAGCGGGCATTACGTTTTTAGTGGGCGCGGGCGTTCGCCATTTTCAGACGATTGGCATCCCGGTGGCTCTGACGGCTGTGGCGTTCGCGATCGGGCTTTTGCTGATTCCATTTGGCGAAGAAACCCAGGGGAAAGCGCTGCCGGCCTAGACCGCGATGAGAAAGGTTCAGTCCCCACTCCGCTTCAGTGTGAGATATCTTCGAGAGCCAAGCCGCGAGTCTTCGGTCCCCAAACTCCGATTGACAGCACGACAACCAGCATCGAGGCGGCGATAAAGGTGAAGACTCCGGCCACGCCAAAATCGCGCAGGAAGAAACCGATCAGAAAGCTTGTGAAAATGGCGCTCAACCGGCTCCACGAGTACACGAAGCCGACGGCCTGAGCTCGTATCTTGGTGGGGAAGAGCTCCGGCTGATATGCATGGAAGGCCATCGACATCCAGTTGTTCGAGCAAGTCAGCAAGACTCCGAACACAATGAGAAAACCGCCACTGGTCTGACGGGAGAATAACAATCCAAAGACTCCAATGCAGAGGGCCGCAGCCACGATCTGCCACTTGCGCTCAAACTTATCGGCGATGCGCAAGGCGAGCAGTGGTCCTAATGGGGCAGCGATGGCGATGATGAAGGAGTACCGCAGGCTGCTGGTGATGGTGACGCCGGCGGCAATCAACAGCGTGGGCACCCAGGACGCGAAGCCGTAGTAACCTACGGTCTGGAAAAAGTTAAACACCATCAGCATCGAGGTACGGCTCAAGTAAGGCGGCTTGAAAATGTCGAGGAAGTGGCCGTGGATTTCCTCCACCGGACGAGGGTTAGCGGGAGGAAGAGGTGCTCC
>Ga0210407_10001802_pt1 | contig 19294 bp, 9 predicted proteins | sample IncBWC27MmetaG_FD_150860 | JGI IMG/M metagenome (GOLD analysis project Ga0210407, IMG submission 150860) | Forest soil microbial communities from Barre Woods Harvard Forest LTER site, Petersham, Massachusetts, United States - Inc-BW-C-27-M | ecosystem: Environmental > Terrestrial > Soil >... | reverse complement strand
GGGGGATTTCCAATAGGTCACTCATCAGCGTTGGTTCCCTGCTTTTCATTTTCGGCGCGCCTATCGACACCCTTTGTAACGAAAGCAGGTGCCGTTTGCAATCAGAATCGATCATTTTACATCAAAAGTGGATAAACCGCCGAGGAGGGGCCCTCGGCGCGCTTTGGCGGGTGGAATGCTTGCGGCAGGCTCAGCCTGCGCGTAGCGACAGGTAGTTGCCGACGCCGATTAGGATGGTCGAACCGACCAGCATGCCGATCCCCAGCCAAATCAGCCGCCTTGTGCGGGTGCTGGAACCTGCCCATTCGCGCAGTGCAAAACCCCAAAGTGTCGAGAACAGAATGATGCTCGCCATGTGCAGGGACCACGACGAAAACGCATAGCGCCCCATCTGGCTTTCGCCCATGGTGTAGAAAAAGAATTGGAAGTACCACAGGGTGCCGCCGAATGCGGAAAGCAGGTAATTGCGCAACAAGGGCGCTGCTGAGCCGATGCGCGGCGCGCCGACCCATTGACCGGCCGAACGATTCTTTCTGATGAGAATGGCGCACCAGACCAGATTGGTGGTCAAGCCGCCGCTCAATACAACACAGAGCACCGGCAATCCCTGCCATAGCGGCGCCGTACCGGCGGCAAGTGTTGCCACGCGGATGGGTTGACCCGCGTCCAATCCCCAGGCGAAGCATCCCGACATGATTCCGGAAAACAGAGCAATCAAGAATCCCTTGCGCAAATTGAATTCGGCAATGGAGGTCGGGTCCGCACTCTGAGCCTCACGTTCCTTCGCGCGGCCGGCCATCGCGACTATCGCAATCCCGGCCAGCGCGATAACGATGCCGAGAAGTGTTACCCGGCCATTCTGCGTCGCCGCCAAGGAGCCCAGCGTGCCGTGAAATAGCGGTGGCCCAAGGGTGCCGATGACCGTGGTCAAACCCAGCGCAATCGCCATACCTAGCGACAAGCCAAGATAACGCATGGTCAAACCGAAGGTCAGGCCGCCAAGACCCCACAGCGCCCCCCAGAACCAACACCAAAATAGCGTCGGCTTATCCGTGCCGCTCAAGACCCCCAGCAAGTGATGCGTTTGCAGCAACGCAACCACCCAGGGGGCAATGAGCCAGGAGAAAATGCCCCCGGTCAGCCAGAAGATTTCCCATGACCATCCGCGAATGCGGCGGTAAGGGACGTAAAAGCTCGCGGACGATAGACCGCCCAGCCAATGAAAGAGGACGCCCAGCAGCGGATTGGAATTCATCGACGGCGTGCTCCGACACTTGATCGAATTAGATGCATTTGTTTGACGGCGCCCGTGCTATTGATCATGATAGATCAAATAGAATCAAAACGCGTGATGAATGTACCCCGCGCAAGCCCATCGCCCCAAATCGCTAGTCTCGGGAATGATCGCGTCTGTCTGTGTCATCGCTGCACAGGCCGCAACGCCCGACGCGGATCCCTTGCTGGCCGGATTTCGCCAACCTCCGCCGGCAGCGCGGCCGCAGGTTTGGTGGCATTGGATGAATGGCAACGTCAATCTTGAAGGGGCGAAGCTCGACCTCGCCTGGATGCAGCGTATCGGGATCGGCGGCGTGCACACATTTACCGGTGGCGGCCTCGGTGAACCGCATGTCGTCGAACCTCCGGTCGATTTTCTGGGCGAGCAATGGCGCGCGACGTTTCAGGCGACCACGCGCCTGGCCCGCGCCGCAGGGATGGAGGTGACCATCGCAGGCTCGCCGGGATGGAGCGAGACCGGCGGTATCTGGGTGGCGCCGGAAGACGCCATGAAAAAGTATGTGTGGAGCGAGACGCACGTTGCGGGCGGCAGACTTCTCGACCTGACGCTTGCGCAACCTCCCGCCGCCACGGGACCTTTCTTGGGAGTGAAGCGCAGCTTCAATCCAGCAGCGTCCGAGCTGCACGGCGATCTGTATCGCGATGGCTTGGTCGTGGCTTTTCCGACGCCGGCGGCGGAACTGGTCGATGCCGCGCCGGCGTTCTCCACTCGAACCGGCCCCATCGACATGTCGTTGTTGCGTGCCGCTGATCTTGCCGCCACTGTCAGCCTGCCCATCGCCGCCGGCGAATCCGGTACATACCTTGACGCGGCTTTCGATCGGCCGACAACCATTGCGGCGCTGGTGCTGGGCCTTGCCAGGGTCGCCGACGTCGAGATTCAAGCCGGCAATGATCGGGCAGGCCTTAAATCCCTGCTCAAGGCGCGGGCCGACCCGTCCGAATCACCCGCGCCACAGCAGACCTATTCATTCTCACCGATCCGCGCCAAGATTTTTCGCATCATCTTGACTCGACCCGCGCCGAAGCCGCTGTTTCCGAATTTGCCTGCCCGCCTGTCGAAGCCTCCCGAACCGCCGAGCGCATTCATGCTCACACGCCTCGAACTCTGCGGCGGCGCCCGTATCAGCCGCTTCGAAAGCAAATCGGGATTTCAAGCGACAATCGATGCCGAGGCGCCGCCCACCGCGCCTGCGGATCGCGACGCGGCGATTCCGGCGGGCAGCGTGATCAATCTGACCGATAAGCTCGAAGCAGGCGGCAGGTTGCGGTGGTCTGCGCCGCCGGGCCGATGGACCATCGTGCGCTTGGGCTGGTCACTCACCGGTCAAACCAATGGACCTGCTCAGGCAAGGGACACCGGACTGGAGGTTGATAAGCTCGATCCGGTCTTGGTACGCGGCTACCTCGAGCACTACCTCGACATCTATCGCGACGCCATGCAGGAACCTCTCGGCGCAGGCAGCGTGCAAAGTCTCCTGACCGATAGTTGGGAAGCCGGCGTGCAGAACTGGACGCCGACGCTGATTGCGCAATTCAAAACGCGGCGCGGATACGATCCTCTGCCGTATATTCCGGCGCTCATCGGGCGGGTTGTCGCCGACTCCGCCACCAGCGAACGCTTTCTGTGGGATTTTCATCGCACGCTGGAAGAAGCGCTCGCCGACAATCACTACGGCGTGATCGCGCAAGTTCTGCATGAGCGGGGCATGAATTACTACACCGAAGCTCAAGGCGACACCCCGCGAGCGATCGGCGATGGCTTGGCGATCAAATCGCGCGCCGACATTCCCACCGCGGAATACTGGTACCGCGCTTTCGCCACCGCGCCGGGCCAGCCCTCGCTGAAGGCAGACCTTAGGGAGGCCGCCTCGGCGGCGCATCTTTATGGCAAGTCTTTGGCCGCGGCTGAATCACTCACCGTGGCCGCAGGGTCCGATCCGTGGGCTTTCTCGCCTGCCATGCTGAAGCCGGTGGTCGATGAGATCTTCGCCAGCGGCATCAATCGGATCCTCTTGCACGAATCTCATCATCAACCCCTGCTGCGGGAGGCACCCGGTTTGACGCTGGGGTTTTTCGGTCAATTCTTCAACCGCAACGACACCTGGGCCGAGCGCGCCGGCGGCTGGATCGAGTATCTATCGCGGACGTCTTACTTGCTGCAGCAAGGCAGTTTCGCCGCTGATATCGCTTACTTCTACGGTGAGGAACGCAATCTCACCGAGATTTATCTGGATCGATTCGACCACGATGTTCCCAGTGGTTACGCATACGATTTTCTCAACGCCGAAGCATTGCTGACGTTGAGTCCGGCGCGCGACGCCGCAATTGCAGCGCCGAGCGGCATGCACTACCGAGTGCTGTATGTTCGACCCGGGGTGCGTCGCTACTCGCTGCCGGTACTGCGAAAATTGCGCGATCTGGTGGCGGGCGGGGCGGTTCTGGTTGCGGCGCGGCCGCTGGGCGGACTGGGAGTGCAGGCGCGCGACGCTGATGTGAGTGCCGTCGTCGATGAATTGTGGGGTCCCGCAGGCGAGGCCGCTGAGCCGAGGAAGTATGGCAAAGGCCGCATATACGCGCACCAGGATCTGAAGGCAGCGCTCAACGCCGAAGCCATTTCGCCCGACGTTGCGGTCGGGGAACCCTGTGCCGAGGATTGCGGGCTCATGTCGCTGCATCGGCATACGCCGGATACCGACATTTATTTTTTGTCGAATCGCGAAAATAGCCCACGCACGCTGCGCATCGTATTTCGCGTCAATAATCTCATTCCGGAGTTGTGGCGGGCTGAATCAGGGGACACCGGGCAGCTTGCCTATCATCAGACCCCGCAAGGCGTGGAAGTGCAGCTGCCCTTCGAGGCCAACGATGCGTTTTTCGTGGTATTCCGTGCAGCCGCGCCGCACGCGCTGGAGTCAGCGGCGCAACCGGCACCGGCTGAACTCATGAAGATTCCAGGGCCCTGGCAGGTTCACTTTGAAGCTGGCCGCGGCGCACCTGAGCGCGCCACCTTTGCACAACTGCGGGACTTGAGCACTTGCGAGGATAGCGGCATCAAGTTCTTCTCCGGAACGGCAAGTTACAGCACGACGATTTCCTTGCCGGCGCCGCCCGCGTCGTCACCGCGAAGGCGGGTGCTCGACCTCGGGGTGGTTCACGAACTGGCCGCCGTATATCTCGATGGCCGGTTGCTTGGCACCGTTTGGCATGCGCCTTTCAAAGTCAATCTGCCTGCGGATCTCAAAGGGGGCGCTCATGCGCTCGAGATCCGAGTCGATAACCTTTGGGTCAACAGGCTGATCGGCGATAAGCAGCCGGGCGCGACTGCCGTCGCCTTCGCGCCGCAGTCTCCCTACACGGGGAATTCACCGCTGATGCCGTCCGGATTGATTGGTCCAGTCAGGATATTACGCGAATGAAAAAAATACCGGCGATCTGTGCGCTTCTCATGGCAATGCAGCCGGCGATTGCGCAAACCATGGACGCCGCGCAGCGCGTCGAAACCCTTCTCAGGCAAATGACGATCGAAGAGAAGATCGGGCTCATCGGTGGTGCCGGCAGCTTGTTCGACATACGCGGGGTCCCGCGGCTGAACGTGCCGTCGATGACGGCCGCAGACGGACCGTTCGGGGTGCGCAATTTCACGCGCACCAATGTGTACGCGGGCGGCATTGCGCTCGCCGCCAGCTGGAACTCCGACCTGGCGCAGCGCCTCGGCGTCCAGTTGGGCCGCGACGCACGTTCACGAGGGGTGCATTTCTATCTGGCGCCCGGCGTCAACATTTATCGCGCGCCGCAAAACGGCCGCAATTTCGAGTACTACGGCGAGGATCCCTATCTCGCGGGGCGCACGGCTGCCGCGTTGATTTCAGGTGTGCAGAGCCAGGGTGTCGCGGCCACCGTCAAGCACTATCTCGCCAACAACTCGGAGTTCGCGCGCCACACGACGGACGCCATCATCGATGAGCGCACCGCCCGTGAAATCTATTTGCCGGCTTTCGAGGCGGCGGTCAAGAGCGGCCATGTTGCGGCCGTGATGGATTCGTACAATCTCGTCAACGGTGAGCACATGACCGAAAATCGCCGTTTCAACGTTCAGATCCTCAAACAAGAGTGGGGGTTCAACGGCGTCCTCATGTCCGATTGGGACGCGACCTACAGCAGCCTGGCGGCGGCCAACGGCGGACTGGATTTGGAGATGCCATCCTCCAAATATTTCAACGCGGCGTCGCTGCTGCCGTTGTTGCGCGACGGCCAGGTGTCCGGCCCGGTGCTGGATGACAAGGTGCGCCGCATTCTGCGCACGGCTGTGCAATTGGGCTGGCTGGACCGGCCGCAGCGGGATGCGTCCATTTCACGCTATGACGTTGCGGGACGCGCGGTATCCTTGCAGGGCGCGCAGGAGGGCATCGTACTGCTCAAGAATACCGGCGGCGTATTGCCTCTGGATCGCGGTAGGATTCGTTCTCTCGCCGTCATCGGACCCGACGCCTATCCTGCGGTGTTGAACGGCGGCGGCAGCGCCACGGTTGCACCGTTTCATGCGAGCAGTGTGTTGGAAGGCTTGAGCGCTGAATCAAACAATGACATCGACGTTCGCTATGCGCGCGGCATCGCCGGTTATGAACGATATGCGCGCGACACCAAGTGGGCGACCAGCGCCGGCGGCGAGCAGCGCGGCATCCAGGTGCAGGAGTTCGACAATCTCGATCTTGCGGGGGCGCCCGCGCGCACGCGCGTTGAGCGTTATGTAGACCAAGGCGAGCCGCTTGATCTTAGCGCACTGGCATCCGGTGATCGGCCACTCGATCTCGCCGCGTTCGGCGCGGTGCATCCGACCTCGGCGCGCTGGAGCGGCTACTTCACGCCGTCGACGTCCGGCGAGCATGATCTGTTCGTGCAGGTTGGCGGCTTCGACAAGGACATAGGCTATCGCGCTTATGTCGACGACAAGCTCGTGATCGATCATTGGTCCTGGAAAAAGGCCGCAGTCAACGCGGTGAAAGTGACGCTGGGCGCAGGTGCGCACAAAATAGTCCTGGAGCACCGCGCCGGCGCGGGTGGCCTGGACGGAAAAGTCCCCTTCGTCAGGCTGGGGCTGGTGCCCGAGGGTGGATGGGTCGAGCCTTCCGCGGAACAATTCGCTGCTCAAGCCGACGCGGTCGTCGTCGCCGTCGGGTTTGACTACGCGAGCGAGGCCGAGGCTTGGGATCGCACGTTCGAGTTGCCGCCGGGCCAGGATGAGTTGCTGCGCAAGATTTGCGCCGCCAATAAGCGCTGCATTGTGGTCGTGAACTCCGGCGGGGCGGTCGATACAACCGCGTGGCTGGAGCGCGTTCCGGCGCTACTGCAGGCTTGGTATCTAGGACAGGACGGCGGGGAGGCCGTGGCCAAGATTATCTTCGGCGCAGTCAATCCGTCCGGGCATCTTCCCGTAACTTTTGAGCGCCAATGGCAGGACAATCCAGTGCACGACAGTTATTACCCTGAGCCCGGGACGAGTCAGGTCCGCTACAAGGAAGGCGTGTTCGTCGGGTATCGCGGCTATGAAGCCCGAAATATCAAGCCGCAGTTCCCGTTCGGCTTTGGACTGTCCTATACCGCATTCGAATATCGGGATCTGCAGGTGCGCAAGACAAGCCCCGCAGATCACCTGTACGAAGCTGTGTTCAGTGTGAAGAATATCGGGTCGCGCGCCGGAGCGGCGGTGGCGCAATTGTATATCTCCGCCCCCCGTTCGTCCGTCCCGCGCCCCAACAAGGAACTGAAAGGGTTCACCAAGGTCATGCTGCAACCCGGTGAATCTCGCCAAGTCGTGCTGCCTCTCGAGGCTCGCGCCTTCGCGTATTTCGATGTGGCGGGTCAGCGTTGGCGTGCTGACCGCGGCACTTATCACGTGCTCATTGGAGAATCCAGCGAACAGATTGCCCTGAGCGGTGCGGTCCGACTTGATCAATCCATTACGGTGAGCAAGTGATGCGCAAGTGATTGGGGCGAATCAAGGCGATGTTCACCCGCCGGTTCTAACGCCTTCGCGCACCCGGTACCAGATTTGACGACCACCAGCGTTTGGCTTCCGCGTATGCAGCCCGTTGTTCGGGTGTACCGGTCATGTAGGCTTGGAATACATGCGCCATGCCTTCGTACACATCCAATTCAGCCACACGACCCGCCGTCTTCAGGGCCTGATAAAAGCGCACCGCATCGCTCAATACAAGCTCCTTGGTGCCGGCTTGAATGAGCACGGGTGGAAATCCCTTTTTGAAATCGCCGTAGACGGGTGAGGCGTAGGGATTGGTCATGTCTTCAGGCGCTGCATACGCGGCGAGAAAGGCTTTGTTGAGTGCGAAATCGAGCGCTGGGTCGGCATCGCGCAGGGTCGTCTCTGTGTCCCCGTTCAAATTGAGATCGACGCAAGGGGACAACAGTACGAGGGCACCCGGCATGGGCAGGCCCTGATCCCGCAGTTTCAGGACGCTCGCTGAAACGATGGTGCCGCCGGCAGAATCGCCGAACATACCGATGCTTTTGGCCGAATAACCTTGCGCGAGTATCGCCTGGTATACCTCGACGACTTGATCCGTCACGATGCGCCAATTGCCGCGCGGCGCGACCGTGTAGTCGATCGATACGATGCGCCTGCCGGTTGCGAGGGCCATCAGCGCGTCGCCGCGCAGCGATGATCTCGCCGAGCCTAATACGAAGCCGCCGCCATGCACATGCAACAGGACCGTGCGATCGTCGCGATATTGCGGCGGCGTGCTCTCAACCACATTGACGCCGCCAAGTTGGGTTTCGCGCACGGCAATGTTGAGAGACTTGAGAGATGCCAGGGCGCCTGCTTCAGTACGCGCGATATCGCCGTCATGCAGCGCGTCGAATTCAGCCGGCGTATGGGGAATCTTTGCCTCCGCGCGATGCGCCGCGGCGATCGGGAGCAGTTTTTCGTAAATTGCCCGCGCCTCGGGCGAGATCGTGGCCGGAATAAAGGAACGCAGGTTGGGAGGCGCCGGCTCATCCGCGAGGGATGTGCTCGCTGCCGCCAATACCGCCAATACCGTCCACGCCGCCATTGTCGTCAAGCCGGCAGTCTGCCGATAAATTCGCTTTCGCCATCGGGTCGGATCTAACACGAGTCTCACTTCTCGTCGACGCAAGTCGAATTCGCGGCATCGTCGGCGCCGGCTGTTCCGTTCCATTTCGCACGCTTGGGGTACGCGCAGAGCAGTCCGGTCCGCTCGACGCCTCCTTTGGGAGACCCGAAGGCACCTGCCAGCAGATCTTTGGGTTTGATCGCGCGTACCGTCTCGGGCGCAGCTCCGCCCTCGACCCAGCGTTCCAAGGCCGCGGCCAGATCGGAATCAGGATCAGGCGGTTGGCGAGCGGCGGTGTGCTCGCCAAATATGCTGGGCCCCGGACCGCCGAAGCAGTGCTGCATGCCCGGCGCCATGAACAGCCGCACGAACTGGGAGCGGCGTTGTGTGCCCATCTTTGCGCCGACATTTTCAAAATAACGAATGGTGTTCAGGGGCGGCACGGCCGCGTCTGCCCAGCCGTGAAACAGAATGAGCTTGCCGCCTCGGGAGGCGAACTTGCTCAAGTCCGGATCGGTGGCATTCATCAAGGGGCCGAACTGTTGAATGATGCGGGGGGCGTCGCGATCAAAATCAAATTGTTCGATTTTCCAGTTCGCATCCTGCTGCACCATGGCGCCGACGAATCCCGATCCGAATCTCGCTTCTGCACTCTCGCCGGGCTTGGCGCCCAAGATCCAGCCGCTCCAGCTGCCGACTTCCGCGCCCGGCGTAAATCCCGAAAAGGTCATCTCGCCGTGCGCTGCGCGCATTCCTTGGTAGATGGCTTGCAGGGATTCAATTTGCGGGCGAGTCAGGCATGAATTCGATTCGGCTCCCTGGCAGAGCAGCGCTTCGGGCTTGAAGCTGCATGACTGCGGCGCACCGATGACGCCATCCCGCGCATTGCACTGGCGATTGACTTCAGCCTGAAGGGCGGGCACATGATCAGGAGGGATGAAGGCACCGGGCTTCATCACTGTCTGCTGATTCCAGACGAATTCCAGCATCAGTCCAGTCCAGTCATTCGCGGGAGCACCCGCGATGATGCCGTCATAATCCGTAGGGTAACGCTGCGCAAGCATCAAAGCCTGCCGTCCGCCATTGGAACAGGATGCAAAGTAGGAATGCTTCGGGCCGTCTCCGTAATATGCCTTGACGACCGCCTTGGCATTGACCGTCATCAAATGAATGGCGCGATGCGCGAAATCGACTATCTTTTCCGGATGTCCAATTGCCCAGCTCGCATCCTCCCCCTTGGCGATGTGACCCGTATCGGTCGTCACACCTGCATAGCCCCGCTGCAGCGACTGAACGATGCCGCTTTGGTAGTTCAGCGCGCCGGCGAAGCCGCCGTTGCCGGATCCCTGCAGCTTGTGGTTCCACGATGCGGTGGGCATCCAGATTTCGAAATGAATCTCGGAATCGGATGTGGGCCGGATGACGCCCTTTACCTGGCAACGCTCCGGCACATCTTCGGCCGGCCAAGGTCCGCCGGGGTCTTTAAAAGTCCCCGCCGGTACGCGAATGCTTTCGGTGATGGTCGTTTGATTGAGCTGCAGCGTGTGCAAGTCTTCGCAAGCGACGGCCTGAGCGATTTGTGGAACGAAGACGACAAACACGCCGCTGAGCGGCGCGAGACACTTTAAGAGAGCACGGATAGGCATGCCGGCGAGTCCCCCTGTTGATTTTCCGCAAGCATGAGCCCATAAAATGATCATCGTCAAGCAGAGTCGAGCAAAACCTCCCTTTGCCGTACACGATCAATCATAATTAGTCACATCGTTGGCTTTGGGAAAGAACTATGGCTTACGCGCGGTGCATGCTCGTCATTCTGATCGCTCTATGCGCCGCGCCGTCTTTCGCGGCCAAGTCCGGCCAAATCATTATCGGTCTTAAAACCGAATACCAAAACGATCCGCTGGGGCTCGATGTGGCTGAGCCGCGCTTCAGCTGGCAGCTTAACTCTCGCGCGCGCGGCGCAGCCCAAAGCGCGTACGAGATACGGGTCGCTACGGACTCCGACGCGTTGCGTGGCGCATCGCCGATCTGGGACTCAGGAAAAATAAACTCGCGCCAGTCGGTATTTCTCAACTACGGCGGTCCCGCGTTGCAAAGCCGCACACGCTATTTCTGGCAGGTGCGCGTGTGGGATGAACGTGGCTCGGACTTGGGCTGGAGCCGAATCGCGAACTGGGAAATGGGATTGCTCTCGCCTGCGGAGTGGGGAGCCGAGTGGATATCGCCTGCGACTCCTGTTGGCGGCGAGGCCAAGGCATCGCCGATGCTTCGACGCGATTTCGATCTTGACCGCCTCATTGTGCGCGCGCGAGTCTATGTGACGAGCCATGGATTGTATGAACTGTTCATCAATGGGCATCGAGTCGGCGACCAGCTGATGACGCCCGGCTGGACCAGCTACAACCATCGTTTGCAATACCAAACCTATGATGTCACCAACCTATTGACCGCCGGCCGCAATGCCATGGGAGCCGTACTCGGCGACGGCTGGTATCGAGGCGTCATCGGTTTTGCGGGTGCGCACGATCACTACGGCAATCGGCTGGCGCTTTTGTGTCAGCTTGAAGTGACTTATCGGGACGGACATCGCGAAATGATCGGCTCCGACGCCCAATGGAGGACGGCGTCCGGTCCAATCTTGAGTTCTCAAGTCTACGACGGCGAGTCTTACGACGCGCGGCTCGAGCGGGCGGGCTGGAACACCGGCGGCTACGACGATGCCGGCTGGTCGCCGGCGGAGGTGATCGCGGCGCCGAAAGATGCCTTGGTCGCTTCCCTGGGACCTGCGGTGCGCCGGATCGATGAATTGGTTCCCATAAAGATATTCAAGACCCCTGCGGGAGATGCGGTGGTCGACCTCGGTCAGAATATGGTGGGCTGGGCGCGCCTCAAGGTAAAGGGACGCGCCGGTACGGTTGTGACTTTGCGCCACGCCGAGGTCCTGGACAAAGACGGCAACTTCTATACCGACAACCTTCGTTCAGCCAGATCAACCGTGCGCTACACGTTGAGCGGAAAAGGCACGGAAGTATTTGAACCGCACTTCACTTATCAGGGCTTCCGTTATGTCGCGGTGAGCGGCTATCCCGGAAAGCTGGCGCGCGATAGCGTCACGGGCATAACGCTGCACTCGGACATGGCTGTGACCGGCGCCTTTGCAACATCCAAACCTCTGATCAATCAGCTGCAGCACAACATTCATTGGGGGCAGAAGGGAAATTTCCTCGACGTCCCGACCGACTGTCCGCAGCGCGACGAGCGGCTGGGTTGGACCGGCGATGCGCAGGTGTTCGCACCCACGGCCGCGTTCAACATGGACGTCGACGGCTTTTTCAGCAAGTGGCTCAAGGATCTCGCCGCCGATCAGCTCGACAACGGAAGTATTCCATTCGTCGTACCGGATGTGCTCAGCAGCAGTGACCGCCCGATCGGGGGCGCAGCAGGGTGGGGCGATGCCGCCACGGTCATTCCATGGGAACTCTTTCTCGCCTACGGCGATAAGCGGGTGCTCGAAGATCAGTACATCAGCATGCGCCGCTGGGTTGAGTACGAGCAGTCGCGCGCCGGCGCGGACGAGGTCTGGGACGGCGATACCCATTTCGGAGATTGGCTGGATTTCTTTAGTGTCGGGACCGGCAGGAGCTATGGATCGACTTCGACGGATTTGATCGCGACGGCGTATTTCGCACATTCCACCGATATTTTACGGCGCAGTGCGCAGATCCTGGGAAAGGATAGGGATGCCGCTCGCTACGGCGAATCCTTCGTCAAGATCAAGGCCGCATTCCAGCGCGTGTTCGTCGCATCCGACGGAACCGTCGGTGCAGGCACACAAACGGCCTATGTCCTCGCGCTCGATTTTGACCTGGTGCCTGACGAATTGCGTGCGGCGGCGGCGCAGAAACTTGCCGCTGACGTCCGTGCGCGCGGGCACCTCACGACGGGGTTTCTCGGAACGCCGAGGCTGCTCAGCGTGCTGACGCGGTTCGGCTATATCGACGAGGCCTACCTGCTGCTCAATCGCGAGCAGTTCCCGTCGTGGCTTTACCCCGTCAAGCGGGGCGCCACGACGATCTGGGAGCGGTGGGACGGAATCAAGCCGGATGGCAGTTTCGAGGACAAAGGAATGAACTCATTCAACCACTACGCGTATGGAGCTGTCGGCAGCTGGATGTACCAGACACTCGGCGGCATCAATATCGATCCGCGCGCGCCTGGCTACTCACATTTCCTGATACAGGTGCAGCCGGGAGGCGGTTTCACGCATGCGCGCACCGAGCATGACTCGCCTTACGGCCGCATTCGCACCGATTGGGCCGTGAGAGACGGCCGCATGATCTTGAATGCTGTGATCCCCGCCAACAGCGGCGCGACTGTGCGTGTTCCCCGCTCTCATCTCGCTGACATAAGGGAGAACGGCAGGCCGGTCGGCGACGGCAACGGAATTCTGAGCGCGCGCCAGGACGCCCAAGACACGGTTCTCGAGGTTCAAGCAGGCCAGTACAACTTCAGCTACCCCTATTCGCCGGCCGGACCGGCCCCCTGAGTTTTGGCGGATAATGATCAAAATTGATTGCATCTATTGACATTCTTATCGATTCTGAAATGATTGATGTCGAGCGCGTATGCAACGTGCCAGAAGCGCGCATCCAGCCGCCGCACAATAATTGGGGAGTCGAACGATGAAATTCCATTTCCAAGCCGGGCCGAACCGCGCACGAACAGGCCTGTTTTCTCTGGTCTCGGGCGTGCTGTCGGTGATGATGTGCCCGACGCTGGTAGCTGCCGCGGATGCTTCTTCCACCGCACAGGACGATTCAAAGCTGGAACAGATCGTGGTCACCGCTGAACGGCGTTCGACCGATCTACAGCTCTCGGCGATCGCCGCGACGGTACTCACGGGTGAGGAACTCACCAAACGAAACGTCAATACCGTCGATTCCCTGATGTTCAACACGCCGTCTTTGACCGTGCAGAGTTCCGGAGAGAACGCCTTGGTCAACATCCGCGGCATTGGGAAGAGCGATGGCGGCGCCCAGGACTCCTCCGGCGTCCTGATCTACCGCGACGGAGTCTCGACTACGCCGAATGGGTTGATCTCGGACGAACCGTACTACGACATCGCCAGCATCGAAGTGCTGCGCGGACCGCAAGGCACGTTTGCCGGCCAAAATGCGACCGGCGGCGCCATTTTCATCAATGAGGCGAATCCTACGTTGGATAAGTTTGGCGGATGGATCGAGGGTCAAATCGGCAACTATCAGGATGTAAGAGTTCGCGGCGCCGTGAATATTCCGCTGTCCGACCAATTGGCGATAAGGCTGGCCACGGATGATGAAAATCGCGATACGTTTTTCAACATGTCCGGACCTTGGACCGGCAATCCCGGCAAGCTTCATACCACCAACTGGCGCCTGAGCACATTATTCAAGCCGGATGATGACTTCACCGCGCTCCTGAAGCTGGACTACAACTACATCAATCACGGTGGTTCACCGGCGGCGCCGTTCACCGGCCTTACGCAGCACATTTTTGACGTCGCATCGGACAGTTATCTGGCGGGACTCGAGAAGCAATATCGAATCGTGCTGCAGTTGAGCGAGCGCTTTGCGGATGGAATTACGCTCAAGTCGATCTCGGGTTTTCAAGTCGGCCGGCTTACCTATTCACTCGACGCGGACGGTACGGCGACGAAGCCACCGCTCGGCTTGAGCCCCGAGGTTTTCGTTGCCAACGCGAGCGATCGGACGATCTCGGAAGAGATCAATCTCGTGTCGGCCGATACGGGTCCCTTTACATGGGTGGTCGGCGGCGTGTATCAAGACGATGATTTGAACAATCCGCAGTTCATCCTTTCCTTGGCGCCGGGCGGCACGCCAACCAGCAGCGTGGCGCTCAATGGCCTGCAAAACACCGCCATCAGAACGAGCTGGGGCGTCTTTGCGCAGGGCAGTTACTCGTTTACCGATGCTCTAAAACTGCAGGCCGGCGCGCGCTATTCCCAGACCAATTTCACCGCGCGCAGCATCGCCCAACTTCTTTTCAACGGCTTTCCGCTCGCCACTGAGAAGCTGGACAATGCCAAGCAAAGTGATTCGAGGCTCACCTACAAGGTAGACCTCGACTACACATTGGACGAGCACGATTTTCTTTACGCCTTCATCGCAACGGGCCATAAGGGCGGCGGTATCAATGCCAACGGCGCGGTATTCTCTCCGGAAGACGTCACCGATGAGGAGATTGGCTGGAAAGGCACCTACTTTGGCGGCCACTTGAAGACCCAGTTGGGCGCTTTTTATGAGGATTACAGGAACTTCCAGCTCGCGCTTTTCGATCCGGTATTGGGTGCCGGCCGTGATGCGAACGCTACCGGTTCGACCATTTTGAAGGGCATTGAGGCGCAAACGCAGGCAGCATTCGGCGGCTTGCAGTTCGATTTGGGCACCTCCTACGTCAGTACCAGGATCGGCCAATTCTCGGCCATCGACTCGCGCAACCTCGCCGCGGGAAATCAGGTCTTGAATGGCAGGCCCCTGCCCAATGCGCCGCTCTGGACGGCGCAGGCCGGCGTGCAATACGCGTTCGACATGGGTAATCATCAGACTCTGACGCCGCGCCTGGACTACGCTTTGGTGGGCTCGCGCTGGGCAACGGTTTATGAGGTGCTCCCCGGCGATTTTCTGCAAGAACAAAACATTCTTAACGCACAGGTGATATACGACTACAGTCCGACCCTATCCTTCACGGCCTATGGGACCAACGTGACGAACGATCACTATGTGACGCTGCAGCTGCTGGGCAACTTAGGCATGCCCGGACCGCCGCGACAGTTTGGAATTCGTGTGTACAAGTCCTTCTGATGCGCACCGTTGCCGTTGCCGTTGCCCTTGCCCTTGCCTTGGTAGCCTGCGCGCAGACTTGCCTGGCGAATACGGGTTGCGAAGATCTCGGCAAGTTGCCGCTGGCAGGCGGCAATATCACCGCAGCCGTTCGGGTGGAGGCAAAAGACACCATTCCGATGAAGCTACTCAACACCGCCATGCCCGCAACGGTGGCCTTTTGCAGAGTGGCCGTGACGCTGACTCCCACCCCGGACTCGACCATCTTGGCGGAGTTGTGGTTACCGGACGCGGAAAAGTGGAACGGGAAATTTCTCGGCGTCGGCAACGGGGGGTTCGGCGGGGCGGTGCCCATTGGCGATATGCGCGGCGCCGTGGCGAAAGGCTACGCAACGGCAGGGGACGACTTGGGTCACCAACTGACTTCGCTGGTCGTCGAAGGAACCTGGGTGATCGGGCATCCTGAGAAGCTCAAGGACTTCGCCTATCGCGCTGATCATGTCACGGCGGAATTCGCCAAGACCTTGATCGCCGCATACTACGGGCGCGCGCAGCAGCTGTCCTATTTCCGCGGATGCTCCAATGGCGGGCATGAGGCGTTGATGGAAGCGCAGAAGTATCCTGCCGACTATGACGGCATCGTCGCTGGCGCACCCGCGAACTCATTTACCCGCATCTCTGCCGGCTTCTTGTGGAACGAGCTGGCGCTCAACGAGACGCCGCAGAGCCAAATTCCGCAGAGCAAGCTTGCCGCCATCCAGAATGCGGCGCTGGCCCGGTGCGATGCCCTCGACGGTGTGAAGGACGGCATCATCAATGATCCGGCAAGCTGCCGCTTCGATCCAGCCGTGCTGTTGTGCAAGAATGCCGATGGGCCGGAATGCCTCACCAAGCCGCAACTCACGGCGCTGCGCAAAATCTACAGCGGTCCGATTGATGCCAAGTCGGGTAAGAAAATCTATCCGGGGTTTCCGGCGGGCGATGAGGCCCTCGCGCACAACTGGGACCTGTGGATCATCGGCCCGCAGTCCTATCAAGCCCAATTCGCGAATCAAGTTTTCGGCAGTTTCCTGCTCAACGATCCGCACTGGGACTTTAGAACCTTCGACCTCGCCAGGGATTCGATGCGGGCCGACCGGGAAATCGGATCCATACTGAATTCAAGCGATCCGGACCTGAGCGCATTTGCCGCGCGAGGCGGCAAGTTGATCTTGTTCCAAGGCTGGGCCGATGCCGCCATAACGCCGCTTGGCACCATTCAATACTATCGCGACATTCAGCGAAAAATGGGAAACAAGGAGGCGCAACAATTCGTCAGGCTGTTCATGGCGCCAGGCATGATGCATTGCTCGGGCGGGCCCGGACCCAATAATTTCGATGCAGTGGCGGCCGTCGATCAATGGCGGCGAAACAACGAAGCGCCCGAGAGCCTGCTTGCCGCCAAGTACGCCGATTCTGCCGCGGCGTTGACGGGGGCGCCGCAAGGGGAACCGCTTGTCACCCGACCCCTCTGCGCGTACCCGCGAGTCGCCCATTGGACCGGCAAGGGTTCGAGCGACAAGGCTGAAAATTATGTCTGCCGCTGAATCGTTGCGAGCGAACCCGGCCAAGCCGGCTGTTTAACTGCGCATCACATAGGCGACTATTTCATCCGCAGCTTCCTCGGCGGATGTGGCGACCGTGTTGACGCGTATTTCCGGATTCTCCGGTTGCTCGTAGGGCGAATCGATGCCGGTAAAGTGTTTCAATTCTCCGGCCCTGGCCTTTTTGTAGAGGCCTTTGACGTCGCGTTTCTCGGCCACCTCGAGCGGCGTTTCCACATAAATTTCGATGAACTCGCCGGGTTGCGACATCTCGCGCACCATGCGCCGCTCGGCGCGGAAGGGCGAAATAAACGCCGTCAACACGATGAGGCCCGCGTCCGTCATCAGCTTGGCGACTTCGCCGATTCGGCGGATATTCTCGACACGATCCGCGTCGGTGAATCCCAAATCCTTGTTGAGGCCGTGGCGAATGTTGTCGCCGTCGAGCAGGAAACTGTGCTTGCCGAGCGCGTACAGCTTCTTTTGCACAAGATTCGCGATGGCGGATTTTCCCGCACCGCTCAGGCCCGTGAACCACAATAATCGCGCATGCTGGTGCTTGAGGCGGGCGTGAGCGTCACGGTCGATATCGAGAGGCTGCCAATGCACGTTGCTCGAACGGCGCAGGGCGAAATGCAGCATGCCGGCCGCGACGGTCGCATTGCTGATCTTGTCGATCAGGATAAAACCACCCAGATCGCGGCTCTTCTCATAGGATTCGAACACCAGGGGCCTATCGGTGGACAGATTCGCAATGCCGATCGCATTGAGACTCAAGGTCTTCGCGGCGAGATGCTCCATGGTATTGACGTTGACTTGGTACTTGGGGCTGTGGATCGTCGCCGTCACCTGCTGCGTGGCAAGCTTCAGCCAGTACGGACGGCCGGGGAGCAGGGGCTCATCCGCCATCCAGACCACCGTTGCCTCAAACTGATCCGCAATCTCGGGTGGATCGTCGGCGGCGGCGAGCACATCGCCGCGGCTGCAATCCAACTCGTCCGCAAGCGTAATGGTTACCGATTGTCCCGCGACCGCGGCCTGAAGGTCCGCGCCCATGGTGACGATTCGCGACACCTTGGAGGTCCTGCCTGAGGGCAGCACGCGCACGGTATCGCCCGGCCGAATGAGTCCCTCGGAAATCAAACCGGCGAAACCGCGGAAGTCGTGATTCGGGCGATTGACCCATTGCACCGGCATCCGAAACGGACGCGCTTGCGACCCGGTACTGTCGATCTCGACGCTTTCAAGGTGCGCCATGAGCGAGGGACCCAGGTACCACCGCGTGTTGCCGGATGCGGAGGTGATGTTGTCGCCGGCGAGACTTGAAATTGGGATGGCGAGAAAATCGCGGATTCCGATGCTGTCGGCAAATACCCGATACTCGGCCACTATCGCCTCGAATCTACTTTGAGCGTAGTCGACGAGATCCATTTTGTTGACGGCCAGCACCAAGCTTTTGATACCGAGCAGATGCGCAAGATAGCTGTGGCGGCGAGTCTGGGTCAGGACGCCCTTGCGCGCATCAATGAGGATGATCGCCAGGTCCGCGGTCGATGCGCCGGTAACCATGTTGCGCGTGTATTGCTCGTGGCCCGGTGTATCCGCGACGATGAACTTGCGTTTATCGGTCGCGAAGAACCGATAGGCGACGTCGATTGTAATGCCCTGTTCGCGCTCGGCGGCGAGGCCATCGACCAACAACGCGAAGTCGATGTTTTGTCCCTGGGTGCCGATGCGCTTGCTGTCGGCGGCGAGCGCGGCGAGTTGATCATCGAAGATCATCTTGCTGTCATAAAGAAGCCGGCCGATCAGCGTTGATTTGCCATCATCGACCGACCCGCATGTCATGAATCGGAGCAGCGATTTATGCTGGTGCCTTATCAAGTAGGCGTCGATATCCTCAGCGGCAAGGTCATCCGACTTGTAGGAGGTATGCGCTGGCGCAGCGGTCATCAGAAATACCCGGCCTGTTTTTTCAGTTCCATCGACGCGCCTTGGTCATGATCGATGGCGCGCCCTTGCCGTTCGGATGTCGTGGTCAGGAGCATTTCCTGGATGATCTTCGGTACGGTCGTCGCGCTGCTCTCGACCGCTCCGGTAAGCGGATAACAGCCGAGCGTCCGGAAGCGAATCGAACGTTGCGCCGGTATTTCGCCGGGACGCAGCCGGAAGCGTTCGTCGTCGACCATGAGGAGGAGGCCGTCGCGCTCCACCGTTGGCCGGGGCGCGGCAAAATACAGCGGCACGATCGGTATGCTTTCGAGGTGTATGTACTGCCAGATGTCGAGTTCCGTCCAGTTGGAAAGCGGAAAAACACGGATGCTCTCACCCTTGACCTTGCGAGTGTTATAGATTTTCCAAAGTTCGGGGCGCTGATTTTTCGGATCCCACCGATGACTGGCCGACCGAAATGAAAATATGCGCTCCTTGGCACGGGATTTCTCTTCATCGCGGCGCGCACCGCCGAAGGCTGCGTCAAATC
>Ga0210407_10001801_pt1 | contig 19312 bp, 12 predicted proteins | sample IncBWC27MmetaG_FD_150860 | JGI IMG/M metagenome (GOLD analysis project Ga0210407, IMG submission 150860) | Forest soil microbial communities from Barre Woods Harvard Forest LTER site, Petersham, Massachusetts, United States - Inc-BW-C-27-M | ecosystem: Environmental > Terrestrial > Soil >... | reverse complement strand
GACGACACGGTTGCCATTGCTAAGTCGCACGGTGCGAAGGTGGTCCAGTTTCATTATGCGGGGGGCTGGCCGAAGAAGCGCCAATGGGCCATGGACACACTGCCACTCGCGTACGACTGGATTTTGCTGCTCGATGCGGATGAAATCCTAACGCCGGAATTGGTTGAAGAAATTCGGCGTGCAGTTCAAAACCCTGGAGTGAACGGATATTCCATCCGCCTGCAACTGTATTTTCTCGGAAGGGTCTTGAGGCACTGCGATGCGAGCTTCTGGAAGCTGTCGCTGTTCCGCAAAGGCCGCGGCCATTTTGAATGCCGATTGAAGGATCAGGATGCCTCGATGGCCGACATGGAGATCCACGAACACGTAGTGGTCGATGGGCCTACCGCGGAATTGCGCAATGCGCTGGTTCACCACAATATCGACTCTTTGTCGCGCTACATCCTGAAGCACAATGAGTACTCAAACTGGGAAGCGCGCGTGCTCCTGAAGGCGGAAGGTGATTCTGAAGACGATTCTCCAGAAATGAGCGCCGATTTGTTCGGCACCCAGGCGCAGCGCCGAAGATGGCTCAAGCGCAATCTCTATCGCTTGCCGGGCTCTCCAGTTCTCCTCTTCCTGTATCGTTATGTTTTTCGTCTCGGATTTTTCGACGGCGTGCCGGGGCTGATCTACTGCACCTTTCAGGCGGTGCAGATGTTCCATTCGAAAGCCAAGATCTACGAGCTGGAGTGCGAGCGAAAGGCCGGGGAGAACTGATTCCATGTGCGGCATTAGCGGACTCGTGAACTGCGGCGACGCGGAGACGCTCGTCCGGATGACGAACGTGCAGGCGCACCGCGGTCCCGACGACTCCGGGCTCTGGGAGCGGCATTTCCCCGATGGGGGATACATCGGGTTGGGGAGCCGCCGTCTTGCGATCCTCGACCTTTCCCCCGATGGCCACATGCCCATGAGCAACGAAGATGGGACGGTGTGGATCACCTACAACGGCGAGATCTACAACTTCGCCCATCTGCGCCGTGAGCTCGAAGGCAAATCCGACGCCCATAGTTTTCGTTCCCATACCGACACGGAAGTCATAGTTCATTTGTACGAAGAATACGGCCCCGACCGCCTCAAAGAATTCCTGAACCGCCTGAATGGCATGTTTGCGCTCGCGATCTGCGATTTGCGCGGCGCTTCGCCAAAATTATTTCTGGCTCGCGATCATTTCGGAATCAAGCCGCTCTACTACTGTGAACGCGGCGAAAAATTCGCTTTCGCTTCCGAGGTCAAAGCGCTGCTCGAAGTACCGGGAATCGAGGCGAGTATCAACATGGAGGCGCTCGACCAATACCTGACGTTCCTCTGGGTACCGGATCCGCTGACGATGTTCGAAGGAATCCGCAAGCTTCCGGCAGGCCACTATGCGACATGGCAACGCGGGGAGTTCAAGCTCGAACAGTACTGGGACTTAACGTTCCCTCCTGCGGAACATCGCTTCGAACGAACAGAAGACGATCTGGCGGATGAGATCCGCGAGCGGTTCTACGCATCGGTTGAGCAACAGATGGTGAGCGATGTTCCGATCGGCGCCTTTCTGAGCGCGGGGCTGGATTCGTCGAGCATCGTTGCGGCGATGGTCGCGGACATGGCGCGCAAGCAGCCGGTGCGGACCTACACGATTACATTTCCCGAAAAATATCGCGTGGGCGAGACCACGATTGACGATCCCGGGGTTCCGGAGCGGCTCGCGCGAAAGCTGGGGTGCGAGCACCACGAGATTATGGTCGAGCCCGATGTGGTCGATCTGTTGCCGAGTTTGACTTGGCACATGGATGAGCCTACGGCCGATCCGGCAATCATCACGGCGTATTTGGTATGCCGCGAGGCGCGAAAACAGGCGACGGTGCTCTTGTCGGGAGTGGGGGGCGATGAGATTTTCGCTGGATATCGTAAGCATGTAGCTCAGGGGTGGGCGGAAGAATATCGGCGCGTACCGAGCTTCGTTCGTTCGGCTGCGGAGCGAGCTCTGCTGGGATTGCCATCACTACGCGGAACACGCATGAAAGGATCGGTGCGGCTGGCGAAGAAGATGGCGCGCAGCGCAGCGCTCAGTCCGGTGGAAGCGTTCATCAGGAACTGCACTTATCTTGACGCGCAGCAGAAGACGGAGTTGTATGCTCTGAAATCGCGGCAGCCAGCAAGCGGCAATCCTGCTGGCCGGCATCTGGCTGCGTTCGACAAGGTGCGGCACGCTGACTTTCTCAATCGGATGCTCTATCTGGATACCAAGATCTTCATGACTACACTGAACCTGACCTACAACGACAAAATGAGCATGGCGTCGTCGGTTGAAGTGCGAGTGCCATTTTTGGACCGCGAGTTCGCCGAATTCGTTGCCTGGAATGTCAGGCCCGAGTGGAAGTTGAAAGGAAAGTGGCGTCCAGTGACGAAGCACATCTTCCGGAAAGCCATGTATAGCATGCTGCCAGAAGAGGTATTGCGGCAGCCGAAAGCGGGTTTCGCCGCGCCGGTAGACTACTGGCTGGCGCACGATTTGCGTCCCATGGTGGACGATCTGCTTTCGGAATCTCAAGTCCGGCGCCGAGGACTGTTTCGTCCGGAAGTGGTGCGCACATATATCGACGAGCATCGCCGGGGCGCGGAAGACTGGTCGATGCAAATCTGGCAGCTGCTGACGCTGGAAATCTGGATGCAGCTTTTTCTCGACGGTGGCGCGAGAGCGTTCGCTCAACGGGAGATCGACGCACAGCAATTGACGTCCGCGTTAGCGGGCGCTTCGAACGAACACAGACCCAGATGAGCGGTCCCGAGTCCAGGTCCAACCGAAACTTCATGATCACCAGAACCGTTCGCGTGCTGACTGAAGCCGCAGGTCTGTTGCGCGCGCCTCAACGTATTATCCCGCTATTTTCCAAGCTCGCTTCGGACGAACTGCGGACAACATTCGAATATCGGCACCTGTATTCGTACGTGTCCACAACCACTCCTACCGCGGACGCGTTGCGATCGGTAGTTGACTGGATTTTCCATGTCCAACGTCCCGACGGTGGCATCGCAGCGTACTACAGTCTCCTCACTGGATATTCCGAGTCGTATCCGGAGGTGACCGGCTACATCATTCCGACGCTGTATGATTTCGGACGCCTGACCGGCGACCTGGTCGCGCGCCACGCCATTTATCTTGCTACCGACTGGCTGCTTTCGCTGCAAATGCCATCGGGCGCATTTCCCGGCGGGCTTCACGGATCCGAACGCGTCACCGACAACAGTGCTCAGCCCTCTGTGTTCAATACTGGCCAGATCCTGCAGGGACTGGTTCGCGCCTGCGTCGAAACGAAGACCGAAACCAGAAACGCGAAAATCCTGAAATCCGCGGTGGCTGCTGGAGATTGGTTGGCCGCGATCCAGCAGGCGGATGGTTCCTGGTCCGGACCCGCTGCATATCAGGGAACCGCGCACACTTATTACAGTATGGTTTCGTGGGCGCTGGCGCAGTTGGCCGCTGAATCCGGGGATGCCCGTCACGCGGCGGCGGCAGACAGAAACATCGACTGGGTGCTGGCGCACGTCCGACCCAGCGGCTGGATCGACGGTATCAACTTGCGCGGACATCCTGCTTACCTGCACTTCATCGCCTACGTGATTCAGGGGACGCTCGAATGCGGGATCCTGCGCCGCCGCGACGACGCGATCCAGGCAGCGGCGAAAGCGGCTTGGGTTCTCCTGCGCAAGTTTGAGACTCACAAGCGGTTGTTGGGAACATACGAACCGGACTTCAGAGGCGGACAGCGATTTGCATGTCCCACGGGGAATGCGCAGATGTCCTGTGTATGGCTGCGTTTGTTCGAGGTGACTGGCGATCTGCGCTATCTCAACGCAGCTCTAAAAATGAATGAGATGCTTAAGCAGTTGCTCCCAGTTAAGGGCCGCCGCGGAGTGGTGGGTGGGGTCGCTGGATCGTATCCCATATGGGGAGCGTACCAACCAATGCGCTTCATCAGCTGGGGGTGCAAGTTTCTGGCCGACGCGCTCATGCTGGAGCAGCGCCTTACGCGCGCGTTCGAGGCAGAGTCTGAGGCAAATTCCGAGACAAAGCTCGCGACAAAATCCGAGGCATCGGGATGCGCGTAGTGATTCTGTGTTCGAGTCCGTACAGTGAAACTGGCTGTGCCGTCACCGCTCGCCTGGCACAACTCGGACACGTTCCGGTCGGAGCGCTGACGCTTCGGTCCTGGGACCGCAAGACGTTACTGCGGAAATTTGGACAGTGGGGGCTGCGCGATTCGCTGCAGTATGCCGCCGCCAAATTGAGCCCCGGTAAGGCCACGATTCAAAAGCAGATTCGCAATCCTTATCTTGAGAGTGCATTGCGGCACGGCGACGGAGTATTTCGCAGCGTGCGGGAGGTGGCCCATACCTACGAGTTCCCGGTCGTGACATGTAGCGATCAGAACTCACCACGCGCCGTCGCGCAACTAAAGCAGTGGTCGCCCGATTTGGCGATCTTCACCGGCGGAAACATCGTGCGGGACGAGTTGCTGAAGGTTCCTCGCCTCGGCATTTTGAACGCGCATCTTGCCCTGCTGCCCGAAATCCGCGGCATGAGCAGCCCGGAATGGTCGCTCCTGTGTGGAGTTCCCCTCGGCAGCACGATTCATTTCATGGACAGCGGCGTTGATACCGGCCCCATCCTCTTGCGCCGTGAATTCGCTGGCGCCGACGGCTGCGACTCGCTGGCCAACTTGCGCAACAAAATGATTGCCGAGGGAATCGAGTTAATCGCGGAGGCGGTCGCCGGCCTTGATCGCGGCACGATTTCGGCTGTCCCGCAGGCCGACCGGGAAAAAGATTCTCAATTCTTTGTGATGCATGAGCAATTGAAGGCTGTGGCTACTCGCCGGTTGAAGAACGGGCGGTTGAACCCGGTGGGTGACAGGTGCGGTGGGTCTGGCGGAACCAATGGGTAAACTCGGCACCCTGTTGCAGATCGGCGGGACATTCGGGGTGCGTGACGGCCTGCTGCGCCTGGGATACGAAATGCGGCGGAGTAGCGGGCTGATGTCGCGCCGCATGCGCTCGGTCCGCGGCTGGGAGTCATGGGATCTGAAACACGTTGCTCCGAATACTTCACCGGAAGACCTACTGAGCATTCGCCGCCAGGGCGGTTGCCCTTTCTTCTTCTCAGATGCTCGCAGTCTGGCCCCGGAGCTCAAGAAAATTCTCGGCGCTCACGGGGAAGAATCAGTCATCGCCGAAGCGGACAGAATTCTCGAAGGCAGCCTGCCTTTCTTTGGACGGCTGTCATATGCGTGCGGTTTTCCTCCCAAATGGTTCCAGAACCCGGCTACGGGCCAGCGCGTCTCGCCCGACCGTCCGTGGACGCAAATGCGGTTTGCTTCTGACGACTATGGCGATCTGAAGTTTATTTTGGAACCTTCCAGATTCCTTTTTGTCTACCCGCTCGCCCGCGCCTATGCCATCAGCGGCGACGAACGTTTTCCCACAGCTTTCTGGAGTGCGATCGAAAACTGGGCAGCCAACAGCCCGCCCATGTCTGGTCCGCTCTGGATATGCGGGCAGGAATCCTCGCTGCGGATTATGGCGTGGTCCTTTGCTCTTTACGCCTTTCTCCATTCGCCCGCTACCACGCCGCAACGCGTCTCGCTATTGGTGTCAATGATTGCAGCGCATGCCTGGCGGACCGTGCAAACCTTAGGCTACGCACGATCGCAGCGCAGCAATCACTTGATCAGTGAAGCTGTCGGTCTGTGGACTGCCGGGATTCTCTATCCTGAATTGAGGGATGCGGCCACTTGGCAGAAACAGGGTGCGCTGCTTTTGCGGGAGGCGGTCCCCGACCAGATCACGCCGGAGGGAGTTTATCTCCAGGACTCATTCAACTATCAGAGGATGGTTCTTCACCAGTTGTTGTGGACGCTTCGTCTCTCGGAAATTTACAAAATCCAGCTCGACCCTGAGAGTCGCACGCGCACGATCGCAGCTTTCGAGTTTATCCGTGACTTTGTGGATTCAGAGTCCGGACACGCGCCCAATCATGGCTCTAATGACGGCAGTTACATACTTCCATTGGCGGCGTGCGAGTACGGCGACTTTCGTCCACTGCTGCGGTTGGGAAGCTGCATTCTGGATCGTACGACCGCGCTCCAACCTGGACCTTGGGACGAGGCTGCGCTATGGCTTTACGGTAAGTCGGCGAAAAAGACGGAGCGCGAACCCGCTCATTCGGTTTCTTCTACCGCGGGCTATCACCGCATTGGCGCCGAAAATTCCTGGGCGTTGGTGCGAGCGGGGCGCTATACGCGGCGTCCTTTTCAAGCCGATCAACTGCATGTGGATTTGTGGTGGCACGGCCTCAATCTGGCGCGGGACGCCGGGACGTATCTCTACAACGGCGAGCCTCCGTGGAACAATGGGCTTGCCGGCACCGCCGTTCACAATACGGTCATGGTGGATCGCCGCGACCAGATGCGGCGCGCCGGTCGTTTTCTCTGGCTGGATTGGGCGCAGGCATCGGGCAGATCTTTCTCCACGTCTTCCTCCGCTTCTCTCTCAAAGACCATCGCGGATTCTCCGAGCTGTTTTGAGGGCGAGCACGACGGCTATCGGCGCCTCGGAGTGAAACATCGGCGGATGGTCCAATGCGTCACCGAAGACGCCTGGGTCATCGTGGATGATCTACTCGGTGCGGGTGAACACGAATCGCGGTTGCACTGGCTGCTGCCAGACCTGCCGTTCGAGGTGATTGCCGATTCTCCGTTTTGCGCAGTTCTCTCGGCGGAAAAGGTGCGCTTTCGCTGGAACGTATTTTCCAGCTCTCCGGGGAGTACTGCCATCATCCGCGGCGGAAAGATTCTGGCGGGGGATATCGAGCGCGGAAACAGAGACGAAGAGTTGCTGGGTTGGGAATCGCCTACCTATGGCGAGTTGTGTCCGGCGATTTCTGTTCTCTACCGATCGCAAGCGCGCTTGCCAGTTCGAATTGTCACCGTGATTCTGGCCGGCGAGGCGCTTGAGCTTCAACAGAGCGATAACAATTTGGTTTTGTCGCGCGAGGCTTCGCAAGTCTATCAAGTGAGTCTGGCGCCCGAGCGAAGCGTGGATGGTGGGTCAGTTTGAGTGTTACTCCCATCGCACCAACTCTGAGCCCATGGCATGATTGAACAGCAGATGGAGCGGTTACGGAATCGTTGCTTATCATTACGGGCACGATGGGATCAGGCAAGACAACCCTTCTGGGCGAAGCGTCGGACATCCTTGCCCTGAGCCACATTGCCCATGCGGCGATCGATTTGGACGCGCTCGGGCTTTTCTATCTTCCGTCCGCTCCTGGCAACGATGACGTGATGTACCGCAATCTTCAGTCTGTCTGCAACAACTATGCTTCGCTCGGCGTGAGGCGACTCTTGCTGGCACGCGCGATGGAAGATCGCGCCGAGCTAGAACTTTGTCGTGGCGTTGTTTCAGCCAAAAAGACAGTCGTCTGCCGTCTCACTGCCAGCATCGAAACGATGCAGCAACGGGTCCGGACGCGCGAGACAGGTGTGTTGCAGCGCAAATACGTTGCTCGCGTTTCGGAACTGAACGCCATCCTTGACTGCGCGCGGTTAGAGGATTTCACCGTCACCAACGAGAATCGCTCGTTGACAGAGGTTGCACACGAAATGCTCGTCAAAGCAGGATGGATTTCAAACTGATCCCCTACCAAACCGTGAGAGCGAACGGCTGAACATCGTACAATTGCGGATACTGTATGTTTTGCGCGGGCTGAGCGGCTAAATCACGTTCTTGCGACACCCTATGAAACAGGTTCTCCAACAGGTCAGCGGCGGTGAGATCGAAGTGGTCGACGTACCCGCTCCGAAATTGCTTGCGGGTTGCGTCCTGGTCCGCACTGCCGCATCTCTGGTCTCGGTCGGGACCGAGCGGGCCTCGGCTGAGTTCGCCCGGAAGAACCTGCTGCAGAAGGCGAGGATGCGTCCCGACTTGGTGCGCGAGGTCTGGAACAAGGTTCGTCGCGACGGCGTGACGTCGACCTTGGCCGCCGTCCGCAGCCGCATGGATCAGCCGAGCGCGCCGGGTTATAGCAGCGCCGGAGCCGTAATCGCCGTGGGAGAGGGTGTCACTGACATCCGGCCCGGCGATCGAGTAGCCTGCGCCGGCGCTGGCCATGCCGTGCACGCCGAATTTGCTTGCATCCCACGCCTGCTGCTGGCACGTATCCCTCCAGACTCAGAAGTCAGTTTCGACCACGCTGCCTCCACTACAGTTGGAGCAGTGGCCTTGCATGGCGTGCGAACCGCCGACGTCAAGTTGGGAGACATTGTCGGCGTGATTGGGCTCGGCCTGCTCGGGCAACTGACGGTGCAGATTCTCAAGGCCGCAGGTTGCCGCGTTGTGGGAATGGACATCGACCGTGGACGGGTTGACCTCGCGCGGCGTCTGGGCGCTGACGCTGCCAGCGACTCCTCCACTGCGTTTCGCGACGAGTGCATGCAACTGTCCGGCGGACGTGGCGTGGATGCTGTCTTGATTGCAGCGCAGACGAACAGCAGCGATCCGGTCAATCTCGCCGCCGAAGTGGCCCGGGACCGCGCAGTGATCGTGGCCGTCGGCGCAGTGGGCATGGCTCTCGAGCGCAGGCCTTTCTACGAGAAGGAACTGGACTTTCGCGTTTCCCGCTCCTATGGGCCCGGACGTTATGACGCAGCATACGAACAGAAGGGCGTGGATTACCCGATTGGCTATGTGCGCTGGACCGAGACTCGCAACATGGAGGCTTTTCTCCAGCTTCTTGCTGATGGCAAAGTGGATGTCGGCGCTCTGATTACGCACAGGTTTCCGATTGACCAGGCGCAGTCGGCATATGACCTCATCACCGGGAAATCTCAGCGAGCCTTCCTCGCAGTCCTGATTACTTATCCGGAGCTTGCCGAGGAAACCCGGCGCGTCACAATAAAAGTAGAAGGGAACGATCGAGCAACCGGTGTTGCCGACGCGAAATCGATTGCCATCGGAATGCTGGGGGCGGGGAACTTTGCCACCAGCACACTGTTGCCCACGATAAAACGAGTTGGTGGTGCGACATTAGTTGGCGTGTGCGCCGCCAATGGCTCCCATTCCCATCACGTCGCGAAGAAGTTCGGATTTCACTCCAGTGCCACCGATGAAGACAGCCTGATCGGCGATGCGGCGATCAACACCGTTGTAGTCGCGACCCATCATCACTTGCATGCCAGACAGGTGCTGGCGGCCCTGAAGTCCGGTAAGCACGTTTTCTGCGAAAAGCCGCTGTGCCTGAATGAAGATGAGTTGCGCGAAATCGTGCGGGTATACGGGGACCAGCAATCGGCCGGCAAGCCGTTTCTTATGGTGGGTTTCAACCGCAGGTTCGCTCCTCTCGCGCTTCGGCTCAAGAGTTTTCTTCGCGGAATTCATGAGCCACTAGCATTGCATTACCGCGTGAATGCCGGCTTCATTCCTGCCGATCACTGGCTGAATGATCCGGAACAGGGCGGTGGCCGCGTTATCGGGGAGGTCTGCCATTTTGTCGACTTCCTGACTTTCCTGGTGGGTGCCGCCCCGATTGAGGTTGAAGCCCACAGCCTGGCCAACCCCGGAAAATACAGCAACGATAACGTGATCAGCTCGCTTCGCTTTGCGGATGGATCGCAAGGCACGATCAGTTACTTGGCCAACGGAGACAAATCGTATTCGAAGGAACGAGTTGAAGTCTTCGGGGGAGGCGCGGTGGCTGTCCTTGAGGATTTTCGCCGGCTGGAACTCGTTGGCCGGGGACGGAAGCAAGTGTTTCGATCGCTGTTCGGTCAGGACAAAGGTCATCGTGGTGAATGGGAGGCTTTTGTCGCGGCCCTTCGCGCTGGAGGAGACTCTCCTCTCCCTCTGTCGGAGATTGTGACTACGATGCTGGCCACATTTGCCTTGGAGGAGTCGCGTTCTTCAGGTCAGCCCTTTTCAGTCGGCGGACTTCAGAGTCACAGTTAGAACCCCGTGAAGATTCTCTACGTTTCGCAATACTTCCCCCCGGAGATGGGAGCGCCGGCGGCGCGCGCCGCCGAGTTGTCGCGGCATTGGGTGCGGATGGGTCATGAAGCAACTGTCCTCACCGGATTTCCAAATCATCCGACCGGCGTGGTGCCTGAGGAGTGGCGCTCGCGGCTGCGGCGGCTTCGCTACACGGAAACCGTCGATGGGGTGCGCGTCGTTCGCACGTGGCTGTGGCCGCTGCCCAACCGAAAAGCGCACGAGAGGATCCGTAACTACGCTTCGTTCTGTGTCTCGGCGGGGATCAGCGGGCTGGCTCTGCATAGGCCGGACGTCATCATCGCCACGTCTCCTCAATTACTGTGCGCGCTTGCGGGATGGTGGCTGGCGTGGTGGAAGCGCGTCCCCTTCGTCTTCGAAGTGCGCGATCTTTGGCCGGAATCGCTCGCGGCCGTCGGCGCGGGCAGCGAGGGGAGCTTGCTCCATAGCATGCTGGGAGCAATCGCCGGATTTCTTTACCGTCGCGCCGACCGCATCGTTGTCGTGGCGCCGGCCTTCAAGGACCACCTGAGCCGGTACTGGAACGTTCCCGCAGCGAAGATTTCCGTTGTCGAGAATGGAGTCGAGACCGATCTTTTCCGGCTCGACCCGGCAGCGATGGAAGTGCGAAAGCAACTCAAGCTCGACAATCGTTTTCTGATTTGCTATATCGGCACGATGGGCAATGCGCATGGGCTGGAGACGTTGATCGCCGCCGCCGACGAACTACGGACTGTGCTGCCGCGCGCGATATTCTTACTGATTGGAGAAGGAGCGGAAAAGAAACGCATCGTGGAACTCGCCGCTGCGCGAGGGCTGAACAACATTCAGTTTCTTGGTCAGCAGCCGCGGGAACGGATTCCCGCCTATGTATCGGCTGCTGATGTCTGCCTGGTCATGCTGAAAAAGGCCGAGCTGTTCAAGACCGTGATTCCCACCAAACTCCTCGAATACATGGCTTGCGAACGGCCGGTGATTGTCGCAGTCGATGGTCAGGCTCGCCAGATCGTCGAAGAAGCCGGCGCCGGAGTCTTTGTGGAACCCGAGAACAGTAAGGCCCTAGCGAAAACGATTCTCGACCTGGCGGAGGACCCCGAGCACAGACGACAAATGGGAGCCAGCGGGCGGGAATACATCGTTAACAGATTTTCCCGCGAAAAAACGGCGAGCGACTACATCACTGTGCTTGAGGCGTTGGGAGTGTAGAGCGGACTCTTGTTCTGGACGCACGTCCTAGGGACGAATCGCAACGACGGCCAAGGTGCTGGTCATGGAAACTGCCACGTCCGCGGTGCGATATGCCGCGGATTTGGCCGCACTTCCCGGGATGAACAAAACGTCGCCTTTCACCAGCGCCATATCCGGGACCTTCGCATAAAGTATCTTCTTAAGGTTGACGGGAATTTCCTGAATCCCGCTCGGCGTCTCGCGCAGGATCCTGGTTTTGCTCAAGGCAGAGGTGCGAGTACCGCCGCCTACCAGCGCCAGGGCTTTGAGAACGGTGAGGCTATTGTCCTCAATCCGAAAGCCGCTGGGATGGGCCACATCGCCCACGACGTATACAATCCCGGCGCGCGAAACAATGATCGTGTCTCCCGGAAGAACATCTACGTTGTTCTGGGTATCTTCCGTCAGGTTCGCTGATAGCTGAAGCTCGACCTTCTGACCGGGATCTCCGTGATGCTCGATGGTCACGTTGCGGCCGGCCTTGTCGGTCAATCCTCCCGCCGCGGAGATCAAGTCGAAAAGCCGGCGCTCGCCAATTGCGGGGTAGGCTCCGGGGCGATTAACTTCTCCGACCAAAGTGATCGCTTGCGAGGCGGATTCGTCGACGAAAATCGAAACATGCGGGCCGCGGACAAAGCCTCCATCCTCCAGCCGCTTTTGGATCAATTCCTGGGCTTCATCGGTCGTCAGGGAGGCGAGGTGAACATAGTTAATCAGGGGAAGATAGACATCTCCGGAGCCGCTGATGCGCGCTTTGGTCGATAGATCAGGCACTCCGAACACGCTGATTTCGATCAGATCGCCGACGCCCAGCTTTACATTGGAATTCGCCAGAAGACGAGGCGATTGGGGCCTGGCAGTTTCATTGGCCGGCGCAGGCTGCGGCGTTTCTCCCGTAACCGGTGTCTGGGCCAGAAGATGGAGGCTGCACGAACCGACAAGAAACACGTGCAAGCATCGCAAAAGGAAACGGCGATTCCGCCTGAACATACCAAGACTCCTGGATTTACGCGTGGATCGAGTTTAACACACGAAACCCAGCAAAATCGGCGCGGGGAGCGCTGCTTCACAGCCCTGGGACCATCGAAAGTTAACTGAAGAACAGCGTACAAACAGTTGCTCAGCAACGGCGACGAGTTGTATAGTTCCACGAACAACCATTTCATCACACGGCCGCAACTAAGGGGAAACTCTGTCTGAAATTGGTATTGACTGAAACTTCCCCGCGCAGCCGACGTGGTCTGAGATGCCGGGCGTTTCATCCGGAAGGGAACACTGACTTTGACTCTCCTCTTCTTTGGGTTATTTGCGTTCTCGCTGGTTCTGTCGTTTGTGGCTACGCGGGAAGTGCGAGACATGGCAATCCGCAGAGGCTGGGTTTCCGCGCCGCGAGACGGACGGCATCTCCATGAGGCTCCGCTCCCCCGTTTGGGAGGGCTGGCGATTTTCCTGGCGTTCTCGATCAGTCTGCTCGTGTGGTTGGGACTCTCCCTCGCATTTCCCCGCCTGCGCGATGGACTCGCTCCCGCCACGCTTCTCCGTATCTATGTTCCGGCCTGCCTGATTTTTTGTCTCGGCATCTACGATGATCTCCGTGGCGCAGGCCCTTATTTGAAGGTTGCCGTGCAGGCGGTCGCCGCGTCGATGCTCTTCGCCGGCGGAATGCGCGTGCTTGATCTGCCGCTCATCTTCGGTTCCCACTCATTCCCCTGGTTCATCGGATTGCCACTCACAGTGTTGTGGGTGGTTGCGGTTACCAATGCCTTCAATCTCATTGATGGCCTGGATGGTCTGGCAGCCGGGTCAGCCTTGTTTTCGACGATGGTATTTTTTGTTGTCTCGCTGGTTGATCATTCGTGGCTCGGCTCTCTGATGAGCGTGACCCTCGCCGGCGCCATTCTGGGCTTCCTTCGCTTCAACTTCAATCCCGCCACGATTTTTCTGGGGGACTCAGGCAGCCTGTTCATCGGTTTCATACTCAGCGCCCTGGCGCTGGCAGGAGCTCAGAAAGCGCCAACGTTTGTGGCCGTCGCCATCCCGGTGGTCTCGTTCGGATTGCCGATTCTTGAAACCTTGCTATCCATCATGCGACGGTTGATCAGCGGACGCCCGATCTTCACTGCCGATCGCGAGCACATCCACCACAAGTTGCTGCAGCTCGGCTTTTCGCAGCGCCAGGTTGTGATCGTTCTCTACGCCGTCTCGGCGGTGTTTGCCATGCTAAGCCTGTTCCTGCTCTGGCCCACGGGTAGCACTCTGGGATTGGTGCTGGCGGTCGTGGGAACTGGCATCTGGCTGGGAGTCCAGCATCTAAACTACCTCGAGTTCGGGGAACTGCGGCGAGTCGCGCAACGGACCATTGACCAAAGGCAGATTGTTATCAACAATCTTTCGGTGCGCCGCGCAGTCGAGCAGCTAAAAGCTGCCGGCGATTTCAATGAGGTGCGCAGCGTCCTGGTCGCCGCCTTCGATAGCAATGATTTTGATGCATTCGAATTACACCTTAAGTCGCTTCCCGGTGACCTGGCGGCGCCCCCCGAAATCAACCGTCCCTTTCACTGGAGCAAGTTTCCTCACATGGCGGCGATTTCCGCCCAGCCTTCGTGGAAGCTGACACTGGATCTGGTGTCAACTTCGAACCAGCGCCGCGGCTCGCTCGTCGTATACCGCATGTACAGCCCTCGCGATCTTCAACTGGATGTCAACCTTCTGACTTCCGAATTTCCCGCTACCCTCGCCGACGCGCTTGAACGAGTGCTGACCATGCCCCAGGTTCTCGTGCCCGTTGGCGCGCATGGCGACACCCCGTTTCTGGCTGCGAACCTCTAAGAGATTTGCTGTTCGAACCGTACGCACGGACAGCCGCCCCCGGTCCAGCGAGGAGCAGCCCCGCTCCGCCCTTGAGTGTGAGGGTAGACAAATGAAAACCCAGGCGCGCTGGGCTCGCCTCGGACAGCCGGGGCGGCTGTCCCAACATGGGATCTTGCTCCCCCCTCCTTTCAATACCTGAGTTAGTATGTAGATAACTATGGATCGGAGTATTCGTGGATTGCCGGATCCAGTTGCAGGGGCTCCCAATGGAGAGCGGCGCCGCAGTGTTCGTCAAAAACTCCACACTCCCGTTTACGCCAGTTTCAATGGCCCACAGACCGGAATGGTCGTGGACCTGAGCGAACTACTCGACCTGCACGAAGATGGCTTCGCCGTCCAAACCAGTGAGCGTCTGGAAATTGACCGAGCCGTAACGCTTTGCCTCGATCTGCCAGAAACCAAGAGTTTCATTCATGGCAGTGGCCAGGTGATATGGAGCGATGACGCTGGCCGCGGAGGTATCCGGTTTTCCGGGCTTTCTGAGAGTTCCCGCCAAATACTGAAAGAATGGCTCTTTACCAACCTGCTGATCGCCGGCTCAAACCACGCTGCTCGACGCGAGCAACTTGCGCTGCGCCAGGGCGAAGAAACGGAACGACCCGAGCCGGCGCCAGTCGTCACTACAAAAGACGATACAAACGCCGCTGATACAAAAGCCGCTGCAAGAGCCCTCAGTGTCGTCCCAATCTCCGACGGGAGCGAAACCCTCTCTTTGGCGGAAGCAGTTCGCCGCGAGGTCCACGAGATCGGTGACGACGTCGATGCAGTTTTGCACCTCATCACCGAGCGCGCCTTGAGTCTCACCGGAGCCAGTGGTGCGGCGCTGGCGTTCCTCACGGATGACAGGATGATCTGCCGGGCGCGAGCCGGCGAACCCGCTCCGCCGCTGGGAGCCCCCGTGGACGCAAAACACGGGCTGTCGGGAGAATGCGTTCGCAGCGGCCTTCTCGTCTCGTGCGAGGACACCGAAAAGGATCCACGCGTCGATGCGGAAATCTGTCGCGCGCTGGGCATAGGCTCGCTCATGGCGGCTCCCATTGTGTCCGATTTCCGGGTGGTTGGCCTGCTGGAGATTTTCTCTCCGCATCCGCGCGCGTTCACGAAGGCCCACGAGACGGTTTTGGACCGGCTTGTCGAAATGATTCCCAAAACCCATCGTGAAAAGGCGCAGCCTAAAAGGACTCAAACAGAAACGCCGATCCGGCCGGACGCCGTGTCACGCGTGTGGCGCCCTTCCCTTTCGGTGTCAGGTCCGATGAAGTTGGGCTCGATGGAAGCGGATTCGATCGATGCGACACCCGAGATTTTGCGCCAACCGGAAGCCGGAGTCCGTGAGCAAGTCTCGCAGCAGGTTTCCGAACCAATCGTCTACGCACAGGTTCCGGAGCAGGCCCCCAAGCCTGCCCGCATATCTCCGTCTCGTTTGCTTGATCTCGGACTGCTCGGGCTGGCCATTGCAGTGGTGGCGATGGTCGTCGGCTATTTAGTCGGTCCGATGATCGAGAAGCGCATCTCACCGGAAGCGTCGCAGCGCTCATCGGTCAATGCGGCCGAGGCGGCCTCGAACGCTTCAGGGCAAGGCTCGACCGATCATGCCTCGGCCGATCGTGGTTCGACAAGTCAAGGCTTGCAAGCGAAGTCCCTGCCGGACTTGCGAAAACTTGCCGGTCAAGGAGACGCGGACGCACAATGGCAGATGGGTGTTCGCTACCATAATGGAGAGGGCGTTCCGCGCGATGACGTGCAGGCTATGCAGTGGTTCCTGCGCGCCGCCGAACAAGGGCATGCTACCGCGCAAGCTACACTCGGCGCCTACTACTGGGCGGGGCGTGGAGTTCCTCAAGATTTGTCGAAAGCATACTTCTGGTCCGCGCTCGCGCTCGCCGAGGGTGACGAGAACAGCAAATCTCGACTCGAAGGATTGGCCTCTCAAATGACCCGGGAGCAGATCTCCGCCGCGCGCCAGCAGGCCGAAGTCTGGCTCCACTCCCATAGCCAACGAGCGAAATCCGAGGCGAACTAAAGCGGAGTCTGCCCTGTGTTACCCCTGTGTCCTCTGTGCTCCCTGTGGTAAAGAACTTGCCTGGTAACCCTGAACCTAAAACCGCCGTAAAATAGAGATGTGGCCACGCTACGCGACATCCTGACGTCTGACGCCCGCGTCCGCGAAGGCGATCCTGCTCTTTGGGAAAAGCTGGATCGCAATCGGGTACGCTGCTATGCCTGCGGCCACTGCTGCCCGATTCCCGAGGGACAACCCGGTGTCTGCAAGGTTCGCTTCAATCGCGGTGGCACGCTCTACGTTCCCTGGGGCTATGTCGCTGGAGTTCAATGTGACCCGATCGAGAAGAAGCCGTTTTTCCACGCCCACCCGGGAGCCCTCGCCTACAGTTTCGGAATGCTGGGCTGCGATCTGCACTGCTCCTATTGCCAGAACTGGGTTACTTCGCAGGCGCTGCGCGACCCGAACGCCGTGTCCGCGCCGCTCGAAGTCGATCCGGAATTGTTGGTCAAGGATGCGCTTGCCCAGGGCGCAAAAGTTCTAGTCAGCACTTATAACGAGCCGCTGATCACGAGCGAGTGGGCGGTTGCGGTTTTCCGCCAGGCCCGACAGGCGGGCTTGCTGACGGCGTTTGTTTCGAATGGCAACGGGACTCCGCAGGTGCTCGAATATCTCCATCCCTGGATCGATCTCTACAAGGTGGACCTCAAGAGCTTCGATGATCATCACTATCGCCAACTCGGCGGACGCCTGCAGCCGATCCTCGACACTATTCGTAGTTTGCACCAGATGGGCGTGTGGCTGGAGATCGTCACTCTTCTGATACCCGGCTTCAACGACAGCGACGACGAATTGCGGAATCTGACCTCCTTTCTGAGTGACGTCTCGCCCGACATCCCCTGGCACGTGACCGCCTTTCACCAGGACTACAAAATGACTTCGCCCGCCAACACGCGTCCCGAAGATCTGCTGCGCGCCGCCGCTATCGGACGCGAAGCTGGATTGCGCTACATCTACGCTGGCAACTTGCCTGGGCGGGTGGAGGATCTGGAAGATACTCATTGCCATCAGTGTGGCGAAATACTGATCCGGCGCTATGGATATTTGATCGAAAAGTACAGGCTGACTCCGGAAGGCAACTGCCCGGCTTGCCACACGCCGCTCCCGGGCCGCTGGTCGAAGAAATTTGATGGCCAGATTGCGGCTTCGCCTTTTGTGCCCCGCAGGCGTGCGCAATTGGTTAAAATCCTCTCGCAACCATAATCGAAATTCATGCGGGCGACAAAAGCGACAAAAACCTTGGTGCTGGCCGTCTTTTTGTGTGTGATTTTATTGTGCCTGTGTCTGGGCTGTTCTCCGCGAGACTTTCTGACGCGCCGCCTCGCCGCCGACTTGATCTCGACCTCCGACACGTTCAAAGCACCGCAACTGTTCTGGCTCAGGACCGGGATCGTTTCCAACCAGGATTTCAGTTCTCCTGATTTCGTGGTGTTGCTGCACCGCGGATGGCTCATCGGCACCGAGCACAAGTGTCCCGCCGGAATCGAACCTCCGCCCTGTTGGGACGTGTTGCTCACGCCGCTCGGAGTGGATACGATACGTCCGCTGATTTCGAGTGCGCTTCCCGGCAATGGTCGCGACAGTGGCCCGATCGGGATTCAAATCGTGCGCCGCGAGCTGCTGAGCATTGCCGGAATCAGCAAGGCGGGTAACTTCGCCGACGTCGAGTTCATCTGGCGCTGGGCTTCCATCAATCAGGTCGGGGCAGCGCTTTACGACAGCGGAGTGCATTACCGGTCGACCGTGGGATTCCGTGACTATGACGACGGATGGCACGTTGTGGAGCAAGCCGCGCGTAGTAACCAGCCGCTGGATGAGGCGCTGCGCAATGCTCAACCGACGGCGCCATAAGGAAATCGGAAGAAATACTGTTTAGGGCTCAACCAATCTATGCGACGATCAATACTTGTTCTGTCCCTGGTGTCCGTGATTTCCGGTTCGGTCATTACTCATTCAATCTTTGCCCATGCCCAAACCTCAAAGCCCAAGCTCACGCTCGACGAGTTCTTCAACTCGGTTAGCTTCCCCTCGGTGAAAGTTTCGCCGGATGGCAACTCGGTCGTCATCGAAACGGAGCGCGCTGACTGGGAAGAGCAAATCTTTCGCAAAGAACTCTGGCTCTATCGGACCGCGTCCGCGAGCCTGACGCAGCTGACGCAATCCGGGCATGACAGCTCGCCGCAATGGTCGCCCGACGGGCGATGGATCGCATTTCTTTCGGAACGAAAAGTTGCAGCAGCCAAAGATGCAGACGCGGGAGACGATAAAGAAAAAGACAAAGACTCCGCCCAGCTATTTTTGATTTCACCACTCGGCGGCGAGGGCTTTGCCATCACCTCGGGCGCCGATGAAGTCCACGCCTTTGCTTGGTCCGGCGATTCGAAGGCTATTTATTTCGCTACCCGCCAACCCTGGACCAAGCAGCAGAACGACGATCACAAGAAAGAGTGGAAGGATGTGATCCGTTACCGCAGCGATGAACGCGGCGACATGATTTTCCGCATCCCGCTCGACGACGCATTGGCACGCCACGCCGGGCTCGGCTCCAATTCGAAAGCGCTTTCCGAGGCGGAAAAAGATTCCGGCGCCACGCCCGGAGCAGTCGCAATTGCGCGCACGCCTCTGCGTGTTGGTCAGATCAGCATCTCGCACGACAGCGCCCGCTTGGCCTTCGTGACTTCGTCGGTGTCCGAGCGTCAGGAGAAGGTCGATGACATCGAGCTTTACCTGGTCAACTTGGCGGGCAACGCAGCAGAAGCCGTGCCCGTCCGCCTGACCCACAACGAAGCTGTCGAACTGAATCTGGAGTGGGCTCCGGACAATCGTCATCTGTTCTTTCAAGTCAACTTGGGATCGCTGGAACGCAAGTATGAGGATCCACAGCCACGTCTCTACTGGATCGACGCCGCCGACACGCCCGGCAACAGGCCCGAGAAAAGAGAAGCCCAGCGCTGGTTTGCCGGCTACCCGGGCGAAGTCGTACGTTATACGCCGCTGCCCGACGGTTCGGTGCTTTGCGCCTGCCGCATCGGGACTGAGGTGCAGCTCGCATCGCAAGCGAATCCGAAAGCCGCCCTCGTG
>Ga0210407_10001797_pt1 | contig 19319 bp, 20 predicted proteins | sample IncBWC27MmetaG_FD_150860 | JGI IMG/M metagenome (GOLD analysis project Ga0210407, IMG submission 150860) | Forest soil microbial communities from Barre Woods Harvard Forest LTER site, Petersham, Massachusetts, United States - Inc-BW-C-27-M | ecosystem: Environmental > Terrestrial > Soil >... | reverse complement strand
ATCCAGCAGTGTGGCGATAATTCCGCCGTGCCCCATTCCACCGCCGCCCTGATACCGCTCGCCCAAGACAAAGCGGCCGACAATGCGGCGCTTCTCGTTGTCTTGCACAAAGGTCAGCTTCATCCCATCTTCGTTGGCGCCACCGCACCCGAAGCAATGGTTGGCGGGATTCGGCGCCAGCGTGGTCATCGCCGGCTTTCTTTGCTCCGCGCTCTCTGCGCTCTTCAAATCGCGTCCTTTCTGTTTCTCAAACCAGCGCAACCCTGCTGCGCTCTGCACGCCGCACGCCGCGCTGCCGCTTGCGCATCTCGATCCGCAGCAATTCCGCCAAGGTCGCCACGCCGCGCGCAATCTGCTTTTCATCCAAGCCGGCAAAGCACAAACGCAATGCATTCGGCAGCGGATTCTGCGCATAAAAATAGCGGCCCGGTGCGAAGAGCACTCCGCGTTCCTTGGAATGAATCAGCAACTCGCTGGCGTCAAATCCGGGTGGCAACTCCAACCACAGGCACATGCCGCCTTCCGGACGCGACCAGCGCGTCTCTTCCGGCATGTGTTTGCGCAGCGCTTCATCCAGCGCCCCAAGCCGAGAAGCATACACTTTGCGCATTTTCGCGACGTGCCTGGAAAACATGCCGCGTCGCAGGAACTCCGCGAGGATGGCTTGCGCCAACTGATCGGTGTGAATGTCGGTAGTCTGTTTCACCACGCGCAGGCGCTCGATGGCCACCGCGGGCGCCACAATCCATCCCACGCGCAGGCCGGGAAAAGCCACTTTTGCAAAACTATCGATGTGGATGACGAGGTTCGAACGATCCAACTGCTTCAGCGAAGGCAGCCGGTCTTCGCGGGCGTGCAACCGCCCATAAATGTGATCCTCCACCACCGGAACTTGATGCCGCGAAGCCAGCTCCAGCACTTTTCTGCGCGAAGCCAGCGGCATCGACGTTCCCGTGGGATTCTGAAAATCCGGCGTGAGGACCATCAACTTCACGCGGTTCGCCGCCAAGGTCGCCTCCAACGCCTCCAGATCCAATCCCAACGAAGTTCCCGGTTCGGCATGCGTGCGCACCGGCACGCCAAGGCAGCGTGCGCGTGTACCGCCGAAGATCGCCACCGCGCCGGGATACGTCGGGTTTTCCAGAATGACGGAGTCGCCGGGCCGCACGAATGCTTTACTGATTAAATCCAAGGATTGCTGGCAGCCGTCGGTGATCAAGAGATTTTCGTCCCGCGCCGGAATGCCGTCGTGCTGCAGAACCTCAAGCAACGCCTCTTTCAACGGGGCATATCCATCTGAGGGGCCGAGGTTGAGGACATCGGTGGCTTCGCGGCGCAGCACGGCATTCACGCAAGTCTGCAGATCTTCGATCGGAAAAAACTCCTGCGCGGGCCTGGCCAAAACAAAAGAGAGGGCATTCTCCGGAGCACTGGCTGTCAGGCGCGAGAGAATTTCTTCGCCGCGCTCGTCCGCAAAAAGCAGTTCCCAGCGGATGCCGTTGCCGGCGGTCAGGACCGGCGGCGCCGGCGGAGTAATCTTCAGTCCGTTTCCATTGCCCTTGATGAACGTGCCGCGGCCGACGTGTCCTTGAATCAGCCCTTCCGACTCTAACTCCGCATACGCGTTTGCCACCGTGGTGCGGTGCACGCCTAACATCCCCGCCAATTCGCGGCTCGCGGGGATACGGTCGCCCGGGCGCAAATCGCCCGCGTGCACCAGCGCCCGCAACTGGTCCCGCAATTGGACATACAGAGGAACGTGGCTTTCCGGCTGGAGATGTACAGGAAGCATTGGCTCTCCCCTAAGAGCCAATTCTACACGACATTGGCCTGCTACAAGAGCCAAATTGTCTCTGACCCTAATCCCTCGGCGGGTGATACCCGATTCGCCCGTTTGCCTCCCCTGCGGCCAACTGCCGCACGCAAAGCCGCGTCAAATCGTGCTCATCGCACTGGTAGATTTGTGCCATCGGCAAATCACCCGGTTGGACGAGGTATTCCCCCACTTCCATTTGCTGGGAGGCGAGTGAATCATCGGTGTTGAGGGGACTGCCATGTTTGGCGACGCGCACGCGAAATTGCCGTGAAGGCGGCTCGTAGTTCTGAAAGCTGAAGCACTTCTGAACGCATGCGCGGTCGACCATGTGCACGATGTAGGGCAGCCGCGAATCCGACGGCGTCCAGATGGTCGCCGACACCCGCCCGCCGGCCGGAACGCCGCTGTCGATCAAGCGTTCGATTTGCGCCTCCATGCGATTTAGTGCCGCGGTGTCCTGGTACAAGAACACAAAGAACACAATCGCGATGATCGTGAATCCCGCGGTGTGCCACTTACGAGGCCGCATGAGGGTCAAGACGCAAAGTCCCATGACCGCCGCAACCGTTGTCAGGCGCAACGCCAGCGCGCCCACCCAACCCGAATACAGCGGAACGCGCAAGACATCCGGTAGAACATAGATCGCGAAGACGACAAACCAGTGAAGCTCCAGCGGCAAGCGCATAGCGGCCCAGGAGCCTTGAGCAGGATCGCGTCGCAGCCGATCCGCCGCAAAGCATGCCGCACCAAACAGGAGCGCCACACCCGACAGGATGAAGTATCGCGTGCCATAAAGCGCCAATTGATCGCTGCCGTTGTAAATTCCCGGACCGAACGTCTCCCACACGCTGAACGACTCGTAATGCCTCGTCAAATAGAGGCGCGCTACCACTACGGCAAGCTCCGCCGCGCCGGGCACTGCCAATTTCCACCTTCCAGGCAGCCAGCGCCACAAAACGACATAGCTCACACAGCCGACTAGCCAAACAAAACCCTGCGGGTGAGCGACGAGCACGAAGGCGGCAAGCATGGCAGCTAGGATGAGTTCCCTGCCCCGGCCGCTCCACACAATTGCGGTGGCGAAAAATCCTAAGCCAAGCGAAAGGTAGTAGTTGAAGAAACCAACGTTGAAGGTCCAACCGTAGGCAAGCATCGCCAGACATGGCAGCAAAAACCACGGCCGACGTCGCGAGACGGTGGCCATGAGCGCAAAAGCACCCCAAAAGAAGAGGAGCACGCAGAGCGAAACCCCAATTTTCTGCGCCGCCGCAAACCCGAACAGATTCCCGAGCTTTAAGAGGAGAAGATCAAACAGGACATTGTTCCACTGCCTGGCCAGGTACAGCCCCGGTGCTTGCCCGCGTTCAATCAGTTGCGCGAGCCACGCATTGTAAACGTGGCTGGCGAGGTCGCCAGCTTCGATGCGCCGATGCCAAAAACAAGGGATAACCAGGCCACCGGAAATCGCTATGACCTGCAGCCAGAATCGCCGCAGGAAATCGGCTGCAGCATGAAGGGCTGATGCGTCTCTGTCCGTCCCCATCTTCTCGTATGTTGACAACTTCTTGCGGTTGGAGCGACGCGCAGAGTAGCACAGAGCGTTCTGCGCGCGCTATTCAGATACGACAGATGGCATCGGCAATGACATGGCTTGCCAAATCGGAAATTACGGTTCTATTTCAGCTTCGCATCCTCGGCCTTTGCCCTTAGGAAAATGTGGGATAGCATCGCGAGCAGTGAGAGCACGCTTCAAGAAGTTGATCGACAATCCGGTATTTCTGCTCGGCATCGTGGCTTTCCTCACAGCCCTGCTCTTGCAATCTGGCGAACTCGGCTCGAGTGACACCACCCGGCGCCTGCAGACCACGCATTCTTTCTGGACTTCGGCGCCTCCGGTCCTACCGGAAGACTACCCAGATTTTGGAATTGCAGGCCGCAAAGGGACGATTTACGCCTGGTATGGAATGGGGCAGAGCCTGCTGATGCTGCCCGCCGATATCATCGGGACATATTTAGAGCGCTTGCCGGTGTTTGCCAACTTGGCGGACCGCGATCCGGGCATCCGCGCGATTGTCGTGAGCTACAGCACCAACATCCTTGTGTGCGTACTCACGGTGCTGGTCTGCTTCCGCTTTCTGCGGCTCCTCGAATTCACCCCAAATCAGTGTATTGCCGGGGCGCTCACGCTGCTCTTCGGCACAACGTTTCTGCATTACACGCAGAACATGATGGAGAACAACTTCCTCTTGCTTCTGACGTTGACCGGCCTGTGCTTTCAGTACGAGTGGCTGCGGACCGGCAGCACACGCGCGCTGCTGACCGGCTCGCTTGCTCTCGGAGCGAATATTTTGACGCGGCTGACAACTGTTCTGGATATTGGCGCTGCCGGCCTTTTCATTCTTCTGATTCTATCAGCAGAGAACCTGCGCGGCCGGGGGCTTCGCGCGCCGCTGTGGGAATACATCCGCGTCGCGGCGCCTAGCTATGCAGTATTCGTTCTGATTGATCGGATTTATCAATATCTACGCTTTGGCACCGTATGGGACACGTACCTCTCGGTGTTCGCCGAGCAGCAACGAAAGCTCGATCCCGATCTGGCTCCTGGTTTTCCGTGGACCACGCCGCTGCACACGGGCGTTCTGGGGCCCTTCATCACTCGCGAGAAATCCCTATTCTTGTATGACCCGCTCGTGCTGCTCACGATACTCCTGGCCGTCCTCATGTGGAAGCGCTTTCGCCCTGAGATGAAGGCTTACCTCATCGCATGCTCTTCTTTGCTGGGGGCTTACATTCTTTTTTATGCGAGGTATTACGTTTGGAGCGGTGACTATGCGTGGGGCGACCGCTATATTACGACCCCTGTGCAGCTATTCGGCATGGTCTCGATTCCATTGCTGCTGCGCCATCGCGAGAGCTTGCAAAAGATCGCTTATCAACTGGGGATGGCCCTCGCCGCCGTCAGCGTGACTGTTCAGCTTGCTTCCATTATCTTCTGGCACCCGCTCGAGCTTCAGCAGATGGAAACGCTGGGCCACCCAACATCTGTGGTTGCCTTGCGCTTCAAGAACATCGCCGCCGTCGTTCTCGGTAAGGTGGATCAATGGGGCTTGAGCAACCAACTCACTCGCGAGGCAGGAATTCATTCCGCTACGCCCTATTTTCTGCCCTTCTTGTTGAAGAAAGACGGGAGCGTTTCAGGTGCAACCGCCGACGCGTTGGTGGCCGCCTGGTTCGTCTTGCTGGCCGCCTTAGTTTTTACTCTCTTGCTTATAAGGCGAAAAGCGCAGCGGGGCGATTTTTCTGCGCTTCGGCCACTGACTCAGGGCAGGAGTACTTAGCGGAATGCCGATGCGGCGCAGCCGCGCGATTTTCACCCTGCAATCCGCAATTTGACCGGGTAACTCGCCCATACGCGCTTGTCTCAGCGTTGGGTAGCGTGGACACTATTTCGAGGGCTGGCTTTCGCCCAGGCGCTTGAGCCGGTCGCGGAGCCGCCGCTGCAAAGGCATCGGCGTATTCGGGTTGAAGGCCACCAGGTACCACAGCGGCTGGCTGCGATCCCGGCTGAGCCACCCCAGCGTCGCAGCGTCCGCATTCGGATGCCGCGCTACGTTTTCGCGAATCGCTCCGTAGGGATGCTTGGCCAGCCTATTCAAAGTCTTGGCATTCGCGCGCGGATGTTCGCTGATTAGACGCAGCAGATAGAAATCCTCTTCCGGCGCCTGCTTTACCAATTTCTCCAGCATCTCCGGCTTGGCGTCGGCACTGAGCACCAGCCCGATCTTTTCATCCCAGGCGGTGTTGATCTGGTTGAGCTCCCGCGTCCGCGCGTGAATCAGCTCTTCCAGCGTGCGCCGCTCCTGTTGCATGCGCGCAATCGGCAGTTCCGTACCCTCCAACGAATCGAGAACACGCAGCAGGTGCTGCCTCTCGCCGAATACAATTTGCGAGGTGCGCGTGCTGGGCCCCTTTTCCTTTTCTTTGTGCTGCACCAGGTCGGAACGTCGCATCGTGTTGGCTGCTCCGGCACTCTCCCTTCGCAAACTGGTGCCAGGGATTGTGCCCAAACCCACGCTGATTTCTCGCGTTGGACCCATGGTGAAACTCGCATTCCGCTGGGCCAATGCGGATTATGTTCCCGCTCCCGCGTGGGGTAAAGTTACCAACGTACTGTGTGTGCCCGAAGTGCAACCGTCTGCGCCGCGCGTTTTTTGCGCGATTTGAGCGAGGATCAACACCCATGTCCGCCTTTGAGGATCACAAAGAGGAGTTGGAGCACTACGAACAGATGTTCGGCCGAGAGCGCGGCCGCCTGGCGGTTTCGCTAGATCGCCTCACCAATGCGCTCGTCCTGGTCGGCCAGCACGGCGTCTATTGCACCAGCCAGCGCAACCCCACCCTTCCCGCCATGGACATTCGCATCATCGCGAACGAACTGACCCACGCGAAAGAGCTAGTGCAATCGGTAATGGAGGAGCTGCGCCGGGCGAAGAACTTGGCCCAGAGCTAACGGCCAGCTGACTAGTCGCGGGACACGAGAAAGGGATTGGACTGCCGCTCTTCGCCGATGAACGTCGTCGGCCCGTGCCCCGGATGCACGACCGTTTCATCCGGCAGCGCCATCAATTTGCCGCGCAGCGATTCCATAATCTCTTCCATCGACCCGCCCCACAAATCGGTTCTTCCGATGCTCCCGGCAAAAAGCGTGTCTCCCGCAAAAAGCTGCGGCGCGGTCAGCGTGATTTTTCCCGCCTCCGCCGGCATGTACAGCGAGACGCTCCCCGGCGTGTGCCCGGGGGTATGAATCACCCGCGCCTCGAGCGAACCCCACTGCAACGCGTCGCCATCGGCCAGCACTTGATGCACGTCGGTAAGCTCCGGCGGGACTACACCGAGAAACGCAGCCTGTACGTCCATCGCTTGGTAGAGCGGCAGGTCTTCGCGGTGCATCATCACCGGCGCGCCGGTGTATTTGTGCAGCTTGCTGAGGCCGCCGACGTGATCGATGTGCGCGTGGGTGCTGACAATCGCCTTCACCGTAAGCTTGTGCCGCCCGAGCAGCTCCAGAATGCGGCCGACTTCGTCACCGGGGTCGACAACCAGAGCCTCGCGCGTCACCGGATCGCCGATAATCGAGCAGTTGCATTGCAGCATGCCCACAGGAATGGAGATGTGCAGAAAGCCGTGCTTTTCCACGCCCACCACTGGAATTGGCTGGTCCATCAAACGGAGTATAGCATTCGCTGCGCGGCACACCATCGCCTGCAAAACGCGCCTGACGGCAGCTTTGCTACACTGGTAGGGCGGCAACCGCGCGCGCATTCCTATGCAAGCCCCTGAACTCGCAAAGTTGATCGACACCCCGCTCGCGCCGTTTCACGAGCAGGCCGGAGCGAAAATGGGCGCGTGGTTCGGGTGTGCTCTGCCCAACGATTTCGGGGATTGGCAGCGCGAATACTGGTTCGCGCGCAACTCGGTAGCGCTGATCGACAAGAATTACCGGTGCTATCTTTCCTTCACCGGCCCCGACCGCGTTCGCTATCTCAACGCCATCCTGACCAACAACATCAAAGATCTACCGCCGGCGCATGGCAATGTTTCGCTGCTGCTCAATCCGCAAGGCCGCATCCTCGCGGAAATCGAGACCTGCGCGCTGCCGGAAAGCCTGTTCTGCGTTTCCTACGCGATGATCCGAGAGCGCCTCATCGAGACGATCGAAAAATTCATCATCATGGACGACGTCACTCTCACCGATGACACGCAACGTTTTGGCATGCTGGCGCTGGAAGGACCGGCCGCCGCGGCAATCGTCAGCGCGCTGACTGGAGTCGATCTGCATTCCATGGCGGAACTCGCCAGACAAGACGCCCTCGTTGGAACGATTCCCTGCACCATTATTTGCCGCTCACCGGGAAAACCTGCCGGAGCCGAATTCCAGGTGGAACGCACTCACTTGGAGGCGCTTTGGCAAACGCTTCAAGAAAAAGCCAAGGCTGCGGCAGGTGGTACGATTGGCTACACCGCGCTCAGCGCGCTTCGCCTCGAGCAAGGCGTCCCCTGGTTCAGCTATGACTTCGGCGAAAACCAAATCCCTCACGAAGCCGCCCTGGAGAACAGCCACATCAGCTACACCAAGGGCTGTTACACCGGCCAGGAAATCGTGGAACGCGTACGCTCCCGCGGCCAGGTCAACCGCCGCCGCGTCGGCCTGCGTTTCGCAGGAGAGGCCGTTCCAGGGCCCGGCGAGGTCCTGACCTCGGACGGCAAGGAAGCCGGCCACGTGACACGCGCAGCCTTCTCCCCCGCGCTCTCTTCCGCAATCGGTATGGGCTACGTGCGAAAAGCGAACAACTCACCTGGCAGCAAGTTGGAATGGCGAGGCGGCTCCGCGACAGTTACGGATTTTCCCACGGAAACGTAACGGCCGCCTTCAGGCGGCCGGACTCTCAAAGGTAAGCAGTAAGTTGAAAGGAAATACTTTTGGACTTTATCCGGTCGCCAGCATCGGCAGCAGCGCCTTGTTCAGTCGCGCGCGATCTTCCTGCGTCATCGCAATAAACTCGATTCCCATGCCCCGCGCCGGCGCCACTCGCCGCACAACCGCACGCGCGCGCACTTCCCCGAATTGCAAATCCATCAGCACCTTTACCATGCTGCGCATCGGCACCGGCTGTCTTGTAACCACAAACAGTCCGCCCAGCCCCATGCTCCCAAGGTAGGAAACCGCGCGGCTCGTTCCCGATTGCCACGCCACCCTCAAACCCTTAGGCGGCAAAACGCGCGGATAGCGCCTTTGCTCCCCCATAACGAACTCCTAACCCATCTGCCCAGAGCCGCTAAGTCTCCGCCACAATCGAGTCCCCGTCAATGCTCATTTTTGCAGCGCTGCGGACCTTTATGGAGTGCGGCGGTCTTGCCGCCGCTTTTACGGTCGTTCTGCGACTCCACAGTTCATAATCGGCTGCGAACGGTGCCGTTTTAAAGCTGAAAAAAAACCTGCACTCCATTATTTCGCGGAAGCCGCGCGCCGCAACATCGCTCCCAAATCCACGCCGATCCCAAAGGAAAACGCATTCAGCCGCAATGGCACGCTGCGGCTGTAGTCGAACTCGAGGTCAACCGTTTTTACCGGCTTGATTTCGACGCTCGCGTTGAATCCGTTGTCTCGTACCAGGCTCGCAGCACCGGTCTGGACGCTGGCGTCCAAGTACCCCTTGCGATTCGTGCTTGTTCCGCTGGAGCCGCACTTGGTGGTTCCGCTGCACCGAAACACGCGGCTGACCACCGTTTGCGTGCCCCACGGCGCGATGTCGTAGCCCGAACCCGAGAGGCTAAACGGCCCTGCATCCATTTCTGTGCCCGCCTCAAACTGCGCGTTGTAACCAAAGGTCATGAACGGCCGGTGAAAGTATTTCGTGTCCGGCACCGAATTCCCCACGCCGCCGTCGATAAAGGGCGTGAAATTTCCCCAGCCATGCTCGATGTGATTCGCCCAGTTCCACGTCGCATGCCCGGTGCTGAAGCCCTTTTTCACGTCGCCCGTTGGCGCGCCAAGATGAATCGTCGATGCGTAATTAACCGTGGGTCCTGGATACAGCCACTTCAGGTCCGCACCGACGTTTCCCAGACCCGACCCCGATACCGCCTGCGGGTCCTTCGCCTTGACTGCGCTGGGCGTGCCAACGAAATAGTAAGGAATCCCCAGGCTGACTCCGAAATGATGCGAGAAATTGTAGCCGCCTCCAAAACCGAGATCGTAGACCGACCCGTCGCCGCTGGTGCTGCCTTCGAATCGCGTTCCGAGGTTCCATCCCGGGTAGAAGCCTTCGTCGGATTTCACGACTCCACTGGCCGCCGCACTCGGGCTTTGCGCCTGAACCTGGCGAGCTGCGACCCCGGAAAATAGCAGTGCGACAACTACAGCCCAACTCGCGGCACGCAACGCGATACCTGGAAAAATTCGCTCTTTACAATGCATTTCGCCCCCAATGTGCTCTAGAGATCGCGCTTACAGCATAGCGGCGGAGCGCGGGCGTCGACGCGTCGCTAAGGCCAGGATTTCCGGGGAAAAACTGTACGCGCGGACAGGTTCGCCCGCCGCTAATTCTTGCGCTTGTACACTCGCACGTAATCCACCAGCATCGTCTGCGGAAACACTGTGGTCCCATCCGGCGGGCCCGGCCAGTTTCCACCCACGGCTACGTTCAGAATGAGGAAGAACCGGTGATTGAAGACCCACGTCCCGCCGGCCGGCCACTGCGCCGACGTGAATGTCGCATATAAATTTGCATCCAGATAAAAGCGAACCGTACCGGGCTCCCACTCGGCCGCGTAGATGTGAAAATCGTCCGACAATTTCTGCCCCGCCGGCAGCGCGATCGTCGCCGTCAAATCGCTGGTTGCATTCGCGGAGCTCGGACCGTGCAGCGACCCATGATTGATTCCCGGTTCGTTGCCGACATTCTCCATGATGTCGATCTCGCCGCACTTCGGCCAGCCCGCCGAACCAATATCCTGTCCCAGCAGCCAAAACGCTGGCCACATTCCCTGCCCCGCAGGTAACTTGATGCGCGCTTCGAATCTCCCATACGCTTGCGAGAACAAGCCCTGCGTCTTCAGTCGCGCCGATGTGTAGTTGAGCTTCGTATCGTTCGGCCCGCTATATTCCTCCCGCCGAGCCGTAATCACTAGCTTCCCATCTTCAATCCGCGCATTCTCGCGCCGGTTTGTGTAGTACTCGAGTTCGTGATTTCCCCAACCGCTTCCTCCAATGTCGTAAGTCCACTTCGAAGCATCCGGCAGCGATCCGTTCTCGCCATTGAATTCATCGCTCCACACTAGAGCGTAGCCCTCCGGCGCCTTCTCGTTTTGAGCCCCTCCTCCCAACCAGGGCAAACTCAGCGCAGCAAGCAAACAAATGCAGCCGCGCGTCCTTCGACTCGCCAACGCCAATAATCGGTGACGGACTAGAACTTGCATCCGTGGGTCTGCGCCCTGGCTCACATGGACACACTACGCCGCACCCGCTAAACTCCCAACCCGAAAACAGAGCGGAGGCATCGTGAAAGCCATCCTCTTCCGCCAACATGGCGGACCCGAAGTTCTGCAATATGTCGACGCGCCCGAACCCGAAACCCGCCCCAACGAAGTGCTCGTCCGCGTGCGCGCCTGCGCGCTGAATCACCTCGACCTCTGGGTCCGCGGCGGCTTGCCCAACGTCCCCATCCCGCTTCCCCACATTCCAGGTAGCGACGTCGCCGGCGAGATCGCCAAAATCGGCGCCGAAGTCACCACCGTCCGCGTCGGCCAAAAAGCAGTGCTCGCACCTTTAGTCAGCTGCGGCAAATGCCCGGCCTGCATCTCCGGTCTCGACAACCGCTGCCGCCAAGCCACCAACCTCGGCTATATGATCGATGGCGGCTGCGCCGAATTCGTCCGCGCGCCCGAGGTGAATTGCCTTCCCTACCCCGAGAATCTCTCGTTCGAAGAAGCCGCCGCCATCCCGCTCGTCTTCCAAACCGCCTGGCACATGCTTGTCGACCGCGCGCAGCTCCAGCCCGGCGAAGACGTGCTGATTCTCGGCGCCGGCAGCGGCGTAGGCAGCGCCGCCATCCAGGTCGCAAAATTCTTCGGCGCGCGCGTCATCACCACCGCCGGCTCCGACGCCAAGATCGAGAAAGGCCGCCAACTCGGCGCCGATCACGTCATCAATCACAAAACGCAAAAGATTCGCGACGAGGTCCGCCGCATCACCAACAAGCGCGGGGTCGACGTCGTTTTCGAGCACGTCGGCACCGCAACCTGGGACGACAGCCTCGCCAGCCTCGCGCTCGCCGGCCGCCTGGTCACCTGCGGCAACACCACCGGCTACGACGCCAAACTCGACCTGCGCTTCCTTTTCAGCCGCCAGCTTTCTCTGCTCGGCTCCTACATGGGAGTAAAAAGCGAGCTGCACACCATCATGAAGCTGGTCTCCACAGGCCGCCTGAAACCGGTAGTCGACCGTGTATTCCCGTTGGCCGAAGCCGCCGCCGCCCACACCTACCTCGAATCCGGCCAGCAATTCGGCAAAGTAGTCTTAAAAGTCTGATGGCCAGACTTGGGGGCGAACGATATCATTCTCTAGAAAGAGGCGCCTCATGCGCTACACCGTAATTCTACAAAAGGAAGAAGATGGCGGATACGTGGCCACAGTTCCCGTTCTTCCCGGATGCGTGTCTCAGGGCGATACGCGCCAGGAAGCGCTGAAAAATATTGAGGAAGCCATCGAAGTTTATCTGGAGGACGTACGAGCCGCCGGAGAGAGCATCCCTGTAGAAGACGAGCGCGCTTTCGTTGAAGTAAACGCTCTCGATCGATGACGAAGCTTCCCCCCGATCTTTCTGGCAAGGAACTGGTCAAAATCCTCTCCAAGATCGGCTTCGCTTTCCAGCGTCAGCAAGGCAGCCACATGGTTCTTCGGCGAGAATCACCTTTTGCTCGCGTAGGCCCGAACCACCGAAATTTGCGCGTCGGGACCCTTTCGATTCTCAACGAGGCAGGAATTACGGTCGAGCAGCTAATCGAACTTCGATGATCTATATAAGCCGGGCCTAAAAAATCTTCACGCTAACAACTAATTACCAACAACTGCTACGCTAAATTCAGCGCCCGCTTGAACGACCCCTTCTCGCTGTCAATCTTCTTCTGCAACTGCAAAATCGAATACAGCAGCGCCTCCGGCCGTGGCGGGCATCCCGGCACATACACGTCCACCGGAATCACCTGATTGCATCCTTGCACGATCGCGTAATTGTTGAACACGCCGCCCGAAGTCGCGCAAGCCCCCATCGAAATCACCCACTTCGGTTCCGGCATTTGATCGTAAAGCTGCCGCACCACCGGTGCCATTTTCTGCGAAAGCCGCCCGGCCACGATCATCAAATCCGCCTGCCGCGGCGAAGGACGAAACACTTCCGCGCCAAAGCGCGCCACGTCAAAGCGCGCCGCCGCCATGGACATCATCTCGATCGCGCAGCACGCCAAGCCAAATCCCAGCGGCCATATCGAGCTCTTGCGCGCCCAATTCACCGCCTTATCCAGCGTGGTGAAGATGATCCCCTCATCTTCCAGCAGCTTGCCGAAGTCATCCGGCTTGGTCAGCGTGACATGTTTGCCCAACGATGTGCTCATAAGCCCTCGTCCTCTCCATTTTCGCACACGCTCACCCCCGAAACAATCCGCGCCTCGGGTGGCCCAGCCATTTTCGCCTGCCCGCCGCAGGCGGGGCTGTGCAGGCAATCTGAGGCTTAGTAAGCATGCATTCCGCTTTATAATCTCGCCCATGAGCACTGCCCCTTCCCCGCTCCGCCAGTCTCCACACCTGCGCCTTCATTGCGTCAACATCTTCGTCCGCAACCAGGACCGCAGCCTGCGCTTTTTCGTCGACCAACTCGGCTTCAACGTCGCCTTCGACACCCGCGTGCAATCCGGCGAGCGCTGGGTCGGCGTCTCTCCTCCCGACGGCGCCGCCATCCTGTCGCTCATCGCTCCCGAGCCCGACTCCGCGCAATACAAGCTCATCGGGCGCGCCACGCAAGTCGTCTTCGTCACCGAGGACGTCACCGCCAAATTCCAGGAATGGTCGAAGCGCGGCGTCCGCTTCCAAACTACGCCGCGCCTCAAGCGCATCCGCTACCAACTGCAACCCGGGCAAACCGCCGCTGCGGTTGCCGCAAGTCAAAGCGCCGAAGCCACCTCCGGCGGCAGAAGCGGCATGCTCCTCGGTGAAGAAACGCCGGTCTGGGGCGGAATCGTCGCCCGCTTTCGCGATGTCGATGGCAACTCCTTCTCACTGGTCAGTTTCGACGAGCTCACCCACGCAATGGAAGCACAACGCCGCGTCGTCGCTGCTAAACAGGAATCCGAGCGCCGCGCCACCCACGAACTCGAAATCGCCAAGCACGTCCAATCCCGCTTATTCCCGCAAACCCTGCCGCCTCTCGCCACTCTCGAATACTCCGGCGTCTGCATCCAGGCTCGTCAAGTCGGCGGCGACTACTACGATTTTCTCGACCTCGGCCAGCGCTGCCTCGGCTTCGTCATCGCGGACATTTCCGGCAAAGGCATCGCCGCCGCGCTCCTGATGGCCAACCTGCAAGCCAACCTACGCAGCCTCTGCGCCATCGCCAAGCAGCAACCCGATCATCTCCTGCGTTCCGTCAATCAGCTCTTCTGCGAAAACACCACAGACGGCGCCTTCGCCACTCTTTTCTTCGCCGAATATGATGACTCCACCTGCCTCCTCCGCTACGCCAATTGCGGCCATCTCCCCGCCCTTCTCCTCCGCGACGACGGCAGCGTGACACGCCTCGGCGCCACCGCCACCGTCCTCGGCATTTTCAAGAAGTGGGATTGCGAAGTCGGCGAGTGCCAGATCGCCGCCGGAGACATCCTCGCCCTCTACACCGACGGCATCACCGAATCCTTCAACGCCGCGGGCGACGAATTCGGCGAGTCGCGCCTCCTCGACTCCCTGCGCCGCCATCGCACGCTCTCCTCGCAAGCCGCACTCGCCTCCATGGTCGAAGAAGTCCTCCGCTTCAGCCCCCGGGAACAGCACGACGACATCACCCTAATCCTCGCCAAATGCCGCCAGCAGCAAACGCTTTAGCCTGTGCGACCCCGGGAGCCGATCCAACACCCATGTGCGGAACTTTACCCACCCCGAGCGCGTACCTCATACCGGATAAGGAGTCAAAATGAGCGGACCGAACCCACGCATGTGCAACAAAGCAACTCTCCATTCTTGGGCGACGACATTGCTGAGCACAGGGTTGATTGGAATCCTTGCGCTGGCGCCGAATTCGCTGTGGTCACAAGAAAAAACCCAGAAAGACGGGAGCAAAGACAAAGAATTGTCGGTCACCGTGCAGGGCCCGGACACCGATGCCGGGCTGATTGTCAGCGCTCGCGCCACCGCCAAAGAAGCAGGCCTGCCCATTTACCCCGGAGCGATTCCACACAAGGATCCCGATAAGGATGACAGCCCGGCGGCGAAGCTCGGCTTGTGGGGCAGTTCGTTCGGCTTCAGGCTCGTGGTATTAAAGATGGAATCGAAAGACGCGCCCAGGAAGGTCGCCGACTATTATCAAAAGGCGCTGGCGAAGTACGGCACGGTTCTCGATTGCACGAATGCAGCGCCGGCCCAGGAAGCCAACGACGACAAATCCGACAAGCTCACCTGCGGCGACGACAAGCCCGATAAGGGAGGCGTGCTCCTCAAAGCCGGCACCAAAGAGAAGCAGCACATCGTCGGAGTCCAGCCAAGCGGAACTGGCACGCTTTTTCAGTTGCTATACATTGAGGCCCGCGGCGAAAAAAAGAAACCCGCCTAAGTCCATTCGCTCTACTCCAGCGGAACATAGTTTCCGGCCCGCAAAATCCGCGACAGCCAGTCCGTATGCGCCAGCCCCGAATGCAACATGTATGTGCTGCCTTCTTCCGAGACCAGCATGACGTTCACCTTGCCGGACGGGCGGCGCCTATAGCCCCTGTCCAATAAGGAACAAGTTATTGGAAAGGCCTGAGGGATACTGGATGCAAGGACTCTGATTATCGTCCTCGATCATCGTCCTCGTGTTCGTCTCCGGCGGCGCACGCCATTACGGAAAGCTTGCGGAACACGCTTCAAGCAGCTGTCAGAATTCGCTAGCGGTGCAATATTGCAATTCGTTGGGACCTCGATTTCGTCGCTGCACATATCTGTGCCGCACTTGATATTCCGCGCTGTGTGCATTCTCCTTTGCGCTGCGGCACCGGGAGTCGTCGCAGGCCAAGATTCTCCGCCCAAGGATAAACAAGAGGGCACGGTCCAGACGCAGATGAGCAACGTCACGTTTCGCTTTTCGGAGACCGTGGCGGTGCAAATAAAATCACTGAACGGCGTGCTCGTGCCCCTCGGCAAAAACGAATTCCCCGTCTTCGACAACAAGGACTCGTTCAGCCTGCGCATTAGCACAGCGGAGATCGCCATTGATTCGTCAAACTTGGCAAACGTTCTCAATTCTTATGTTTTTGCGCGCCCGAACTCGCCCTTAACAGAGTTATCGGTCACTGTCGAGAAGGGGCACTTGAAATTGAAGGGAAAGCTCCATGACAAAGGGGACATCCCGTTCTCGACCGAGGGGATTCTCATTCCCACGACTGACGGTCAACTTCGCCTGCACAGCGAGAAAATCAAGGCCATGCATGTCCCGGTAAAAGGTTTGATGGATCTATTCGGTATCGAATTGGGCCAGTTGATCAAGGAGGGCAAAGTTCCCGGTGTGCGCGCCGAAGAGAACGACCTGATCCTGGACCTTGAACAGATCCTGCCGCCTCCCCATATTGAAGGCAAGGTCGTCTCTGTACGAATCGAAGGCGACAACATTATTCAGATTTTTGGTGGTTCGGATGCCAAGCCGTTGAAAAATATCCGCGCCGGAAATTACATGGCCTACAGGAACAACCGTCTCCGCTTCGGCAAGCTGCTCATGCACGACGCCGACCTGATCCTCATCGACATGGATCCAAAGGATCCGCTCGATTTCTTCCTGGATCATTACAAGGAACAGCTTTCCGCGGGCTATACAAAAATCACGCCGGACTCTGGCTTGCGCGTGTATATCAAAGACTATAACAAGCTTCATCCCGCAAATGCGCCACCCGGCAACGACAAGCCGAAGTGAACTCGTCAGCCCGGCAAGCGCCAGTGTTCACTTTTGCGCAGTAAGCTTCTTTGCCGGCCGCTTACAATAAGACATCAGAAACGGCCGTCCGCTCTGAATAGGGGGCCTTTCATTGAAAAGTAAGCGATTTTCCCGATTAGCGAAAATTTGCGTTTCGGTACTCCTCGTAGCTTGCGGAGCTGCCTTCGCCGGCAGCGGCCCGCAAACCGAAAACGGCAAGGCGTCGGTCTTGGCTCCCGGTAAGCATTTTGACCGCGTCTTGATTATCGTCCTGGAAAACCAGGACTACCGTTCAGCGATGAGCAACGAGTTTTTCGCGAAACTGGCAAGCAAGGGAACCAGCTTCTCTAATTTCAAGAACCTCTTTCATCCCTCCTACCCGAATTACCTCGCCATGGTCGCCGGCAATTCTTTTGGTATGCATAGTGACCGCCAAATCAACCTCCCCGACGACGCTCAGCATCGAACAATCGCCGATTTACTCGATTGGACGAGCTACGCGGAAAACTATCCAGCCCACAATCAACCTTATCTGAAAGCGGATGAAGGGAAATATGCTCGCAAACACGTGCCGTTCTTGAGTTTTGAAAAAATTCAAAAGGAAAGCTATCGCAACATAGTTTCGGTCGACACCAAGGATCCGCACAATTCCTTTGTGACCGCCGTCGAAATGTTCAGAAAAGACCCGAAACAATTTCCGCTCTCTCGGTACATGTTCTACACGCCCAATCTCGACGACGATGGACATGATCCCTTCTACAACGCCAGGAAGGGCCTGCAAAAAGGTTCGCATTGGCTGGAAACCTTCTTCCAGACATGGTTCCCCTGGGATCAGAAAGAGATGAAGGGCACGCTGGTCGTCGTGACGTACGACGAATCCGAGGGAAACGACAAGAACGATCGCATCTATACCGTCTTCCTGGGAGATATGGTCAAGAGCCAGACGGTCGACAAAGAATACAATCACTATAGCGTGCTCAGAACGATTGAGGATAACTTTGCTTTGCCGACCCTGAATTCTGGCGATGCCAACGCCTCGCCCATCACGGAAGCCTGGAAGTAACCTCAGCTTTGAAAAAATCGGGCTCAGATTTTCCTGGTGAACTAGAGCCTGCCTGCCTGCTATGGGCGCCGCTCGCCGTCCGGCGGGACATATTTCCCGGCCAGCAGAATCCGTGCAAGCCACTCCGCATGCGGCAACCCCGAATGCAACACGTCCTCTGCCTCGCTCTCGACGTCGTATTCCACTCGCCGAGTCTCAACGTTCTCTCCGTCAATCACCAGATACGACGCCCGCCGATCCCCATCATAGGATTGGCTGACGCTTCCCGCATTCGCTACGGTCATGCCGTGCAGCCGGCGAACATAGGAACAATGAATATGTCCATAGACCACGATCCGCGCGCCAAGAGACGCATACGTGCCCTGCAATTCCTCATCGCTGGCATTGGCCATGGGAGCCCGCCACAAATCGCCCGGGCTCGCGTGCAGCAGGCAAAAACCTTCCCCAGAATATTCATAAGCTAGCCCTTCCAGCCATCGCAAACGCTCTTCCCCAATGCTCGCCAGCGTCGGCGGAATCATCTCTTTGATTCTGGCAAGAAGTGGCGCGATCTTCGGCGCCGTGGCCGCAAATTCCGCCAGGCTCTCCGGCGCCCATAGCATCTCATCCGTGTTCCCGCGGACTCCGGCCCACCCCAGCGAGCGCACCTGGTCAATAATCTCCGCTGGGTGCGCTCCCCCATAAGCCAGGTCGCCGCCATGCAGAATCAGGTCCGGAGCAGCCCGCCGCAAGTCCGCGAGCACCGCTTCAAAAGCGCGCCGGTTGCCATGAACATCCGATACGATCGCGACTCTCATCTTCTCGCTGCCCAGGTCAGGCATCCTGGCGAGCGCCAAGAGAGACCTGGGTTATCATAAACAGAGCGTCCATTTGTCGGTTATCGTCCCCAAGGCTGTTGTAGTATGCCATTTCCACAGGGAAGGGCTGCTGGGCCGCCCCCGGGGGTCGGAGGTGGGCCGTGGAAACCGGCCGTAGTCGTCTTTCCTGGATCACGGCGAAACAACCTTCACCGTTCCAAACCGCGGCGCTTGTGTGCTCGGTGGCCGCGCTCTCCTACCTCGCCGCAAAACTGGGACACGCGCTGATGGTGCGCCCTGAAGCGCTCTGGCCGCTCTGGCCCGGTTGCGCGGTCCTCGTCTCCGTATTGTTGCTTGTCTCGCGGCGGCTCTGGCCCTTGCTGATGGCCGCAGCCCTGGCCGCGTTCGTTGTCTACGACCTGCAAGCGGGCTTGCCGATTCGTTCGATTGCGCACCTCATTCTGGCCGATATCGTCGAAGTCCTGACAGCTGCATGGTTTCTCAGCTATTCCTTCAATGGAGTCCCCCGGCTGAACAGTGTCAGGGCCTTGGCCAAGTATTCATTCTTTGCCGTGATTCTGGCACCGTTCACGGTAGCTCTCGTCGCCACCTTTGCCTTCCCCGGCAATCATCAGACCCGTTGGAAGATTAGTTTTCTCTCGGAGGCCTTGGCATTCCTCACTCTCACACCAGCAATTTTAGGCTGGGCTAGCGATGGACCAGCCTTGGCAAGAAAATCGCGCGCCTTCTACCTGGAAGCAAGCGCGCTGCTCGCTTCGTTGGTTCTTCTCGGATATCTCATTTTCGAGATTTCAGGAAAAGGCATTCCACCAGCGCTGCTGTATTCTCTCGTCCCACTTCTTCTGTGGGCCGCTTTGCGTTTCGGAACTCTGGGCGTCAGCACTTCGGTCACGGTAGTTGCTTTTTTGTCGATT